>Ga0335072_10013768_pt1 | contig 11507 bp, 10 predicted proteins | sample Lox_Sample_21_FD_206725 | JGI IMG/M metagenome (GOLD analysis project Ga0335072, IMG submission 206725) | Soil microbial communities from Loxahatchee National Wildlife Refuge, Florida, United States - Lox_Sample_2.1 | ecosystem: Environmental > Terrestrial > Soil > Wetlands | place: USA...
CGGCCAAGCCGCGCCTGACCACCATGTTCAGGCAGTCGTTCAAGGCCATGACGCCGGAGGAGCGGTTCCGGGTCATCGGCATGTACTCCGTGATCTTGTTCCTGCACGCGCTCGGGTTCTTCGTCTTCATCGCGTTCGTGGTGCCCGCCCACTACAAGGGCCTGGGCATCGGGCTGAGCCTGACCGCCTACACCCTCGGGCTGCGGCACGCGTTCGACGCCGATCACATCTCCGCGATCGACAACACCACCCGCAAGGTGATGAACGAGCGGCAGGGGACCGCCAAGCCGCGGCCGTTCGGCTTCGGGTTCTTCTTCTCCCTCGGCCACTCCACGATCGTGATCGCGATCGGCGTGGGCATCATCATCGCCGAGAAGACGGTGTTCACAGCCGTGTCCAACGACGGCTCCGGCATGGAGCAGTTCGGCGGCCTGTTCGGCACGATCGTCTCCGCGTCGTTCCTGTTCCTGATCGGGCTGCTCAACCTGGTCATCCTCGGCGGGATCATCAAGGTCTTCCGGTCGACGCGGCGCGGCCAGTACGACGAGGCCGAGCTGGAGCGGCAGCTGGAGAACCGGGGCTTCTTCTACCGGTTCTTCGGCCGCTGGATGAAGGCGATCGACAAGGAATGGCAGATGTACCCGGTCGGGGTCATCTTCGGGATGGGCTTCGACACCGCGACCGAGGTCGCGCTGCTGGCCACCACCGCGCTGCTGGCCTCCCAGCACATCCCGTGGTACGCGATCTTGTGCCTGCCGGTCCTGTTCACGGCCGGGATGACGCTGATGGACACCACCGACGGGCTGTTCATGAACCTCGCCTACGGCTGGGCGTTCTTCAACCCGGTCCGCAAGGTGTTCTACAACCTCGCGATCACCGGCCTGTCGGTCGCGATCTGCTTCTTCATCGGCGCGATCGAGGTCCTCGGCCTGCTCCCGTCGGAGATCCACAGCATGCCGCAGGACGGCTTCTGGGGCTTCATGGAGAACTTCGACATCAACAAGGCCGGCTTCGTCATCGTCGGCATGTTCATCCTCACCTGGGCGGGCGCGATGCTCGTGTGGCGCTACGGCCACATCGAGGAGAAGTGGAGCGCCCGCCTGCAGAGCGCCAGCCCGGCCGCCCAGGACGAGGCCGAGGAACTGATCATGACCAGGACCGACGAGGAAGAGCGCACCCGCGGCAGCCAGCACCAGCCCGGAGAGACCACCGCGTAAGCGGCGGCTGCTAGGACGAGGCGCCTGCGCGCGGTGCGGGCGCCCCGTCCAGCCGTGACCGCACCCACGGGACACTGCGGCCGCTCCGCTGGGCGAGTTCCCTCAGCGTGGCGCCCGACTGCCGCTGCGCGAGCAGCCAGGTTCTGATGTCCCCGGCGCCGACCCGGGCGGCCGCCAGCGCATCGTTGGTCGCACTGCGGGCACGTTTGCTGGCCGGAAGGTTGGCCCCGGTCGGGCGGACCCGGACGCCCGCCGCCGCCAACTCGCCCCGCAGCCGGACACGGCCAAGGCCGGTCAGCCTCGCCAGCTGGTCAAGGCTGGCGCCGGCGTCGTAGCGCGCCCTGAGCAGCTCGTGCAGGGTGGCCGCGCCGGACGCGGCGATCACCGCCGCCAGGCGGCGGTCGCGCCGGTCGGTCTGGGCCGCCCGGCCAGCGGCGAGCCGACGAGCGCGGGCCGCGAGCACGGCCTCGGGCGTCTGCCCGCTGTTCTGCCTGGTTCTGGCGGCGGCGGTGGCGAGGCGGTTGAGCTCACCCGACCGGGCGAGCTCGTGGCCGGCGGCAAACCGGTCCCTGGCTTCGGGGTCGCGGTCCCAGTTGGCTTTCTGCTTGGCCGCGATCTGCCCCGAGATCTCCGTGCTGCAGAGCGGCACGTGCAAGCTCAGGCCGACCGCTTCCCGGTACCGGGCGGCGGTCCAGCCGTGCCTGCGCAGGTGCGCACCCAGATGAGCGAACCAGCGCCCGCACAGGTGACAGGCCAGCCAGCCGTCCTCATCGGCGGTCAGCCGCCCGGGAGCCGCGTGCGCGGGGGTGCCGTCGAGCAGCACCCACAGGTGAGCATGGCCAGCCGTCTCGGTGCCCCCGTTCCCGAGACGACCGCCCCCTGCGGGCGCCTCAGCGGCACGCTCAGGCAGTCCCATCACGTTCCCGTCGCTGCCGGCCGGCTGAGCCGGCCCTTATTGCAACTTGCCTGCGATAACTAGCTTCTCGCAGAGACTAGGCCCTCCGCTCGCGTTCTCGCAAGCACGCTCGGCCGGCCGCGAGCGACGCCGGCCTCGCGTTATGCATTTTTGTTGCATTTGCGGGTCAGTCGCGTTTACGGTGCGTCTGTGGCAGTGGCAGAGATGAGCCTGACGACGGCCGGGCTCACGCCGTCGACCGGCGCCCGGCATACCCGGGCGTTCGACAAGCGATTGCTGGCGTTGACCGCCGGCGAGCGGGGGCCGCTGGCGCTGGCGGTGGCGCTCGGGCTGGTGATCGCGGGTGCCCGCGTCGGCCAGGGGGCCGCCCTCGCCTACGCCCTCGGCGCCGTGCTGCGCACCGGCCGGTGGGGCGCGGCCCTGCCGTGGCTAGGCCTCGCGCTGGTGGCGGTGGCCGCCCGCGGGGCGACGATCGTCGCCCAGAGCGCGCTGATGGCCGGGGCGTCGGTCCGGATCACGACCCGGCTGCGGGTCCGACTGGTGTCGGCCGTCCTCGCCCTGGGACCGCGCTGGACCGGCCGGGAGCGCTCCGGGGAGCTGGAAGCGGTGCTGGTTGACGGGGTCGAGCGGCTGGACGCCTATTTCCGGCTGTTCCTGGCCAAGGTGATGGCGGCGGCGTTGTCCGCCGCCGCGATCATCGCCGTGGTCATCGCCATCGACCCGCCGACCGGGGCGTGCATCGCCGTCTTCGCCGTCTCGGTGATGCTCGTGCCGTCGCTCGAGTACCGGGCGCTGGGGCCGCGCATGCGGTTCTGGTCTGACAGCTACCGCCCGCTGACGGCCGAGTTCATCGACAACCTGCAGGGGATGGCCACGCTGAAGTCGCTCGGGGCGGCCGACGCCCGCGAGCGCGACCTTGAGGTCCGCTCGGCGCAGGTCAGGGACGCGGCGATCCGGCTGATCACGGTGTCGGGAATCTTCACCGGGGTGATGGCCGTCGCCGCGGCGGCGGGGGTCGCGGCGGGCCTGACGGTGGGCGGGTTCCGCCTCGCCTCGGGCGCGCTCGACACCCAGGGGCTGCTGTTGATCCTGCTCTTGGCCGGCGAGTGCTTCCGGCCCGCGCGCGAGATTCACGACGCGATGCACTCGGCCGTCTGGGGGATGTCCAAGGTCGAGCGCGCGTTCGAGATCCTGCAGGTGTCGGCGTCGGACGCCGCCCCGGCTAGAGCGGCCGCCTCGGCCGCGACAGCGCCTCCGACGGTGGCGTTCGAGGGGGTGACCTTCGGCTACCGGGCCGACCAGCCCGTGCTCACCGACGTCAGCTTCTCCGTCAACGCAGGACAGGCGCTGGCCATCGTCGGCGCGTCGGGCGCGGGCAAGACCACGATCGGGTCGCTCCTGCTGCGCTTCTACGATCCCCAGTCGGGTCGCATCCGCGTCGGCGGGGCGGACATCGCCTCGCTCCATCCCGACCAGGTCCGCGAGCAGATCGCGGTGGTGCCGCAGGACACGTTCCTGTTCCACGCGTCGATCCGGGATAACCTCGCCATCACCCGTGCCAGCGCGGCCGACGACGACGAGACGCTATGGCAGGCACTCGCCGCAGCCGGCGCCGAGGCCTTCGTCTCGTCCCTGCCGGACGGGCTCGGCACCGTCGTCGGGGAGCGGGGACTGCGACTGTCCGGCGGGCAGCGGCAGCGGATCGCGATCGCCCGGGCGCTGCTCAAGGACGCCCCCATCCTCATCCTTGACGAGGCGACCTCCAGCGTCGACGTCGCCGCCGAGTCGTCGATCCTGGCGGCCCTGCGGCCGCTGCGGCAGGGCCGCACCACGCTGCTGATCGCCCACCGCCTGTCCACCGTCCGTGACGCTGACCAGATCCTGGTCCTCGACCGGGGACGGATCGCCGAGGCCGGACCTCACGATCAGCTCGTCAGGGCCGGCGGCCGCTACGCGCGGCTGCTGGCCGCCCAGGCGGCGTCATGACCGAATCGCCCGGTTCGGTCACGGACGAGGCGCACCGCTGGGGCGCCGTCGGCCTGCTCGCGCGGAGCCTGCGGCCGGTCGCCGTCCTGCTGCGACCGTATCGATGGTGGGTCGCGGCGGCGGTGACGGTGCACGTGCTCATCCACGCCGCCACGATCGCCGCCGCCGTCGTCGGCGCCGTGATCGTCGGGCGGGCGATCTCCGGCGCGACCCCGGCCCAGCTCGAGCCGCTGGTGTGGCTGATCGCCGCCCTGGTCGCCCCGCTGGCGGTGCTGGGGTTCCTAGACATGTACGTCACCCACGCGATGTCATTTCGCATCCTGCACGACCTGCGGCTGGTCCTGTACCGGCGGTTCCACGACCTCGCCCCCGCTTACCTGCTGCAGCGGCGCAGCGGCGACGTCGCCCGGGCCAGCGTCGCCGACGTCGAGCTGCTGGAGCTGTTCACCTCCCACATCGCCCCGCCGGTAGTAGCCGCGTTCACGATCCCGGTGCTGGCGCTGGCGGCGCTGAGCTTCATCCACCCGCTGATCGCCCTGGTGGTGCTGCCCTTCGTGCTCGCGGTCGGGTCGGTTCCGTCCTGGCTGCTCGGGCGGGCCCGGCGGCAAGGGCGCGAGCTTCGGGAGCAGCTCGGTGAACTCGGCGCGGGGGTCGTGGACACGGTCCAGGGCACCCGCGAGATCCTCGCCGCCTGCGCTCAGCAGCGGGCGATCGACCAGATCAGGAGCCGGCACCGGACCGTCCTGGCGGCGAGCATCGCCCACGGGCGGCGAGCCGGCCTCGAGCAGGCTGCCACCGACGCCCTGGTCGCGCTCGCCGTCATCGCCAGCTTTGCCGTCGCCGTCCAGCTGGAGCTGCACGGCGCGATCAGCCGGGCCGAGCTCCCGGTGGTGCTGGTGCTGACCGCCGGGTCGTTCGCCCCCCTGGTGACGCTGTCCGCCACGATCCAGGAAATCGGTCAGGTCGGCGCGGCCGCGGACCGCATCCAGGCACTGCTGCGGGCCGAGCCCGCCGTCTCCGACACCCAGACCGGGCCGTCGCCGGTCCCGGCAAGCGCGGCGGTCGCTTTCAGCGAGGTCACCTTCGCCTACCGGCCGGGGCTGCCCCCGGCCCTGCGGGACGTCTCCTTCCAGATCGAGCCGGGCAGCACCGTCGCCCTGGTGGGCCACTCCGGCGCGGGCAAGACCACCTGCGTCAGCCTGCTGCTGCGGCTGTGGGACACCGGTCAGGGCAGCGTCCGCCTTGGCGGGCACGACGTCCGCGACTACGCCCAGCGGGACCTGCGGGCGCACATCGCCGTCGTCCCGCAGGACATCCACCTGTTCCACGCCAGCGTGCGGGACAACATCAGCATCGCCCGGCCCGGCGCCGCCCGCGAGGACATCGAGCGTGCGGCGGCCGGCGCCGGCGCCGCCGGGTTCATCGCCGCCCTGCCCGGCGGATGGGACACGCTCGTCGGCGAGCGGGGCGCCAGCCTGTCCGGCGGGCAGCGCCAGCGCATCGCCATCGCCCGTGCGCTGCTGCGCCAGGCGCCGGTGCTCATCCTGGACGAGGCCGTCAGCAACCTCGACGCCGAGGCCGAGCGCGACCTGCACCAGGCCCTGCGCAAGGTCGCGGCCGGCACCACCACGATCCTCATCGCTCACCGCCCCTCCACCATGCGCCTGGCCGATCGGATCATCGTCCTCGACCACGGCCGCATCGCCGAGACGGGCACGTGGGAAGAGCTCACCTGCCCCGGCACCCTGCTCTACCAGCTCATCCACGTCCCCGCCTCGGCCCGGGCCGTCTGCTAGCCTCGGCTGGTGCCGCGGCAAAGTCGCAAGTGCAGTAGCCCCGCAGTTGCCGGGCAGGAGCACCAGCCGGAACGCCCGGGTGTCGCCGGGCGCCGGGCGGTGCTGGTCGAGGTGTACCTGCTGCGCTGCGACCCCGGCGGGCAGCTGGCCTACCGACGCACGGCCGGGTACCTCGGGCCGGGCGAGACGCCCGACGCCGCGGCCGGGCGCACCGTGCCCGGGCCAGCCGATCGTTCGGTGGCGTTGCTGCACTCGACTAGCTGGCGGCATCGCGGCGACGGGACGATCGTGCTCGCCTACGCGGGCCTGCCCGATCCCGACCAGGACCGCGCGGCCGAGCCGATCAGGACTTTTGACCCGGCCGCGAGCGGCGACCCCCGGCGACCGTCCCCGCAGCGGGTCAGCCACGAGCAGGTGGCCGCGCACGCGGCCAGGCACCTGGCGTTCCTGGCCCGCACCGACCCGGTGGTGCGGCTCGCCCTCGGCGAGTCGCCGCAGCTAGCCCGGGCGCTGGCGGATCTCGACGGAGCCCCGGCCGGCCAGCTGGCCAACTGATTTCCGCAGCCCGGCCGGCGGTCGTGACGGAGTGCCCGGTTTCCGATACTTTGAGCGTGAAGGGCGGTTTCGCGGCCGCGGATCTCATGGGGCGGGAGACAGCCGGATGGACCGTGGAACCGGCAGTCGAGTACTGGCGATCATGGGCTCGGGCGAGACCAGCCCGACGATGGTCACCGTGCACCGGGCGCTGGCCGCCCGGCTCGCGGCCGGCCGTCCGACCGCGATCCTGCTCGACACGCCCTACGCATTCCAGGAGAACGCGGCCGACGTGTCCGCCCGGGCCACGGCGTACTTCGCCCGCAGCGTCGGCCTGGAGGTGACCGTCGCCGGCGGGGCGGCCGCGCTGCGGGGAGCGGACTGGGTGTTCTCCGGCCCGGGCAGCCCGACCTACGCCCTTGCCCGGTGGCACCAGGATGGGACCGCCCAGGCGCTGCGGGACCGAGTCGCGGCCGGGGCGGGGGTCACCGTGATGGCGTCGGCGGCGGCAGCCACGATCGGCTGCGCGGCGCTGCCGGTCTACGAGATCTACAAGGCAGGCGCCGCCCCGCACTGGCGCGACGGCCTCGACCTGATGGCGCTGTGCGGACTTCGGGTCGCGGTCATCCCGCACTACGACAACGCCGAGGGCGGTACCCACGACACCCGCTACTGCTATCTCGGGGATCGTCGCCTGTCGATGCTCGAGCGGGAACTCCCGGACGGGGTCGCCGTCCTCGGCGTCGACGAGCACACCGCGGTCATCATCGATCTCGACGCCGGGCAGGCCGAGGTCGCCGGGCGGGGCGCGCTCACCGTCCGCCGCGCCGGGCACAGCGCCGTCCTGCCCGCGGGCACCGAGCTGGGCCTGGCCGAGGTGCGGTCCCTGGTCGCGAACGGGCCGCCGAAGGTCGCCGGGATCCCTCGCCCGGTTACCGGTGAGCCCCGCCCCGACCCTGCGGCGGGGCCCGAGCGCGCCGCCACCCTGATGGAGATCACCGAGGCGGCGGCCGAGCGATTCCAGGCGGCGGCGGGCGCCCGCGACGCGCCCGGGATGACGGCCGCGATCCTGGATCTGGAGGCGGCGATCAGCGACTGGGCCGCCGACACCGAGGAAGACCAGGGCACCGAGCAGTCCCGGGCCGTGCTGCGCGGCCTCATCACCCGGCTCGGCCAGGTCGCGGCTGACGCTGCCAATCTGCCCGCAGCGGCCAGGCCGCTGCTCGACCTCCGCTCCGACCTGCGTGATCAAGGGCTTTTCGGCGCCGCCGACGCCATCAGGGACGCGCTCACGGTGGCCGGCCTGCTGATCCAGGACACTGCCGAGGGGACGCGCTGGGCGCTGCCGAGCCGCTGACCGGGCCGGGCCGATCGGGCCGCAAGCGCGAGTGCTTTGCAATTACTATGTGATCGCAGCATTTTGTGAGGCGGTCGTCTGCGGCCGCCAGGCGTTCTCCGAGGGAGCCCATGAGCGTGTCCGGCGGAACCGCGCGGCCCATCACCTTGTACGGGGCCGCTGTCCTGCACCGCCCCTGTGCCCGGGTGGCGGTGTTCGACAAGATCCTGGAGGCGCTGGTGGCGGACATGTTCGCCAGCATGTACGCCGCCGACGGCGTCGGCCTGGCGGCGAACCAGATAGGCGTCGGGCTGCGCGTGTTCGTCTACGACTGCCCCGACGCCTCCGGCGAGAGCCAGGTCGGCCACATCGTCAACCCGGTCCTGGCGCCGCCAGGCGGCTTCGCCCAGATCGTGACGGAATCCGAAGGGTGCCTGTCGGTGCCGGGCGAGCGGGCTGAGGTCAGCCGGGCCGGCGTCGCCACCGTGACCGGCAGCGACCTGCACGGCCAGCCGCTGACGGTCACCGGGACCGGGACGCTGGCCCGCTGCTTCCAGCACGAGACCGATCACCTGCGCGGTACCGTCTACGTCGACCTGCTATCGCAGCCGGAGCGGGAGGCCATCCTGGCAGCGGCGGGATTGCCTGGACGTCATCGCCGCACCGGGAATGTCAATTCAGCGCCGCTGCCATTCGGAAAGACCCCGTGAAAACCGCTGCGCCCGGCGCCGGAAGGGGCGCAACGGGCGGCGAATACCCTCAGCCGGTATTGCCAGTACCCCTGGGCCGTATTACCGATACCCCGGTCGGGTTTTGCGTTTTGACCTGGGACTTCTTCCTCCTCAATAATGATCGCGTTCGCCGATCTTAACCGGTCCTGAACTATAAACTACGACCCGTAGGAGTAAGCGCGACCCGGCTTGGCGATGGCCGTGCGCGTTCGTATCGAGAGGACAGCCCGACAGTGGATGATGTGCAGGCGTCGCCGAGCCCGGTGATCGAGGCGGAATCGATTCCGGCCGCCGCGCCGCCGAGCGCCGCCCCGGAGCCGGCCGCCGCCCCGCCGCCGAGCGCCGCCCCGCGGCCGAGCGCCGGCCCGCAGCCGCCCGCGTGGCGCCTGCCGTCTCTGGTCGCCCTGCTGGGCTTGCTGACCGCGGTGCCGATCTACGCGTGGATCGCGGTGCTGCAGTCGCACGGCCGCAGTGCGGCCGCGTTGAGCATGCCGACGATGGGCATGAGCCGGATGGGCGTGTTCTGGGCCTTCCCGGTGCTGCAGGCGAGCGGGCTGGCGGCCCTGCTGTGGGCGTTCGTCGGGGTGGCCCTGGGGCTGGCGGAGTCCGGCCGCACGATCGCCTGGCTGCCGCTGCGCAGGCGCGACCTCGACCGGCTCCACCGGTACATCTCGCTGCTGGTGATCGGGCTGATCGCCGTGCACGTGGCCGCCACCGCCATGGACGCGATGGGCGACAGCTGGATCACCGTGCTGATTCCCCAGGAGGAGGGCTGGACCGCCGCCCGCTGGGCCTACGACCTCGGGATCGTCGCGTTCTACCTGTCGCTGCTGCTCGGCCCCACGTACTACCTGCGCCGGTTCATCGGCCCCCGCGGCTGGCGCTTCGCGCACCGCTTCGTGCTCGTGGTCTACATCCTGTCGGTCTGGCACACGCTGATCATCGGGGCCGACGTCCAGCACTACGGCTGGATGCGACCGGCGCTGTGGCTGGCGCAGGTGCCGCTGCTCGCGCTGTTCTGCTACCGCCTGATCTCGCCGGCCGCCAGAAGCCGGACCGCGGTCGCCGTCGCCACCCGGTACGGTCTCGCCGCCGTCGGCGCGGCCGCGGCGATCGCCATCGTGGCGATCGTGGCGACCGGCGATTACGTCACCGTGGTGCAGAGCATCCAGTGACCGTCAGCGTGGGCTTATCCCAGTCGCTGGCAGTCGGCGCAGCGCCCGGTGACCGCGAAGCGGTGCGGGTTGATCGCGAAGCCGTACTGGCTCGCGGCCTGCTTGACCAGGCTGGCGAAGAGGTCATCGGGCACCTCGATCATGGTCCCGCACCGCTCGCACACCAGATGGCCGTGCTCGGCGGTGGCCAGGTGGTAGGTGGCGGGGCCGCCGCCGAGCCTGGTGCTGTCGATGACGCCGAGCCGCTCGAGCTCCTCGAGGTTGCGGTAGATCGTGGACAGGTGCACGTCGGGCGCGGCCGCGTGCACCTCGGCCGCTAGCTCCTCCGCGCTGCGGTGCTCGCGGCTGCCGAACAGCGCGTTCAGCAGCAGCCTGCGGGCGGGCGTCGCCCGTCCGCCGTGCCGTCGTACGAGCGCGAGAACTTCATCGACCGCTTCGCGCTCTCCGCGCTCTGCCGTCAGCTCGGCGGTTTCCTTGGCCACGGCATCAGCATATGCCTTCGGCTGCAGTTGCGTGCAATCGCTATTGCGAATCGCGGAGACGCCAACTGCTCGCGGTCCTGGCCACGGGCCCCGCCGGCGGAGCTTCACCGCGGGAGCGTCGCCGGCGGAGCCTCATGGAAGGCCGGGGACCAGGTCTGTATGCTTGCGAACGAATCGCAATTAGTTCGAGTCTGCGACTGCGTCAATTGAGCAGAAGCGATGACCTGGCCTGTACGTCGAAGGAGTTGCCTTGGCCGTTTACACCCTGCCTGATCTGCCCTACGACTACGGAGCGCTCGAGCCCGCGATGTCGGGGCAGATCCTCGAGTTGCACCACGACAAGCACCACGCCGCCTACGTCAAGGGCGCCAACGACACCCTCGAGCAGCTGGCCGAGGCCGGCGAGGGGGCCGGGCCGACGCAGACGGTCGGCCTGGAGAAGACGCTTGCGTTCAACCTGTCCGGTCACGTGCTCCACTCGATCTTCTGGAAGAACCTCTCGCCCGACGGCGGCGACCGCCCAGACGGGGACCTGGCCGACGCGATCACCGAGCACTTCGGCTCGTTCGAGGCGTTCTCGAAGCGGCTTACGACCGCGACCACCGGCGTGCAGGGCTCGGGCTGGGGGATCCTCGGCTACGAGCCGCTATCCGGCCGGCTGATCATCGAGCAGGTCTACGACCATCACGGCAACGTCGGCCAGGGCACCACTCCGCTGCTGGTGTTCGACGCCTGGGAGCACGCCTACTACCTCCAGTATCGCAACGTCCGGCCCGACTACGTGACCCGCCTGTGGGACCTGGTCAACTGGGCCGACGTCAGCGCCCGCTACCAGGCGGCCAAGGCGGCCAGCCAGCAAGCGCTGCAGCTGCCGTGAACGCGGACCCGGCGGCCTCCTTCCTCGCCGCGGCCGAGGCGGCGCAGACCGGGGCGGGCATCATCGCCGCCCGGCACCGCGGCGACCTCGCGAGCGCTGACGCGCTGCTCGACGGCCTCAGCGACGGCAGGAAGGCTGCCGGGTTCCTGTTCCTGGCCGACCTGGCGATCGCGCTCCTCGCCCAGTACGAAGACCGGCCGGTCGATGCCGTCGCGGCCGAGCTCAGCCTGCACATCGCCACCCACTCCGCCCAAGCCAACGGAGATGAGCCATAGCGGCCCAAGCCGTCCGACTGCAAGACCAACGAGTCTATGTAGAGACACCGCTTCGAACGAGTTACAGATACCGCTGTGTAGCATCTCGTAAAACTGCGAACACGTTGACGCAGGCATTTCCGCTCGATAGCATCTCAGTTGGCCTGCACCGCCTCCTAAGCGGTAGGTCCCGCGTTCGAGTC
>Ga0335072_10013770_pt1 | contig 11506 bp, 5 predicted proteins | sample Lox_Sample_21_FD_206725 | JGI IMG/M metagenome (GOLD analysis project Ga0335072, IMG submission 206725) | Soil microbial communities from Loxahatchee National Wildlife Refuge, Florida, United States - Lox_Sample_2.1 | ecosystem: Environmental > Terrestrial > Soil > Wetlands | place: USA: Florida...
GACGATCCTGCAAGGCATTCGCGCCGCTGCGCCGCGCGCCGAGGTGATCTATGCGCACGGTGCGGACCTGGTCGAAGGCATCAAGGGCGGCACGCAGCATCCGGCCCAAGCCCGCGAGGAAGCATTGCGTGCGGCGCAGAACGCCGACGTGGTGATCTTCGTGGGCGGCCTCACCGCCGATCTGGAAGGTGAGGAAATGAACATCGATTACCCCGGTTTTGCCGGCGGCGACCGTACCGATCTGCGCCTGCCGGCCTCCCAGGAAAACCTGCTGGAAGCGCTGCAAGCCGCCGGCAAACCGGTCGTGCTGGTACTCACGACGGGTTCGGCCTTGGCCATCGACTGGGCCAAGCAGCATGTACCGGCCATCCTGCTGGCCTGGTATCCCGGCCAACGCGGCGGCACGGCGGTGGCGGATGCCTTGTTCGGCCGCACCGATCCGGCCGGCCGCCTGCCGATCACCTTCTACACGGCCGACGAAAAGCTACCGCCGTTCGATGATTACCGCATGCAAGGACGCACCTATCGTTACTTCAAGGGCGAGCCGCTCTATCCATTCGGTTATGGCCTGTCGTACACGCGCTTCGCCTATTCCGGTCTCCAACTCGACCGCAATCAGGCCGCTGTTGGTGGCCACATCAAGGTCACGCTGAAGGTAAAGAACGTGGGTGAGCGTGCAGGGGATGAGGTGGTGCAGCTTTATCTGCAGCCGCTGCATGAGCCGCATGCGCGCGTGAACAAGGAGCTGCGTGGCTTTCAGCGCGTGCATCTGCAACCGGGTGAGGAGCAGAGCGTGTCTTTTGAGATTTCGCCAGCAAAAGATTTGAAGTATTACGACGATGTGCAGCGTGCCTATGCGGTCGATCCGGGTAGTTACCGCGTTCAGATCGGTGCGTCCAGCGCGGATATCAGGCTCACGAAAGACTTCGTGGTTACACAGCAATGAGCAGCTTCGTAGGCTGGGATGAAATCCCAGCATCGCAACGGCCAGGAAAGCTGGGATTTCATCCCAGCCTACGCGGCGGGAGTGTCTCCACACTGGCGAAGATCCATTCCCTCACCTGCTTGCAGAGCCTGCCCCGGACTCGATCCGCGGGGAGGGTCAGGGTGCCATGCTCCGAACTTAAGGACGTAGCGTGATCCTTCGTAGGTTGGCGGTGAGCGCAGCGAACCACAACATCGTGATTCATGTGCATGGCGACGTTGGGATTCGCATACGCTCACCACCAACCTACACGCTTCGATAGCGTGTACCTCTCGCTCGCAAGGATACGTCCCCTCCCCTGCGAAGTAGGGGAGGGCTAGGGTGGGGTGCGAGCGCAGCGAGCGGCAGGAGTCCCATTGCTTCCATACATCACATCTCATGAGGACATTCAGCTGCATGCTAAAGCCCAAGCAACCCCACCCCAGCCCTCCCCTGCTTGCAGGGGAGGGCGCAGATCACCGCGAACAACAAGCTTCTTGGCTTAAGTTAGTGCCATTAGGCTTAAATTCGGAGCATTGGATCAGGGTGGGGTGCGAGCGCAGCGAGCAGCGCGAACATGACATCACCGCAAAGCATTTCGTGTCATTAGAAATCGTGGCTATCCGGCTGCACGCTAAAGCCCAAGCAACCCCACCCCAGCCCTCCCCTACTGCCGCAGGGGAGGGAGCCGTTCTCCGCGAGCATCAAGCTTCTCGCCTTGACGTTGGTGTCATCAAAAAATCAAGCGGAACCAGCGAACATGCATGACGCTTCCCAAGCAAGCACCCGCATCGTCTGCTTCGGCGAACTGCTGATGCGACTGTCGCCACCAGGCTGCGAACTCCCACTGCAATCACCACACTTCAACGTGCACTTCGGCGGCGCAGAAGCCAACGTAGCCGCATCGCTGGCCATCCTCGGCCACCACAGCGTGATGGTCAGCGCATTGCCGGACAACATGCTGGGCCGTGCCTGCGCCGGTGAACTGCGCAAGCATAGCGTGGACACCGGCGGCATCGATTACGCGGAAGGACGCATCGGCGTGTACTACCTTTCGCCGGGCGCCATGCACCGCCCCTCGGAAGTGCTGTACGACCGTGCGGATTCCGCATTCGCACGCACGCCAGCGGAGAACTATGACTGGCCACACTTGCTGGCCAACGCGCATTGGCTACATCTGTCGGGTATCAATCTTGCCCTGGGCGAAACCACGGCACGGGCCGCGCTTGCGGCCGTGCATGCGGCGCGCGATGCGGGAAAGTCGATCTCGTTCGATTGCAATTACCGCAGCAAGCTGTGGGGTTCGCGTGCGACTCAAGCACCGGCGCTGCTGCGCGGGATCGTCGGCGAGGCCGATCTGCTGTTCGGCAACGACCGTGACATTGCCTTGATGCTCGGCACGGCATTTCCGCAAGCCGATGCCGTCGAACGCTTTCGTGCCGCAGCAAATGCAGCCTTCGAAACTTGGCCACGCCTGCGCCGCATGGCGGCAACCGAGCGCCTGCATCGCAACGTGGACGACCAGGATCTCTTCGGCCTGATGGCCACGCGCGACCACCTGTTGACCACAGCCCCGTACACGCTTGCCCACGTCGTCGATCGCGTCGGCGGCGGCGATGCATTTGCGGCAGGTCTTCTGCACGGACTGTTCCGCGGCATGCCGGATAAAGCCATGCTCGACTTCGCCATGGCCGCGGCATGCCTGAAGCACTCGATTCCCGGTGACGTAAACCTGCTGCGCGAGGACGACATGCTTGCGTTCCTGGCGCAAGGCAGCTTTGAGGTGCGGCGCTGATGGCCGGTCAGCTGAAGCGGCTGTCCGAGCAGGCGTTGGCCGAGCTTCCGGCTGGCGTGGCCACGCCAGCCTATCGGCTCGGCGATACACGCGTCGGTATCGTGCATATCGGCGCCGGCGCGTTTCATCGTGCGCATCAGGCCGTGTATATCGACGATCTGCTGGCGTCACACCCGGACTGGGCGATCTGCGGCGTATCCCTGCACAGCACCGACGTGCGCGATGCACTGCGTCCGCAGCATGGTCTATACAGCCTGCTGTTGCTGGGCCAGCAAACCCAACTGCGCGTGATCGGTTCGATCCGCGAACTGCTCTGCGCCCGCGATGAATCCGCTGCCATTCTCCTGCGCCTGGCCGATTCCAACGTGCGATTGGTAACACTTACCGTCACCGAAAAGGGCTATTGCCTGGCCGGCCAGGATCTCGACACCGCTCATCCGGATATCGTGCACGATCTTGCCATGCCGGATGAACCGCGCAGCGCCATCGGCTACATCGTGGCTGGCTTGCGTCAGCGCCGGAAGCGCGCACTTGTGCCCTACACCGTGCTCAGTTGCGACAACCTCGCCGAGAACGGCCACCGCTTGCGTCGCGCGGTGTTGCAATACGCCCGGCGTATCGACGCGGCGCTGGCCGACTGGATCGAAGCGCAGGTGAGTTTTCCCTGTTCGATGGTCGACAGCATCACCCCAGCCACCGACGATGCCCTGCGCGACCGCGTCCGCGGTGAACTGGGTTGCCTGGATGCCTGGCCGATCCAGCGCGAAACCTATGCGCAATGGGTGATCGAGGACCGCTTCTGCAATGGGCGGCCACCGTTCGAATTGGCCGGCGTCACCATGAGCCACGACATTGCCGGCTACGACCGCGCCAAGCTGCGCCTGCTCAACGGCGCGCACTCCACGCTGGCGTATCTCGGTTCGCTGATGAAGCTGGAGACAGTCGCCGATGCGATGAACCAACCACTGCTCGCCGCCTTCGTGGAACACCTGATGCGCGAATCGATCGCGCCGGTGATCGCATTGCCCGCAAGCCTGGATGCACCGGCATATATCGACGCGATTCTCGCGCGCTTCCGTAATCCCGCCATCCGCCATCGCCTGGCGCAGATTGCATGGGATGGTTCGCAGAAGTTGCCGGTGCGCTTGCTCAGCACGATCGCCGATGCGCTCGCGGCAGGCAAATCCGTCGCGGCGTTATGCGTTTCCGTCGCCGCATGGATGCAGTTCGTGCGCAGGCAGGCGCGCAACGGCGTGGCGCTGGTCGATCCACTGAATGATGCACTGACCGCTGTCGGCCGGGCATGCAACGGCGATGCCGCCCATGACGTGGACGCCTTCCTGCAACTCGACGCGGTCTTCTCCGCGCCGCTATCGCAGGATGTGCCATTCATTCATCCCCTGCGCACTGCTTATGCCGCGCTCGCCGATGGTTCGCCCGCGTCGGTCTCGCAGTCCTTGGTCGCTGCAATGTACGGAGAGAACCGATGAGGCTCCTGATCATGCTGGCCTTGCTGGCACTGCTGGCTGCTCCCGCCGCCGCGACGGAGTTGCCAAAGGTCGTGATGCAAAACGGCGCCAGCCAACTGATCCTGCATGGCAAGCCGTATCTCATGCTTGGCGGCGAACTGGGCAACTCCTCCGCCGGCACCGAAGCACAGGCTGACGCCATCCTTCCGCGGCTCGCCGTCCTGCACGTGAACACCGTACTGATGCCTGTGGCCTGGGAGCAGATCGAGGCGACAGAAGGTCGCTTCGATTTCAGCTTGCTCGATCATTGGATCGACGTCGCCAGAGCGAACCGGATGCATCTGGTGTTGCTGTGGTTCGGCAGTTGGAAGAATGGTTTTTCCGACTACGCGCCAGCCTGGGTGAAAGCCGACACCCGCCGCTTTCCCCGTGCACGTGCGATCGACGGCGCACCGCTGGAGATTCTGTCCACTTTCGGTGAAGAAACCTTGCGATTGGACAGCCGCGCCTTCGCGGCGCTGATGGCGCACGTGCGCACGAAGGATACTCAGCAGACGGTGCTGATGGTGCAGGTCGAGAACGAGGTTGGCCTGGTCGGCGATGGCCGGGACCGGTCCGCGCAAGTCGATCGCACGTTCGCAAGCGCGGTACCGCCTTCGCTTGTGCAGGCCTTGCAGGCAAAGCGCGCAGCGTTGACGCCCGAACTGGCCGCCCATTTCAACCCGCAAGGACGCACTTGGAAGGAGGTCTTCGGCGACGCGGCGGACGAAGCCTTCATGGCCTGGCGCTACGCCACCTATGCCGACGCCGTGGCGCGCGCAGGCAAGCAGCAATATGCGCTGCCGATGTACATGAACGCCCAGCTGCCGGCACCGCTGGAGCGTGCGGGCGAATATCCCAGCGGGGGCTCTCACCCCTATGACCAGCAGATCTACCAAGCGGTCGCCACGCATATCGATTTCTATGCGCCGGACATCTACTGGCCTGACTTTTCCTACTGGGTACAGCGCTACCAGGCACTGGGCAATCCGGCGTTCGTGCCGGAAGCGAAGCTCGACAGCGCCCCCTACAACGCCTTGTATCTCTACGGCGAGGCCCGCGGCTTCGGCTTCTGTCCATTCGGCATCGACAGCCTGAGTCCGCCCAAGCATAAGACGGATGCCACACCGCTTTTGATGCAGGTTTACGCCGCACTCGACCAGCTTGGCGAACAACTGCTGCAAGCGCAGGCAGCGGGTCGTACGCGTGGCCTCGTCCTACATGCAACCAGTCCGCGGCCGACGCAGACCGTTGCACTGGGTGGTTATCTCTTCACCGCGACGCTCGCGCGTTCATGGCCGGACAAGCACTTGCTCACCAACGACGGCGCCATGCTCGTGCTCCAATCGCTGCCCGACGAGTTCTATATCGTCGGCAGCGGGCTTACCGTCGGCATGACGCGTGATCCGGATACGGATGCGCGCGTGGCGGGCATTGCAAGCATCGAGGAGGTGTCGCGCGCTGGTACGGCATGGCTAGTCGAGCGGCGCTTGAATGGCGATCAAAGCAACCAGGGCAGGCAACTGAGCATGGATGCCGACCGGATACGGATTTATCGCGTGCATCTGTATGCGGCCGAGCGGTAATACGTAGGCCGGGATTTCATCCCAGCCTACGCCGGCATCACAATTTGTATGCCCGTTTCGGCAGGTTATACGCAAGATCGACCGCCAGCTCCACGCCTTCGTCCTCATCCAGCCGATGCTCGGCCACCAGCTTGGCGAGAAACGCGCAATCGACGCGGCGCGCAACGTCGTGGCGCGCCGGAATGGACAGGAACGCGCGCGTGTCGTCGTTGAAGCCCACCGTGTTGTAGAAGCCCGCGCTGCTCAGCGTCCACTCGCGAAAGCGCCACATGCCTTCCGGCGCATCATGGAACCACCATGCGGGCCCAAGGTGCAGTGCCGGATAGTGGCCGGCCATCGGCGCCAGTTCGCGGCTATAGGTGCTTTCGTCCAGCGTGAACAGGATCAGCCTGAAGTTCGGTTCGTTGCCGAAGCGATCCAACAGCGGCTTCAGGCCATGGACGTAGTCCGTGCGCAACGGAAGGTCCGCGCCCTTGTCGCGGCCATAGCGCTCGAACAAGGCGCGATTATGGTTGCGGAAACAGCCGGGATGGAGCTGCATGACCAATCCATCCTCCACACTCATGGCGGCCATCTCGGTGAGCATCTGCGCACGGAACAGTTCGGCATCTTCGGCGCTGCCTTTGCCGCGCACGATCCGGTCGAACAATTTGCCTGCTTGGACGCTGGAAAGGTCCGCGGTGACGGCGGAAGGATGTCCGTGATCGGTGGCGGTTGCACCGGCCTTGGCAAAAAACGCGCGGCGCTGGCGGTGGGCGCGCAGGTAGCCGCTCCAGCTGTGCACGTCTTCGCCGGTGATGGCACCGAACGCTTCCAGCGCAGCGGGAAACTGCTCGTGCTCGGGATCGATCACCGGATCGGGCCGATAGGCGGTGATGACGCGCCCATTCCATCCGCTGGCGCGAAGGTTGGCATGGTGATGCAGCGGATCGAGCGGTGATTCGGTGGTCGCCAGCACCTCGATGCGGAAGCGTTCGAACAACGCGCGCGGGCGGAATTCCGGCCGCGACAGGGCGGCGGTGATGTGGTCGTAATACGTGTCCGCGGTGCGCGCTTCCAATCGAATCCGCAAACCGAACACGTCGTGGAACACATGGTTCAGCCACATGGACGAAGGCGTGCCGCGAAAGAGATGGAAGTTCTGTGCGAACAACCGCCACGCCTGGCGCGGATCGGCGTCTGCGCGCGAACCATCGCGGCGCGGAATACCGAGGGCGTCGAGCGGAATACCCAGGCTGTAGAGCATGCGGAACACGTAGTGATCCGGCACCAGCAACAATTCCGTGGCATTGGCGAACGGTGCGTTATCGGCGAACCACGCCGGATCGGTATGCCCATGCGGACTGATGATCGGCAAGCTGGCGACCTGTTCGTACAACCGGCGGGCAATCGCCCGCTGCGCGGGATCGGATGAGAAAAGACGATCCTGATGCAGCTTGAAGGGAAGCATGGCGAGTTTCATCACGGCAAGACATTCCAGGTAGTGAAGGATAATCCGGACAGCTCACGACGATGGGTTGGCGCCGCCGGCCGATGCGAGCCGTACCGGCTGCAACCGAGGTGTCAACGCATGCACCACGGCAAGCGCGATCAGGTAGGCCGAACCTGCCAGCATGAATACCGGCACGTAACTGCCGGTGGTTTGCAGCAGCAGTCCGATCACCGTGGATATCAGCATGCCCCCGACCGCACCGGCGAACCCGCCCAGGCCGACCACCGACGCTACCGCGTGGCGTGGAAACAGATCCGAGGCCAGCGTATAGACGTTGGCCGACCATCCTTGGTGTCCTGCCGTGGCCATGCCGATAAGCGCGACCGCCAGCCACAGGTGACTTGCTTTTGCCGCAAACACGACCGGCACGATCAGCAGCGCGCAGACGAGCATGGCGCTTTTGCGCGCGCGGTTGGCGCTCCAGCCGAGCTTGATGAAGCGGGCCGCCAGCCAACCTCCGCCGATACTGCCCAGGTCGGCCAGCAGAAAAATGCTGACCAGCGGCAAGCCCAGTTCCAGCAGGCTGAGCCCATATCGCGCATGCAGGAATTTCGGCAGCCAGAACAGGAAGAACCACCAGATGGGATCGGTGATGAACTTGGCCGCGACCATGGTCCAGGCCTGGCGGTGCCGCAACAGTTGCGACCACGCCACGCGCACCGCCCTGGTTGGCGGTTCGTGCCCAATGTACGCACGCTCGGCCGCGGACAGCTTGGGCTGTTCGCCGGGCGTTCGATACGTGCGCAGCCACATCACCAGCCACAGCGCGCTTAGCGCGCTGGTGCAAAGAAAAGTCGCCTGCCAGCCCCAACGCGCGGCGACGACGGGCACCAGTATCGGCGCAACGATCGCGCCAACGTTCGAACCCGAGTTGAAGATGCCGGCAGCCAGCGCGCGCTCCCGTTGCGGAAACCATTCGGCCACCGCCTTGATCGCGGCCGGAAAGTTGCCGGCCTCGCCAAGACCGAGGGCAAAACGCGCCACGGCGAAGCTGACGACGCCGGTGGCCAGCGAATGGCCGGCAGCCGCAAGGCTCCACACGCCAATCGCCAGCGCATAGCCCAGGCGCGTACCGAACTTGTCGATGATCGCGCCGGCACCGAGCAGGCCGATGGCATAGGCCGCCTGGAAGGCGGTAACGATGTAGCTGTACTGGATTTCGTTCCAGCCGATTTTTTCCTGCAGGAACGGCGCCAGCACACCCAACACCTGGCGATCGGTGTAGTTGATGGTGGTTGCCAGCAGCAGCATGGCGCACACCCGCCAACGGTAGGTGCCGACGCCGGCGACACGCCGAAGCGCCCTACCTGCCTCGCCTGTTTTGTCCACGCGGCGTGCGGCCTTGCTTGCATCCGGCCGCGTCCGCAGCCCCTCATCGATCATCGGCATACCCCAGTCGAACCGGCACGGCGCCATCGCGACAGGTCGCCCGTTACGCTGGCCGCCCGCCAATTTGTTAGCGCTATCATTAGCACAGGAAGATGCAAAAACCACCTTGCATAGCCGCAACGCGCAGGCCACTGGCGCCGCAGAGCTTCTTTGCAGCCTTTTTATGCACTCCACCGTTCATCGCAGCGTCAAGGCCATTCATGCTGCCATGCAGCGTGCGAGCCAAAAATGTTAGCGCTACCTTTCCGTCACCCTTGAGTCACCGGCAAGCCAGTCAGCTCAGCCATGACGGCACGCTCCACTTCACCGGACATTCGAGGGCACAACCAAAGCCATAAGAATCGGGAGGGGAGTACGGTGCAAAAAGCATCTGCAAAAACCATGCTGTCGCGTGCCATGACGTTTGCCCTGCTTGGCGCGGCAAGTGCGGCCTACGCACAGAACACACCATCATCGCCGCCGGCGCCGACCCCTGCACCTGCACCGGCGGATGCGCAGAGTCAGACACCCGCGCCTTCCCCGAGCCAACCCAAGCAACTGGCAACGGTCAACGTCAGCGGCGGCTACCGCAACAGCATCGAGTTCTCCACCAATGCCAAGCGCGATGCAACCAACGTGGTGGACACCGTGTATGCGGAAGACATCGGCAAGTTTCCCGATACCAACATTGCCGAATCGCTGAACCGTGTCCCCGGCGTGCAGATTTCGCGCGACGTGGATGGCGAAGGCATGAATGTGCAGATTCGCGGCCTCAGTACGGACTTCACCAAGATCCTGCTCAATGGCGACCAGATCGCGGTCGCTTCGTCCGGCACGCTGGGCGCCCAGAACCAGAACCGCGAAGTGGATCTGGACCTGCTGCCGAGCGAGTTCTTTACCCAGTTGACGGTCAACAAGACCCCGCAAGCGGATATGACCGAAGGCGGCGTTGCCGGCGTGGTGGACATGCGTACGACGCGCCCATTCGACAATCCCGGCACCCACCTGACTTATTCGGCACAAGGCTCCTACAGCTCCATTGGTCACGACACGCAGCCACGCGGCGCCGTCATCGGCAGCTGGACCAATAAATCCAATACGTTCGGCGTACTGGTCGGCCTGACCGCGTCGCGCAACGACTACGATGTGCGCGGTTTTGAAACCATCGGCTGGACCACGCCCTCGCCCGCGGGAGCACAGTGTGTCGGCATCACCGGCGCTTGCAGCAGCCCCGGCGGCAGCAGCTGGGTCATTCCCCGCACGGTGCCGGCGAATGCCGGCAACGGCCTGATTCCCGGCCAGGCGATCAATAGCACCTGGTTGCTGGAGCACAACCCGGACCTGACCGCCTCGCAACTCGAAAATGCGCTGATTCCGCGGCTGGCGCGGCAGTCCTACATCCAGGGCACCAACGATCACCAGGCGGGCCTGCTGTCACTGGAGTTCCGCCCCAACGAGCGCGCGCACTTCTATCTAGATACGCTGTTCTCCAAGCAGGAACGCGACTTCAACCGCATGGACATGGACCTGGTGGGCCGCAGCGGTTCGATGATTCCGCTCAACATGCAGGTGGACCAGAACAACGTGGTCACCAACGCCACCTTTGCCAACGCGCAGTACTTCCTGGAGGCCATTCCCTACCGGCAGCACGTTCACTTCTACAACATCAACCCCGGTGGCGAGCTGCTGTTCGGTGACGATGAAAACATCAAGCTCGACTTCCAGGGCTATACGCAGCGTAGCTGGTACACCAACTACCAGCCGACGGTAGGAGTGATTTCTCCGCCGACGACGGTGGATTTCAAGAACACCGGCGGCGCCTTCCCCATCATCACGCCCAGCCTGGATCTCGACAATCCGAACGCGGGCTGGACCTGGTATCGCCTGCAGGTGGCTAACGAAACGCGCGTCACCGCCAACAAGGGCACGCGCGAAGACCTGCAGTGGGGCGATGACGACAACAATCTGCGCGCCGGCATCGCTTACGACGATATCGCGCGCCAGATCAAGGCCTACGTGGACAGCACCGCGTGGCAAAGCTACGGCGAAAGCGCCATTCCCGCCTCTGCGATCCCTTCGTACTTCATGTCCGGGCCGGCAGGCTTTATCGCGCCGAACTACGACGCGGTTCTGGCGGCCACGCACTACCCTTACTACACCTCGGTTGCGCCGCTGGCGACGGGCGCCGTCACCGGCGCCAATGCGGGCGGTATCGAGGAAAGCACCTGGGCCTGGTATGTGGAAGGCAATGGCAAATTCGACCTGGGCGGCCACGATTTGCGGCTCAATGGCGGCGTGCGCCACGCCTATACCGACCAGACCGTCACCGGCCCGGTGATCACCTCCACCGGCAAGGTCGGCGCCGGCAGCGTGGTGGACAAGCACGCCTACGGCGTCTACCTGCCCTCGTTCAACGCCGCCTTCAATGCCACCGACAATATCGTGTTGCGCCTGGCAGCCTCGCGCTCGATGACGCGGCCTGATCCCAGTGCGATGGTGCCGGGTCTCAACTACACCGATCCCGCGGCTGAAATCGCCAGCGAGGGCAATGACAAACTCAGGCCGTACCTGTCGACCAATCTGGATTTTGGCGGCGAGTGGTATACCGGCAACGAGGGCTATGTGGGCGTGGATCTGTTCGGCAAGCGCATCACCGGCTTTACCGTCAACGAAACCAGCCTGGTGCCCTTCAACGCCCTCGGCGTGCCGTTCGACAGCCTGACGCCCACCCAGCAGCAATCGCTCAATTTGCGCGGCGGCCCCAATTCGGCACAGGTGCAGGTGACCCAGCAA
>Ga0335072_10013771_pt1 | contig 11506 bp, 6 predicted proteins | sample Lox_Sample_21_FD_206725 | JGI IMG/M metagenome (GOLD analysis project Ga0335072, IMG submission 206725) | Soil microbial communities from Loxahatchee National Wildlife Refuge, Florida, United States - Lox_Sample_2.1 | ecosystem: Environmental > Terrestrial > Soil > Wetlands | place: USA: Florida...
GTGGTAGTGCTCGCGAGCAGGCGCCTGTTCGTCGCGCGCGTCCGGGCCACCACGACCCCGATCGACTACGTGACGCTGATCCTGCTGCTGATCGTCATCCTCACCGGCATCGCCCCCACCATCTTCGTCAACCTGTTCGGTCACGGCTACGACTACCGCACCACGGTCGCGCCCTGGTTCCGCGGCCTGTTCGTCTTCTCCCCTGACACGAACGCGATCGAGCACGCGCCGTTCATCTACCAGCTGCACGCCACCGCGGCCTGGCTGATCTGGGGGCTGTGGCCCTTCAGCCGCCTGGTGCACGCCTTCAGCTACCCGCTGTGGTACCTGTGGCGGCCCTACGTGGTGTTCCGCAGCCGCGTCCCAGCGCCCCCGAGCGAGCCAGGCACCGGCGGGCGCAAGTGGCGCAAGATAGGCGTCCCGTACTGATGGACACCGGCACCGCCGCCGCTGGCAGCCAGCCGCGACCCCTCGGCCGGACCGCCACGGCCATAAAGGACCTCCACCCTGGCTACTTCGCGTTCGTCATGGCCACCGGCATCATCTCGACGGGCACCTTCCTGCTGGGACCGTCCTGGCTGTCACGGGCGCTGCTCATCATCGCCTCGGCCGGGCTCGCCGTGCTCGGCACGGCCCTGGTGATCCGGCTGGCCCTCTTCCGCCCGAGGGTGGCGGCCGACGCCCGGGCCCCGGACCGGGTGTTCGGCTTCTTCACGATCACGGCCGGGATGGATGTGCTCGGCGTGCGGCTCGCGGCCGCAGGTCATCCGCTGACCACGGCGATCCTGGCCGCCCTGGCCGCCGCCGTATGGCTCGTGCTGACCTACGGCGTGCCCGCCAGCCTGCTAGTGGCGCGGACGCATGATTCGGTCCTCGGCGGTGTCAACGGCAGCTGGCTCCTGTGGGTGGTCAGCACGCAGTCCCTCTCCGTGGCGGCATCGACCCTGGTTCCCGTATGGCCCTCGCAATCCGGACTGCTGGCGCCGGCCGCCGTCGGGCTGTGGAGCGTGGGGCTGCTGCTGTACCTGCTGCTCGTCTCGCTGATCCTGCTGCGCTGGCTGACCGTGCCCATGACCCCGGAGACCCTCGGCCCGCCCTACTGGATCTTGATGGGCGCCACGGCGATCAGCGTGCTGGCCGGCGCCAAGATCCTGAGCCTGCCCGCCGCGCTGCCCGTAGTGCGGGCGACGGCCGGCTTCATCGAGGGATGCTCGTACGCCCTGTGGGCGTTCGGGACCTGGTGGATCCCGCTACTCGTCGTGCTCGGCCTCTGGCGGCATGTCTGGCACCACTGGCCGCTCACCTACGAGCCCACGCTGTGGAGCGTGGTCTTCCCGCTCGGCATGTACAGCGTGGCCACGCTGTCGTTCGGCAAAGCTGCCCATCTGTCGTTCATGGAACCCCTCAGCCGGTTCATGCTCTGGGTGGCGGTCGCCGCGTGGGCAGCGGTGGCCGCCGCATTTCTCGTCAGGCTCACGCGCCAGTCCCGCGAATCCGCACCCGGGCCGTCGGAGGCTTCAGCGACGACCACAACTACTGCGACATGAGGCCGCGCTGACACCGGACCCGGCGTTGCGAGAGGGCGGAATCGGGCTGGAACTCGCGTTCACGATTACCACCTAAATGGCTCTTACAGTAACTTGCCTTCGGCACGACGAGACGTTCTGAAGATAGCCTGGTCCGAGCGAGCAGAACGGAATGATCTGTACGCGAGCTACTTGTTAATAATTGTCAACCAACCTTCGCAAATAGTCGGCGATATGCGCGAATTACCATCAGTTGGTAACAGGTTGTTCGTTGCGTTCTGTTATCGCCACCTGTCGCCAGTCAATTGCAAAGAGATCGCCAACCCGGTCACGGACCGCAATTTGCATTCGGCACAAGCGCTGCTCGGCCACCCCTGGCAGGGTCCAGGATCCGTCGTACAGCAGCGTGTCTCACGATGGCGAGACGGCTCGTTCCCAGTCCGCGGCAGGCTCTGAACTCGGTCCTTTGGCTCCCCGGTTGGCTCCCCAACGGCGGAAAGGGAGCAGGCGTTCGTATGCTGAGCTGCGCCCCGAGTAGGACTCGAACCTACGGCCTACTGCTTAGGAGGCATTCCCGTGGCACGGCCTGAGATCGCCGAGCATGGCCTTACGTGCCGTTTCGATGAAGTGATAATGGCTGCGTGCGGCCTGGCGTAGCTGTATTCCTGTGGTCGTTGGCTCCCCGTTTGGCTCCCCGGGATCTCATTAGCAGCGCTAACGTTCGAACGCTCAGAAGCCAGTGCTGACACCGAACGGGAATCCAATCATGACCTCACCTCGGTTAAGCCATACCGCCTTGAACCATGCGATGGCACGCGGCGGTCTCGCGTCGGCATTGCTCAATCTGGCCAGGTCGGCTGGGGCCGAGGCGAGAGTGCGCATCAATGGCGACGTTGACGGCGGTATCGCTGTCTTGGCCTGGTTCGCCGCGTCCAAGGCGGTCACGAATGCGCTGAAGCACGCGGGGTCGGCACGAATCTGGCTCGGCGCGGCCACTGCGGCCGCCTGCCTGCGGGTGCAGGCGGCCGACGAGGGCCTGGGCGATGCGGATCCAGACGGTCGCGGGGCTGCGCAGGCTGGCAGAGCACCCTGGCAAGTGGAGGCCGTCGGCTGACCTCCCGCGGGTACAGCCGCCACGCCCCGGTCGGAGAACCTCGGCGCGGCGGTGGTTAGTAGCCAGTGGCGGTGAGGGTGGAGATGGATCCGCCTTGGAAGGTGTCGATGACGTAGACGGTGCCATCCTGTAGGTCGATGGCCAGGCCGAACGGTTGCGACCCGACCGGTTGCTCCCGTAGGGGTGCGCCGCAGCCGCTGGTGACCTTGGCGTTGCAGCGCGATCCGTCCAGGATGGTCACCCCAGCGCTGGAGAAGTCGGTGACGTAGGCGGTGCCGGTCGCGGGGTCGACGGCGGCGAGCAGGGGTGACCGGCCGGCGGCCATCACCGGGAAGGGACCGCCGCAGCCCGCGGTGTCGGTGCCGCTGCAGGTCGATGCGTTGATGACCGATACCGTCCCGGGTGAGTCACCGTTGGCGTTGTTGACGACATAGACGGTGTGGGTGCGGTCGTCGACGGCGACGCCGTAGGGGCCGGACCCGACCGTCACGGTGGTGGCCAGGTGCGAGCAGCCGGAGTGGCTGGTCCCGTTGCAGGTAGCGCCGTTGATCACCGACATCGTGTCCCCGCTGAAGGACAACCCGGAGTTCGGGGCATAGATGGTGTTGGTCGTGCTGCTGACGGCCAGGACGTAGGTGCCTGCGCCGACAGTGATCACGGCCGGGGTCTGCCCGCAGCCGGAGGTGCGGGTGGCGTTGCAGGCCGTGGTGTTGACGACGGCGACCCGGTCCGCGGTGCTGCCGTAGGACACGTACAGGGTCTGGGTGGCGGCGTTGATGACCGGCGTGTTCGGGGACGCGCCGATCTTGATGGCCTGCGGGTGCTGGGCGCATCCGGCGGTGTGGCCGGCATTGCAGGTGGCGGTGTTGATCACCGCGACGGTGCCGTCGGCCGGGTCGGCGGCGTACAGGGTGTGGGTGACGTCATCGACCGCGGCCAGGTTCGCCAGCGGATGGCCCATGGGGATCTCGGCGACCGGGGTGCAGCCGGCGAGGTTCCCGGCGTGGCAGGTGGCGGCGTTGAGCACGTCGATCTGGGGCAAGGCGGTGTTGCTGGCGTAGATCGTGCCGGTGGCCGGGTCGGCGGCGATCAGGTAGTCGTGATCCGGCACGCTCGGCGCCTCGGACCGGCAGCCAGCAGTGGCGGTCGCGGTGCAGCCGCTGACGTTCACGACCGTCAGGATGCTGGCGCCGCCGTCGTTGACCAGGTATGCGGTGCCGGTGGCCGGGATCAGCGCGAGCGCGTTGGGGAACGGGTTGTACCCGGGGCCGGTGTCCGGGGAGGCCTGCTGGTTTGGGGTTCGCTGCCCGCACCCGGACGTGGCCCTGCCGTCGCAGGTCGCGGTGCTGATGGCGGACAGGGTGTTGTCGCCCTGGTTCACTGCGAAGACCGTGCTGGCGGCCGGGTCGTCGGCCACGAACGTGGGGCTCGCGCCGGTCGTCACGGTCGGCCACGTGCTGCCGCAGCCGGCGGTGTGGCGGGCGTTACAGGCGGCGCCGTTGATGACCGAGACCGTCCCGTCGTTGTTGTTGGCGACATAGACGGTACCGGTGGCCTGGTCCACCGCGTCCCACAGCGCGCCGCTGCCGACCGTGGTGGTCGCCGGGGTGCGGCCGCAGCCGCTGCCGTTCGTGCCGTTGCACCTGGCCCCGTCGATCACCGAGACGGTGTCGCCGGTCTGCGGGCTGGCCGTCCCGCTGTTGGCGGCGTAGACGGTGTCGGTGGCGATATCGACATCGACCCCGTCCGGGCCGGCGCTGTCCCGGATCGTCCGGGCAGGCTGGCCGCACCCGCTGGTCGTCACGGCATTGCACCTGGCGGCGTTGATCACCGAGATGCTGCCGCCATTGAGGTTGGCGACGTACACGGTGCGCGTGACCGGGTTGACCGCCGCGGCGACCGGCAGCGCCCCGACCTTTATCGTGGCCAGCGGCCACCCGCATCCCACGGTCACCGTGGCGTTGCACCGGGCCCCGTTCACGACCGACACGGTGCCGTCGTTGCCGTTCGTCACGTACACGGTGTCGGTCCGCTCATCGACAGCGGCAGCGGTCGGGCTGCTGCCGACCGTGGCCTGGGCCACCACCCGGCAACCCGACCTGTTCGCGGCGTTGCACGTGGCGGCATTGATCACGTCCACCACGTCGTCGGGCGTATTCGGATTGCAGAAGCTCGTCGTGCACTGGACCGGCACATAGACCGTGCCCGTCAGCGGATCGGCAGTCGGCGCGCCCGGGCTGCCGTCAAGCACGACCGACCCGTCAACGGCGGTCTGGCCGTCCGGCGCTGAGGCCGCAGCCAGCCGGATCCCCGGCCCGCTTGCGCGAGCAGCCGCTGATCCCCCGTGGCCAGGGCCCGAGGCACCGGCCGCCGCCAGCATCATGACCAGGACGGTGGACCCGAGACACCAGCTCCACGATCCGTGTAGTCCCTGACCCTTCATATGTTCCTCCCTTATGTACCGTGCTTAGCAGGCCGGGCAGATGCGGATGCATGCGTCAAAGCAGGCTCTGGAGACACGAGGCCTATCGCACGCGGCTCCATGCAGAGGTCATGAAGCCGTTGAAGCCGGCACATGGCTGGCCGCCCTCATAATGGAGCGAAAGGCCGTGCGCCGTGACGGACCAGTGGTAGCGAACCGGTGTCCCGGGGTCGTTGCCGCACCATCCGTTCAGGTCGAGGCCGCCGGGCTGGCTGGCCGTGCCGTAGAGCGGGTGGCCGGTGGCCATGCCGGTCTGGAACACCAGCTGTCCAGGGGCGGGGTAGACGACATCGAGCATGTCGCCAGTGCCTGCGGTGTCGTAGATCCGCCAGCCCGCCGGGCTGACGACCAGCCGCCAGTACCCGGTGGGCGGAGACCCGGAGGCAGGATTACCTTGCCGCTGGAAGTTCCACCAGGTTCCGGCCAGGGCGGCCGGCGGTGCAGGCGCTACCGGAACCGTGGCGGTTACCGTCTGGCTGGCTGTGCGGCCAGTGGTGGTGACTACCTTCACCGTGAACGTATGGGGCCCTGCTGTCAGGAATGAGGTGACCAGGTAGTTGCCGTCGCTGCCGTAGAAATACGGCGCGTTGTGCTCCACCCAGTACACCTTGCCGTCGATCAGGAAGTCGACTTCGGACACGTCCGCGCCGGGCACGCTGGGCGTGGCCTGCCAGTGGATCCGGTGCGGCAGGGAGGTGCGCCCCGCCAGGGTCGAGGTGATGGTCAGCGGGGCGGCGGCCGCCGGAGAACTGCTCGCAGCCGAGTGCGCTGACGATGAGCTGCCGGCCGGTGAGCAGGCCGCCGTGACACAGACCAGGCTGACAGACAGTAGGTAGGCTGCCAGGCCCGAGCTAACAAGGCGTCCTCGGTACGCCATGACTACCTCCTCTTTCTCTTCTGATCGGCACGTCTGTGTCTCCTTCGGAACGGTGGCCAGCTGGGCCGGGCGCGCGCAAGCGTGCCGGGTCGGCCTCCAGAGACGGGGCCGGCGGTGCGACAGAGGTGTTTCCATGAGGTGTTCCTGTCTGCTCCGATCTGGCCCGGGGAGTCGGCTTTCACTGGTTCCACCGTGGCCGCGGCCGTAGGCAAGCACCACACGTACCGGCCCACAGGAGACCCACACGAGACCCACAGGATGGCCGGTGGCCCCTGCCCCGGTGACGTGGCGGAGGTGAGGCTTACCCGGCCATTGCCAGGCACTGAGCCGCCCCGGCGGTCAGCGTGCGCCAAACCCGCCGCGCCGGCCGCCAGGGGCGGGTCCCGCGGTTCTGCCCGTATTAGCCTGGCCTGTATTTGGGCTCGCCGGGTTTCGCGGTGCAGGGGTTAAGCCGCGATGCCAGCGGAAATGGCTGACCCGGCTGGGGTCCGATTCGCTTAGTCAAAACCGACGCTAATGACCGCAGGGTGGCTGGTACCGCAGCTGGGGGATGTACTCGTTCCACTGCTGTGACGTGAGGTCCCCAGCTGTGGCGCAAATCCGGTCGATGGCGTACTGGACGTTCAGGTTCCATAGCCGGATCGTGCCGTCGGAATTGCCGATGGCCAGCGTGTGCCCGTCGTCGCTGAACGCCACCGAACCAACGGTGACTGTGCTGCCGACCAGGGGCTGGCCGAGCGGCCGGGGATGCGCGGGATCGGCCATATCCCACAGCCGGACCGTGCCGTCGAGGCTGCCGCTGACCAGCGTGTGCCCGTCGGGGCTGAACGCCACCGAGCTGACCTGCGCGCTACCGCCGGTCAGGGGCTGACCGAGTGGCCGGAGGAGGGCGGGAGCGGTGACGTCCCATAGTCGGACCGTGCCGTCGAGGCCGCCGCTGGCCAGCGTGCGCCCATCGAGGCTGAACGCCAGAGATTCAACGGAGGTGCCGGTCAGGCGCAGCCCAAGCAGGCTGGGTTGCCCGGGATCAGCGACATCGAACAGCTTGACCGTGCTATCGAGGTCGCCGATGGCCAGCGTATGCCCGTCGGGGCTGAACGCCACCGAAGAGATGCCGAGGGCGGCTGCGTCACTATCACCGCCGCCGGTCAGGATCGGACCGATCAGCCGGGGGTGCGCGGGGTCGGCAACGTCCCACAGCCTGACCGCATCGTCGAGGCTGCCGCTGGCCAGCGTGTGCCCCCTGGGGCTGAACGCCACCGACAGGACGGAGGCGCCGGTCAGGATCGTGCCGAGCGGCCGGGGGTGCGCGGGATCGACGACGTTCCAAAGCCGGATGGTGCCGTCCAGGCTGCCGCTGGCCAGCGTATGCCCGTCGGGGCTGAACGCCACCGAATCGACGGCGCCAGGAGCACCGGTGAGGGGCTGGCCGAGCGGGCTGGGCTGCGCCGGGTCAGTGACGTTCCACAGCCGGACCGTGCCGTCCAGGCTGCCGCTGGCCAGCGTACGCCCGTCGGGGCTGAACGCTACGGAGTCCACGATGCCGCCGGTCTGGATCGGGCCGAGCGACTGGGGGTGCTCGGGATCGGCGAGGTCCCAGAGCCGGACCGTGCCGTCGAGGCTGCCGCTGACCAGCGTGCGCCCATCGGGGCTGAACGCCACCGCGACGGCGCCGGTACCACCGGTGAGGGGCTGGCCGAGCGGGCTGGGCTGCACTGGGTCAGTGAGGTTCCACAGCTGGACCGTGCCGTCGGAATTGCCGCTGGCCAGCATGCGCCCGTCGGGGCTGAACGCCACCGACTGGACGGGGGTGCTTGTGGCCAGGGACTGGTCGAGCCGCTCGGGGCGCGTCGGATCGGCGATATCCCACAGCTGGAGCCTGCTGTAGGTATGGTCAGGGGGGCCGGCGGCTTCGGTTCCGGTGGCCAGCGTGTGCCCGTCCGGGCTGAGCGTCACCGAATTGATGGCGTCGAACGTGTTGGTGCCGCCTGGCGGGATCTGACCGAGCAGCCTGGGGTGCGCGGGATCGGCGACGGCCCACAACTGGACAGCGTCGTAGACGCTGCTGGCCAGCGTGTGCCCATCGTGGCTGAACACCACCGATGTGACGCCGACGGAGCCGCCAGCTAGCGCCTCGCCTCCAGCCAAGGGCCCACCGAGCTGGTGCGGGCGTGACGGATTGGCGATATCCCAGAGCCGGACCGTGCCGTCGGAACTACCGTCGGCCAGCGTGCGCCCGTCGGGGCTGAACGCGACCGAGTTCACGGATCCGACGCCGGTCGCCAAGGATGTGGCCAGGGGTGTGTTCTCGGTGTTCAGCAGGCGAGAGGCGAGGTCTTGGGTTGGCTGGAGACGGTAGGCGGCCAGGGTGAGCTGGGCCGCGAGCGATGTGTCGGTGGTGCCGAATTGGAGCGCTTTGGCGATGAGCTGGTTGTAAATGGCCTGGTCCCGTTGCCCGTCTGCGGCGGCCCGCTGTGAGAAGGCGAAGCCAGATGCCGCCAGCGCCAGGGCGGTCAGCAGAGCTAGGATCGCGAAGGCGCCGTGCCGCCGCCGGGTGCTGCGGCGGGCAGCGCGGTGAGCGGCGTCCAGGAACGCCTGGGCGGTGGCGGGCAACAGGGGAAAGCGGGTTATCGCGCTCTGCCATCGGGTGGTGGCAGCGTCGATCGCGGCCAGCCGCCCGGTCCGGTACAGGTAGGAGGCGTCGCGGCTGTTGACATCCCACGCGGCCGCGTCGGTGATCACCTGGCCGTACAGAACCCGGTCGAGCTGGTCATCTTCCAGCCATTCCCGGAGCTGTTTCCAGGCCTGCAGCAGCGCGTCATGGGAGATCTCAACGCTGTCCTCCCCCAAGACCAGCAGCCGCCGGGCGCTGAAGACGTCGATGACCGCGTCGGTAGCGGCCGCCATCGGTGATCCCGGAGAGCACAGATCGGCCCTGCGGCACCGGCGCCGCGCCAGCTTGCCGTCCGAGGTGATGACCGTCAGCTGGGTGAACACCTGGCGGGTCGCGTCCTGCTGCCGGCTGGTCAGGGCGTCGTAGGCGGCCTGGGCGCTACGGTCGACCGCGTCGGTGACCCCGCCCGCTCGCCGGTAGCCGCGCAAGGTCAGCTTGCTACCCTCACGGTACTCCCAGGTGGCCGCCATCGCCTGCGACATCAGCGGCAGCACCCCGCTGCCCAGCCCGCCCCCGGCCCCATCACGCAGATCGGCGATCACCGCCTCGACCAGATCCGGCTCGACAGTCAGGCCGGCTTCGGCGGCAGGCCCGGTGATCGCGAGCCGCAACTCGGCCTCGCTCATCGGCCCGACCGTGAACAGCCCGGCATCCACCCATGTCTTCAACGCCGGATCAGCGATGAGGTGTCCCAGGTAATCGGCGCGCACCGCCGCCACCACCAGCGCCGCCGGGCACTTCTGCGGACCGGCCGGGACGGTGGCCGCCGCGTGCAGCGCCGCGATGAAACCCTCCCGCTCGGCCCGGTCGGCCTCCGCGTCCCCGGCCGGGGTGAACAGCTCCTCGAACTGGTCGACCATCAGCACCAGGCGCGGCGGCACGTCGGCCGGCCCGCCCGGTCCCGGGGCCGGGCTGCGGCCCGCCGCGGTCCTGACCGCCAGCTCGACCAGCATCGGCGCCTCACCCGGCGCCGCCAGCAGCGACCGGTACACCGATACCGGATCCGCGCCCGCCACCTCGGCCAGCGTCATCGCCAGCTCCCGCAGCGGCTGGCCCGTCGGCTGGATCACCCGCCGCGGCCACCTTTCCGATCCTGCCCCCAACGCGCCCGCGGCCAGCCGCGGCATCAGTCCCGCATACAGCAGCGAGGACTTACCCGCCCCCGACTTCCCGGCCACCACCAGCAGCCCCGCCCCGTCTAGCCGCCCGGCCAGCCGCTGCCCGAGCTGGGCCACCGGCTCACCGCGCCCGTAGAACACCCGCGCGTCCCGCTCATCAAACGGCACCAGCCCCAGATAAGGGCACCCAGGCCACACCAGGCTTCCGCCAGCCGCCGGACCGTCAGACGCCGCACCAGCCTCCCCGCGCACGGCCGTCAGCACCTCCGCGGCCGGGATCCGCCCAAGGGCCGCCGCCACGAACACCGCCCGTGCCGGCTCGGCCAGCCCCAGCGCGCCGGCCAGCAGCTCGGCGGTGTCCTTACGGGCCGTGCGGTGGATGCCCCGCTCCAGGTCACTGACCGACCGCGGGCTCAGGCCCGCCGACTCGGCGAGCTCTTCCTGGGTCAGCATGGCCTCCGCCCGCAACTGCCGCAACAGCTCGGCGAACCCCAGAACATCCCGTTCCGCCATGGCCGGCCTCCCCTCCCCAGGCCCTGATCCCGCCCCCCGGCAACCCGGCACGGCGCGGGCAGGATCTCTGCCATTGTTAACCACTCTCAACCACCCTCACCAGCATCCCGCCAGTTCACGTCCACCGAAGTGGTGTATGGGGTAACCGGTAGTGATGTGTGACCTGGCCCGCGACTCCGGGGTGGCCTACGACACTGTCCGGGTCCGGTCGGACGTGCCGTCCAGCCCGTCGCGAAGCCAGTCATCGACGGTCTGCCGCACCGTGTAGCTGATCGAGGACCTGACCCCCGCGTTCAGTTCGTGGTGCATCGCCTTGAGCTTGGCCTGGACCTCTTGCTTGGTCTTGCCCGAGACCTTGCGCCGGATCCGCTTCTCGTCGGGGCCGTAGCGGGGCGAGATCGCACCTGTGTACCGCCTCCGGACAGCGTCCAAGTAGATACCATCCTCGCCGTTCCCGCGGCGACGAACGGTGGTCTCGGACATACCGGGGAGCACAACACTTTGGCTCCGCGTTTGGCTCGCAGCCGCGCCGTGCGGCGATGCTCTAGGCCTGTGACCTGCGCCCCGACCGCGACTCGAACGCGGGACCTACTGCTTAGGAGGCATTCCCGAAACACGGCCTGACGTCGCCCGGCATGGCCTGACGTGCCATTTTGCTGTAGTGATAATAGCTGGGCGTGGCCTGATGTGGCCCTGTACCTGTGGTCGTTGGCTCCCCGTTTGGCTCCCCGCGATCTCGTTAGCAAGGCTAATGTTCGAGGGCCGGGACCCGATGCGATCGCCGGCCGCGAGCCCAGGAACCGGCCTCACCGGATGAGCGAGCCGCGCCCGAGGCCGACGACGGCCCATGCGGCGCGGATCCCAGGGTGCAGCGGCGCTGGGGTGGGCTGAGCGCCCTGCGGGTGTTCGTGGGTGCGGAGAGGTACCGCTGATCGGACGCTCTGTGTCTGGGGCAGGCAGGAGCATGTGTCGCGATGGGGCGTCGGCCTGCATGCCCGGTAATCTGACCAAACGTGAGCGGCAGGATACGGCGTCTGCATGATGTCGAGCTCGAGCCCGAGGTCCGCGACTGGCTGCCAGCCTCAGCGACAGCGACTTCAAGCGGGTCGACGAGGTCTGCGGCATGCTCGCCGAGAAAGGAACCGAACTCGGCGGGCCGTGGTCCGATCACCTGGACGGACCGGTCTGGGAACTGCGGATCC
>Ga0335072_10013774_pt1 | contig 11504 bp, 9 predicted proteins | sample Lox_Sample_21_FD_206725 | JGI IMG/M metagenome (GOLD analysis project Ga0335072, IMG submission 206725) | Soil microbial communities from Loxahatchee National Wildlife Refuge, Florida, United States - Lox_Sample_2.1 | ecosystem: Environmental > Terrestrial > Soil > Wetlands | place: USA: Florida...
CGGCCAACCCCGCGGCCGGGCCCCCGGCCCAGCTGACGATATTCACCGCGCTCTCTGGGCCGGTGGTAGAAAAACTGCGCGCGCTTGATTTGGACCGGGTGACCCCGATCGAGGCACTGAATCTATTGGCCGCGCTGAAGCAGGAAATCTGACTACGAAGGCGAAGAGGAGCGCGGAGGTGAGGCGAAAGCAGGCGGCGCTGCCCGTGGGGCAGTTGCTGATCATGGGCTTCGAGGGAGCCGAAATGACGGCGGGGCTCGCTTCCCTTCTACAACAAATCCAACCCGCCGGGGTCATTCTGTTTGCCCGCAATATCGAGAGCCCGCGACAGACCTTCACGCTTTTGCGGGCCTGTCAGGCACAGGTTCATGGACCCCTATTCACCTGCATTGATCTTGAGGGCGGGACAGTCGACCGCTTCCGCAAGATCCTGCGGCCGACGCCTGCCGCGGCTGAGGTTTATGCCACGCATGACCGCCGGGTGTTTCAGCGGCACGGCCGCCTCATCGGCGACTGCTGCCGCGCCCTTGGCTTGAACACCGATTTTGCTCCAGTGGTCGATCTCGCCTTTCCGGCCTCGCTCGCGGTGATGAATTCGCGCGCCGTCTCCGCCGACCCCAGGCAAGCCGCCGCCTACGCCCGCGAGTTTCTTCGCGGCCTGGCCGCGGCAAAGGTTTTGGGGGCAATCAAACATTTCCCGGGCCTCGGCGAGGCCAACCTCGACACCCATCACGAGCTGCCGCGCGTGGAAAAATCCTTCGCGAAACTCTGGCAGCAGGACCTTGCGCCCTACCGCTTGCTGCGTCGAACCGCCCCCATGGTTTTGGTCGGCCACGCCGCTTATCCTGCCGTCACCGGGGATGAGACCCCCGCATCGCTGTCAAAAAAATGGATTGGCGACGTGCTGCGCAAAAAGCTCGGCTACCGAAAGCTGGTGGTTTCGGATGATCTGGAGATGGGCGGCGTGCTCAAGGCGGCGTCTATCGGCGAGGCGGCGGTCGGCCACATCCGCGCCGGAGGCGATCTTGCCCTGGTCTGTCATCTCGAAGAGCGGGTCCGCGAGGCTTACTGCGCACTGGTGGCGGAGAGCGAACGCAGCCCTGCCTTTACGCGGCGCTGCCGGGAGTCGTTGGGTCGGATCGAAGCTTTCAAAAAGCAGTCCCGCGAGTTGAAACCCGAACGCGTCCCTCCTTCAGAGAAAAAAGTAGCGGGCCTGGTTGAGCGGATCGAGGCTTTCGCGGAGGCAGTTCGAAAGGCAGCCGCCAAAGTTGAGGCCAACCCATGATCGTTGCCGGAGTCATGAGCGGCACCTCCGCGGACGGAATCAATGTGGCGCTGATTCAGGTGGGCGCGAAAGCGAGAGGCTTCGAATTCATCGGAAATTCTGAATATGCCTACCCGCAGAATGTCCGCCGCTTTATCCTCGCAGCCATGAACGCCAGCCAGGCCAAGGTGAGTGACCTGGCCCGGCTCAATTTCCTGCTGGGCAAACTTTATGCCGGCGCGGTGCTCCGAACCGAAAAGCGTTTTCGCCGGAAGGCCGAGCTGATCGGCTGCCACGGGCAGACTCTCTATCATCAGGGCGACGCGGTAAAGTTCCTCGGCCATAAGCTGGCGGTCACATGGCAGACCGGCGAGGGCGCTATCCTCGCCGCACGCACCGGAGTGCCCGTGGTTTCTGATTTTCGCCCTGCGGATATGGCGGCGGGCGGCCAGGGCGCTCCCCTGGTTCCCTACCTGGATTTCCTGCTTTATCGCGACCGCCGCGTGGGACGAATCGTGCAGAATATCGGCGGCATCGCCAACCTCACCGCGATTCCGGCAAAGGCATCGGCGAAAGATGTAATTGCCTTCGATACCGGCCCCGGCAATATGGTGATCGACGCCCTCATGGAGCGTTTCTTTCGTCTTGCTTACGACCGGGACGGCCGCACCGCCGGCAGCGGAGAGGTGCTCGAAGCGGTGCTATCCGATTTGCTGCGTGAGCCGTTTTTTCGGCAGAGCCCCCCCAAGACAGCAGGCCGGGAGCAGTTTGGCCGCGAGTTTGTGGAGAGGCTGCTGCGCCGCTCAAAGGGCGCTAGCCGGCGCCAGGTGGTCGCGACTGCCACCGCGCTCACTGCGATTTCCATTGGCAAGGCGCTGCGGCGCTTTGTTTTGACAAAGGAAGGCCGCTACCGTGACTTCATCGTCTCGGGCGGCGGAGCAAAAAACCGCACGCTGATGAAGTGGCTATCGGCCGAGCTTCAGCCGCTTGGATTAAGGCTGCGCTCTTCCGATGACTTCGGCCTTCCCTCGGAGGCGAAAGAAGCGGCCGCTTTTGCCTTGCTGGCCTATGAAACCTGGCATCGCCGCCCCTCAAACCTTCCTCCCGCAACCGGGGCCAAAAAACCGGCGATTCTCGGAAAGATTTCCTATGCCTAGGCTGGTTTCGAAGCGGACGAGGCTCGCGGGCACTCTATTGCTGGGTGCGCTGGCGCTCTGCCTCACACTCGCCGGCTGCGCCGCGAAACCTGGTGCGAATACTCTGGTCATGATCATCGAGAGCAGCCCAGTGAACCTTGACCCCCGCGTGGGGCTGGATGCGCAATCAGAACGTATCGATGGCCTGCTGTTTGACGACCTGCTGGCGCGCGACGACCGCTTCAATGTGCAGCCGGATCTCGCGGAAAGCTGGGAGATGCCCGATCCCAGAACCTATGTTTTTCATCTGCGGCGGGGGGTGAAGTTTCACGACGGCCGCCCCCTCACCGCACGCGATGTGAAGTGGACCTTCGATTCCCTGCTTCAAGGCAAGGTGCGAAGCACCAAGGGCGCCACCTATAGCCTGGTCGACACAATCGAGGCGCGGGATGACTTCACGGTCGTGTTTCACCTCAAGCAACCGACGGCCACCCTGCTGTGGAATCTATCCGACGGCGCGATCGGCATCGTCCCCTACGGCAGCGGCGAAGAAATGAGCGCCCATCCCATCGGAAGCGGCCCTTTTCGCTTTGTCAGCGCCGAGCAGGATAAAGAAGTCGTCCTCCGTCGCAACCCGGATTACTGGGGCGCGAAGCCCGAAGTCGAAAACCTGCGCTTCGCGGTGGTACCGGACACCACCACGCGCGCGCTTGAAATGCGCAAGGGCAGCGCCGATCTCGCCATCAACGCCTTTACCGGCGATCTCGTGCTATCGCTCGAAAAGGAGCCGAACCTCCAGGTGCTGCACGCTCCCGGCACCGTCGTATCCTACCTCGCCTTCAACACCCGGGATCCGATCCTGAAAGATGCGAAGGTGCGGCAGGCGATCGCCTATGCCATTGACCGCCGGCCGATCATTCACTATTTGCTGCGCGACTTTGCCCGTCCGGCTGACAGCCTTTTGCCGCCCGAAAGCTGGGCCTATGACTCCGAGGTCACCCGCTACGATCATGATCCCGAGCGGGCCGGCAAATTGCTCGACCAAGCCGGATACCCTGCGGTAAATGGAGTCCGCTTCCATCTCACCATGAAAACTTCGACCGAAGAGAGCACGCGCCTGCTGGCTGCGGTTTTGCAGCAGCAGTTGCGCGAAGTGGGGATCTCCCTCGACATCCGCAGCTTCGAATTCGCGACTTTTTTTTCCGACATCACCCGCGGCGCCTATCAACTGCACTCGCTGCGCTGGGTGGGCGGTAACGAAGACCCGGACATTTTCGAATATCTTTTTCACTCCAGCAAAATCATCCCCAAGGGCGCCAATCGTACGTTTTATTCAAATCCTCATCTCGATCTGCTGATCGACCTGGCGCGCGGCGAACTTGATCAGCAGCGCCGCAAACGCCTCTACGACGAGATCCAGCAGATTCTGGCCGTCGATGAGCCTTACGTCGAGCTCTGGTATCAGGACAATGTGCTGGTGGCGTCGCAGCGGGTACAAAACCTGAAACTCAATCCCTCCGGCAACTACGATTTCCTGCGCACCGCCCGGCTACGGTAACGGCAAACTCGCCTCAAAAACCGCGTGATACCATCGAAAGCTCATGCGCATTCTCTTCATCGGCGACATCTTCGGCAAACCCGGGCGCACCATCGTCAAAGAGCGCCTCCCCGGCCTGGTCAAAGAGCACGCCATCGATCTGGTGATTGCCAACGGGGAAAATTCCGCCGCCGGCTTCGGCATCACCCCGCCGCTCGCCGAAGACTTGTTCGAGCTGGGCATTGACGTCATCACCACCGGCAACCATGTCTGGGACAAGCGCGAGATCATCGACTACTTCGAGTCGGGCGACGGCAATCCGCACAGCCCGGCGCGGCGCCTGCTCCGCCCCGCCAACTACGCGCCCGGCATGCCCGGCTCTGGAATGTACCAGGGAAAAAAGAAAGATGTTGCCTACGCCGTCATCAACTTGCAGGGACGGGTGTTCATGGCCTCGAACGACGATCCCTTCCGGGTGGCTGAGCAGCTGCTGAAAGAAATCTCTGCCAAGGTGATTTTTGTCGACCTTCACGCCGAAGCCACTTCAGAAAAAATGGCGATGGGCTGGTTTCTCGATGGCCGGGTGAGCGTCGTGGTCGGCACCCACACCCACGTCCCCACCGCCGACGAGCGCATTCTGCCCCAAGGCACCGCCTACATCACCGATGCCGGCATGACCGGTCCGTATGACAGCGTGATTGGGGTAAAGAAGGAATTGATTATCGAAAAGTTTCTTCGCAACATGCCCTCGCGCTTTGAGGCCGCCACCGGCGATGTGCGGCTGTGCGGGGTGGTTGTTGATTGCGATGAAGCGAGCGGGCACGCGCGCAGCATCCAGCGCATCATGGTTGCGTAACCTGACCGTTCAGCTCTTCAAGAGTTTCAAAACCCGCTGCCGCTCACCCACCGGAAGATGTTTCACCGCAGCCTGCGCCAGGGCCACGTACACCGCCCTTGCCTCCGGAACTCTCTTCAGCGCGTGCAGGTGTTTGGCAACCACCTCAGTATCACCGCGCACCAGCGGGCCGCTGAAAGCGCCCTCTGCACCCAGCGCCATGTAATTCATCAAGGTTTGGCACAGGATCGGAGCCATGATGCGGCTTATCTCGTGGCCCTTGATTCCCGCCGCCTTTGCCACCCGCTGCGCGGTCGCCCACAGCGCGATCACCAACGGCGAAGTGAACGATCCCCAGGCGTGGTACAGCGGCTTGTCCTCCCTCCGGATCAGGAAAGCATGCGCGTCGAGATCGCCTACGATCCTCCTGGCCAGGCGCAACGCGCCGGCGTCGCCTTCGAGCGCAAAGCTGATTCCCTTCATCGTGGGAGTTGAGGCTTTCACGAATGTCATCATGGGATGAACCGAGGCGACTTTGGCCCCGCGCCGCTTCAGCGCTTGCAGGACGCCGCTGTCAAGGGCGCCACTGGAGTGAAAGACCGTCTTAGACTTCCAATCGCCTCTCCGCGAAAGCTCGGCTGCAACCCTCGCGATTCGCCGGTCCGGAACACAAAGCCAGATGAGATCGCTGTCGAGCGCCGCGTTCTGAATCTGCGTAGACCTAGCCCTGAGGGTTCGCGCCATTTTGACCGCAGATTCTGCGCGGGGCGAGCGGGAGACCAACTCTCGCACCCGGTATCCTGATTTCGCGACCTCCCGCGCCAGAGCGCTGCCGAATCTTCCCGGGCCAACGATCGCGATCGTGGGTTTGCCAGCCACCTGCGCAGCATAGCAGGGAGAAGGAAAACGCGCCAAAGAGCGTGAAAAATGGCGCAAGCCGGCCCTCTTCGCGAAGCATCGCGTGGAGGCTTTATATTGTTGACATGGCGAAAAAAAGAACGGCTCGGGTACTTTCTTCAAAGCTGGCATATCGAGGTCCAGCATTCTGGGTAACGGTCGACCAGGTTGTGGAGCCGAGCGGCGTGCGCGCCCGGCGTGACATCGTCCACCACAGCGGATCGGTTGTGGTCATGGCCGTGGACGACAGCGGGCGTGAGCCGCAAGTGCTTCTGCTTCGCCAATATCGCCACGCCGCCAGGCAATACTTGTGGGAGCTCTGCGCCGGCCGCATCGATGCTGGGGAAAAGGCGCTGCCCGCCGCTAAACGCGAATTGCTGGAAGAGACGGGATTCACCGCGAGACGATGGCAACGCCTTTTTAGCTTTTACGCCAGTCCGGGATTTGTAGCGGAAACTATGACCGTTTACCTGGCGCGCGGGTTGCGCGCTGGAATAGCGCAACCTGAAGAGGATGAAGTCCTTGAACCTCGCTTCTTCCCTCTGCGGGAGGCGACCAAAATGGTAATGACGGGAAAGATCCACGACGCAAAAACCATCTGCGGCATCCTGTGGCTGAATCAGATGGGCCGCAGAGGCAAGGCTTGATTCGGTCGTCTTCTGCGCTTGACAGCGTCCCCGCATCGCCGCAAAATAATGACAACTATTCGGAAGGCTGGACCCGACACCGTTTAAGGGTCATGCCTTAGGGGGCGTACGTGGAACGTCTGAAAGGTATTGTGAAGTGGTTTAACAACGCAAAGGGCTATGGTTTCCTTGGTCGCGACGATGGCGCGGACGTTTTTGTCCACTACAGCGCTATTTCGAGCGAGGGATACAAGAGCCTGCAGGAAGGGGACCAGGTTGAGTTTGAAATCACACAGGGTCCCAAAGGTCCGCAAGCGGCCAATGTTATAAAGTCCGCCTGAAACGGGCATCGGCCCCGGAAGTTGCTCACTTCCCATCGACCGCGCGAAAGCTTTCCCCTCCGGCGCGTGGCGGATGGTTCGACCCTTGCCAAGCTCAGGGAGGAGTGTGTCTGCCGCCGTCTCGCTTCCGCTGGAACGCGATCTTATTTACTCTGGAGGGCGCATGGATAATAAGGCCATTGCCGGCATCCTCTACGAAACCGCCGACCTGCTTGAAATCGACGCGCAGGATTCCTTCCGCATTCGCTCTTACCGCAATGCCGCCCAGGCCATCGAAGCTTTTCCGCAGCAGATTTCTGAACTGATCGCCGAACCGAAAAAAATTCTCGAAATTCAGGGCATCGGTAAAGGCATGCTGGCCAATCTTCAGGAAATGTTTAAAGAAGGCCGGCTGTCGCTGCACGCAGAGTTGCTCAAGAAATATCGCCCAACGATGCTCGATCTTCTGAAAATCCAAGGGCTGGGGCCGAAAACCATTGCCCTGATTTGGAGCGCCTACCAGATCAGCGATGTCGAGGGGGTCGCGCAGCTGGCTCGCGAGGGCAAGATTCGTGAACTGCCGCGCATGGGTGAAAAACAGGAGGCGAAACTTCTCAAGGCGATCGAGGATTACCGGCGCATCGGCGGGCGCTTCCTGCTTGATACCGCCGAGAAGCAGACGGAAAAAATCATTGAACATTTGCGGGGATTTCCCGGCGTCGAAAAAGTCACGCCCGCGGGCTCGCTGCGCAGGGGGCGCGAAACCGTTGGCGATCTCGATATTCTTGTCACCGGCAAGGCCTGTTGCGACGACATGGAGCGGGAAAAACTCATTGAGCACGTCATCAAACTGCCGGGACTGATGGAAATTATTGCCCGCGGAGAGAATAAGGTCAGTTTTCGTATGCGGGGTGGTATGCAGGTAGATGTCCGCTTCCTGGCTCCCGACTCTTTCGGCGCAGCCTTGCAATATTTCACCGGCAGCAAAGCGCATAACGTTGCGCTGCGTCAGCGCGCTCTGAAAATGGGCTACACCCTCAGCGAGTACAGTCTGGCTCAGCTTGACACTGAAAAAGTCGTTGCCGGAAAAAGCGAAGAAGAGATTTACGCCAAGTTGAAGCTTGACTATATTCCGCCAGAGCTGCGGGAAAACCTCGGCGAAATTGATGCTGCCGAAGCCCACACCCTGCCTGCACTCATCACGCAGGCAGATTTACAAGGCGACGTGCATATGCACACCGTCGAAACCGACGGCCGCAACTCGATTGAGGAAATGGCCCTGGCGGCGCGCGAACGCGGCTACCAATACATGGCGATCACCGATCATTCCAAAAACCTTGCCTTCGCCAACGGCCTCGATGATAAGCGGGCGGTCGAGCACATCCGGCGGATTCGAGCCGCCAATGATGTCTTCGAAGGCATTCGTATCTTCGCGGGCATTGAGGTCGACATCCTCGCTGACGGAACCCTCGACCTTTCGGATTCTGTGCTGGAACAGATGGATCTGGTGATCGCCAGCGTTCATTCTCACTTCAATCAAAGTTCAGCGGAGATGACAGACCGGTTGCTCAAGGCAATCGAGAACCCGAATACTTCGATCATCGGACACCCGACCGGACGGCAGTTGCTGAGGCGGGATGAATATCCATTTGATATTGCGGCGGTTCTGAAGGCAGCCGCGGAAAAGAAGGTCGCCATGGAGCTCAATTCATTTCCCGAGCGGCTCGACCTCTCGGACCGCCACCTGCGCATGGCCAAACAGCACGGGGTGAAAATCGTGATCAACACCGATTCGCATCACACGTCACACATGGAAAAAATTCGCTTCGGCATTTTGCAGGCCCGCAGGGCGTGGCTGGTGAAAAACGATGTACTGAACACGTTGCCGACGGAGCAGTTCGCGAAGGCGATGAAACACGCCTAGCGCGTCATTTCTGGCGCAGGCGTAACATGAGAGTCATTTATGACGGACCCTACCCCTCCTGTCCAAGCTTCCCAACAGCAAACTTTCCGCATTGGCGAAGAGTTCGGCACCCCGAAGAAAAACCTGCCTCCGCTAAAGGTTATCGTGGCTGGCATAGCCATTATTCTGCTGGCGTGGGGAATCGCGGCTTTCATCCAACGACCTCAGGCTTTGGCATCGGGATCGCTTGACGAAGTGAACTCGGCGGAGATTCCCAATCAGCATGCGGTCATGGTGGCGATGAATGTTTCGGTGCACAACAATGGAACGAAACCATTCTGGATCAAAACCATTACTGCCGATTTGCAGACCGCTGACCAAAGCTACTCAGCCGACGCCGCTTCGGCGGTTGATTTTGATCGCTATTATCAGGCCTTTCCTGTTTTGAAGCCGTCAGCTCTGGCCCCATTACAACGCGAAGCTAAGATCAGCTCTGGGGAACAAACCAGGGGAACGATTCTAGTGAGCTTCCCGGTCACGCCCGAAGTCTTCGCGGCGCGAAAATCGCTGCGAGTGACAATCCAGCCCTATGACCAGCCGGTTCCTCTGGTGCTTACCAAGTAAGAGAAATCTTAAAATGCGGGGATCGCAGAAGAATGCCGGCGGAACGCGCAGAGGCGGGTTGCAGCGGCTATAATCCGTTCGTCAGACAATTCAATGCTGAATGCTGGAGCCAAGCTCGGGCCTTATGAAATTGTCGCCATGCTGGGCGCTGGCGGCATGGGCGAAGTGTATCGCGCCCGGGACACGCGGTTAGATCGCACCGTCGCCATCAAAGTGTTGGCATCTCACCTTTCCGCGTCGCCCGAACTCAAGCAGCGCATGGAGCGCGAGGCACGCGCCATCTCGTCGTTGAATCATCCTCATATTTGTCAGCTCTATGACATCGGCACGCAGGATGGCACCGACTACCTGGTAATGGAGTTCTTGACCGGAGAAACCTTGGCGGAGCGGATCCGCAAGGGCGGAATGCCGATAAACGAAATTTTCAAGACCGGCATGGACGTTGCGCAGGCCCTCGATTTCGCTCATCGCCACGGAATTCTGCATCGCGACCTGAAGCCCGGCAACATCATGCTGACCTCCGCCGGCGCGAAACTGATGGACTTTGGTTTGGCCAAACCGCTTGGCGCGCCTAATCCAATCTCAGGATCGGCGCCCTCATTCACCGCGGCCCCGACTATGACCGGCGCTAGTCCTATGAGTCCGCTGACCACTGCGGGAAGCATTGTGGGCACTATTCAGTACATGTCGCCAGAGCAGATTGAGGGTAGAGAAATCGACGCCCGCAGCGATATCTTTGCCTTCGGCGCGGTGCTGTACGAAATGACCGCAGGAAAACGCGCCTTCGAAGGCAAGAGCCAGATTTCCGTGGCGTCGTCGATTCTTGAAAAAGACCCTGAACCGCTTCTGGCGATTAAGCCATCGACTCCGCCAGCCTTTCAATACGTGGTTTCTACATGCCTGCAAAAGAGTCCAGAAGACCGGTTCCAGACGGCGCATGATATTCGACTGCAATTGAAGTGGATCTCCGAAGGCGGGTCGCAATCGGCTGCGCCCGTGCCCGTGTTGCCGGCGAAGAGAAGCAATCGTGAACGCTATGCATGGATCGCTGCGGTTGCGGTGGCAGCAGCAATTGGGGGTCTTGCTGGAATGTTGTTGCGTCATTCTGCTCCCGCAGCTCAGATTCGCACCGTCATCAATGCTCCGGCTGGAGCTGATCTTCGGTTGAACGGCGATTTTGCCGGGCCGCCGGTACTGTCGCCCGACGGCACCATGGTCGCCTTCACCGCCGCGACCGGCGGGTTGCAGAGCAAAACCAGCCTGTGGGTGCGTCCCATGGATAAGCTCGACGCGCGGCTAGTCGAGGGAACGGATGGCGCGATTTTTCCTTTCTGGTCGCCGGATGGACGCAATATCGGTTTCTTTGCTGACGACAAACTCAAGACGGTCGATTTAAGCGGAAGTCCTCCACAGATCGTTTGCGATGCGCCCTTTGGCCGGGGTGGCGCCTGGGGCCAGAATGGAATCATTGTTTTTGCCCCCAACACGGTGGGGCCATTGCTGAAAGTGAACGCAAGTGGGGGTCCGACAACCATCGTCACCAACCTGGATTCGACTCAGCACACTTCGCATCGCTGGCCATTCTTCCTGCCGGATGGCAAACATTTTCTTTATCTCGCCATCATGCACAACCCGGCGCAATCCGGAAATAACGCGGTCTACTACGCGTCACTTGATGGCCGCGAAAATCGCCAGCTCTTTCACTCTCTCTCGAATGCCGTTTATGCCGACGGTTCACTCCTATTTGCCCGCGGCTCGCAGTTGATGGCGCAGTCCTTTGATCCCGGGTCCGGGGTGTTGCGTGGTGAACCTCAAAATGTCGCCAGCGGGGTGCTCAATGACGCGTCCACCTGGCACATGGATGTTTCGCCATCTAACACCGGCTTACTGGTACTGGGCAGCGGTGGAAGCACGGATTGGAAGCTGGTTTGGTTCGACCGCAATGGCAAGCAGATCAGTGTTGCGGCTGACAAGCTGGCCGATTTGCAAACAGGACGCTTGTCACCTGAAGGAAACCGTCTGGCGCTGGGCATGGACAATGGTCTGCTCGACGTGTGGGTGCTTGACTTTACCCGCAATATCCGCACCCGGCTTACTTTTGGCCCGTCCACCAATTCGCATCCGTTGTGGTCGCCGGATGGAAAGTGGATTCTCTATAACTCGGACCGCAATGGCCACGCCAACCTCCTGCGCAAACAAAGTGATGGCAGCGGAGCGGAAGAAACTCTGCTAACCGACGATCAGATCGTACTGCCCTGGGATTGGTCAAAGGACGGGAAGTATCTGATCTACGGCCGTGGGCCAGCGGGAATCACCAACTGGGAAATCTGGGCCATGCCTTTTGGTGGGGATCACAAACCAT
>Ga0335072_10013775_pt1 | contig 11503 bp, 8 predicted proteins | sample Lox_Sample_21_FD_206725 | JGI IMG/M metagenome (GOLD analysis project Ga0335072, IMG submission 206725) | Soil microbial communities from Loxahatchee National Wildlife Refuge, Florida, United States - Lox_Sample_2.1 | ecosystem: Environmental > Terrestrial > Soil > Wetlands | place: USA: Florida...
GCGAAGCGCCCGCGAGCACATGGTCGACCGCCCGCGCCTGTTCATCGACACCTTGCAGGCAACCACGGCGTGGCACGCCGGTGCACGCCTGCGGGCCGGACCCGAAGGCGAATGTGTCGGCGATCTGCGCTGCCTCGAGGCGGTGATCGCGCGGCTGCGCAAGCGTGTCGCCAGTTTGCACCCGCTGCCGACGCCGCTGATCGCGGCGGCACCACGCCTGCGCGCGGCGATCGACGCCCTGACCAGAGAGCTTGAGCGGGAGGACACGCATGACCCCGGACGAGATCCGCGCTGCGGTGCGCGGCCTGCGAACGCAGGGGCACGGCCTGCGCGACATCAGCCGCCTGCTGGCGATGTCGCGCAACACCGTGCGGCGGATCCTGCGTGAGCCGGGCGGTGATGCGGGTGGTGAGCCGCCGCCATGCGACGAGGCGACGCGGGTCAGGCTGAAGGCCGCATTCGCCCGCGCCCGCGGCAACGTGGTCCGGGTGCGCGAATTGCTGGCCGATGAGGCGTTGGAGGTGCCCTACAGCACCTTGACCCGCTGGGTCCGCGACGCCGACCTGCGCGGCCCGCCGCGCCGCGCCGGCGAATACGACTTCGCGCCTGGCCAGGAGATGCAGCACGACACCTCGCCGCACCGCGTGACATTCGGCCCCCTCGGCGGACAAGCCGGCAAGCCCGTCACCATGCAGTGTGCCGGCCTGGTGCTGGCGTACTCGCGCCGGCTGTTCATTCAATATTATTACCGCTTCACCCGTTTCGAGGCGCGCGCCTTCCTGCTCGAGGCGGCCCGCTTCATGGCGGGCGTCTGCCCGGTCTGCATCATCGACAACACCTCCGTGCTGCTCGCCGCCGGCGCAGGGGCCGACGCCGTCATCGCGCCGGAGATGGCCGCCTTCGCCCGCACCCTCGGCTTCAGCTTCCGCGCGCACCGGGTTGGCAACCCGGACCGCAAAGGCCGGATCGAGCGGCCCTTCGCGTATGTCGAGGCGAATTTTCTCGCCGGCCGGAGCTTCGCCGATCTCGACGACCTCAACCGCCAGGCCCTCGCCTGGTGCCATGACGTCGCCAACCGCAAACCCAAACAGGCGCTGGGCATGTCGCCCGAGGCCGCCGACGTCATCGAGCAGCCACACCTCGTTCCGCTGCCCGACGTACTGCCGCCGGTCTACGAGTTGCTCGAACGCGTCGTTGATTTGCACGGCTATGTCTCGGTCGACACCAACCGGTATTCGGTGCCCGAGCGTTACGTCGGCAAATCGGTCAGCGTCACCAAGACGCCGGCCCAGATCGAGGTGCGCCACAAGTCCATCACGATCACCACCCACCGCCGGGTGATCGACCAGCGCGATACCCGCAAGGTGCTGCCCGGCCACCACACCATCCCGGTGCGGCAGGGCCGCGGCGCGGCCGCCGAAGAGGCTTTGCTGCGCGGCCATCATGACAGCCTCGACCGCTATACCGCGGCACTCCGCCGGCACGGCCGCGCGGGCAACCGGCGGGCCCTGCGCCGGCTGATCGAGATGCGGCGCACCTACCCGCCCGGTCCGTTCATCGCCGCCATCGAGCAGGCCCTGCGATACGGGCTGTTCGACCTCACGCGCCTGGAAGACCTCATCCTCAAGCAAGTCGGCGGCGATTTCTTTGCCCTCAACGTCGCGGAGCCAGACGATGCGTGACAAGCTGCGCGCGCTGATCGACCAGTTGCGGCTGCACGGCATGGCCGAGGTGCTCGACGCCGAACTCGCGCGCGCCGAACGCGAGGCCATCCCGGCCGCGGAGTTGCTGGTGCGCCTGCTCAGCCAGGAAGCCGCGGCGCGACGCGAACGCAGCCTGGCCTATCGTCTCGCCCAAGCGCGTCTGCCGTGGCGGTGGTCGCTCGACAGCTTCCCCTTCGACCGCCAGCCCGGCGTGAGCAAGACGCAGATCCAGACCCTGGCCGGCCTGGACTTTCTGCGACGGACCGACAATGTCCTGCTCATCGGCAAGCCCGGCACCGGCAAAACCGGCCTGGCGCTCGGGCTGCTGCGTGAGGCCTGCCTCAACGGACATCGCGGCCGCTTCTACAATGCGCAAGTCCTGCTCGACGAACTCTACGCCTCGCTTGCGGACCGCACCACCACCAGGCTAATGGCCCAGCTCAGCCGCATGCAGCCTTTGCTAATCGATGAGCTCGGTTATTTGACGATCAAGCCGGAACAGGCAAACGCGTTCTTCCGGCTGATGGATCAGCGCTACAACCGCGTCTCGACGATCATCACCACCAATCTCGATCTGCCGGACTGGTACGGCTTGTTCGACAAGAAACCCCTGGTCGACGCGTTGATCGACAGATTGCAGCATCACTGCATCACCATCCGCATCGACGGCCCCTCCCTGCGAAGTCCCGATCCGGCCGCGCCACCGCCGGTCAGCCCAAAGCGACGAACCATCCAAGCCTGATCGGCCTTGACGTCCCGCCCACCGACGATCGTTGCGCCGTGCTCGCGCCGGTCAAGGTCCGGTGCTCGCAATCCTCGCCATGCTCGCTATAGCGCGCTGCGCGTGGCTGCGGGTTGCTCCGCTCCTCGCTTGACCGACGCTGCGCGCGTCGCGGTCCGAAACGTAGGCCGGGGCGAAGAAACGGCCCTCTCGCCGAACAAAGAAACTGGCCAAAGCAGACGATCGCCGCGACCTGTTGCTCCTCCTCGCACCGCCGCATTCATTCAACAATAACCGCGCATCCGCCGGGTCAGCTTTCATGAGCGAAGGTGGATCCGTTCCCGTGAGCGCTGAGAGTTACTAACATCGCAGGTGGCACCGCGGCGTGGCTCTATGACGACCTCTACTGCGCACGCGGCCAGGCGGAGAACCTGATCAAGCGGCACAAGAGCCAACTGGCGTCCGACCGAACCAGTTGCCGCTCGCCGTTGGCCAACCAGATGCGTCTTGTCCTGCACACCGCCGCTTATTGGCTGCTGCGGACGCTGCGCGATGCCATCCCGGTGATGCAACCGCTGGCGATCGGCGAGTTCTCCACCATTCGGCTGCGATTGTTGAAGATCGCTGTGCGAATCAAGGAGACTGCGACCCGGATCAAACTGGCGTTCGCCGCGAATTGTCCGGATGCCGCGTTGGTCCGCGAGTTGGTTGGTGCGCTGATTCTGCGCCCGACGTGAGCGATGGGGCAAATGCCCCTGTAGAATCCAGCTCGATCAACTCCCAGCGCCTCGCAAATACGGTTTGAAATGCGGTCCAGCCAGCAGGAGGGATGGCGCGGGTATATCGGTTGCAATAACATAACGTTATTGGGGCTGCTTCATACGGTGAATAAGATGGGTTAATGCGGCCGGCTGAATTCTGAGATGCCAGTCGGGGGAAGCGGTGGATCCTGAGTTAACCATCGCTTGTAGTCCGCCGGGTCTTTCGCACCAGGCGTCTTATGCGGGTGTGGAAATTCCAGCACCTCTTTCAGTTCGACTGAACTTAGTGCGGATTGCCTCAAGGGTGCCGTGTCCAGGGTTTGCCCGTTTCGATTAATGCACGGCCCTAGAATCGGCAACCTCCGTCGTGTCAAGCAACTTGTCGTCTAAATTACGGCCGATGAGTAAACGAGCTTATCCGGCGCACAACATTGAGCACCACAAATTTGCTTCCTTGGCGGCGAAGCCGCGCGGGATTTTGTGTGACAAAGGGGGGCGAGGCGTTTCGTCTCCCCTGCCTCTCTAACGACCTAGGTATTGCTGGAGCCTTGCTGCCGTGCGCTGCATGGCGTCTTTGTAGGAGTTTTCGTTGTAGTTGTGCCCGCCGATGATGAAGTCGTGCCCGGTGGCGGGGTAAGTAATTACCTGCAGCGGCGTGCCGCTCGGGCTTGCCGCGGCCAGGCTGCGCGCCGTCGCGATGAGGCAGCAATTCTTATAGGTGTCGTCCTCACCCGCGAACATCAGCACCGGCACACTCACGTTGCTGACGAAGCTGCGAGCATCCTGGAAGGGCCTGGTCAAGGGGTACCAGGCGACGATACCTGCAACCAGATTGGGCAAATGCGTCGCATAGAGAAGCGCCATGCCCCCGCCGAGGGAGAGGCCGATCACCGCAACCTTGCCGGGAAGCGCGTGTGGCATTCGCTGTGCCTGCTGAATCGCGGTCCCCACCGCAGCCAACTGGCTTCCCTCCAGCCAGAGGCGCCTGACAAACTGGTTACTGTCGAACAAGACGACGTCGTAGCCGAGCTTGGCGAACGCTTCAGCCGCGCGGCGGTCGTGCTTGGGGCCGGCCTGCCCGGACAGCACTGCGACCACACGTGCCTTGCCCTGAGGCGGGGGGAACTCCTGCTGCGCCTGGGCAGCGGCAGTAGCGCCAATCCAGACGACAGCTGCAATCATGGCCGCCAAGCGGGGGAGCCAGAAGGTTGCTTCCATGCAGGGCTCCTCTGTTGAGATTCGAGAGTGCACTGAATCGCACGCTCTCGCAGAGATGGGAATCATCCGTTCAAGTCCCACCATCAACTTCGCTCGGCCACCGCGCAGGTCGGCGGGAAGAAGGAACTCAACGGCAGGACCGACATTGACATCGAGATCGCCAGTCAATGTGCCAAGCTGATCGCGAACGCGGTCATTCAGACCATTTCCCTCCTGACTGCCACCTGGACATTGCCACCTCGACATTGCCGACCTGGATATTGCCGACAATGCCACACTTGGGCATGAGCTCTCACACGCCTTGTTCAACCGACAGGATGGCGCGACCGACCGGCAGTTCTTCACACTGAACACTCGGCCGTCCGACTTCCACGGTCTGCTGCTGCCGGATGTGCGTGTGCGCAGGCGTATCCAGGATCGGCTGTCAGCTTTCCTTAACCGACATTTCCCAGATCAGCGGACCATCGGCCCGTCTGGGGGACAGCATAACCGTCGATCCGGGCGTTCTGCAACGGTTGGGGCGCCGGAAGGGCCGCCAATTCGGCCCAGTGGTCGCGAAGCTGTGCGATTTGGCCAAGTAGGCGTGACCCGGCATTTAACGAAAGGTGCATTTCGTCAAAAGTCCGCTATGCTCCCCGCTACCGCACCAAGGGGTTGCTCGCATGACCCGACGACCGGCCAGCCGGCGAAATGTCAAAAGTGACCGCGCTCAGCCGACTGACCGGCACGAGCGTGCCAAAGATTTCCTGACCGCGGCCGAGATAGAGACGTTGCTCGAAGCGCTGAAGTGCGGTCGGCACGGTACGCGCGACCACCTGCTGGCGCTCATGCTCTATCGCCATGGCCTGCGGGTCAGCGAGGCGGTCAACCTCCGCCGCGACGAAGTAGATCTGGACCAGGCACGCGTGTGGGTCCGCCGGCTGAAGAACGGCCTTTCCGTCGAGCAACCGATCGCCGGCGACGAACTGCGCGCGATCAAACGCTATCTCGCGTCCCGGAGCGACACGCTGCCCTGGCTGTTCCTCTCAGAACGCGCCCAGCCACTGACGCGGCAAACGGTGAACTACATCCTCGCCGCCGCCGCCGTGCGCGCCGGCCTGCCGACCGTTCGGCCGCACATGTTGCGCCACTCCTGCGGCTACTATCTCGCCAACCGCGGCTACGATCTACGGCTGATCCAGGACTATCTCGGCCATCGCGATCCGAAGCACACCGTTCACTACACGCGGACGGCGGCAAGCCGGTTCGAGGGACTCTGGCGATGAACGCACTGCCCGGACACGACCTGAGTGGATTGATCCAATGGTGCGCCCGCGATGAGTGGCGCATCCGCGTCGATGACGTCATGGCGGAACACTTCACGCCTGCCATGGAGGCGTTCGATCTCGAGTTTGCAGAGATCGACGATGCTCTCGGCGGTAATTGGGGGCGGACGCTCTGGGGTTGCGCTTTCGAGGACTTCCTCGCCCGGCGATTTGGACCCGATGCCGAAAATCCCGTCGAGGCCTATCTGCGTCGCCGCGGCTGGAAGGAACGCGCGCTCACACGCAACTACATGGCCGCGCTGCAGACTTCGGTCATGAGCCTGTATGAAGTCAGCGACATCGTGCCTGGTGCTTCGTTCCGGGCGCGCGATCTCATCCGCGGAGGTGAGCCGGTGTTGGTCAACGAACACTCGGCAACCCGGACGTTGAAACCGTGGGATCGGATCGCCGCACGTATTGTTCAGCAGGGACCGAAGACGATCTTGTCGGGCGGATTGCTGGCATTCACGCTGGAGGGGTCCCAGTCATTGTTTGCGCAATTGGCAGAGCGTTATGCGCACGTCATCAAGCGTGGACGAAGAACAGGACCGTCACTGGATGCTTTGGAAGGATGGGCCGGCACAGACGCAGAGTTGCAGCATGCGGCACCGTTGTTCACCACGGTCTGGCTGTTCGACGTGCTGCCACGCGCGCTCGGCATCACACGGCCGACATTGCTCAACAGCGACGGTGATGAGGTTGTGTTCCATACCGTGAGCTTTCCTCTCACGTCAGACACCGCACGAGAGGAAATCGCACGCCGACTCAGCGCGCTACGTCCATTGCGTCAGGAGACGCCAACATTCTGGAACTGGATTGGCCCCGCATCGCCTCGGCCAGAACAATCCGGCGATGCCAGGGCAATCATTTGGAACATCACGATGGAGGACGGCTCCGTCGTGCTGGGAAATATCGAATTGAAGGAGCGCACCATCTCGCTCAGTGTCAGCTCAGCAGCACGCGCCGAACGCGGCAAGGCCATGCTGTCCGCGACGCTTACCGATCTCGTTGGTCCGCCGCTGACCGAGATCCAGACCGTGGAGCAGATGCGCGCGGCAGCGCGTCCCCGCGACAAGCAGCCTACGGCGGACATCCCGCCCGAGGTCCAGGCGGAGCTGGTTCACGCCATGCTCGACAGGCAGTACCGGGCGCTTCTCGATGAGCCGGTGGCAATGCTGGGAGGAGTATCTCCCCGCGCTGCCGCACGCAGCGCCAAAGGGCGCCGCGCCCTGGCGGCATGGCTGAAGCACCTGGAAAACCGCTCCGGCAACGCCCCAGGCCACAACGACCCGATGGCAACCTACGACTTCACCTGGTTGTGGCGGGAACTCAAGGTAGAACAACTGCGGAACTGACCGGGCAGATGGCCATTTCGCACAGCTTCGCGGTCACTGGGCCGTGTACTTGGGCCACTTACGGCTGCTTCGCCTTCTTGCGCTGCTTTTTCTGTCGCTGCTCAAGATATTGGCGGCAACGTTGAGCGTCCTGCTCGCACCGATCGATGTAGGCGCTGATTTCCTTGTCCGTGCACTTCTTGAGCGCTTTACGACTGCGGAGGCCTAAGTTGATCACCTCGATCGTTGGGTTGTCTAGTTCCTCTGACCGCTGCCCGTCGTGCATCCTCTGAAAGACGCGCTTCTGTGCCGCGATTCGTTCGGCGGCGCGCTTCTCGTTGGCCTCGGCCGCTTGCTCGATGAGGGCCATAAGCGCCGCAAGCTGCTCACCGGTCAGTGGATGCTGTATTTTGCTGCCCCTCCGGCACATGGCGTCTACCAGGCCGTCCACGCCTTTTCTGGAGGCGGATAGGACGTGCTGTGCATCACGCAAGAGCGTACCGCCGTCAGGAATCTTTCCGCAGCCCGCGAATGCCATGTCTATGGCAGCATTCCTCGTTTGTTCCATCACCGCTTTGTTGCCTTTCCAGCACTGCTCTGTCTCAGCCGGCGATTAACCGCCTCCCGCAAGAGAATGCGGATTGCTTCTGCCCCGGATGGAATGCGATCGGGAAACGCCCGGCGCACCCTTTCCAGATCAGCCCACAAGGAATCAGGCAGCGCGATTGATTTACGGGTAGATGGTTCTGCTAGTGGCTTCCGGCCCATGCCCGGAACATAACGAGGCGGTATAAATGGTGCAAGTGATGTATTTTATTTTGACGCCATGGAGCGTCCGATGCACCGCTCGTGCGCCCACCCATTGGCAGGAGACCAGGCCGAATGGAGCGGACATCCGGTCGCCCCTGTCCACAGTGCGTGGGATGACCATGCACACCAGAAGAGACGTGCCTCTGGTCCGGCGGCCCACAGTGCGCAAGATCACGGCGTAGGCATCCACTGCGCGCACATCTGATCCAGCCGCAGGAGCAGCCGCTCGGCGCACTCCGGCGACTCTTGCGCTCGCGGGCACCGGAAACTGTTCCCGCCTCGCAGCACCCCCCGCGGCGTGGCGGCGAGGCCGCCGGCGCCGAATTCGCCACCAGTGTCAACATTCGTGTCGCCAGGTGCAAAGTAGCAGTCAGATTTCGCAGCATCACCTCGCTTCAGCGCCTCTGATCAGTCTGCAACCGGTAGGACAATGCCTGGCGAACACCGCGCTAGGCGGTCTGGTGCTCAATGGTCAGGGGGCGGCAGTTTGTCCCAGTTGAACTCCCCCGTGCGGATGCGGGACTGGTGCAAAACTGGGGGTCAGGCGGCAATAGCGGTTGGCGGGCATGAGGCGTTGGCTGGATGGAATCTCTGTCCGAATTCGGAACCGAGCGTACCATTATAGACCGCGCACCGAACCTGAAGCAGTAGGTCGGCACCGCGCCGTGACCAGCGCATTTGCTGACTTTTGTTCATCCGGCGGTTCACCAGGAAATTGGCTGTCCCTGATCGCGGTCCCGCCCCTCAACCCGGCGCGGTGGCGTTCAGCGTAATTTACCACCATCCCCACATGCTCCGCCATTCGACCGGCTTCAAACTTGCCAGCGACGGTCAGGATACACGCGCGATCTAAGCAGCCAATCCGCGCGGGTCGCGCGCCACTATGGATGAAAATGGTGGCGTTGCGGGCCGGATTATCCGAGCCTCTGGACGGGCGATCGTGTTGAGGCTGACATCTCTGCGGTGGTTTGCGACCCCGATAAGCAGTCCGGCCCGCGTCGCGTAGAGGTACCACTCTTTGTCGCCCCCGGAAACGGGGAGCACGCGTGGCAGTGTCTCGTTCGTACCTGTGGCGTCACGGTCGCCTTCAATGCTCAGGAGGTGATGATGCAAGTGGTGATCGAGCGGTGCGCCGGGCTGGACGTGCATCAGGAGACGGTGGTGGCGTGCCGTCTAGTCGGTGCGCCGGGTGTGCGGCCGACCAGAGAGGTGCGGACGTTTTCGACCATGACCGGCGATCTGGTGGCACTGCATGCCTGGCTTGCGGAGGCCGGTGTGACGCATGTCGGGATGGAGAGCACGGGCGTCTACTGGCGCCCGGTCTATGCCGTGCTGGAGGGGCATTTCGACCTGATCGTCGGCAATGCGCGGCACATCCGCAACGTGCCCGGCCGCAAGACCGACGTGAAGGATGCCGAGTGGATCGCCGATCTGGTCCGCCACGGCCTGGTCGCCAAAAGCTTCGTGCCGCCGCAGCCGCAGCGCGACCTGCGCGAGCTGCTGCGCTACCGCCGCAAGCTTGTGGAGAGTCAGGCGGCCGAGCGCAACCGGCTGCTCAAGCTGCTGGAGACCGCCAACATCAAGCTGGCGAGTGTTGCCAGCGATGTCTTCGGCGTCTCCGGCCGGGCCATGCTCAAGGCCCTGAATGCAGGCGGTGCGTCGGCCGAGGAGATGGCCGACCTGGCGCGCGGGCAGCTGCGCCGCAAGCGCGCGGAGCTGGTGCTGGCGCTGGATGGGCGCATCGAGGAGCATCACCGCTTTCTGCTGAGCTTGCAGGTGCGGCGCCTCGAAGCGGCCGAGCAGGACATCGCGGCGCTCGATGAACGCCTTGCCGTGAAGCTGCAACCCTATGACGCGCAGCATGCCCTGCTGATGCAGATCCCCGGTGTCGACTGGCTGGTCGCCGCCGTCCTGATCGCCGAGATCGGCATCGACATGGGCGTGTTCAACAGCGCCTCGCATCTCGCCGCCTGGGCCGGCGTCTGCCCAGGCAACCACGAGAGCGCGGGCAGGCAGAGGAGCGGACGCGCCCGCAAGGGCAATGTGCATTTGCGAACCATGCTGGTGGGTGCGGCCATCTCCGCCTCACGGACCAAGGGCAGCTATCTCAAGGATAAGTTCCATCGCCTCAAGGCCCGTCGCGGCGTGATGCGCGTTGCCCTCGCCATTGCCCACAAGATCCTCGTCGCCGCCTACCACATGCTCGCCAAGGGACAGGCCTACCGCGAGCTGGGGGACGCTTATCTTGACCAGATCGCTCAGACGCGCACCGTTGCCAATCTCAAGCGCCGCCTCGAACGACTCGGCTACCGGGTCAGCCTCGAACCCAGCGCCGCTGTTGCATGACGGCGCCGTCAGCGAAGCTATTTTCGTGGCAGGGATTCGTGGTTCGGCCAACGGAAGGGCCATCCGCTCGGCGTTCAGGTTGCTGGCGGCTTGGTGGATCGCCTGGTCGAGGTCGCCAGTATCGACGAACGTCTGGTGCGCGAGATGGTGTGCCTTGAGGTCGTGCCAGACGCGTTCGATGTCGTTCAGCTCGGGCGCATATTTCGGCAGCCATTCGACCGTGAGCCAATGCGCCCGGACGGCAAGCGCGGCACGCGACATCTTGCTGGTGTGGATCGGCCCGTTGTCCTCGACCAGCACCACCTGCTTGCTCGGCTGGCCGGGCTTGGGACCATATTGCCGGTCGAGTTGCTCGAGGTGAGCGATGAAGTCGCTGCTGCGCTTGGTCGGGCTGGTATGCACGATGAGTTCGCGGGTGACGTGATCGATCGAGCCAAGCATCGCCACCTTCTTGGCCTGTCCCGGAGCCGGGACACGCAAATCGGCGCCCGACCTGGCCCAGACACGCGCCAGATAGGGGTGTGTCAACGCCTCGCTGTCGTCGCCATAGAGCAGGACGATGTCGCCGGCTTCGGCCTGCTGTTGGCGCAGGCGCAGACGCAACCCGACGCGTTCGATCTCGACCGGGTCCTGACGGCCATTCAGCGTGTGCCGCGGCCGCCGCCAGCGGAACTTTTTTTCGCAATGCCTTCGACAGTTGCGAGCGGCTGATGCGAACGCCCTCCTGTGCCTCGATCTCGGCGCGCAGCCGCGGGATCGTCCAGTTGTGCCGGTCGGCCACCGGTGCCTCCAGCAGGGGCGTGACCACACGCAAGGCCGTTTCGCTCTTCACCGGCGCCGGCCCGGGTGCGACGCTGGCCTTCAGCGCATCGATCCCGCCGCCCATAAAGGCGCTGCGCCACAGGCGCACCGTGTCTTCGCGCACCCCGAACGCCTCGGCGATCCTGGGGCTGGTCCAACCGCTCAGCGTCAGCAGCACGGCGCGGGCTCGATCCGCTTCCCCGCGGTCACGTGAACCGGCCAATACGATGAGGCCGGCGCGTTGTTCCTCGGTTGCCGAGAGAGGCGATTTTCCCGTCATGCCCTGCACCTGCGAATCGGTGCCGCCAGCGAATCCGACTTCCAAGCGTGGGTCAACCAAGCGGAATCTGCTTAGCAGTACCTGGGGCACAAGAACATCTAGACCACATGTTCGCCTGAGATAGGGGGCGACCCGTCTCACAGTATGCAGGTTTCGAGGGTTGTGTCGGATGGTCCGGCACCGAGCCTCATGCATAGGGAGACGGGTCATGGGCAAGACTACAGC
>Ga0335072_10013776_pt1 | contig 11503 bp, 10 predicted proteins | sample Lox_Sample_21_FD_206725 | JGI IMG/M metagenome (GOLD analysis project Ga0335072, IMG submission 206725) | Soil microbial communities from Loxahatchee National Wildlife Refuge, Florida, United States - Lox_Sample_2.1 | ecosystem: Environmental > Terrestrial > Soil > Wetlands | place: USA...
CTCGGTTCCGCCGCCGAGCGCGCGCAGCCGCCCGCGCAACTCACCCGCCGCGCGGACAGTGAAGGTCAGCGCGAGCACCTGCGCCGGGCTGACCACCCCCGTCGCGACCGCGTAGGCGATCCGGTGGGTGACCGCCCGGGTCTTCCCCGTGCCCGCGCCGGCCAGCACGCAGACCGGTCCCCTGGTGGCGAGCGCTACCTCCCGCTGCTCGGGGTCAAGCGCGGCGAGCAGGTCATCGGCGTCCACCTGCCTATGGTGCCGCATGCGGCGGACATCCGCGCGGCCCGCACGTTAAGCGCCGGACAGGCGGGCGGCGGGAAGGCGCAGAACGGAAATGTTGTTGCATTCCTCCGGAGACCCCCCAGACGAGCGGTTGGGTCTGGAAACGACGAGGAGGCCCACATGCCGCTGACGATGTACACGACGACCTGGTGCGGGTTCTGCAAGAACCTCAAGCGACAGCTTGGGAAGGCCGGGGTGGAGCTCAACGAGGTTGACATCGAGCGCGACCCGGAGGCCGCGAAGTTCGTGGAAAGCGTCAACGGCGGCAACCAGACCGTCCCTACCATCCTGTTCGACGACGGGACCACGATGTGCAACCCCTCCGCCGCACAGGTGCAGAAGAAGCTCGCCGAACTCGCCGCCGCCCAGACCACCTGAAAACCGCCGAGAAGGCGGCCACGGCGGCCTCTTCCCCGCCACACGAGATCACCAGTGAACGCGAGTTTCCGGGCTGCCTCGTTACAGCAGGTAATGTTGGTGTCGCCCCGAGAGCTTGTTGGGTTGGGGGGAGGCAGGTAGGGATGAGCGCTAACGGTGGTAATGGCGGCAGAGAGCACGACGATGTGGTCGTGCGGAAGGCAGAGCGCGGCTGGGTCGTCGGGGACGAGAACGTCTCCGATCTGACCAGCGCAATGGTGCTTGCCGACCTGTTCGCCGCCGACCAGTCGGATACCAGCGACACCTCCGTCATGGAGGCGGTCGACGAGGCCGGCGCCCCGCGGCGGCCGGGTCAGCGGCCGTCCGCACCCGCGCAGCGGGCGAGCGACTCGGGGGCGCACCGGCTACCCAACGTGAACGGCAGCGCGGGCCTCGCCGACAAATCGGCCGAGGATGACGAGGCCGCGCGGCTGGCGGTCACCGTGGCCCAGCTTGAGCACGCGCTCGCCGCCAGGGTCCGGGTCGAGCAGGCGATCGGCGTGCTCGCCGAGCGGCACAGGCTCCGTCCCCGCGAGGCGTTCGACCTGCTGCGCAAGGCGTCCAGGTCGCGCGGCACGCGGGTCACGGAACTCGCACAGGAAGTGGTCGAGAGCACCGCGAACCCGCTGCTCCGGCTGCCCGATGAACTGTCCCGCGGGGTGCCCGAGCCCCGCCAGCGCGGCAACCGCTTGCGCCGCCCCGGCCGGCACAAGGTCTTAAGAACCCACCGCCTTGAGAACGGCGGCAGCCATCGCGGCCTGGCCGCGCTTGTTGGGGTGGAAGGGGAGCGCTAGCGAGCCCGGCAGCAGGCCCTCGACGTCCCTGACCGACTCGGACGCGCAGAAGTCGTGGCCGATGGTCGGCGTGTAGGTGTCCACGAACGTCGCGCCCGCCGCCTGGGCGTCCGCGGCGAGCATGGCGTTGAGTTGCTCCTCGACGCCGCGCAGGTACGCGACGTCGCCGCTGGTGATCGGCACCGCCGGCCAGCAGCCGCCGGACTGCGGGAACATGTCCGGGTAGCCCACGACGACGATCCGCGCCCGCGGAGCGAGCGTCGCGATGGCCGTCAGCACCTGGGCGATCTTCGGCCCCTCGCTACCGACCTCGGCACCGAGCTGGCTACCGTAATGCGCCGCGCAGGGGCTGCCCCACGGATCGGTGAACGACAGTTTCACGCACTCGTTGAGCACGTTCATGAAACCCATGTCGTCACCGCTGAGCGTGAGCAGCACCATCCTGTCGTCCGGTGCGAGCGCGCTGAGCTGCGGCGGGTTCGTCCCCAGGTAGGTCTGCTGCGCGGTGCCCATGTTCTTGACCCCGGCGCTCGCGCAGGCCACGTCGGTCAGCGGCGCACCGAGCGCGTGCGCGACGAGCACGGGATAAGCCGCGGTCGACCGCAGGCAGCCGAGCGGCTCGGCGTTCGTGTCGATCGGCAGCAGCGCCCCGGCGGTGTAGGAGTCGCCGAGCGCGACCACCGGGCCGTCCGGCGGCGCGGCCGAGGCCGCGGCGGCAGCGGAAGCGGCGGGTGCCGCCGTACCGGCCTGGTCCGTCACGGCTGCCGGGGTGGCGCGACAGGCCGACGTGAGCAGTACCGCCGTGACGATCCCCAGCCCGGCTAGCCATGCTCGCCCATGACTCCACACAGTGACCATCCTTATGCGTGCCGTTACTGGAGTGCAGGTTAGCATCCCATGAGGCGACATAGCCGGCACGCACCGCCAGGGAAGGAACCCGGGAAGCCGCCAGGGAACCCTAGAAGCCGACGCGCTCGAGGATGAGTGGCGTTGCGGGCGGTGGCTGGTCGCCGATGTCGATCGCCGCGGCAAGCTCGGCCCGGGCGGCGTCAAGCCGTCCCGGGTCGTCGCCGCGCAGTTCGACGACAGGCTGTCCCCTGGCGACGGACTCGCCCGGCTTCGCCAGGCACATGACGCCGGCCGCCGCAGACACCGCCTCGCCGGGACGCGAGCGTCCGGCGCCGAGGCGCCAGGAGGCCATGCCGACCGCGTACGCGTCCAGGCGGCGGACGATGCCGTCGCGCGGGGCCGTCACGGTGCCGAGCACCGGGCTGGCCGGGAGCGGCTGATCGGGGTCGCCGCCCTGCGCCCGGATCATCTCGCGGAACTTGTCCAGCGCCCGGCCGTCGGCGAGCGCCTTGGCGGGATCGCCGTCCACCCCGGCGAGCCGCAGCATGGCTTCGGCTTCCGCCACCGACAGGTCGCGGACGTCGGCAGGCCCGCCGCCGCCGAGCACGTCGAGCGCCTCGGCGACCTCCACCGCGTTGCCGACGGCGCGGCCGAGCGGCGTGTCCATCGCGGTGAGCATCGCGGCGGTGCGGACGCCGTGGGCCTTGCCGATCTCGATCATCGTCGTGGCGAGCAGCCGGGCCCGCTCGGCGTCGGTCATGAACGCCCCCGACCCCACCTTGATGTCGAGCAGCAGGCTCTGCGTGCCCTCGGCCACCTTCTTGGACATGATCGAACTCGCGATGAGCGGGATCGACTCTACGGTGGCGGTGATGTCGCGCAGCGCGTACAGCCGCCGGTCGGCCGGTGCCAGTTCGGTGCCCGCCGCGGTGATGACGCCGCCGGTTTCTGCGAGCACCCGGAGCAGCGCGGCCCGGTCCAGGCCGGGCTGCCAGCCTGGTATCGACTCCAGCTTGTCGAGCGTCCCTCCGGTGTGGCCGAGACCGCGGCCGGACATCTGCGGCACGGCGGCACCGAACACGGCGACGAGCGGCACGATGATCAGCGACAGCTTGTCTCCCACGCCCCCGGTGGAGTGCTTGTCGACCGACGGGCGGCCGACCCAGGACAGGTCGGCGCGTTCGCCGGACGCGATCATCGCGCCGGTCCACTCCGCCGTCTCCGCCGGCGTCATGCCCCGCCAGAAGATCGCCATGAGCAGCGCGGACATCTGCTCCTCGGCGAACTCCCCGCTCATGTAGGCGCGCATCACGCCGCGGATCTGGCCCGGGGTGAGCTCACCGCCCTCGCGCTTGGCCCTGATGACCCCGACACCGTCGAACCGGGCGCCGCCGTTGGCCCGGGCAATGGTGGTGTTCTCCGTCATGACTGGTCTCCCCTGATACCTGGCTGCAGTGCGGCTGCGGCGGCCGCCAGCATCCGTTCCTCTTGCTCCGCGGCGCTTGCCCGCGCGGCGGCGAGCCCGTCCCGCGACGGCACCGGCCGGACAACCTCGGCGTAGATCTTGAGTTCAGACTCGGTTCCGCTCGGCCGGATCATCACCCGTGCGCCGCCGCCGACGTGCCAGATCAGCACGTCCGCCGGGGGAACCGGCAAGCCGGGTGATCGCTCGGCGCGGCCGCCCGCCAGGTCCACCACGCCCGGGTCGCCCTCGCGCAAGTCGGTCACGGTGACCGGCTGGCCGGCGAGCAGCCGCGGCGGCTCCTTCCTGACCCGTTCCACGGCGTCGGCGAGCTGGGCGAGGCCCGCCGCGCCGTCGGCGTGCAGCAACCGCTGGCCGGTCACGTGCAGGCCGTGCGCCAGCGCGATGTCGTCGAGCCGGTCCAGCAGGGTCCGGCCGCGCTGTGCCTCTCGCGCCGCCAGTTCCAGGACGAGCAGTGCCGCGCTGATCCCGTCCTTGTCGGCCACCAGGTCCGGCCGCACGGCGTAGCCGATGGCCTGCTCGTAGCCGTAGACCAGGGCGCCGCCGGCTCCGCCGGCCCGGGCGATCCACTTGAACCCGGTCAGCGTGGTCACGCAGCGCACGCCCGCCGCCTGCGCGAGGCGGCGCAGCAGGGATCCGGACACCACCGTGGTGGCGACGACCGGGGGCCGTCCGCCGGTCTCCGCGACGGTCTCGCCGCGCGACAGCCGGGTGAGCACCGCGTCGCCGAGCAGCGCGCCGAGTTCATCCCCGGTAAGTGCCCGCCACCCGGCCGGACCGGGGACCATGACGGCCAGCCGGTCGGCGTCAGGGTCGGTGGCGAGGACCAGGTCGGCGCCTTCGCGCTCGGCGGTCTCCCTGGCCAGGTTGAGCGCGCTGGGGTCTTCGGGGTTGGGGTAGGCCACGGTCGGGAAGGCGGGATCGGGGTGCCGCTGGGCGGCGACCGGCCCCGGCTCTGGCCAGCCGGCGGCGGCGAGCACCGCCCGCAGCGTGCCGTCCCCGACGCCGTGCAGCGCCGTGTGCACGACCTTGAGGTCCGGCGCGCCGGCGGGCCGACGTCCGCCGGCCGCCACGGCCGTGACGTAGGCGATCACGGCCTCGTCGGCCGGCTGGAACTCGAACGGCCCCTCGGCCCAGCCCTCCGGCAGGCCCAACGGGTTCACCGCGCCGATCGCGGCGGCGATCGCCTCGTCGGCCGGCGCCAGCAACTGCCCGCCGTCGCGCACGTAGACCTTGATCCCGTTGTACTGGCGCGGGTTGTGGCTGGCGGTCACCATCAGGCCGTAGGCGGCGCGGACGTGGCGCACCGTGAAGGCGAGCACCGGGGTCGGCAGCGGCCCGGGCAGCATCGAGACGCGCACGCCGGCCCGGGACAGGATCCGGGCCGCGTCCGTGGCGAAGACCGCGGAGTTGGTCCGGCCGTCGTAGCCGACCGCGACGCCGGCCGCGGCCGCGTCCGGGTCCGTGGTCGTGATGTAGCGGGCGAGTCCGGCCGCCACCCGCCCGGCCACCAGCCGGTTCATCCGCGCCGGCCCGGCGCCGATCTCGGCCCTGATGCCAGCCGTGCCGAAGGCGAGCGAGCCCTCGAACCGCTCCGCCAGCCCGGCGGTGTCCCCGCTGGCCAGCAGCTGGTCAAGCTCGGCCCGGGTCCGCGGGTCCGGGTCGGCGTCACGCCAGGCGGCAGCCCTGGCCGCGAGGCTGCCTTCCGGTCCGGTCATGACGCCGCCTCCTGCTCCTGCTGTGCCGTAGTCCACCAGCACGACGAAGGTGAACGAGATGATGATGTCACCGGCGTCGGTGACCAGCGTCCCCACATGGTCCAGGAGGCCGGCGATCGCGAGCACGCCTCCACCAGGTCAATCGGCCTGCGGCGTATCGTGGATGGCGCGTTCCCGCAGATCGGAGAGGTACCGTACGGCCGGCTACCGCCACGTACCAGGCGTCGTAGCAGGTCACGTTCTCCCGAAGTTCCCAGACTCTGGATGCGAACGGCGCATGCGGGAACAGCTCTACGCGCAAGTCGAGCAGGCCGGAATGTGCCAGTGACGCCTGTTCCGGGGAAATGGCGCCGGCCATCGCCGAAGGGCGAAGGATATCCGACGCCTCGGCCGTCAGCAGGTGGGGAGCGGCCAGCGGGGCGCCGGCAAGCAAGTACTTCCGCCCGCCTGCCGTCCGCGCCGCTGTCGACGAGCGCGGCGACGAGCTGCAATCACATCCATCCCCACACCGGCACCCGGCGACTGAACTCGCATATTGATCACAGAGGTGCTATCCAGTTACGCCCAACTCGGAAACTGGAGACTCATAGGGCCCGTGCGGAGCGGATTGCCCCCATACCGTCACCCGCCCGGCACGCCTCGGTCCTCCCCACTCCGAGCCGAGGCAGAGATCCCCCGAGCTCGCCCCAAACTCCCCTGCTCGGGGGATCTCGCAGGGGGCCGCCGCTAAGGTCACCGAGCCAGGGCCGCGCCTGAGCGGGAGGCCATATCCCGGGGTGCCAATTGGGCAACGGCCGGAAACAGGACTCCAGGAAAGTGCCGTTCTCAAATGTTGCCCGGAGCGCGGCCCCCAGCCCGCCTTGATCTTCGCCGGCCAGATTCCTCCTGACGCGCCGCGGCGGCTCACTGCCCGCCTGTCCGGCCCGGTGGCGCATGTCCTGTCCGCGCCATCCCGGAATACCTGGAGGAACCGCTTTGTCCGCTGTGCTGACAGATCCGCTCAGCCCGACCGCGTTCACGCCCGCCCGGCATCGGCGCCGGCGCCGCCGGTGGGAATTGTGGAGGTCGCCCGCGGACCAGCCCGCCTGGGCTCGTCCGGCACTGCTCGGCATCGCCGCCGTCGCGGCACTGCTGTTCGCCTGGAACATCACGAAAGCCGGGTAAGCGCCGTTCTACTCGGTCGCCGTGAAAAGTATGTCGGTGAGCTGGAAGGCGTTCTTGTACGGCGCCTTTGACCCCAAGGCGACGACCACGATCGACAAGCTGGCGGGCTCGTTCCTGCCGCAGGCGCTGTCGGCGGCTTCCTGCCGTGGGCGCGGGACGCCATGGCAGTCGCCGCGGTCGCGGCCATCGTTGCGATGACCGGGGCCAGGCTTTCGCGGCGGGCACGGGTGCGGCTGGTCACCGCCGGGATCATCACCGGGACCGGGGCCGTGCTCGCGGCCCCGGCTACCTGGGCAGCGTCGGTCCTCGACACAAAATACGGCGGCAGCTCGTTCAACGCCACCGCCGGGCCCGCCGACGACACGGCCGGCGGGGCAGGCGGCGGGCTCACCGCGACGGCCGTCCTGTCCAGTTCCCAGCAGCGGCTCTACGACTACGTCAGCGCCCGGCGCGACGGCGCTGGGTACCTGCTGGCGGTCCCGTCCTGGGACGACGCGTCAACGTACATCCTGGCCACGGGTCAGGAGGCGCTGAACTACGGAGGCGGGTTCAGCGCCTCGGTGCCCTCACCCACCCTCACGCAGATGAAGAACCTGGTGAATACCGGGCAGCTCAGGTTCATCGTGGTGCCCGAGGCCGGCGCGAGCACCGGCATGTACGGCAACCGCAGCGCCACCGCCGCCGCGATCGAGGCCTGGGCAAAGAAATCCTGCACGGAGATTCCCGCAAAGGACTACGGAGGCACCACCGGGACGGCAACATCCGGCGCAGCGGCGGTGTCCGGCACCACGCCATCGCAACCCTCGTCCGCCGGGACGGCGCCATCCGGGACGGGCACCCCGGCCTCGTCCGGCTTCTCCGGGACGGGAGGCACCGCAGGAGGCGGAAGCAACTCGGAAACGCTCTACGAGTGCTCTCCGGCATAACCCCACGGCCGCGCCATTGCTGGCCGGGATGCCTCCAGCTTGAACGGATCACCGCGGTTGCGGTATCACGCCAAGCTGCAAGACGTCGTACCCGCCGACCGCGAGAGCATCGAGGTCGCTACGCTCTGCCGGATGCTGCTGGCGCACATCGCCGAGCACAGCGGAGGCGGGCCTCAGGGACTCCGCGGTTTTCGGGAGAACCGGTGGGCTGCCTGAGTTTTTCTTCTTGGTGGCCCTTGCGGGCCGGCGGTCCGCGCGCTCGACGGGATCGCCGGCCCGCAGCAGGGCTACCTGGCCTGAACCGTTACCGTGCCGCTCTGCGATGCGGCGAGCACGGGGGTACCGCTGAACACCAGCGTGTACGTGGTGCTGCCCTTGGGAGTAACCGTGAACGAGACAGTGCCGTCACGGTTGGTGCGCGCGGTCCCGACGACGGTCGGCCTTCCGCGGTTGACGATGTCGAGGCTCACGACTTCGCCGGCGAGCGTCTTCCGCCCCTGGGTCAGGGTGCCGGTGATCCTATCGTCCGGCCGGCCTCTGCCGGGAAGCCCGGACTCGTGGATCGACAGTTCCGTCGGCGCCTGAGGCCGTGGTGAGGCGGTGGCGGCGTTCGCGGTGGCCCCCACGAACAGCAGCCCGGCCGTGATCGTGGTGGCGGCGACCGCCCCGGTCAGTACTTTCCGCATTGGTTTTTCCCTCTCGAAATCGGGCCCGTGCGATCGGCGCACGGAGATTTACCCGTCAACAGAGCTCGGCTCCGGCGTGGCGTTACGCCGAAAAATGTTCACGGCTCACCCGAGCCGGGCCCGGCCCGGGCTCGGCGGAGCCGTGTGTCTGCTCACCCCGCCCAGCCGCCGGTCAGGAAGAGCCAGGTAATGCCGGTCATCATGACGCCGGACACCGCGATACACAGCCAGGTGACGAGCCAGCGCCTGCGGGTGAGCCAGACAGCGAGGGCGATCAACAGCGGCCACCACAGCAGCGCCTCGCGCGCAACCGACATGTAATAGGTGGACGTCGCCAGGGATACAACCGCGATGCCGACATATGCGAGCTCGGCCCAGCGACGGCGGAACACGGCCCAGCCCGCGAACGCGACACCGGCGAAAACCACGAGAATGTCCAGCCGGAACGGCCACGGCCCGAACGTGCCGGTGCCGCCGAGACCGCCGGCCGGGAAGGCGTGCTGCGCGTGCGCCGATGCCGGACCGCCGGCTGCCGTCCCCGCACCCGGCTGCGTGCCGCCGGTGCCCGGGCCGGCTGCCCCCTGCCCGAAGCCACCCCGCTGTCCGGGGCCGCCGGGCTTCGCGCCGCCGCTAACCACGCCAGCGGGTCCCGTGCCCGGCCCGCCGCCGGCCGGCTCGCCCGGAGGCCGAACCGCCTGACAGGTAGCCGGACCCGAACGCGTTGTTCCATGAATTGCGGAACGCGGTGACCGGGCTGGTCAGCCGCCGTTGCCAGCCCTGCTGCTCGGCGTGGAACCAGGCCAGCCAGTCGCCCGTGATGTCCTTCAGGTACGCCATGTAGCCGCCGGCCGCCGCCAACGGCAGCAACAGGGCGGGCGAGCGTGCCCAGTCGCGCGCCCTGGGCCAGCTCTGCAAGAACATCACCGCGATGCCGCCTGCCTCGAATGTGCCGTCGATCCGCACCGTGCTGGCCAGCGCGGTCAGCACGCCCGCAAGCACCCAGCGGCGGCGGCGCGCGGCGAGCCAGGCGGGAATCCCGAACGCCAGGAACAGCGACTCGGTGTACCCGGCGGCCAGGAACACGGCGGCGGGCGCGCACACCAGCAGCAGCACCGCGGTTACTGCGGCACGGCCGGAACCGTCGTGCGCCGGGTCAGCTCCCGCGCCGGGGCTGCCGCCGCGGGCCCGTCCCGCCCGCCACTCGAATTCCGTGAGCCGGGCCAGCGCGACGCACGCTACGGCGCCCGCGACCAGCGAGACAAGCAGCCCGGACACGACCCAGTCGCGCACCACCAGGTGGACGGTCCGCAGCAGCACCGGGTAGCCGGGGAAGAACGCGATGATGTCCGAGTCGTAGGCCGGACCCTTGCCGCTGGTGTACCCGTACTCCGCGATCGTCAGGTAGCGGTCCCAGTCCCAGCGCTGCCACAAGTCAAGCCACGACGTACCGTGCCGGGCCGTGAGCGCCGCCACGCTGATCGCGAGCATGACAACACGCGAGGCCGCCCACACATACAGTGCGGGCAGGTCGGTTCGCCGCGGCCGCCACCACGGCCCGCCACCCAGCGCTGCCGGGGACGACTGCTGCCGGGGCGGGGAACCGGAGGTGCCGTACTCGGCTGCAGGGGGCTGGGGTGCGGTCACGGATTCTCCCGGCTCGGCGTGCAAATGGTTCGGGTTCCCGGATGTCCGGTTACCGGCCCTTGCGGCGCAGCAGCGCGGCCAGGGCCCCGGGCACGCCGCGCAGGAGCAGCCCCGGGCTCTGCCACAGTTCCGGGTGCACCACGTCAAGGTGGGTTACCGCGCCTTCGAACGCGCGTCCACGCGCGAACAACAGGATGTTCTGCCGGTACCACACCTTGATCCGCGGATCGGACCAGATCTGCGGCCGGATGATGTCGTAAGCCGTGTACCCGGCCTTTTCGAACTTCTCCGCCCAGTAGGACGGCCACTGCTCGTTGAGGTGACGGGTGCCGCCCTGCCTGGGGATGGCCGCGGAGAACAGCACCGTATCGCCGTGCCTGGACAGCGACTCGACGAACGCGTCGGCGCAGGACTCGTCAAGGTGCTCGGCAACCTCGAGGCTCTGCACGAGGTCGAACTTGCGCCCAAGCGAGAACGGCTGCCGCAGATCAGCCGACGCGAACCTGTCCGCGGGCATCCGCAGCGCGGCCCTGTCGACGTAATCCCCGTCGATGCCGAACAAGTCTGGTACGCCGGCCCTGTTCCACTCGGCCAGCCAGGTACCCACCCCGCAGCCCACGTCGAGCACCGAGGCCGGCCACAGCAGCTCGTTGACCACGGGGACCACCACTTGTGCCGACTCCTTGGTGCCGCGCGCCAGCTGGTCGAAAAAAGCCGGCGTGTACGCGGTCTCTGCTTTTTCAGGCAAGGCAACTCCTACATGTAGCTATTCCGGGCGGGGCTACCAATGCAATGCCTTGGATTCCCGGAAAGAAAGCTATGAACATTCTCACTGACCACCCTCGCCAACAGCACTGGCGGCAGCAAATGGGCAGCCCTGAGTGCAGCTCTACGACACCTTAATGGGCGTGCCTTTCCGCCTGCCCAGGAAAAGGAAAGGACATAGGAAATTGCCAGGAACGGCCTTTTTATGCCGCCATTTTTTAGGTTCTTGTCAGCAGGCGCTCATCTTTGCCGTGCAGGCTCAGGCGCGGACGCTACTTCGCCCGTGCTCATCCGGTTACGCCAGGCCAGGGCTGGGCGCAGCCGACGACCACCGTGTGGCCGGCCGGCGACTGCGGCGTGCCGGCTTGCCCAGCTGCGCCCCGGCGTAGCTGACGGCCTCGCTCACGACCTCGTTGGGCGCGACAAAGGAGGCGAGCCCGGTGCTGCGAGGAGCCAGGCGTGAACTCATCCCCTCACAAGCCGGAGACCAACCCTGTGGCCACCGCGCTGGTCCGGCCCCCTAGATTCGGCTACAGCCAGTCCTCGGCGTTGGCGAGCGCGTCGTCACCGGGATACTGGTTGATCTTGGCTTCGAGGGCCGCGACGATCCGCCCGATGTCGTTCCTGGTTCGCCGGTAGTTACCGGGTATGAAGATCATTCCGTAGTGGCCGGCTCCGCCGGGCATGACTGCCTCGGCGTGCAAAGGGCGGAAGTCGCGGACGTTATTCGTGACGACCGCCCGCCGTTCGGCCCTAGCGAGCGCCAGCACTTCGG
>Ga0335072_10013777_pt1 | contig 11503 bp, 6 predicted proteins | sample Lox_Sample_21_FD_206725 | JGI IMG/M metagenome (GOLD analysis project Ga0335072, IMG submission 206725) | Soil microbial communities from Loxahatchee National Wildlife Refuge, Florida, United States - Lox_Sample_2.1 | ecosystem: Environmental > Terrestrial > Soil > Wetlands | place: USA: Florida...
CCTGCTCGACGATGCTCTCTCGCAGCAACTGGGCAGCACCACGCCGGTTTTCCAGCTGAAGAACGGTTTCCCAGCTCCGGAACTGCAGGCGCAGGGAATCAGGCTCCCCTCTCTTCAGATTCGTGCGCAGGATCCAAACGAGCGCACGACGTACGTGGAACAGGCGAGCTTCGGGCCGCAGATCCAGCTCAATAACAACACCGTGATGAGCCTCACGTGGATCGGAAACTGGGGCCGCAAGATGAATCGCCTTCGCAATGCCAATCAGGGCGTGGTCACAGGTTTCAGCGGCACCAGTCCGGTGGTGACCTTCCCGTATGCGAATCTGAATACGCAGTTGCAGGCCGTGAGTGGCGCAGGACAGCACGCTTTTCTCGAACTCGCTACAAACGACGGGAATACCGATTTCAATGCTCTGGAAGCCAGTCTGCAACGTCAGCTCAGCCACGGCCTGATGTACCAGCTCAGTTATACCTGGTCGCATAACATGGCCGACTTTGTCGATAACCTGACAGGAGGTTCCACGCCTCAGAACGCATACGACTACGCCCACGAAATGAGCAATTCCGCTCAGGACGCTCGCCAGCGTTTCGTGGGTGGCGCTACATGGGAATTGCCCATCGGTGACGGCGGATGGGTAATGAAAAACGGTGGCACCGCTTCAAAGCTCATTGGTCATTGGCAGGCAAACGCTATCGTCAGCCTTCAAACCGGCATCCCGTTCAACGTCACCGGACCCGACGAGAGCGATACCGGTTCCAGCCATGCATCCTATCCGAACTGCGTCGGCAACCCCTTCGTCGGAACGACCAGGGACTACCATCAGTACGCTGGCAGCAAAGCCCCGGGTGCTTTCATTAATGTCGCCGGATTCAAAGTCCCATCCCTGGGGAGCTTCGGCACCTGCCGTCCGCACATGTTCCATGGGCCGGGCATCGAGCAGGAAGATCTCAGCCTCTTCAAGTCGTTTCCGCTGGGTGAGTCACGCAGCATCGAGTTTCGCGCCGAGTTCTTTAACGCTTTCAATCATCCCAGCTTTGCCAATCCGTCGGCCAACGTTTCACTGCCGGCAGCCTTTGGAAAAAGTACAGCCACCACAACCAGTCCACGCGAACTCCAGTTCGTGGGCAAGTTTCACTTCTGAGCGTACGCCTGGCATGGGGCGCGCTGAGTCCTTCGTGGAGCACTCGGTTTCGTGCGAAGCGGGCTGCGCCACATGACCTCTAGCGTCGTCAATGCCGGGCTTCATTCGAATTCGTTTCGCGCCTCGACAAGGAAATCCATGATGGTCATCGAGAAAAAAGCTGGTTGTATCGCCGTATGTTTGGTGACTGGCGCCCTTTTGGGTAGCAATGCCGCGATATCGTACGGACAGTCCCCCTGTCTCGCACAGTCGCCGGTTAGGCAGGATGCGCGGCCGATTCCTGAAAATCGCGGTGCCGCTGCTCTGTCCGTTGCTCTCCGCCAGTTACATACCCGCGCCAGCATGCTGATGATCACTGCCCATCCTGACGACGAAGACGGCGGAACTCTGGCGTGGGCTTCGCGCACCATGGGAGCCCGCGTGGATTTGCTGACGCTTAATCGCGGTGGAGGCGGTGCCAACGAAATGTCCTCTGATCTCTGGGACGCGCTGGGCCTCGTGCGTACAGAGGAACTGCTGCAGGCCGACCGCTACTATTGCGATTCGCAATTCTTCACGACGGCCGCGGACTACGGCTTCTCGAAGTCCCTTGCCGAAGCACTGCAGAAGTGGCCCAACGATCGCGTCTTCTATGACGTAGTGCGGGTCGTACGCCTGACTCGCCCGCTGGTCATAACCTCAGTTTTTGTCGGCGGCCCTTCCGACGGCCATGGTAATCATGCAGCAGCCGGAATGTGGGCGCAGAAGGTCTTCCTGGCAGCCGGCGATCCCAGCGTGTTTCCCGATCAGATCCGGGACGGCTTGCGCCCCTGGAATCCGCTGAAGGAATACGCACGGGTTCCGTTTTCTCTGGAAGAAGGGCATGTCTCGCCGAAAGGCCTCTACGACTACGCAACGCACCACTGGTTACCGGCCGGAGTCCAAAACTATATCACCGGTAAGTTTGAGCCGGGCGCCGTTCATGCCAACGTCGAGATACCGGTTGGCACATACAGCAGCATCAACGGTCTGAGTGACCAGCAAATCTCCCGCACCGGTCTCGGATTTCAGAAATCGCAGAATGGCGGTGCAGCCATTCCTGCCGACGGTTCCGAAGACTCCGCCTATCATCGCTTCGGCTCGCGCATGGACTCCGGTGATCAGGAAAAGACTTTTTTCGACGGCATTGATACTTCTCTTGGCGGCATCGCCGATCTCGCCGGCAATCAGGAACACGCATTCCTGAGCCAGGGGCTCAACAATATCAATGAGCTTGTCGAGATGGCGATCCGCACCTATTCCGCCGAGGATCCCGGCGGAATTGCTCCCACTCTGGCAAAGGGACTCGCCGCGACGAATGATCTGATCGAAAAAGTAAAAAGCAGTTCGCTCTCGGTCGACGCAAAGTACGATGTGCTCCATGAGTTGACTACAAAGAAAAACCAGTTCAACAATGCCCTTGCACTTTCTCTGGGGCTCACCATCTCCGCAAACATCACGCAGGAAAAACCGCCCACAGGCCCCTTTGCACGCTTCATGCGTGATCAGCCAACCTTTCAGATGGCCATCCCGGGCCAGCACTTTCCGGTGAATGTCCACCTGGCCGAAAACAGCCCGGTAGCTGTAAGGATCGATAGGGTTTGGCTTCAGTTGGACAATAGCAGCGCATCCGTGATTCAGGCGCAGGGCGACGCCGGCGGCGATCTCCATGGCGAATCGGTCATGGATACTCGCTTCGAAGTTCAGATTCCGGAGGACGCTCAATATACCCGGCCTTATTTTGATCGACCCGGTATCGAGCAGCCTTATTACGACGTGCGTGAAGCAAAGGACCGTAATCTCCCTTTAGCTCCTTATCCTCTCACGGCGCACCTGATGGCGAGTTACAACGGCGTACCGGTCGAGTTATCCGAGGTTGTGCAAACCATCCAGCGCGAACCCGGACCAGGACTGGTCTTTCACCCGATGCCGATCGGGCCAGCGATTTCGGTCACGATGCCGGAAAGCGCCGGGATCACCCCACTGGGTACAACATCGTTTCCCGTGAGTGTTCGCATTCATAGCAACGTGAAAGGCCCCGCACAGGGCACCCTGCGCCTCGACATGCCCTCCGGATGGTCGTCAGACCCTGCAATGCAGCATTTTTCTCTGAGTGCGGATGGACAGGAGCAGATCGTCACTTTCCGCGTTTCTCCCGGGCAGTTGGCTGAACAGGTCTACCATCTCACCGCTGTCGCCAGCTATAACAATGAGGAGTACAAGCAGGGTTACGCACAGGTTGGCTATCCCGGCCTGCGGCCCTATTTTCTCTATGATAAAGCCGACTATCAGACGACCGGCACAAATGTGAAGGTGGCTCAGGATCTGCAGGTGGCCTACATTATGGGCAGCGGCGACGATGTGCCTGCCTCTCTCGAGAACCTCGGCATCCATGTTCACTTCCTGGCGCAGGAGGACCTGGCCAGCGGTGATCTGAGCAAATACAACGTCATCCTCATCGGTGTCCGCGCCTACGCAGTGCGCCCTGATCTGGTGACTTACAATGGCCGCATTCTCGACTATGTCAAACAGGGCGGCACTGTCGTTGTTCAGTATCAAACACCCGAGTTTGACCACAACTTCGGCCCCTATCCTTACACGATGACCTCCGATCCGGAGGAGGTCACAGATGAAACCTCTCCCATGGTCTTCGCGGAACCCGCAAGTCCGGCCCTGAATTGGCCCAACAGGATCAGCGCAAAGGATTTTGACGGTTGGATCGAGGAGCGAGGCTCCAAATTCATGAGTTCCTGGGACCCGCGTTACCAGGCACCTCTGGAAACACATGATCCGGGACAGGCTCCGCAGAAAGGCGGCCTGTTGGTTGCCAAATATGGGGCTGGCGTCTACGTCTATACCGCATACGCCTTCTATCGCGAATTGCCTCTCGGCGTCTCGGGCGCGTTTCGCCTCTTTGCCAATCTCGTCAGCCTGCCGCAGAATCCGGCCTTTAAGTCCGGCAAGCAATGACAGACTCTTCAACGTCCCTCCCATCGCCGCTGGAGTAAAAGGCGCACCCGCTTCTACACTTTTGCCGGCCTCAGCCCATAGCTTCGCGCACCCATGGTCCTGGAGTCGCGGTTTGGAGTCACCGCCGATCCTTGCTCGTTGCGATCAGGCATAGAGTGATCTCAGGGCTCGCGTCGGTGTCCTTCTCAAATGGCCTATCCGTGATGGATCATCGAGGAGGTGGATAGTGAGGAACAATGACGATCATTCCGCGAATACGCAGGGAAGCCGACAGCATGGGAGCGATCGACGTTCCCGCCGATCACTATTGGGGCGCCCAGACCGAGCGCTCGCTGCATCATTTCGCGATAGGCGACGATCGCATGCCCAACGAACTCATCCGTGCCTTCGCGCTCTTGAAGAAGGCGGCGGCATTGGTGAATCATGACCTCGGCAGGCTCTCCCGGGACAAGATGGATCTCATCGTGCATGCAGCCGATGAAGTGATCGAGGGAAAACACAATGAGGAATTTCCGCTGCGCATCTGGCAAACGGGTTCAGGCACGCAGACCAATATGAATGTGAACGAGGTGATCGCCAATCGCGCCATTGAACTGGCGGGCGGAGAAATGGGCAGCAGGAAGCCCATTCATCCCAACGATGACGTCAACATGTCGCAATCGTCGAATGACACGTTTCCGACAGCAATGTATATGGCTGCCGCTGCGGCAGTGAAGGGGCATTTGATCCCGGCCGTGCAGCGGCTTCGCGATGCCCTTGCCGCCAAAGCAGAAGAGTTCCGGTCCATCGTGAAGATCGGGCGCACTCACCTGCAGGACGCCACGCCCCTCACCCTGGGCCAGGAGATGGGCGGCTGGGCGAGTCTTCTTGGGCGTGATATCCAGAGGATTCTGTCTGCACTCGATGGTCTCTACGACCTCGCGATCGGCGGAACTGCCGTGGGAACCGGCCTCAACACGCATCCTGAATTCGCCAAACGTACGGCCGCAAAGATCGCGGAGCTCACCGGCCTGCCTTTCCGTCCCCATCCGGATAAGTTCGCCGCCCTTTCTGCTCATGATGAACTGATCTTCGCAAGCGGTGCCCTGGAGACGCTTTCCGCTTCGCTCATGAAGATTGCCAATGATATCCGCTGGCTTGGTTCCGGACCGCGCTGCGGCCTGGGCGAGCTGACCCTGCCGGAGAATGAGCCGGGTAGTTCCATCATGCCGGGCAAGGTGAATCCCACGCAGTGCGAGGCCATGACGATGGTTGCCGTGCAGGTTCATGGCAACCATGCCGCGATAGCCTTTGCCGGCAGCCAGGGAAATTTCGAGCTGAATGTTTTCAAGCCGGTCATGATTTATAACTTCATGCATTCACTTCGGCTGCTGAGCGACACATGCCGGATGTTCGTTGAATACTGCGTGAAGGGCATCGAAGTGAACGTGAAACGGATCGAGGATTACGTCGAAAATAGCCTCATGTTGGTAACCGCACTTACTCCGTATATCGGATACGACAAGGCTGCGAAGCTCGCAAAGGTTGCACATCAGAGTGGCATTTCCTTACGCGAAGCCAATCGGGAGCTCGGATTTCTCGCCGAAGAGGATTTCGATAAATACCTGAGACCGGAAAATATGGTCGGGCCGCAGGCGGAGGAGAACGGCTAAGCCGTGAATCGATCGTTTCTGGGCGATGATACTCTGGTAACTCCGTCGAGCATGGGATCGCGCAGGCGTTCTGACTATGAAATATCGAAGTACGTAGCGTATGGATTGTCTCCGAGATGGGTGAACGGCATCATCCGCAGTTCTCCGGAACTCGCTTGAACGCTCCAGGCAGTCTCGCCGGCTACGCGGCGCACCGCCAGCAACTGGCTCCGCGTCGCGCGTATAGGGTGATCCGTTACCGCGAACAAAACCAGCGGACCACGGACCAGCGCGACGATACTAGGATGTTCCGGTTCGATCGCTTCGAGACGCACCGGCATCGGCAATTCCATCTCGACGCGGTCGCCGTCTGCCCATCGGCGCAGCAGACGGGCGAATCCGACCTGTACAGCAACAGAGGCGCGCTCTCCGTTGATTTTGATTCGTGGACGCCCGTCAGCCGAACTCGTCCATCCTGGAATGCGCAGCCGTAACTCGAAGGTCGAGGCGCGCGTCAGCCTTACATTCAGCTGAACATTGCCCTCGATGGGATATTCTCCGCTCTGTGTCAATATGAGCTGTGCGCCATCCGGTGTCGTGGTTTTAAGCGTCGAAGGCAGATACAGATTCACCACAATCCCATCCGGACTGCGGAAATACGCCACGATGTGGTAATCGGCCGCCACCTGAGGCAGCGTTCCGGAACAGCAGGGCCACGCTGCTGAATAGTAGACTCGTCTGCCCAAGTTATTGTAGTCGGAGTAGTAAAATGCGTGGCCGTCCGACTCCAGTTGTTTCGCGCCCAGCACGGTGTTATAGAAAACACGTTCCAGGCTGTCCCCATAGTGCCCGTGTCCGGTTACCCGTAGCAGGTAGCGCGTGAGCTTGAAGTGTGCGTAGCTGCCACACGGAGTTTCAAAGCTCGCGTGAGTTCCAGTCAGGCTGGAAAAAAGCTTTCCGCCGCCCGGCGCGCTAAAGCTTTCATTCGGACCCCACCCGCCCGTGGCGAAGCTCTGCGTTCGATCGATCATATTGAATCCGTTCGTGCCCGCACGCAGATACTTCTCCTCTCCGTCGGCCAGGTAGGTGCGCATGGCGGAGCTCATGGAGTTACAAAAGCTATAGGCGTGGTGTCCGTCCAGCACATTGCGATTTTCCGCCAGAGGATCGAACCATGTTTTGTTGAGCAGATATCGCGGAGCCATGCGACGGTAACGCACCCCCGCACCGAGTTCAGCGGCGATCCACAAATTCTCAGGCAGCGTGTATGGCTCGTCCCAGCCATAATCCGGCGTAGTCGGATCGCCGACCGAGGCGCGCCACGCCAGCTGCGGACCATCCCGGTCCAGAGCCTGTGGAGGCAGGTGCGGCTCGGCAGCATCCGTCGTGCGATCCAGCAGTGCGAACGCGTCAGAAATCTGAGCGTAGCGATGCGCCTGGGTCAGACCGAACACCATCTTGTCGTATACGTACGAGGGAAAGCGAAATTTCGCATAGAATTGCCCGGAGATGGCGGCCCCGTACAGCGCAAGCAACTGTTGGACGCGTCCGCGCTTGCGCGAATCTCCGGTAACGGCATAGCCGCAGGCGAGGGCCGAGATCCACTGGCCGAAGCAGTGTGCCGGTGCAAAACCGTGTCCGTCCTTGCGTAACGGCCCCGGAACTTCGTCGTACCACCCGCCCAGGTCCGGTCCGGGCGCAGCCAATCCGGCGCGCAAACGCCACGGCTTCAGAAGGCTGTCCTCACTCAGACTCATCAGCACAGATTGTGTATGTTTGAACTGCTCCTGCGCCATCGTGGAAGCAAATCCGGGGTTCAGCGAGATTTCCTGATAGTTAAACTCTTCGAGTGGCGTGTGAATCAGATCCTCGCTCGCCTCGGCCGCCGAGTTGGAAAGGGAGCCATCGCTTCCAAACGCGAGGCGCGGTGCGCAGAATGCAGCCCCGGTTACTCCCAGAGACTGGAGAAATGTTCGGCGCGATAAAGTGCAGTTCGATGGCATCAGGCGCTCTCTTCGCAAGGATATGCGGTGGCTCGCGAGGCTACAAGTTGAGGAGCGCCGCGGTAAATCTCAGCCCAATGCGCCGGAGCCCCGAGGGGCGCTTCTCCTATGCTGCTGCTTCCGAATAGATGTGTTTCGCACTCGGGATGCAAATCAATCGGCAGGCACTCCGGAAGCAGTTTCCATTCCAGTTCCCGAGACCTTCGCGGCACGGCGTGATGCGATTCGCTGCCCCTGCAGGCGTCGTAGTGCCATCGCCATCCCGGTCCATATCAGGATGCAGCATACGAGGGCGGCGAGACCTGCGATGGTTTCTCCCACAAAGCCTCCCGCCTCACCCGTGTGGATGTACTTCATAAACGAGCGAATTTGCTGGCCCGGACTGAAGGAGGAAAAGGTTGTCAGCGTGACGACCGCGCCGCTCACGCGATCGTATGCGATCCTTACCTGCTGATTCGGGCGGCCGCCGTTGCCAAAGTCGACGGAAGCCTCGATGGTGCGGTCAGCAGATCGGGGGATTGCGACCCTGATTTCATGCCAACCAGACGACTGCAGCCCGGTTTGTTCAAAGACCTGCTGGAGAGAAATACCCGGGTTTATCGACGCCGCGAGGCGCGGATGACGCGCGAGCGTTTGTGTAGCACGCACCGGCGTCGGCAGCGGACTCGCGGTTGCTACGTAAACCAGACGAGTCATCCATCCATACGCGAGGATAGCTCCGGTGAGCGCAATAACCGTGAGCGGCACCGCCGCCCACAGACCCGCAACGCTGTGGCGATTCCAGTCTCGCGCACGGCCCGAGAGCCCGAAGCGGAGCAGTGCGCCCGCTCTGATGCGAGGCCCGCTCCACGCGCGTGGCATCCACAGCCACAGGCCCGTGGCAATCATCAGCAGAAGCGCGAGAGTAAAGGCCCCTTTCACCAGCTTTGCGGAAGCGTGGTGCTCTGGCGCCATGCCGAACCACCGATGCAGTCCCGTCACGACGGTAAAGAAGGCACGCGTCCGTACTGCGCCTCGGCCCAGAACTGCGCCGGATCGGCGATTTAGAAACAAACGCCGGTCGTGTTCGAAGTCCACTTCCACGGGATCCGACTCTCCGGCATCGATAACGATCGCGGTCGGCCGCTCCTCTTCCGTTGCAGTCGCAATAGCCGTGATTTTGTCCAGAGGCATCGCTGGCCCCATTTGCGGAACGGTGGCGCGATACTCCCGCTCCTGCCACGCGACGATGGGCTTCTGCCATGCGAGCAGAAAACCTGTTGCCGCAAGAAAGAAAATGACCGCCGCCGCTGCACAGCCCGTGGTCAGGTGAACGAGAAAGATGCCCTGTCGAAGTCTCATCGCAATCGCCGGCAGCGCTGCACCTCAGTTTTCAGCCTGGATCGCCTTGCAAAGGCGTCCGCTGCTGTCTTTCCGGCGAAGTGATGCGTGCTTCTTCATTTGACCTGGAACACCTGAAGAAAACCTTAGAGAGCGCCGCCTGTAACCGGATTTTCATCCGGCGTCTGTGAGGCCCGGCTTTACTTTGAAAGAGAGATGAACATCCTTGTAGTCGAGGACGACAGGCGGATCGCTGCACTGGTCGAACGCGCCTTTAGAGAAAATGGTCATCGCGTCACGCTCGCAGCCAATGGCCGCGACGGTGCAACGACCATACTCGGCGGCAAATTCGATGTCGCCGTGCTGGACATCCTGCTGCCCGAAATGGACGGTTTGGCTGTTCTGGAGCACGTGCGGGCCAAACGCTGCAAGACCGCGATTCTGATGTTGACCGCGCTCGATGCCGTTCCGAAGATCCTGCGCGCCTTCGATCTGGGGGCAGACGATTATCTCGTGAAGCCTTTCCTCATCGAGATCCTTCTGGCTCGTGTCCATGCGATCGCGCGGCGGGCGCAGACAACCGAGTCTCCGGCTATTGAAGCCGCGGGGCTCGTCCTCGATCGCAGCCGCCGCATGGTGACGCGCAACGGCCGGCAAATTCATCTCACCCGCAAACAATTCGAATTGCTTGAAGTGCTGATGCGTCGCAGCGGACTTGTCACCTCGCGGGAACATCTCATCGAAGCCGGGTGGGGATATCTCGCCGACGTGCGGGACAATACGCTGGACGTCTACATCCACGGTCTGCGCTGCAAACTCGAGGAAGACCTGGAAACTACCCAGCCTCTCATCCGCACCATCCACGGAACCGGCTACATGCTGTCGGACAAGAGGGAACCCTCGCATGCATAAGCTCTCCGTGCGCGCCAGGCTCGCCCTATGGTATTGCGCTGTCACGTCAGCTGGTCTGCTTCTTTTTGGACTGCTCTCGCTGGGAGTCCTGCGCTTCGCTCTGCTGCAGGTCAAACAGGCGAGCGTCGCCCGCAGGGAACAGCGTCTGCTGGCCTTTCTCCGGCAGAATCAAGCGGACGAAGGCAATACGGCTCGGCAGCTCAGAAATTTTTCGACCATTACGCATGAAGGGAACCTCTTCCAGTTGCGGGCTCCGGATGGATCGCTGATCTTTCCTTCCGCTTCGGATGATGCTGACTGGTTGCGAACTCCGGACGCAAATTGCCTCAAACCGGTCTTTTTCAGGCAGAGATTCCAGGGCGATCCCATCATCGTGATGTGCCATGTGATGCTGCTGAAGGGCCGCATCGTTCGTCTCTATCTGGGCAGTTCGCTCGAAGAGGACAGTCACATCCTCCTTATCTACCGGAACGCGCTGCTGTTGTTGGTGCCATGCCTGCTCGGCGCGGCTGCCTTCGTCGGTTATCTTCTTAGTCGTCACGCGCTCAGGCCGGTCGATCATCTCACGCGGGCCGCCGTCCGCATCGGGATCGCCAATCTATACGAACGCCTGCCGGTACCCGAAGCTCGCGATGAAATCAGAGAGCTTGTCCTCGCGTGGAATCAGCTTCTGGATCGCCTGGAAGAGGCAGTTTCCAGGCTGAGTCAGTTCTCCACAGATGTTTCGCACGATCTGCGCACTTCCATAACCGTCATGCTGGCTACCGCGCAGCTCGCACTCAACCGGCATCCGTCTACGGACCCCGATCGTGAAGATCTCGACCGCATTGTCGATGAATGCCGTACGGCTTCCACGCTTCTGGATACGCTTCTCTCCATGGCGCGCAGCAATACGTTCGTCCACGAAGTAACCCTGCGCCGGATCGACCTCTCGCAACTCGTCATCGCATCCTGCCGCCGCATTGAAGATCTTGCCGAACAAAGGGGCATCATTCTGGACTGGATAGTTCCCGATGATCCCGTCTACGCACAGGCGGACGAACTGATGCTCCATCGGCTGCTCGGCATTCTTCTCGATAATGCTGTGAAATACACTCCGCAGCATGGCGAGATCCGCGTTGAACTCTCCGGCGCACCCGGTGAGGCCGTGATCGCGGTCCGCGATACCGGCATTGGCATGTCCGATCAGGTCTGCCGGCAGATCTTCAATCGTTACTACCAGGCCGACATGAGAGAAAGGAAGGCACAGAGCGGCAGCGGCCTCGGGCTGTCTATCGCCAGATGGATCGCCGAAGCGCATCACGCCGAACTTTCTGTCGAAAGCGTTCCTGCCAGAGGCTCGGTATTTCGGATTCGACTGCCGCTGACTCCCTCTTCCATTTCCGCGGGCGCTCTCAGGGAGATCGCGTCCTGACAAGCGCCGGTTTGCTTAAGAAAAGCTGAAACGTCGTTGAATAAACTCTGAACGCTGGTGTGAACGGAGTGTTATTTCCCGCGGTTCATTC
>Ga0335072_10013778_pt1 | contig 11502 bp, 10 predicted proteins | sample Lox_Sample_21_FD_206725 | JGI IMG/M metagenome (GOLD analysis project Ga0335072, IMG submission 206725) | Soil microbial communities from Loxahatchee National Wildlife Refuge, Florida, United States - Lox_Sample_2.1 | ecosystem: Environmental > Terrestrial > Soil > Wetlands | place: USA...
TCGCGAGCACGACGAGAAGCGCTCCGGGGATCAGCGTCCCGATCACGATGCCGTAGGAAGCGAGCCTGTCGACGGTGGCCACGCCGCGTGCCGAGGCCAGCACGGCCGCCCAGAACACGACGATGATCACCGTGGCGGTGTATATGCCGCTGTGCGCGAGCGACGGCGCAATCACGTACGCGATGGTGCTCGCGACATACGCGAGCACCGCCGGGTAGTAGAACGTGGTCTGGGCGAACTGGCACCACACCGCGGCGAACCCCATCCCCGGCGACAACCCCTCGCTGACCCAGTTGTAAACGCCCCCCGGCCAGCCCGATGCCAGCTCAGCCGAGACGAGCGATGCCGGCACCAGAAACACGATCGCGGGCAGCACATACAGTCCGACCGACGCGAGGCCGAACACGGCGAGTGCCGGGGCGGTGCCGAGATCGCCGACCGATCCGAGGGTGAGGAAAGCCAGAGCCAGCCAGGTGAGCGTCGCCTTGGATCTCACCTCGGCGTCGGCCCTCAGCTCACGTGTTCGGGCCAGGGCAGCGGGAACACCGCGTGGTACGGGCGGTCCTCGTCAGCCACGCGATCCCAGAGCCGCGCCTCGAGAGCCCTTTCGGGATCGCTCGGGATGAGCGGCGGCGCGTCGCCGTGCCGGTCGAGGTGTTCGACGGTGATCGAGGACTCGGGCACCATGACGCCGTCGTCGACGAGGACCGGGATCGAGGCCGGTGGCCAGGGCGCCGCGAGCGCCGAGCGATCGACCTCGACCAGGTCGACCGTGAACGGCACGTCTCGGTCGTAGAGGGCGATGAGCACCTTCCAGCAGTACAGCGCAAACGGGTGCTGGTACAGAACCAGGGTCACGCGGGCACCTCGACGCGGAAGTCCAGCGACCACTCGGTGTCAGTCCAGCTGTCGGGCACCGCGAACTTCGTGAAGTCGTGCTGGCGAATGCTCATTTGCCGCGATGTCCCCTCGGGGTCGGGAAGGCGTCGTCGAGGACGTCGCCGAAGGGGTCGAGGCGACGTTCCCAGGTGGCGCGGTGCTCGGCGATCCACTGCTCGACCGCGCGCATCGGGCCGGGCTCCAGCCGGCACGTGCGGACGCGGCCGACCTTCTCGGAACGCACGAGCCCGCTGCGCTGGAGGACGTCGAGGTGTTGCAACACCGTCGGTAGCGACACGTCCAGCGGCGCGGCGAGCTCGCTCACCGAGGCGGCGCCACGGGTGAGCCGCGCGACGATCGCGCGGCGATTGCCGTCGGCCAGAGCGTGAAACGACTGATCGAGTAGCTCGGTCTCGGCGATCGGCACGACTGCGGACGGTACCACATCACTTAGGTGACCGCCTAACTATCGTCGCCAGGATGTCGACCCCATCGAAGCTGCCCTGCGGCCAGCCGGCCGGGTGATTCGCGATCACGGCCAGCACGGCGACCGCACGGAGACCTGGATGTGGGCGCGGTGGCGGAGGGGGCGGTCTTCAGTCGAAGCTTGCGGCCGGGGCCGCTCGGCGACGACCGACATCCGGCGGCATTCTGAGGAGACCGGCGGCTATATCCCGCGGCAGCCGCGGCGTTTGCCGGTCGCGTGCCCGCGGCGACGAGGAATCTCCGTGCGACGGTGCAAAACGCAGCAAACCACGTCACCCCCGATCCGCCCTGTGCACATAAGCGCCGTGGGGGCGCTTATGTGCGCTTGGTGGGTCGCCGGCGAGGTGCTTTGCTGCGTTTTACATCGGGGTGAGGCTCCGGGGGCCCGGGTGATCCGGTGTCCGGCGGCGTGGGCGCTGGCCGGGCGTACTGCGGCGCGGGCGCCGGCCGCGCGAACTGCCGCTCGCGCGGCGGCCGCCCAGGGCCACGCGAGCGACTGGTCAGCTGCGTCTACGGCTCACTGCTGCTGGCCCTGACTGTTGAGTGGCGCCAGGTGCTTGTTCTTGAGCGTGAACGGGCAAACGGTCGAGGGGCCGCTCACCGCCAGGTTCAAATTACCGGATAGGCCCGCCGTCGAGAATTTCACGCGCCCGACAGTCCAGGTGACTGTTGCGGTGTCGCCGACAGCCTTCGGATCCGATGAGTCGGTGATCTTGTTGGTGAAGGTACCCGTCGACTTGCCACCGTGAAGTGCCGCGTGCGGGTTGGTTGTCAGGCTGAGGTACGCCGGATACTTGCTGTGGGCCGGCCCCGCCGCACGGCAGGGATACCAGACCTGGATGTAATTGATCTTCTTGACCTTCGTGCTGTATTGAACGTCGACGTAACCGTTCTTGAAGTTGTAACGGCCGTCAGGGAGATTCGGGCTCTGGATGGAGTGGGCAAGTGCCACCGCTCCGGGCGCAGCGGCTCCGACCGCCACGCAGGCCCCCACGAGAATGCGTCGCATGGGCGAGCACGCTACCAGTTGTGTCAAGCGGTGGACGGGGGCCGCGTGCCTCATGAGAGCGGCCCGGAGATCGTGCCGGCGTAGGGGACGGGCTGGGGTGGTAGCCGACCTTGATGAACCTGGTCGCAATGCCCGACCGGGAGCTCCCGTGACTGCCCGATTCCGTTCGGGCGAACGTGTTCGACTGCGCCTGCGCCACGCGTTCGAGCTACGCGGGGCGCTTTAGCGGAGGGAGCTTCTGGCTCGCGCGCGCTTCGTTGACCAGCCACAGCGGCGCTGCGCGGAAGTCCTTCACCGACCCGTATCCGATCCGGCCGAACGGGTAGTGGTCGAATAGACCCGCCGGGATCCGGGGTAGACAGGCCCCTGGTAACCCCCGGATCCAGGGAGAAGCGGGAGAAATGAATATGAAGCAACGTGTACTGCCGGCCGCGTTCGCGGTGCTGGTCGCGTCGGCGTTGGTCCCGTCGGCGGCGGACGCGCTTACGGCGCCGGCGTCCGATCCGTTCTACGCGCAGCCGGCGAACATCGCGCAGTATCGACACGGGACGATCCTGCGCGAGCGGCAGGTGACGCTCAGCGGCCCGACTCAGGTCGCGGCCGCGGCGGCCTACCAGCTGATGTACGCCACCACGAACGCCACCGGGCAGCCCGTCGCGGCGGTGACGACGCTGATCGTGCCGACCACGCCGGCGCCCGGGCCGCGGCGGCTGGCGTCTTATCAGACCTTCTACGACAGCCTGACCCTGAACTGTGCGCCCTCGTACACGCTCCAGGGCGGCAACAGCGGTGGCGGCACCAACGGTCCGATCGAGCAGACGGCGATGAGCCAGGAGCTGGAGCAGGGCTGGGATGTGGTCACGTCCGACTACGAGGGCCTCGACAGCGAGTGGGCCGTCGGTCCGATGCTCGGGTACGCGACGCTCGACTCGATCACCGCGGTGGAGCACTTCGCCCCGGCCGGCCTCGAAAGCGCCAAGACAGAGGTCACGCTGAACGGCTACTCCGGGGGCTCGGAGGCGTCGACGTGGGCGGCGGCGCTCGCGCCGAAATACAGCTCGAACATCGACATCGTCGGCGTCGCCGCCGGGGGCAACTTTCCTGATTTCGTCTACACCACCGACCACCTCGACAACACGATCTGGTACGGGACAGAGATCGGCGTGCTCGAGAGCTTCAGCCGCGCTCTGCCGCAGGACTTCGATCTGACCAAGATCCTGAACGCGTCGGGTCAGGCGCTGGCGGCGAAGGATGGCCAGGACGGGAGCGGCTGCGGGGGTTCAACTCTCAACGAGCCGTTCGCCAACGCCTCGCAGTACACGAACTTCCCGGACTCCGAGGCGCTGGCTGCGTATCCGCCCGTGAACCAGGGTCTCGAGGAACTGAGCCTGAAGAACGGACCGCTCCCGAAGGCCCCGCTGTTCCTCTACAACTCGGTCGACGACGACCTCGCGTTCATCCAGCCGGTCGACGCGTGGGTTGCCAGCTACTGCCGGCGCGGCGTGACCGTCGACTACGACCGCGACCCCCTCGGAGGGGATCACCTTTCGGGATTCGTGCCGTACTGGACGGCCGCGCTGACGTATCTGGAGAACGCGTTCGCCGGGGTGGCGCCGCCCGACAACTGCTCGACCTGACTAGGCTGCGCGGAGTGAGCGCGACGGTGACCCTCGAGCCCTGGGGCAGTGGCGACCTGCCGCTGCTGGAGCGGCTGATGGGCGACGCGCAGATGACCGAGCATCTCGGCGGCCCCGAGAGCCCGGAAAAGCTGCGCGAGCGTCAAGGCCGCTACGAGCAGCTCGAGGGCGGCGATCGCATGTTCAAGATCGTCGACGCGGAGAGCGGCGCGGGCGTCGGCTCGGTCGGCTTCTGGGCGAAGGAGTGGCGCGACGGGCAGGTCTACGAGATCGGCTGGATGGTCGTGCCGGAGTTCCAGGGGCGCGGTATCGCGGTGGCCGCGACGGCGCAGGCGATCGAACTCGCGAGGGCCGATGACAAGCACCGATTCATGCACGCGTTTCCGAACGTCGAGAACGCCCCGTCGAACGCGATCTGCCGCAAGCTCGGGTTCGAGCTGCTCGAGGCGTTGGAGTTCGAGTTCCCGAAGGGGCACTTCATGGTGTGCAACGACTGGCGCCTGGACCTACGCGCGTAGACCGCCGATCCGCGACCCGAACGGAACGACAATCGTGAGCATCTACTGCGCGGAGGTCCTATCCCGGGCCCCGGAGCGCGACGTGAAGGTCCTCCTGATCAGTCAAAAGCCGGACGGGTTCTTCCTCGAGCGATTCAACGACCGCGAGGGGTTGGTGGGCACTACCCGGCACGACGAGATGGACGAAGCGATGCGCCAGGCTTACTCCGAATACGGCAGAGTCTCCGATTGGAGACTCTGCCCCGACGATGCTGATCCACTTCAGTACATCCGCGGACGATCGGGCTCCTGATCGCGGCGCCTAAGCACCCGGGGGGTCGTCCCTCGCGGTTATGGCACGACTTCGATCGTGTCTCCCACTGGACGCAGCGGTGAGCTTGAAGCGTCGTTGAGCAGCTGGCCATCGGATACGAACTGGGTCGAGCCACCGCCGTCGAGGTTCAGCGCGTCGATCGCGCCGAGTGAGCGCATCAGCTCTGCTTCTTCTGTAAGCGTCAGCCCGGCGCTGACCCCGGGGATGCCGTCGGCGGTAGCGAGGAGCAGCCGGCCACGGGAATCGACGCCGGCGAATGTGCGCGCGTGGCGGTAGGCAGAGAACGTGTAGTCGTTGAGGTCGCGTGGATCGAGCACGCCCTCGTTGACCGCGTCGATCGCGAGCCGGCCGTGGCGCAGCAGGACCGGCCCGGCGCTGGCGATGCTGGTCTGCCGGTTGAGCGGGAACGGCGTACGCGACGCGGTCCGGAGCTGCTCGAACACGGTCAGCTGCCGGCCCAGGTGGGCGTGAGCGGTCAGCCATGCGGCGTCGCTGCCGATCGCCTGGACGGCCGAGTCGCCGGCCGGTAGCGTTCCGCCCGGCGAGCCGACGGACGCGACTTGCCCCCGCGGATTGAGCACCACCTGCGTGGCCGGGCCGGAGCTGGGCGCGGGCGGCAATGGAGCCCCGAACATCGGCGTGAACAGCACGATGTCGTTCGGGCCGGTGCACAGCGTGTTCTGGCGCGGCTGGCTCGTTGGCGTGAAGCCCGCCACGCCGCAGTCCTCGGCGCTGCCGGGAAGCCGGTTGATACCGAGGATCCGGATTGAGCTGCTGCCCGAGCGCAGAATCGCGAGCGAGGTGAGGTTCTCGATGTCGGCGGGGCGACGGCCGTCGAGCACCAGCGCGGCGCGGTCGCCGTTGGCCAGTGACTCGATCTGGCCGTCGTAGACGCTGAGGCCGGTGTTGACACCCCCCACGGCGGCCAGCGGCGCGTCGATCGTGAAGAACCCGCCGTTCGTCGCCGCCACGGAGTTCAGCGCCGCCGACGCGGCAGGGACCGTCTGCCGGCTCGCTATGGCAGAACCGTGGTCGGCGATCACCGCGCCGGCGAACCGCCGTGGGTCGACGATCGCTACGTGCAGCAGCTCGGCGTCAGGTCCGGGCTGCGGGTCAAACCCGGTCCACTCGACGAGCGGCTCGAACCCGTCGGCGGTGAGCGTCGCGGCCTCGGCCGTCGCCGCGGCCTGAGTCGCGAACTGGCCGACGCGGACGCGCACTCCCATGACTCCACGGGGATCGTCCGAATAGTGTGGCCAGGGCAGCGCCGTCGCGGTCGGATCGAACCCGTCAGCCCGCAGCGACATGTCCGTCTGCTCCGCCCACGTGGTGCTTCCGGCCTCCGCCTCCTCGGTGGTACCGCCGAACGGGCTCTCCACCGGCGCCTGGATCGTCACGGTCCAGGACGGGTTAGCGCTCGGGTCCGAGTAGGCGCCGCTCAACAGCGTCACCCCGCGCGCCGGCGAGCTTGAGCTCCACTGGATGCCGTGGACGAACCCGGTCGAGTCCCCGCCGTCGGCCGGCCAGGACGACTGCCCGTGCGTCCGCGCCTGCGCCGTCGCTGCGCCGCCCAGCACGACACCGGCGATCACGCCGGTAGCCCCGAGGCACGCCGCCATCCGGCGCCTTCCAAGAGCGAAGTCCCAAACCGATCGTCTCCGCACGTCTGCCTTCCCTCCTCGTGGTCAGAACTCCGCCCCGATGCTAGGCGGCGCCGTCACGAGCGTGTGAACACGTCGTGACCGCGTGCGCGATCGGGTAGAAACTGCCGCTCTTTAATCAAAACGCATAAATCCTTACTGTCGACTGCCGCGCGCTGCCGCCGCCGCGTGATACGGCCGGCCGTGGCTTTCAGATGCTCACCGCTCACCCTGTTGGACGATGTGTTCGTGACCGTCCGAACGGCGGTTGACATTCGCCCGGCGAATAGTTAAGGATTGACACCAAGCCGTTGGGGAGTCCATGCGGCCGCCGGAGAGGAGTCGGGATGTCCAGCCAGTGGGTTACCGCTGTCACGCGGAGCTTTGCCATGGGCTGTGTGGCAGCGCTCGTTGTCGGGGCGCTTTGGGCCCCACCCGCGATCGCGGCGAGCGGCGGCGCCCCGCTCGGACCCGCCCCGCCGGCGCAGCGCGTGAACCTGGTGCTTCCGCTCAAAGTAGACGCGAGCGGTCTCGAGCAGGAGGCGATGGCCGTCTCGACTCCCGGCTCGCCGGAGTATCGAGAATACGAGTCGGTGGCCACGACCGCGCGCCGGTTCGGCGCGTCACCGCTGATTCGTCGGCGGGTTCTCTCGTGGCTCCTCGTTCATGGTGCAACGGGGGTGCGAATCGACGCGACCGGTCTCTTCGCCCAGGCGACAATGGATCTCGGTCAGGCCGAGCGGCTGTTCGCGACGCCGGTCATGCGCTTCCGGGCGGCCGATGGGACTCAGTACGTCGCTCCGACGCTGCGCGTCCGTGTGCCTCGCGCGTTACAGGGCGCAGTCGAGGGCATTGTCGGTCTCGATACGAGCGCCGTGCTGGCGCCGTCGGATACCGCCGCCGCGCCTGACATGGTCGATAACGCTGCCGCGGCGCAGCCGTCCTCGCAGGTCCCCCGGACCGGCACGCCGGCAGGGTGCGCCGACGGTGCGTCCGCGGGAGAGGTAGGCGGTGACCCGAGTACGGGCGCGTTCACGCCAAATCAGTACCTGACGGCGTACGGGATCGACGTGCTCCACAACAACGGGTTGCTCGGTCAGGGGCAACGCGTGGCGTTGATCGAGGCGGATGGCGTCAAGACTTCGGATGTGGACGCGTTTGCGGAATGCTTCGGCCTGCCAGTGCCGCCGATCCGTCAGTTCGCGGTGGCCTCGCGTAAGCTCAGGCCGCCGGACGTCGAGGGTGCTCTGGACGCCGAGATCCTTGACGCGGCGGCGCCCGGGTTGAGCGAAATCGATGTCTACGAGGCCGCCCCCGACGTCGCGGACTTCCTGGCGGCTCTGGCCGCGCCGCTCCAGCACCCGCAGTCGATTCCGGCGACCGTCTCCGTTTCCCTCGGCATCTGCGAGCCACGCGTGCGGGCGGCGCTCGGCGTCCGCGGACTGCAAATGTCGCAGCTTGTGCTCGATGACGCGGCCTCGAGCGGTGTGACGATCCTCGCCGCCAGCGGCGATACGGGCTCGGCGGCATGCCAGGGACAGAACGGCGTGCCCCAGGACCGCCTGGCGATTCTCTACCCGGCGAGCTCATGGTTCGTCACCGCAGTCGGCGGGACCAACCTGATCCTCACCCCGAGCAATGACATCGCCGCCGAGGTGGTGTGGAATGACACCAGTCAGCATCTGGGTGCGGGCGGTGGCGGGCTCAGCAGCATCTGGACCCGGCCCCCGTTCCAGAATGGCTTCGTATCCTCCAACTCCCGCGCCGTCCCGGATGTGTCGATGCTTGCCGACACGATCCCCGGCTACGCGATCTTCTGCACCACTGCCGACTGCCAGCGTGTCAGCGGCGGGAGCCCGTGGGTGCGCATCGGGGGCACCAGCGCCGCCACTCCACTGTTCGCCGGCGGCATCGCGCTCGTCAACGGGCTACTGCACAGCCTGGGCTATGAGTATCTGGGCCTGTTGAACCCGTTCATCTATCAGCTGGCGCAGACGTCGCTGGCCGGGGCCGTGTTCAACGACGTCCAGGAGATCGGCAACGATGTCGGGCCGTATATCCCGGGCGGGAGCGGCCAGCCACTCGGTTGCTGCACCGCCGGGCCTGGCTACGACACGGCGTCCGGGCTGGGCAGCGTGAACCTTACGGCGCTCGCGTCGGTCGTCGCGAACATCGCGCCGACGGTCTTCCCCAAGGGCCTCGCGAACATCGGTCTGGCCGTGCCGCCCGGCCAACACCCGGTCCACGCGAAGCAGCTCGTCACGCGGTTGTCGTGCTCGCGTGCGTGCTACGCGCGGGCCGAGGCCGTCATCGGCATCGCCCACGGCGGCGAGTTCGACGTCGTCTCCGGCCTCTTTCACCTCAGAGCGGGAGGGTCAAGAAAGATCGTCCTGAAGTTCACGCCCGCTCAGGCCGCCAGACTCCAGTCAGCGCTGGCTCACCACAAGCAGATAGACGTGCTCGTCATCGGCGACCTGAGCAATTCGGCCGGGAAGTACATAGAGAACTCCGCACCTCACGAGTTCACGATCACGGGTTGATCGTGTAGCCCGAACAGGAGTCGCGGCCGAGGAAGACGTCGATCGGTTGCGTGGCCTTGAACTGGAGGGTGGTCCCGATCTGGTGACCGGCCACGAGCCAGCGCACGGGATAGACACCGGGCCCATCGTTGACGATGCAGGTGAGTCCGCCGCCTTCTGAGACGGTCGGAGCAGCGCCAAGCGGCGCGAGTGGCGCGGTGTGACAGAGCGTCGCTCCCTTCGGTGTGCGGTAGCAGACCTTGAAAGACGACGCGGTTCCCTGCTTGAGGTACAAGCCAAAGCTGAACACGCTGCTCTTCGGGCTCGAGAGCAGCAGCGTGCAGTGTTGGGCGATTGGTCCGCTTGGCTGGCAGTGCTGGATCAGGCTCTGGTGGGGTTTGAGCGTGTAGCTCCCGGTGTTTCGGCTTTGCGCTGTCACCTGCCCGTTCTGGGCGATGACGTGGGTGCCGTTGCATTGATCGACCAGGCTGTACTGAGCCTGCCCCGACGCCACCGCGCTGACGTCGGCCCCCACGACGTCGAACTCACCGTTCGCGCTGATCACGAGTTCGCGATAGACCGTCGGTTTGTGACGCGGGCGTGCAGTCCCGGCCGACGGGCCATCGGCTGCCGCAGCAGTCGCGGAGGAAGCATTGACACACTTGCCGACGAGGCGGATCTCGGTGGCGCCCCCTCCGGTGGCGCTCTGAAGCACCTGGAACGATCCTTGCTTGAACTGTCCCGAGTACGTGCCGCCGCTGCCGTCTGCCGCGGTCACCCGGACGGCGCCGGCGTCGGCGTTCACGGTCGACCCCACCGGAATCTGGACTGAAGCGGTCAGTGTCGTCGCCGCCCCGCCGGGGACAGTCACCTGCACGCGCCCCGATACGCGGGCAACGTCGACGGAAGACGCGAACACCGGTGCCGGCGGGGAGGTCGCGCCGAGTGCAAGGGAAGCGGCAGCAAGTACAGACACGAGAGCCGCCGCGACAGCGACGGTCCTCGGCGTGCTGAAACGCGCGCCAGATCGACCACCAGCGTTGGCTCTCACAACGCCGGATTTTACCGGCTAACGCGGAGCGCGGGGTGAATTATCTTCGTGCAATTGCGTTATCTACGAGCAGGTGCGGCGGTACGTTTCCCCGGGGAGGAACTCGTTCCACTCCGAGAGGGACAGGTTGCGGTCGACCACGCCGCAGAGTCGTGCCGAGACGGCCTCGAACGGCACGCTCGCCGGAAGCGGGCCGCTCAGCTGGACCGTGCCGTCGAGGCCGGCCGTCGCGAGGGTATGACCGTCGGGGCTGAAGGCGACGCCCTCGATTCGGCCGGCGTGACCGTCGATGGCGAGGCCGAGCCTTGACGTGAGATCCCAGAGAATCGTGCTCGGCCCACCGCCCGCCGAGGCGAGCAGCCTCCCGTTCGGGCTGAATGCGAGGGACAAAACGGAACCGATCGCTCCGCTCAGCGGATCGCCGACGCGCTGACCGGTCCGGAAGTTCCAGAGGATCACATTACGGTCGTCGCCGCCCGCGGCGAGGAGCCGCCCGTCCGGACTGAACGCCACGCTCTCGACGGCTGACGTCGCGCCCGTGAGTGTGCGCAGGCGGTGACCGGACGCGACGTCCCACAGGATGACCGACTCGTCGGAGCTCGCCGACGCGAGGGTTCGCCCGTCGGGGCTGAAGGCGACACCGTTGACAAAGTCCGTATGGCCGCGCAGGGTACGCTCGCGCGCCCCCGTCGTGGCGTTCCACAGGATCACGTCATCGTCGGCGCCGGCGGAGGCGAGCGTGTGTCCATCCGGGCTGAAGGCGACGCTGTACACGATTTCGGTGTGACCCCTCAGGGTGCGCTCGCGCGCGCCGGTCGCCGCATTCCACACGGTCACGGTGTCATCGGCGTTGGCCGTCGCGAGCGTGCGTCCGTCCGGGCTGAGCGCCACGCTCTGCACGGCCCCGTCGTGCCCGGCCAGCGTCCGCAACGTCCGTCCGGTGTCGGCGCTCCGCAGCGTCACCGTTCCGGCGCCCGTTCCGTCAACGATGACCTCGCCGCCCCGGCTGAATGCCACGCTGGTGACGCCGCTGCTCTCCCTGAACGTGCGTTGGAGCAAGACGGGCTGCGTGCTCCAGACGATCACGTGATCATCGTCGCCGCCCGACACGAGAAAGCGCCCCGTCGGGCCGAATGCGACGCTCTCGATCGCGGCGAAGTGGCCACTGAACGTTTGCAGGCGACGGCCGGTCGTAGGCTGCCACACGGTGATCGTTCGGTCGGCCCCGGCCCCGGCGAGCATGGTTCCGTCGGGGCTGAAGGCGACCGAGTTGAGGGCGCCCGTCTGCCCGCCAAGATCCATAAGGTGCCGTCCGGTGGACGGGCTCCAGAGAGTGACGAGGTTGTCATCGCCGCCGGTCGCAAGCGTGCGGCCGTCTGGGGCAAACGCGACCGAGTTGACTGCGGCGCGGCCGCGACGGAACGTACGTATTGCGTGCCCGGTGCCGAGG
>Ga0335072_10013779_pt1 | contig 11502 bp, 9 predicted proteins | sample Lox_Sample_21_FD_206725 | JGI IMG/M metagenome (GOLD analysis project Ga0335072, IMG submission 206725) | Soil microbial communities from Loxahatchee National Wildlife Refuge, Florida, United States - Lox_Sample_2.1 | ecosystem: Environmental > Terrestrial > Soil > Wetlands | place: USA: Florida...
GCTGAAGCCCAATGTCAACACCAGGCGAGCATCGATGTACCTGAGCGAGAAGACGCCCAGAATTCCGCAAATGCACTGCGGCACCCCGACCCACAGCAGCACTGGTCCGGTTTGCAATGGTAGATAGCCTTTTACCGAGCCAAGATAACTTGGAATGATGACAACCGTTGCCAGGATGGTGAAGCGGAAGAAGATCAACACCACACCTAGCAGCAAAGTATTACGGTGCAAGAGGAATTGCAGGTTGACGAGAGGATTCGGCATGCTGAAATGCCGGACGACGGTCATCAGCAACAGAAAAACGCCCGATGCGGTCAAGCCGACGATGACGCCAGAGTGGAACCAGTTCAGCCTTTGTCCCTGATCGAGAGCGATGTACAGCAGAGAAAATCCCAGGCTGGCATAGAGGAACCCGCGCCAGCTTGGCTTCGGTTGGCCCTCCTTGTGGGCAGGCAGGGGCTGCCACGGAATGCCGAAATAGATCAGCACCATCATGATGGGCGTGAGCACGGCGCTGTTCCAGAAAATCCAGTGCCAGGACAGATGGTCCATGTACCAGGCTTCGAGCGAAGTAGCGACGTTGGTGGTGAAAACGATATCCATGGCGTACATGGCAATGCCGATCAGCACGTAGCGCATGGGCAAATTGCGCAGCACAAAAGAGAGCGTCAGCGGATAAAACGTTCCGGCCGAAAGTCCGGCGATCACCAGAAGAGTGAGCAAGCACGGGAGGTTGGGGGCCAGCGGCAAGAGCACGCTCATCACGGTAAATATCGCGGCACAAGCGAGCAGAACGCGGCGCGGTCCGAGCAGACCGCCAAGATAGACGGAGAAGGGGCCGATAAACATCTGCGCCGCGTTAAACGCTGTGTTGATCCAAGCGCCTTCGTCGAAACCCAGATGGAGAGCACCGCGTAGATCGGCGAGGCCCACGCTGATCAACCGCCCGGTGCAGGTAGCGACCAGAGCGCCGAACAGCACACCTATCACTCCGAGCAGCGGGTGGGTCGTGATGACCGGCGCCGCGGGAGGAGAGGCGGTGGAAGCTGCCGCGCTCAAGACTGCGAGCCCTCCTTTGTTCGACCGGAGGGATGAATCGTAACTTCGGCCGAGAAGCCAGGCCGCAATCTGCCCTGCAAAGGATGTCCCTGATCCAGCACGATTTTTACCGGAATCCGCTGCACGACTTTGGTGAAGTTCCCGGTGGCGTTGTCCGGCGGCAGCAAGGCGAACTGCGATCCGCTGGCGGGAGAGATTTCGAGGACTTTTCCATGCAAGACGATTCCAGGAAAGGTATCGATGGCGATGTCTGCAGCGTCACCCGTTCTGATATTCGTGAGCTGCGTCTCCAGGTAGTTGGCCTGGATCCAAACGTCACCCCTGACCAGGTCGATCACCTGCATACCGGGGGCTACGAGTTGTCCTTCCTGCACGTGGCGCTCGCTGACGGCGCCCGCGGCGGGGGCGACGATCCGGGTGTATCCAAGGTTGACTTCTGCCACAACAATGGCGGCTTCTTTGGCCTTGATATCGGCGCGATACAGAGCATCCTTGGTATCCAGCGCAGCTCGGGAGCTCTTCTCGGCCTCGAGGGCAGCGCGGCTGCTGGCCAACGCGGCCTGAGCGCGAGCCAGGTCAGCTTGCTGGCCGGCGAGCGTACTGGCCGCGCGGTCCGCGTTTGCCACTGCTCCTTCGAGTTCCTGATGCGTGGTTGCTTTGGAGGCGAGCAGCGCCTCCTGGCGTTTGCGTTCCAGCTCTGTGTGCACGACATCCGGCTGCACGGCGGCAATCGCGGCCCTGGCAGCATCCACGGCGGCGGCGGCCTGGTTGACTGCCGTCTCCGCACTTTGAACTTTGGCGTCCTGGATTCGTTTGGCGGCCTGGTTATCTTCGAGCTGTGCTTGTGCGCCGGCCAGAGCAGCTTTGGCCTCAGCCAGGTTTGCAGCGTAGTCGTCGTCTTCCAGCTGCACGAGAAGCTGGCCCGCTTGTACAGGCGCGTAATCCCCGACCAGCATCCTGCGTACGGTTCCGGAAATGCGCGTACTTAGCGGAGTCAGGTCGGCGCGCACGTAAGCATCGTCGGTACGCTCTTGCGCGCGGTTTCCTTGCCATGTCGTCCAACAACCTTTGATAGTGAAGAGGAGCGCGGCGGCGGCCCCGAGGGTCACGACCGGGATGATGATCGCTCGTTTTGACATACCTACGGTAACTCCACGAGATTCGGTTGTGAGTGGGCCGGCGGGCTGAAACAGCTCAATGTACACCCAGCACGCTGCAAGGCGCGTCCTGGGCCAGCTCGTATACCGTGCTCCACAAGCGGGAAATGTAGAACTCCCGTTGGTGGAGGCCTATTACGAGAAGATCTGCCTTCTGCCGTCGTAGAAAATCCACGATTGCTTCGACCGGATTGCCTTCTACGAAATGATTCTCGAATCTGATGCCGTGGCTCTCGACCTGGGCGCGTGCTTTGTTTTCCAGGTCCTCGTAAAACTTGAGCCGGTCCGCCTCGAGCAGGCGAGGGAGCCCCGGATCGGCTACGTCGGCAAAGGCGGTATAAGCCGGCAAAGCAGCCACGGCGGTCACGGTTTGTAACTCTGCATTGAGACTCTTCGCCAGAAGGATGGCGGCGGCCAGCGCCCGATGCGCCTCCGCAGCTTCGTTATAGGCAACGACTATCTTTCGAAACATGGCTCCTATCCATGGCTGGATTCCTGGCTCAACCGTTCCGCGAAGCTGATCGCGGCGCGAATTACTGCCCGCTGGAGTTCGTCCCCAGAGAATGGTTCCACCAATACGTCATAGCCGCCAGCTTCCAGAACTCCGGACCACAGCTCAAAGCTCGCGGCGTGGGCGTACACCAAAATCTCGGGCCGCGGATGCAGCAAAGCGATTTCCCCCCAGAGCGACCACCATCCGCTGTCAGGTAGTGTCGCGGGCAGAAGCGCAACCTGATAGGAGGTTTGACTTAGGACCAGGTGGGATACTTCGGACGCCCTGGAGATAAAGTCCACACCTACATCGATCGGCGCCATCAGACGACGGATCCGCCGCTGCGCTTCCTGGGGAACCATGGCAAGGAGGCGTAATTCGTGTCTCCTGCCAAGCTCTAGATGCGCCGCAGTCAAGTTTGGCTCCATGGCTTTCAGCAATGAGCGTGGCAGAAGACCGTGGTCTTTACCCAGTGAGCAACTGTTAGCTCACGGTGAGCCTCCGGTGGACGCGGCAAGGACGCGCTATGATGACCTCGGGATCAGGTTGTCGGATCGAAAACTTCGGTGAGAAGGGAAGACGTGCCGGATACACACATATCGGAGAACCTCTCCGCGCAGGAGGTTCGGGCTGAGCTCGACCGTTTGCTGCAAAGTGCGATGTTCTCGCAATCCGACCGGCTAGGGCGCTTCCTGAGGTTTGCAGTCGAAAATGCGCTCACTGGAAACGCCGACAATCTGAAGGAGTACGTGATTGGGACAGAGGTGTATGACCGCAAGCCTCCTTACCATCCCAGCCAGGATTCCATTGTGCGCACGGAGGCGCGCCGGCTGCGCGCCAAGCTCAAGGAATACTACGAGTCGGAGGGTAAGGATAATCCGGTTTTCATTTACTTTCGGCCCGGCACCTATGTGCCTTTGTTCCGCATAAACGAAAGTGCGGCGGCGCCTTCGACGAGCGAGCCGTTGGCCGAAAACGGCCTGCTGGTAAAAGGAGTTGGGGTTGCTGTCGCCGTTCTGCCGTTGGTAGACCTTTCCCATACGACACTGTCGGCTAGGTGTGCCCAGGGAGTGACCGAGGAGCTGATCCACAACCTCAGCCGCGCGGAGGGAATTCGTCTGATCGCCAGACCCCCAATGGCCAATGCCGTCGAAGCACCCTATGACGTTCCGTCCCTCTCGCAGAAATTCGGCTTAAGCACAGTGATTGAAGGAACGGTACGGGAAGATCACAACCGCCTGCGCATCACAGCGCGGGTCCTTGGTTCCGATGGTTTCCAGATGAGCTCTCACCGCTTTGATAGCGAGGCAAATGAGCAAAGTTTGTCCCAGGTACAGGAGCAAATTGCCACCGCTTTTGTTAACAGGGCGCGGCCGCAACACTCTCTGGTACGGCGCAAGAAAGCCGCGCCCAGCCGGTTGATGCTTGCCGTATACCCGCTGGTGATGCATGCGGAAACGCTGCTGGATGAGGGGACCGCGTCGGATTTGCCTGCTTCGTTGCTGAAGTTTCAGGAGGCGAAGGAATTGGCGCCTACTTATGCCCGACCTTACTGCGGCATTGCGCATTGCAACCTGGAGATGGCTCTGCGCGGAGCGGGTCCGCATTCCACATTGGTTTTTATCGCCAAGGATGCGGCCAGTCGCGCCATCGAACTGGATCCGGAAATGATTGAGTCATACTCCTGCTTGGGAGGAGCGCAAGCACTGGAGTGGGACTGGGAGCACGCAGAGAAAAGCTTTCTGTACGGAGAAAGCCTGGGCTTCAATGCTTCGGCGTCGCGCCGGTTTGCATTATTTTTAGCCGCCCTTGGCCGGTTTGACGAGGCTTCGCATCGCTTCGATGTGGTTCAACACACGGATCCCTTCTCGAATCGGCAGAAGGTTTCCTTCGCCAGATTCCTGCATCTCACGCGGCGCTTCGAGGAAGGATTGCGAAGCCTGTCGGAACCTTTGATTTATGGTTCGCAGCCGGTGGAGGCGCGGTTTCTATTTGCTCTGATGTCCGCCCACATAGGGGAAAAGGATCAGGCTAAGCGGCTGGTGGAAGAGATAAGGCCGGCGTCCGGGGGCCGTTTACCGATGATGGCGGGCATTGCCGAAGTGCTGGCAATGATCGGCAAGACGGAGGAAGCGCAACAGATCGTGCAGGGGTTCAAGCTGTTGTCTCTCGATACTGCTCTGAGCCGGTCGCGACAGGCCCTGTTGTCGCTGGCCTTTGGAGATGGTGAAGGAGCGCTGTCGTTTCTGCGTTTGGCGCTTGAAGATCGTGAGGCGGAATTAGTTTGGCTGGGAATCGACGCCCGTTTTGATTCCATTCGCCAGACAGCCGGATTCCGGGAAATTGCTGCCAGGGTTCTTCCTCATCAGTTCGATGGTGGCTCCGTTGCGTCCCGCTCGACTCAGCCGATGACGAATGCCGGAAATCTGAAATAATTCACCTGCTGTTTTCCGGCAGTTGGAGAGGGTAGCGGTCTTCACCGGAAATGACAACCAACCCACAGAGGTGTGGCGGCGTGACGCGGCTCCTTGGTTTATCTTTTCTATGGTGTCTTTTCTTTTCCGCCGGCGGGCTCTCGCAACAACGCTCTGGCACAGCACACAACATCACCCTCGACGTTGTGGTGACTGATAAGAGGGGCGCTCCGGCACGGGGCCTCAGCCAACAGAACTTCACTGTGCTCGATAATAAACAGCCACAGGCGCTTACCTCATTTCGTGCCGTGGATGTGGGGGCTGGTACACCCGCGCCTTCTATTGAAATTGTCCTGGTCATCGATGCCATCAACGCCAACGTTCTTACGGCAGACCGCGAACGAGAAGGAATCAGGAAGTTTTTATTGCAGAACGGCGGCAAGCTGCCCTATCCGGTTTCCATCGTTCTGGTCTCCGACGATCCGAATCAGCTTCGCGGCAAGCCATCGACCGATGGCAATCTGCTGGCTTCTCAAATGGATCAATATGTAACCAGCCTGCGCACCATCAATCGGAGCCAGGGATATTTTGGAGTATTCGAGCGCTTTCGGATGTCGCTCGAGGCCCTCCGCAAGCTAGGGATTTATGAGAGCGGAAAGGCGGGCCGAGAACTGGTGATTTGGATTGGCCCTGGCTGGCCGCAGCTCATATCGGGCTCAACAGATGTTACGGCTCACGATCAGCAACACATGTTTCAATCCATCGTAGCCTTTTCAACGGAGCTAAGGCTCAACCACATCACGCTCTACAACGTGGAGACGCGGGGACTGGCGAATACAAGCACTGCGCAGTATTACGACTACCAGCAATTTCTCAGCGGGGCGAAATCAGCCAATGACGTTTACCCGGCAGCGCTGTCATTGCAAGTGCTGGCAGTTCAAACCGGGGGGCGTGTCTTTAACAAAAGCAACGATCTGCCGGATGCAATTGCCGCCGAAATCGGGCAAGGGGTAGCGGATGCCAGCCCTTTCTACGTGCTGAGCTTTGCCGCGGGATCGGCCGAGAAGCCGAACGAGTACCATTCCCTTCAGATCAAGCTTGACAAGCCGGGCCTTACGGCCAGGACCCGTACCGGATACTACGCCCAGCCTTGAAAATCCTGTTCCCCCGGGCCACGGCCGCCACGCAGACGAAAATAGCAGGCAAATCGAGAAGTAAACAACCCTCTTTATTGGAGGAGGCGCGTAGGATTGCCGCTGGGGAAGGTGTGGCGCTGAATCAACTGATCAATGTCGCTTTAGCCGAGAAACTTTCTGCGATCAGGACAGAGGCGATGTTCCGATCTCGTGGACGCCGTGCCGACGTTCTCGAAGCGATGGAGATTCTGGGGCGCCTAGGACGTGGGAAGCCACCGGCAAAAGGTGATGCCATCCCGAGGGCTGAACGGCTCTACGAGTCAGATAGCAGTCACGGAAACGGAACAAGAGTTACCTGAGCCAAGTATTCCCGCAAGGGCCCCAGAAGGCCGCGCTGACACCGCGGACTTTTTGGCGCCTGCCCTCAACGCAAGGCTTCCCTTTCGGAGATGAGAGAATGGGTCATTCACAAACCAGGAGACTGAAAGGATGAAGATGCGGTATTCATCAATGGCGAAGCGAGTTGTTTTGATGGCCGGGCTGATGGCCGGCTTTTCCACCACCAGCTTGTTTGCCCAGAACAAAGCGATCGACTTCAAGGCGGGCATGCCGTTCAGCAACGCCTACGTCGCGGGTAACACGCTCTACGTCGCCGGCCAGCAGGGACCGGATGAACACGGAAAGGTGACGGGCACGGATATTACCCTGCAAACCACCAACGCCATCGCCGAGGTCAAAAAAATTGTCGAAGCGGCCGGCTTCAAGATGTCGGACATTGTTTCTGTGACCGTATATGTTACGAGTCTGGATGATGTGCCCAAGATGAACGAGGTCTACAAGAAGCTCATGCCGGATCCCAAGCCCGCGCGCGCCACGGTGCAGGTGGCAGGTCTTATCGGCGGCGCCAAGATTGAAATGTCGGCGATTGCCGTCAAACAGTAGCAAAGGCTCTCGCCTTATCCCCACATCCCGCTGGACAGCTCGGGATGTGGGGGCCTGTCTCCCATGGCCAACCCCTAACACTGCTATTTACTCTTTAGCCATCGTGGGTTAGCTAATCGAGTAACAAGTTGGAAATATTACTAAAGTATAACGGTTTCTCCTGACTCACCATTGCTAAGAGCCCGGACGGGAAAACTTTCTATAATGAAGGCATGCGGGTGGATCGGTTACTTTGGTGTTTTCTGTTTCTTTGGACGGCCCAGTTGGCACACGCGGATGGCGGCCCTGCGTTCGATTTAGATGGCCCACGTATTCAGGCCAAAGTCACTCGTGCAGGCAAGAGCCTGCCGATCGGCTCCGTAGCCAACCTGGCTGCCGGGGATCGCTTGTGGGTGCACCCTGACCTTCCGGAGAAAGAAGGCGCCCGGTATTTGCTGGTCATTGCATTTCTCCGCGGTTCCGTAAACCCGCCACCCGAGAACTGGTTTACCAAGGCAGAAACCTGGAACAAGAAGGTTCGCGAGGAGGGGATCTATGTGACGGTTCCCGAAGGCGCGGAGCAGGTCCTGCTATTTCTTGCACCAGAGACCGGAGGAGACTTCAGCACGCTGCGCAACGCCGTCCGGGGGCGTCCCGGGGCCTTTGTTCGAGCAGCCCAGGATTTGCACCAGGCGAGCCTCGACCGGGCCCGGCTGGACACTTACCTCGGCGCGGTGAAGACGGTCGATAGCGGCGATCCGAAAGTCATCGAAGACCAGACCAAGCTTCTGGCGCGCAGCCTCAATATCAAGGTCGACCAGCAATGCTTCGATAAACCGACGGAGCAGCAGGCGCCCTGCCTGGTGCAGAACCCCGATAGCCTGGTGCTCGACAACGGCCGCAGCGCGAGTGTGGTGCAGCAAGTGACGGGCGGCGCCGCCGGCGACATGTTGGCCCAGATGTCGTATACCCAGCAGGCCGGCAGCGGCTACTACAGCGTGTATGTGGGCACGGTGCTCGATATGGCCAAGATCCTGGATAGTTTCCACACGGCGGAATATCAATACCTGCCGGCGCTGGCCATACCCAAGGGCGACACATTATCCCTCAAGCTGAACAACCCGCCCTCTTTTCACAAGCCACAATCGGTGCTGGTAGTAGGCTTACCTGCCGTCCGCACGCCGGACTTGCCGGTTATGCATGCAGTGGACCCTAAAGACGTCTTATGCGCCCAGGCCAAACCCCTGGTGGTGCAGGTCGTAGGTGCGCCTTACGTGTTCGCAACCGGCTACGCCCATGACTTTGTTCTCCGGGCACAGAACAAGGCGGGACAAACCGTCGACCTGCCGGCTACGCCCGACGCCATGAAGGGCGGCTTTCTGATCAATGGGGACACGCAGAAGCTTGCCGGAGCCACCACCGGAACTCTGCATGGCTACTGGGGCTTCGAGCCTTTCGAAGGGCCAAGCTTCCATCTGGCCAGCGCTCATCCCGAGCAGTGGACCCTGGCGTCTGCCGACCAGCACGCGCTGATCGTGGGGCGGAAGGACACGGTTCATCTGGAAGCGGCGGAAGCTGCCTGCGTGGACGGAGTGACGGCAAAAGATTCTTCGGGCAAGTCACTGGATGCCGGTTGGAAAGAAGTGAAGCCGAACCAGATTCAGATTGATCTGCCCCTTGATGGGGAACAGGCCGGTATGGTGAATCTCGAAGTCAAGCAAAAGGGATTGGAGAAACCGGATCAGGTTCCGCTACACACCTATTCCGAGGCCGCCAAGCTGGATAGCTTGACTGTTTACGCCGGGGATCATCAAGGCACGCTAAAAGGTACGCGGCTCGATGAGGTTGCCTCGATGTCGATCAACGATGCGGTGTTTTCTCCAGCCGCAGCGTTGACGCATAACGGAAGCGAAGACTCACTGCTTCTGAAGGGTCCCGATTCCAGCTCTTTTCATCCCGACGAGAAGGTGTTGGCGAAGGTCACGCTCAAAGATGGACGAGTTTTGGACCTGAACGCCAGCGTGCAGGCTTCGCGGCCGGTCCTGAAGCTGCTGAACAAGAGCATTCATTCCGACGGGCCGGCATCGGTGGTTCAACTGGGCAGTGAGGATGAGTTGCCGGACAATGCCAAGCTAACCTTTGCCGTACAGGCGCCCGAATCGTTTCCACGGGATCAGAAGATTGAGATCGCCAGTCCGGATAACGGCTTCTCCACGACTCTGCGAGTAGGGGACGGTGGGATCGTTTTACAAGACAGCAAAACGGCACTAGTCACGCTCGATCCAGCCAAGGCCTTCGGCGGTTCAGCGTTCGGTCCGCTACGTTTCCGCGCGGTGACAGCTCGAGGCGTAGCAGGGGATTGGCAGCCGTTGGCGACGCTGGTCCGCGTTCCCGAACTCAAAGAGCTGAAGTGCGTGGAAGGTGCTTCCTCGTGCACGCTGGTGGGTTCGGACTTGTTTCTGCTGCAGCAGGTGGGTATCGATGCCCAGTTGGCCAACGCCGTCACCGTGCCGGAAGGGTTCGGCGATGGTACGCTCAACATTCCCCGGCCGAACGGGACCATTTATCTCAAACTGCGTGACGATCCTGCGGTCGTGAATACGGCTGTTTTGCCGGTCACGGCGGAACCCGCTCAGGCGGCTGCGGTCGCGCCTCCCCCGGCCCCGGCCGCCGCAGCTGCGGAGGCAAAACCCAGCCAGCCGGGTACGGCTGCTCCTGAGGCTACGCCTTCAGCCGCTACGGCATCAGCGACCCCCAACAGCTCCGCCCCGTCCAACAACTAGCTATCCGAGGGCAATGGAACGGAATGCGGGCGGCTCGATGTTCACACTCGTTCCGTGTTGTAAAGTGGCTCTGCTGGCGACAAGAAAGCTGGAGGAGCACGATGAAGCAGTTTCTCGTATGGGCGAGCCTGTTCATGGCTTTGAGCACCGCGTGGGCGCAGGATAGCCCTCCGGAAGTTGCGACCGGGAAGATCGGCGCCGCCACGTTGACCATCAAGTACTGCGCGCCATCTGTGCGCGGGCGCAAGATTTTTGGCGAAGGCGGGCGTGTGATGCAGGACCCGACCGCGCCCATCTGGCGAGCCGGCGCCAACAGCGCCACGGCATTTCATACGGATGCAAATCTGCAGATCGGCAATCTGACCGTTCCCAAGGGCGATTACACCCTGTATGTCAACGTGAAAGACCCCGACGCCTGGGAGTTGATCATCAACAAGCAGACGGGCCAGTGGGGCACGGAATACGATGCTTCTCAAGACCTCGGGCGGGTGAAGATGCAAATGAGCAAGCCGCCAGCTCCTATTGAAGTGCTCAAATACACCATCAGCGGTATGGGCGGCAACAAGGGAACGATCCGGCTGGAGTGGGAGAAGCATATCGCAACCGTGGATGTTACTGCTAAGTAGGAGTTTGGGCAATGAGCGCAACACAGACCCTGAGTCCCAAAGTGGATGCTTATCTTGCCAAGGTGCAGCCTTTCGCGAAGCCGATCATGGCGCACCTTCGCGAACTGGTACACAAGGCTTGCCCGGAAGTCGAGGAGACGATCAAGTGGAGCCGCCCGTTCTTCGAATATCGCGGCGCCATTTTGTGCAACATGTCCGCGTTTAAAGAACACTGCAGCTTCGGCTTCTGGGGCGAGGAGATCGGGGGCGTGCTGCGCGGGGCCGGGGTTCTGGTCGAGGACGGCATGGGTTCGCTGGGACGCATCACGAGCCTGAACGACCTGCCTTCCGACAAGCAGATGCTGGGTTGGATCCGGCAGGCCGCTGCTTTTGTGGACAACGGACAATATACGAGTCCGATCTCAGCCCGGCGCAAGGTGGTCAAAGCGCCGAAGCCAGCTCTCGAAACGCCGGCGGAATTTGCCGCCGCACTCCGGCGCAATAAGAAGGCAGCCACCGTATTTGCCGCTTTTAGTCCAAGCTGCAAGCGGGAGTACATCGAGTGGGTTGCGGACGCCAAGCGCGCGGAAACCAGAGACAAACGAATTGCCACCGCGGTGGAATGGATCGCGGAAGGCAAACAGCGCAATTGGAAATATCAGAATTGTTGAGTTAACGGTTGCCGCCGCTTGCAGGTAATAGCCCGTAAACATCCACTTCCTTCGATGCGCCGACATACACGTGTCCGTTAACGACCATGGGAATGTTGAATCGGAGGGCCATGCCGGCGCGGTCGCGCGCGGCGTTTTGCTCGCTGTTGTAGAGCTGGTTAGCAACGTTCGCAGCATCGTAGGCAAACAGAGCTGCCCGAGCGCTGGGAGCGTCCCACACCTTGGAACGGATCAGCCAAACGACGCCGTCTTTTGATCCGTTG
>Ga0335072_10013780_pt1 | contig 11501 bp, 10 predicted proteins | sample Lox_Sample_21_FD_206725 | JGI IMG/M metagenome (GOLD analysis project Ga0335072, IMG submission 206725) | Soil microbial communities from Loxahatchee National Wildlife Refuge, Florida, United States - Lox_Sample_2.1 | ecosystem: Environmental > Terrestrial > Soil > Wetlands | place: USA...
TCTTGCAATCACCGCTTGTAGCATGTCCTTGTCCAGACTCAGGTCTGCTACCAGCTTGCGCAGCCGCGTATTCTCATCGCGCAACTGCTTCGCTTCCTGCGCCTGGCTCGCATCCATGCCCCCGTACCTCGCTGTCCAAGCATAGATCGTGGGCTTCGATACTCCCACCTCCCGCGCTACGTCTTCCGCCCTGCGCCCCGCTTCCAGTTGCTTGAAAGCTCCGATCATCTCCGCTTCCGTGTGCTTCGTCCTCGACACCTCGCCCTCCGCTCTGTCGCGCTCCGCACGACTATGAAATCATACTCAGCGGTGTGCGGTTTAGAGGGGAAAGGTCACCACCAAAACAGAGTGATGAAGGAGCGGCGGCCCGGCCGGCACCGCCATACCGCTAGAACGACTGCCGACTTGCACTAGGACTTCGCGGTATCTATCCGTTGCCGTCCTGCTGAAGAGCACGTATAACAAAGGACATGCGAATCACCAAGATCGGCTTTGCCGCCATTTTATGTAGCTGCCTCGCTCTGGGACAGACACGGCCTCGTGATCCAGCAACTCTGCTCAACCATCTTGAAGGGATCTGGGTTCTGAGGGGGAAGATCGCAGGAAAGGCAGCGGTACATGATGTCCAGGCACACTGGATTCTGCGCCACGAGTACCTGCAGATTTATGAAGTTTCCCGAGATAGGGACTCTCAAGGCCGTCCAGACTACGAAGCTCAGGTTTTAGTGAGCTGGGACCCAAAGGCAGATCAGTATGCTTGCCTTTGGCTGGATTCGACGGCTGGCGGCGCGCTGACTTCGCAGGTAACCTGCCGTGCTAAGCCCGCCGTAGGTTCAATCCCGTTTGTGTTCAAGATCTCACCTGCAGATTCGATCCATACGACCTTCACCTACAATGAGGCCTCTGATACATGGCAGTGGCTGATTGACAACGTCGCAAATGGGAAGTCGGATCGGTTCGCAGACGTTGAACTTTCCAGAGTGAAGTGAGTAGGCCTAAATCTCGTTCATCTGCGTGGAGGCTTAGGTCCCTGTAAACGCGCTTGCGCTAAGTGATGGTTCCCAGGGGACTGGCGAAGAAGGTGCAACAGGGCGGCGATCCGGCCGGCACCGCCACAAAGCCTAGAACGATTGCGAGAACCGCGATTCCAGGAATTCAGCCAGCTTCGCTGTTGCCTTGAACTGCGGAATGGGATCCAGTTCCTGGAGATCGAACGTGTAGTGCTAGTTTCGACGACATTAGAATGCATAACGACGCGTGATCGAGGGTCCACTTTCGTTCGTCTCTCGGATGCACACCTGCGCAAGTTATACTCGCGCTTTTTCTCCAACGCTCACCACCACGGCTCTTGACCGCAGCAGGTTGGAGGTGGTTTGAGACCTGCTCCTGAAAGCCGATCTCGGGGGCCCACCCTCATCGATTGCACAGCTCGTCCACGATTAAGCTAGGTCATATGACCTCCTTATCCGTGCTTTCTGCGGCACACAAGTTCCGTTGCATCCCGTCGACTCCGACCGAGATGCAATCGATCAATGAAAACGACTTCGAGTGCTTCGCGAGGACTAGCGTGAAGTTTCCCGAGAATGCCATATTCGAGCACGCGAACACGCGATACCCGCAGGTCATCGCTAAACGCATGCTCTTGTCGTGTGAGTTTCTTAACCCGATTGAGAAGCGACACCCATTCATTTCGGTTGCCAGATCGAGCACCCCGAACATCTTCATGCCATCGGGCGATACCGCATATTCGTCATGGACGACTCCGATGTGGCGAAAACCGAGGGTTTCAATCAATGCTTGCACGATCTCGTGATGGGGGATCGGGCGGTGCGTTTCGGTTGCTGGTGGTGTGGGCACCAGCACCAGTTCTTCGCGGCCAATCGTCCGGCCGCTATAGCCAATGAGCGTACTTGTTTCTGACATACCTTGTTTCTCCTTCTGAAATTGAGGTGTGATGTTGGTTTGAGGTGTAATACCGAGGTCGTTGCGACAGGTCCGGTCGGCAAAGCCATGCTCGGAGAGGATCGAATGCCGAAGAGAATGTATATGGTGGTTGAGAGCTTCAAGAACAAAGACGCCGTAGCCGTCTACCGACGTTTTCGAGACAAGGGTCGCTTGGCCCCAGAATGCGTGATCTACGTTTCTAGCTGGGTCGATGACAAGCTCGAGCGCTGCTATCAGTTGATGGAATCCGACGACCGCCGATTATTGGACGAGTGGATCGCGAACTGGAGCGACCTCGTGGATTTCGAGGTACATGCCGTGATCACATCTAAGGAAGCCGCCGAGAAGATCGCGCCACGCCTCTAACATTTCATCCTGGGCGAATGCACGCAGTGCAGTCGATCGATTCACAAATTACCGTTGGGTTGCATTGGGATGCCGCGCCGTGGCTTGCGCGAATCGGTTCTCTGGAATCTTTGGCTCGTTCCGCTTGAAGATCGGAGGGATCATTTTCCGCGTCGAGGGTGAGCATTTTCCTTGCCGCGTTTGTCACGTCTCGGAGCAACGTCTGACATGGGTTGGGCGGGCGGCATACCTATTTGTTCGATGGCCGCTTGAACATATCGCCTGACAAAGGGACGTTCCAGTTCGTTCTGCTTGCGGATCGTGATATGGCGAATCAACTTGCCCGTGCCCTGCAGAGCTCCAATCGGGTCGGGCAGCAGTGCGCCGCGGTTGAAACCGAGGTTCACGTGGCTGCTATAGGTCACGACGTGGCAAAAGCCGTCCTTAAGCGGCTTGCCGGTGAACGAGAATCCAATCGCGACTGCGTAGCCCTTGGAGATGGACTCAATCGCGTCGGGCGCCTCCTCCAGAACCATCTCGCGTACCGCCAACGTTAGATTTGAGACGTGCGGATCGTAGGCGGCGAGATAGCTCAGCAGTTCGCGGTCCGGCAACCTGATCATTTCCTTGTCAGGCTAGCACAATGTGAATTTGCCCGCATGATCGCGGCCTGCAGTGCGAAGGGGACAGACATACTTGTATTCGTGGCCGTTGCGTGCGGTTGCGAGATCGTTTCCATCAACCAGCCAGCAAATAGCGCCAAATCCAAAATCAGCATCAGTTCAAGCTAAATAGAGACGTCTGTTCCGGCGCAGTTGGTTTTGGCCGCCGCCTTCTAGCGGAGAGTGCTTGCGGTCGCTGCCCAAAAGCAACCACGGCAGAAGTGTCGATGGCTGCTTCCACGATACGTGCCGGGTCGAACTGGGGCTCGCACAAAGCGTCCGGTCGGATTGTCGAAGAAATATCGCCGCTGGAACCGCTAGTCGCGGAAAACAGCTTCTTACGTTCTGTGTTGAGGGCCTTCCAGACGGCATCGGCTGTCTCTCCGATTCCGTTTCTCTCAACCAGTTCTCGTGCCATCGCTGAGAGCATGTCATCGTCTTCATCAATGTTCTGTAGTCCTTCGCCGGCGAACTTGCCTTCCATGGTTAGCGCCACCAGGAGTTTCTTTCCCATCAAGCGTAAACAGGCCGTCTGCATCGTCCCTTCATAACAAAGGAACTTCACGCGCACCGGCCGCCGCTGGCCGATTCGCCAGGATCGGCGGCTGGCCTGCCGCAAAGTGTGCAGGGAATATCCCGACTCGTAAAAGATGATCGTCGGAAAATCGAGCAGATCGAGGCCGGTTTCAACCAGCTTGGGATGGGAGATTACCACCTGCACTCCTTCCTTGATTTGCCGCGCATACCATGCTTCTCGTTTCGAGGTGTCCACGCTCGCTCGCAAAACTGCGGTCCGAATTCCTTCGTTCATTAGAATCCGCTGGAGTCTCACGGTGACGTCATGCTTCTGCGTGTAGACGGCGAACACCTGGCATCGTCGTCCTCCGGCGAGTTCATTCTGATCTCTTCGATGAGTTTCCTTTCCTTCGAATAGAGCTGTTCTTCGGGAAGATCGCGTGTCTCGGCAATCACAAACCGAACATTGCGCTTGAGCTCCGGATCAAATTCCGTCCAATACAGCGTTCCCAGACCATACGGGTGGTCTGGGTACAGAAGAAGTGTATTGAGCATCGTGCTCAACACGGACCGGTTGCCCCTGTGCTCTTTCAAAGTTTTCCGGATGGCGTCTTCCAGTTCCCGATAGGCGCTCATCATCAGCGCATCCATCGGGACGCTCACATAGCTCTCCTCATAGGGCGGAAGTTCTCCCGAGATATCCTCGGCGAGGGGCTGACTCAAACGAATGGCGGGCCTGCCACAAAAGCAGCATGCTTCTGGTTCAAATCCGGCTGTGCAGAACTGTGTCAGAACCCCTCGGATTGGGGCCTCGGGAGATCTGTTTTGAGCGAAGAGCAGATTCCCCAAGTTATTGTTTTTTCGAGAAAGTCGTCAGAAAAACAAGAGCAAAAAGACCGGGCCGTCGTGCGCCCAAGGCAGGTGCGCTACCAGGCTGCGCTACGCCCCGACAAAATCAGCAGAATTGATTCTAAAGCACTTCCAAACTCTCTTTCCACCCGAACCATGATTTCCGGTCCAATCCTGCAGAAGACGCAGAAAGTGAAGCGGACGCATCGTCCCTCAGTGCGGATCAGGTCTTATTCGGAGTGTAGCAATGCGATGGCCCGAAGGAGTTGCGCGTCTTCACTGTCCTGGAGTTGTCTCACAGGGATGGTTCGCCCGGTCTCCGGAAAAACCGGCGATGCACCGGATGGCAATGCAATGGCAACGTTTGGCTTGATTCCTTTGTGCCAGATGACGTCGCCGGATGGCGTAAGCCATTCTTCGATGGCGAGCAGCAGCGCGGAACCATCGGTGAGCTTGAATTCACTAAGGACTGTTCCGGTGCCAAAAGTAGTCTCACCGACGAGCGGCCCGCGATGCGCATCCCGAAGTGCGCCCGCCACGATTTCGGCGCCGCTGGCCGTGCCTCCGTTCACCAGGACCACCAGCGGAATGTCTGTGCCTTCGCCGCCGGGCTTTGCCGGTACAGGCTTTTCCGTGCCCCGGGCGTTTTTCTCCAGCAGGACGTTACCACCCTTGAGAAACTCACTTGCGCAGTCTACGGCTTCGTCCAGGAGTCCTCCAGGATTGTTCCTCAAATCCAAGATAATTCCCGCTACATCTTCTTTCTTAATCGCCACCAGCGTCTTGTGCAGGTCCGAGCCGACCCCGTTGTCGAAGGCAGCAATGCGTAATTGTGCGATTCGAGTACCGGGCAACATCTGCCACGTCACGTTGTGGATCTGGAACGTCGCGCGTGTCAGGGTAATCTCGCGAGTGCGTCCCGTGGCGGGGGTCAGGATCGTCAGGGTCAGCGACGTGCCCGGTGGGCCCGAAATCTCCTTGACTACCTGATCCAGCGGCTGTCCGGCGATATCCTGCCCGTCCACCTGAAGAATAATGTCGCCGGGCTTTAGCCCAGCTCGCTGTGCCGGAGACCCATCCATCGGAGCGACGATCAGAATATGGCCACCTTTCGACTGCACCTCAGCACCGATGCCTTGGAATCTGTTCCTCTGCATTTCGGCTAAGTCCTTAACCATAGGCGGGCTAAGAAAACGGCTATGGCCTGTGTCGCCGAGCGCATCCACCATTCCGCTGATCGCACCGTAGGTGAGCGCCGGCGGCCGCTCGGCGGCGCGATCCACATAGAAGCGATGGATGAGATAGCTCGCCTCGGAGAGCAGTTGGAAGTTGGGCCGGTCGTTGTCCTGCAGGAACCCCATGATCATCATGCGATCCAGCGCCGCGCCGGCAATCAGTCCCAGAATCAAGGCCAGCAGCGTCGCCGAGCCAAACGATCCCGCAAGTTTTCTGTATGGCATGAGATCCTCTTAGATGGCTGCCGCCGTCCGCCAGGAAGCGGCAGTTATTTGTTTTTATTGCTTCGGCCCGCTAAGAGTCGCGCCCGGCACGGAGGCGCTGCGCTCTCACCAGCAACGAGATTCCCAGCCATCCTCCCAAAACGACGACGGGAATCACAAGCAGCCTCGGCCAGAAGATGACGATCGCGGTCATCATCAGCAAAAAGCATCCGACACCGAACATGATTTTCGCTTCCGCTGGTCCCAGCGTTCTGTGATCTGTGATCGCGGCGCCAACGGCATTGCCGATACGGAGCACGCTGGTGGCGGCTCGACCGGCACTTCCGGTGGGAGTTCCGAATTTGGGTTTGTTCGATGGTTGCGTGGTTGTGGGGCGCACGGTTCGTTTTTCCTTCAGAACAATCTCCGTGGAGTGGGCCAGATCCTGCAGGAACATGCTTTGCATTTTCTTCGAGAACTCTTCTTCTTCGGCGACCACATCCAGTTCCCAATTTCCAATCCAACTCGCCACATTCAGATTGGTCGAACCCACGCGCGCCCAGCGGCCATCCGCAACGGCCGTCTTAGCATGCATCATGGGGCCGTTCCACTCGAATATTCGCACTCCCGCTTCCAGCAATCCGCGGAATCCAGCGCGCGAAACTGCGCGCATTAACGGAATATCATTCGCCCGCGGGACCAAGAGCCGGACGTCCACTCCATCCATCGCCGCTGCCTTCAATGCTTCCACATAGGCGGCCGTTCCAACGAAATACGCATCCGCTAACCAGATCGACCGACGCGCGATCGCGGCGATGAGCTGGTCCAGCCGGTAAAGGCCGGCAAGGTTCGGCACGCTAGCCACGATCCGCAACGGCACGTCGCCTCCCCCCGGCAGCGGTTCGCCCGCTTGAGGAATTTCTTCTGGTGGAACCGGGGACCCCAGAGTTGCCCACATCATTGCAAAAGACTGCTCGACGTCGGCGACTGCCGGCCCTTCGATCTCGATCCCCGTGTCGCGCCAAGGTTCAATCCCCCGGGCGGTATCGCCGGCCCAATCGTGTCCCACGCATAGACCGGTGACGAACGCAACCCGGCCATCGACGGCCAGCATTTTGCGGTGATCGCGACTCAACCAGCCAAACGGACTATCAAGGTGGGGCGGGTTGAAACACCGAACCTCTACTCCCGCCAGCCGCAACGATTTCCAGAACCGGCGTGAAGTTGCAGCAAGCGCACCGAACCAGTCGTAGATGAGCCTTACATGCACGCCTTTGCGTGCCTTGGAGGCCAAGGCGTCGGCGAACTGCTCTCCGATGTCGTCGGAGTGGATGATGTAATTCTCGAAATGGATTCGCCGCGTTGCTGACGCGATCGCTTCCAACCACGCTGGATAGTTTTCGGTGGCATCCTTCAGGAGACGTACACTGTTTCCCGGAACCAGCGGCGCCCCGGCAGCTCGAGAGAAGGCCTGGTCGGCCAGACTCCGCAGCTGAACATTGATTTTGCTGTCGAGCGCGTTTGGCAGGGGCCGGTTTGTGGTGCTCATCATGAGGGACAGGCTCAGCCGCTTCCCGTCGCAGAGGCGCCGGTTTGACAACATCTTAAGCTGTGCGGCGATCTTTCCCAAGGCAGGTGCGCTGCCAGCCCGGCGCTGCGCCAGTCAATCTTCATCCCGCAACGCAGTCCGGTCGCCATGAAGGGAATGAATTGAGGGCGCATCCCGGCTTAGCGTTGTCAATCCGATTGGGCGTGCGCTACAGTCTTGCGCAAGGAGGATGATTGAAAAACCGGCGGCGGCTCCTAACTCTCTTCTGTTTGATCGTCATCTTTGCAATTCCTTCCGCGCGGGCGCAACTCAAAACCCGGAACGTTGTCCTCATCGTGACCGACGGCTTGCGCTGGCAGGAAATTTTCACCGGGGCCGATCCCGGTTTATTGAACGGCGAGCACGGTGGAATCTGGGAGACTCCCGAACAGTTGCGCGAGAAGTATTGGAATGACGATCCGGCCGCGCGCCGCAGGATGCTGTTTCCGTTTTTGTGGGGAGTCGTGGCAAAACAGGGGCAGATTTTCGGCAACCAGAACAAGGGCAGCATTGCCCGCGTGACCAACGGCATGGCATTTTCTTATCCCGGCTACAACGAGATGTTGACGGGCTGGCCCGACTCACGCATCAACAGCAACGAGTTTGGCGTCGATCCGAACACGACCGTCTTCGAGTGGATGAACCACTTTCCACAGTTTCAGGGCAAAGTTGCAGTGTTTGCCACCTGGAACGTCTTCAAGAACATTTTCAACGAGCCGCGGAGCCATCTGGTGATGCACGTGGGATGGGACCTGCCTGAGCAAGGGACGCTTACTCCGCGCCAGGAACTTTTGAACCGACTCTATCAAACCACGACCCGGCTTGACGACGAAGATGTTTGGGATTCTTTCCTGCAGGTGCCGCTGCTCGATTATGTGAAGGCGGCGCACCCGCGGCTGCTGTTCGTCGGATATGGTGAAACCGACAATTGGGCCCACGCCGGCCGATACGATCTGGTGCTCGACAGCGCGCATCAGTTCGATGCTTTTGTGCAGGAGTTGTGGAACACGATGCAGTCTATGCCGGAGTATCGCGGCCAGACGACATTTATCATCACCACAGATCATGGCAGGGGCAGCGGGCTGGAGGAGTGGAAGGAGCACGGAGTGGAAGAAAAGGGCTCAGAAAACATCTGGATCGCAGTGATGGGGCCGGATACGGATGCGCTCGGAGAACGCACGAACACACCGGCTGTCACGCAGTCGCAAATCGCGGCGACGGTGGCAGCTTTCCTGGGCAAGGATTTTCGTCAGGAGTTGCCGCAAGCGGGAGCGCCGCTGCCGATCATCTCCCACGCGAATCACTGAACAGGTTGGTCAACTATCGTGAATCCGGACACTTTGTCATTCCGAGCGCAGCGAGGCATCGGGGTCGGTCACAGACAAGATTAACTTCAATCGTTTGTGCCGAATTTCTTGAGATCCTCCGGCCCGTCGGCCAGCGCCACTTTTTCCTTGCCTTGCACCAGTTCCCGCACCTTCTCAACCACGTCGGGATTGGCCAGGGTGGTGATGTCTCCGGTGGTCATGTTGTTGGAGAGCGCGGCCAGAATGCGGCGCATCAGCTTGCCGGAGCGAGTCTTGGGCATATCTGGCACGATCAGCACTCGGCGCGGGCGGGCAATCTTGCCGATCATGGTTTCGATGGCCTTATTTACCTTTTCTACGATGACCGGGCTGGGCTGCAAGCCCGGTTGCAGCGCGACGTAGACTTCTGGAACACGGCCCTTGATCTCATCGACCACGGGCACCACCGCCGCTTCCGCCACTTCCGGAACGGTGAGGCAAGCAGATTCGATTTCCTTGGTGCCCAGGCGGTGGCCGGCGACGTTGATGACGTCGTCCACACGGCCGAGGATACGGAAATAGCCGTCCACTGCCAGAACCGCTCCATCGGCTGCGAAGTATGGCCAGTCGTGCCAGTCTTTGCTGTTGGGATTCTTACAATATTTCCGGTAGTACTGATTGACGAAGCGCTCACGATCTCCCCAGATGGTTTGCATAATTCCGGGCCAGGGATTGCGGATGCAGATGTTACCCGCCTTATTCGATCCCGCCGAGAGTTGCTGGCCATTCTCATCGATGATCGAGGGATAAATTCCCGGCATGCCCGGCCCTGCGCTTCCCGGCTTCATGGGGTCGAGCGCCGGCTTGGTGCTGCAGAGGAATCCTCCGGTTTCGGTTTGCCACCAGGTGTCGACGATAACCGCCTCCCGCTTGCCCACAGTTTCGTAATACCAACGCCAGACCTCGGGCTCGATCGGTTCTCCTACGGTGGTCATGTGTTTGAAGTGGTAGTTGTACTTGGCGGGCTCCTCGGGACCGGCCTTGCGCAACATGCGAATGGCGGTAGGCGAGGTGTGGAAAATGTTGACATCGAGCCGCTCGGCGATCCGCCATACCCTGCCGGTGTCGGGATAGGTCGGCACACCTTCGTAAAGCACGCTGGTGGCGGCCAGCGCCAGAGGCCCGTAAACAATATAGGAATGGCCAGTGATCCAGCCGATGTCGGCCATGCACCAGTAAACATCTTCGGGATGGATGTCCTGGATGTACTTGGAAGTGCCGGTCACGTAGGCCAGATACCCGCCGGTGCGATGCTGGCAACCTTTGGGCTTGCCAGTGCTGCCGCTGGTGTACATCAGGAACAGAGGAGCCTCGGCATCCATCGAGACCGGAGGCACGACTTGCCCCATATAGTTGGGAAGAATCTCATCCACAAAGAAATCGCGATCTTTCACAAATGCGGCAGCCGAAGCGTTCTTGCCGGCGTGACGCCGCCACACCAGGACCTTGTCTACGATCTGACCTTCCTGCCTGGCGATGCTCAGAGAGATTTCGGCGGCTGCTTTGTGGTCGATCATCTTGCCGTTGCGGTAGTAGCCGTCCATGGTGATCAGCACGCGGCTGCCGGAATCGGCGGCGCGCATGCCGCAAGCCTCGCCGCTGAATCCGCCAAAGACCACTGAGTGGATTACACCCAGGCGAGCGCAGGCCAGCATGGTAATGGGCAACTCCGGAACCATGGGCATGTGAATGGTGACGCGATCCCCGGCCTTGAGGCCGCAGAAGTCACGCAGCAGGGCAGCAAATTCGTTCACCCGTACATAGAGGTCGCGGTAAGTGACGATGACCGGCGCTTCGTTCTCCGGTTCCGGGACAAATATCAGCGCGGCTTTGTTCTTGTATTTGCCAAGATGGCGATCGATGCAGTTGTAGGAGGCGTTGAGCTTGCCGCCGACGAACCACTTCCAGAAAGGAGGATCGCTGGAATCGAGCGTGGTATGCCAGTATTGGTCCCAGTCCAACAGGTCGGCATACTCCCGAAAGCACTCGGGAAAATTCTTCTCGCTGAAGCGCTCCAAAACGTCGGGATCGGTCAGATTGGCTTGGCCGATGAACTTGGACGAGGGGTAGTGATATTCCTCCTCCCGCCAATGCACTGCGATTTGCGCTTCGGTGGTCTCGATCACCGGATTTTCTCTTGGACGTGTGACCATATTTGGTTTCCCCTCAGACTGCCGAGTTTTGCCGCCCATGCAACTTCTGCCACCGTTTTCCGCGCTGGCGCGTCCACAAGTTGATTATTAGTTCCGCGGACTCGCCCCTAGAAACCATGGCTGAAATGCGGCCTCGCTGCACATCAAGGCCCATATCATGGAACATCTCATGCCGGACTGCAACGGCTTCAACCAAGGCGCCGGGGCAGCCAGAATTCTGGCTTCGGGCATCAACGGCTGCCCCCAATCGGCCCTTTATGACAGCGGCAATATTTTTCTTCCGTAAACCGTGTTGGCCAGCGTCGCCATCGCGATATACCACGCAACCAGCCCGGTCAGGAAGATTTCCCATCCCGCCACCGGAGCCGGAACTTTACCCAGAACCACGCCATCCAGCAAGAGGAAAGCGAGCAACAGCAGCCAGAACAGGACCGCCAGGAACTTTCCCACGCGCTGCACAGCAATGCAGAAAGCAAAGGTAAAAAGCGTCCACATGAGGAAGAAGCCCAACAACTCGTGCGGCCCGGGAACCACGCCGGTCTTGGCCTGGATGTGCAGCAGGAAAAACACAGACCACCAGAAGGCGCCGTATGACATGAACGCCGACCCGCCAAAAATGCTCCCTTTACGGAGATCCACAATGCCGGCGATGAACTGCG
>Ga0335072_10013781_pt1 | contig 11501 bp, 11 predicted proteins | sample Lox_Sample_21_FD_206725 | JGI IMG/M metagenome (GOLD analysis project Ga0335072, IMG submission 206725) | Soil microbial communities from Loxahatchee National Wildlife Refuge, Florida, United States - Lox_Sample_2.1 | ecosystem: Environmental > Terrestrial > Soil > Wetlands | place: USA...
GCCCTCGGCGACTGACGTCATCCGCGGGCGGCAACGCGGAAGATCTTCAGTGATCATGCACTCGGCTCGCGTTACGCGCTGTGCCCCGCCGTCGCCGGGCGCTGCCGTGAGGCGGAATCCACCCATAAAACCATGAAGGCCCCCGCATGAGGGCCATGCGGGGGTCTTCACAGGAACGGGGAGGTACTACGGCACGCGACCACCAGAAGCTGCAAGGTGCACTGCGCTAGTTGCTCTTTCCGGGCGCCTCCGGCGGCTAATCCGATTCAACGGACTAGTCAGTCAAGCTCACCAGTCAAACGATGGTGAGCAAGTCCGGAAAAGGACGCTGAAGCCCTTAGTGAGTGGCCTCGTATTCCTGAATGATCGACGCCGGAATGCGACCGCGCTCGCTCACCTTCTCGCCGCGCTCGCGGGCCCACTGCCTAATTTCTGAACTGCGCTCACGGCCAGGGCCAGTGCGCGCCTTGCGACGTCGCGCCCCGACGCTGACGCGGCGAGCGTGCTCGATGTAGCCGCTAAAGATGTCGTGGAGTTCCTTAGCGTGCGCCGAGCAGACATCGATCTCGTACGCACTGCTGTCAACGGAGAACGAAACCGTCTCGTTGCCTTCGATCTCACCATCGTGAGGTAGATCACAAACCACCGTTACCACGGTCTTCTGCACCATCAGGCCGCCTTTCACCGAAGTCCTTTTAGGCAAGATAAGATATACCACACCTGACCTGCTGACAATTCGGCTTATCCGTTTAGGGCAGGCGCACCGTATCGCATTGCGTGAACAATGCGGTCGCCCGATGTAACTCAGCGTAATCGGCAGTCGTGCCGATGTTAGGCCGCCTCGCCCCGGCCCCCGCAGGCGCCTTCCGGCTTAGCTATCCTGCTCGTGGTCCGGGTCGGGCGCGGAGATATCGTCTGGCTCGGCGCGGTCAACACGGCCGCGGCCCATCTCGTGCCGCAAGAACGCCACAATGGCGATGATCACCACAGCGGCCATGAGAAACGGCGGCGTGAGTACGCTCAGGTCCTTCATCAGGCTCATGCTCCCTTCGCCGGACCTGCCCGCACATCCTTCCCTAGGGCGCTGGCCTGCGCGGATCTGGCCTGAGCAAGGAGCTAGCAACTCGGTGCTGAGGCCGGCTGGCAACTCGGCTACCGGCCCGGGATGGGCGGACTCCGCTAGTAATCTTGCCGCAATAGCGCGACTGCCCTGTACCAGGGCGGCGACCGCCACGGCACTGCTGGCCGCTGGCGACTAATGATAGTCGTCGTCACCTGCGATTACTGAAGTGCGCCATCCGCAGCCTGGGCAGTTACGGCAGCGGCCAGCCGGGCCAGGTAATCGTGATCACCGGCAAAGCCGGGGGACTTGCGAATATCCGGGCACCTGCAGCAGTCCCGGCGGCCAACGGCGCCATCGCCAGCGGTCACATTCTGAGCAGCATGCGCGTGTTGCCGAGCGTGTTGGGTTTCACCCGGTCCAGATCGAGGAACTCGGCAACGCCCTCGTCATACGACTGAAGTAGCTCCGCATAGACCTCTGGAGTCGTCGCCTGACCGTCGATCTCGGCAAAGCCGTGCCGCCGGAAGAAGTCCACCGCGAAGGTAAGCACGAATACCCGGCTCACACCCAGTTCGCGGGCCGTGTCGAGCAACGCCACCACTATCTGGTTTCCCAGGCCGCGGCTTTGATGACCTTCCGCGACCGCGACCGTGCGGATCTCGGCTAGGTCTTCCCACATGACGTGGAGTGCACCGCAGCCGACGATTTCACCTTCTGCGGACGTGGCCACCCAGAACTCCTGCACGCCCTCGAACAGCGCCACGGTTGCCTTATCAAGCAGCCGGCCGGAACTGGCATTCGCATCCACCAGTGCGCGTATCGACCGCACGTCCGCCGTCCTGGCCCGCCTGACCGTATAGTCCATCCGGTGTTGCCTCTCCGCCCCCTGCGTGCCCTAAGCGTGTCCGGGGAAGTCCCTTGCTACCGGACGTAAGGATCCCAAAGACATTGACCACTGCCAAATGCAACCGCCAGCGGAGCACATAGGCGGCAGCATCGATTACCGGGAGCTAGCCGGGCCGGGCTATCTGAGCCGCCGGCACCGATTGCCTCGCCCCGCCGTAATGCAACTTAGACACGCGGCCTGACCAGCGACGATACCTTGCGTGCAACGCGAGGGCTGGGCGTGCGCGGACGATGTACGCATGAACAAGTAGCAATACGGACGCGGCCAGGGTGGCAAGCCGGGCGAAAATATTCCTTGTTTCGGCCCGCGACAATGGCGCTCTCGGTTAGTGTCCATCGCTGATACCCAAGTTGGGGACCCCCGATGGCCTGGGGGTCCTGCAACCCGCCGAGTTCCTGACCGCCCGCCAGGCGATCGGGGAGCCGGGGACCCAGTCAGATTCCCCGGGGTGAATCGACGGACCTGCGACGCGTGCATGGTCGGCAGGGCCGTCGTAGGGCTGCTCCAGCCCGAACCCGTCAGCTAACCCGGTAGGCGGTCTAGGAGAGGAGACGAAGCGTGAAGCGCATGCCGCTTGGCAGGCATGTACCACGGCATTCCGAACCGATTACCTACCATTCCCGTACGTTCTGGGCCACCCGCGCCAAACTGGCGCGCCGGGCAGTCGTGCTCGCCGGATCCGTTGCGCTCTGCGCGGCGGTCGTGCCGGGCGGATCGGCCGTTGCCGCGTCAGCGGCGAGAACCAGCAACCCGAGTCTCAAGACCGTGCTGGCTGAGGCTAACGCGCTGTCGGAACAGATCGACAAACTCAGCCAGCAATACGACGTCCTGAGGATCCAGCTGAGCCAGGCCAAGGCCGCGGCAGCGGTGGCCCGTGAAGACGCGGCGCGCGATCAGCTGATCCTGGGCCAGGATCAAACGTCCATCGGCGCGATTGCCGTCGAGAACTACATGACTGGCGGCATCAACCCGACGCTCCAGTTGCTCACGACCGCCTCACCGCAGAGCCTGCTGAACCGCGCGTCCATCATGACGCAGATCCAGCGGGAAAATGGCCGGAAGGTCAGCCTGGTGGCGGACGCCGTGGCGGCAGCTCAGCGGGCCCAGGAGGCCGCGGCCCAGGAGCAGCAGCAGGCAAAGAGCCTCACCGCGGCGATGGCGGCCAAGAAAGCGGCCATCCAGAAGAAAGAGAACTTCTTCAACGGCGAGGCCTACCAGAAGGCCGAGTCGATCTTCCAGCGCACCGGCAAGTACCCCATCACGGCGTCAGAGATCCCCGGCGACTCGTACGAGGTCCAGGCACTGAAGTGGGCGCTAACCCGAGCAGCTGCCCACTGCCCGTATGTCTGGGCCGCGGCCGGGCCCTGCGCGTTTGACTGCTCAGGCCTGGTGATGTGGGCGTACGCGCACGTCGGCATCAGCCTGTTGCACTTCACCGGTGATCAGTGGAACGAGATCGTGCACGTTCCCCGCAGCGAGCTTAAGCCGGGCTACCTGATGTTCTTCTACAATCTGGACCATGTCGGCCTTTATCTTGGACATGGGCTGATGGTAGACGCACCCACTTTCGGGCAAGACGTCCAAGTTCAGGCTGTGCCCTGGGCATCCTACGACGGCGGCGGGTACCCACCCTGAGCGCACGCGCCGCTGACCATAGCCGCTGCCCGGCCGGATCCCCCCTCCGGCCGGGCAGCTTCTTTTGGTCCGGCTGTCCAGCCGCCATGGGGAACGAGCGCGGCTAGGCCGGCGGCCGGTCCGCAGGCCGCACGAGCGGGAACAGCACAGTCTCCCTGGCGGATGCTCCGGTCAGCATGATGAGCATCCGGTCAATGCCCATGCCCAGGCCGCCGCTCGGCGGCATCCCGTACTCAAGTGCGCGCAGGAAATCTTCGTCGAGCTGCATTGCCTCGGGGTCACCGCCGGCGGCGAGGAGCGACTGTGCCGTCAGCCGCACTCGTTCCTCTGCCGGATCGACAAGCTCCGAATACGCCGTCGCGATCTCCGTGCCGAAAGCCACCAGGTCCCATCTCTCGGCCAGTCTCGGGTCATCCCTGTGCTGCCGCGTCAGCGGCGAGACCTCAACAGGGAAGTCGCGGTAGAAGGTCGGCTCGACCGTGCGGGCTTCCACCAGGTGCTCGTACAGCTCCAGCAGGACCTGCGCGGAACTCCAGTTCGGCTGCAGCTCGATCTGATGCTCCGCGGCGAGGTCCCGCAGCGCCTTGCCTGGTGTATCCGGCGTGATCTCCGCACCGACAACCTCCGACAGTGCGCCGTGCACGGTTGCCTGCCGCCAGGTGCCGCTGATGTCCACCCTGGTCCCGTCCGGCCTGACTGCGACCTGGCTGCCGTGGGCTGCTTCTGCCGCCGCCTGCAGCAACTGTGTTGTCAGCATCTGCATCGTGTCGTAGTCGCCATAGGCTTCATAGGCCTCGAGCATGGTGAACTCGGGGTTATGCGTGGCATCGGCGCCTTCATTGCGGAAGATCCGGCCGATTTCGTAGACCCGCTCGATGCCGCCTACTACCAGCCGTTTCAGGTAAAGCTCAAGCGCTATGCGCAGGTAGAGGTCCAGGTCGAAGGCGTTGATGTGCGTCGTGAACGGCCGGGCATTCGCGCCGCCATGCAACGTCTGCAGCACCGGCGTCTCGGCTTCGAGATAGCCCCGCGCGTGAAGTTCCTCCCGGACAGACCGGATGACAGCCGCCCTCATCTCGGCCATCTGCCGCGCCGCCGGGTTCGTCAGCAGGTCCAGGTAGCGCTGCCGGACCCGGGACTCTGCGTCGGTCAGTCCCTTGTGCTTATCAGGCAGCGGCCGCAGCGCCTTGGCCGTGATGGCAAACGAGTCGGCCAGAACTGACAGCTCGCCACGCCGCGACGAGATCACCTCGCCGGTAACCCCGACGTGATCGCCTAGGTCGACATCAGACTTCCACTCGGCGAGGGCCCGCTCGCCCGCCCGGTCGAGGGAGATCATCACCTGAATCTCCCCGGTGCCGTCGCGGATGGTCGCGAAGCAGAGCTTGCCGCCAATCCGCGACAGCATCACCCGGCCGGTGACACCGACTATCTTGCCGGTAGCGGAATCGGCGGGCAGGCCGTCGAACTCCGCCCGGACTTGCGCGATCGTGTGCGTCCGCGGATAACCAACCGGATAAGGGTCGATGCCCGCCGCGCGCAGCCGGTCGGCCTTCTGCAGGCGCACCTGCATCTGCTCAGGCAACGCATCGGCGCTCTGCCGGCCCGACCCTCCTGAGTCGCCCGCCCCTCCTGATCCGGCCACCTCGCCTGATCCGGCGACCCCACTTGATCCGGCGGAACTGCCCGACGCCGTCAGGTCTTCGTCCGTCATCTGCCCGAGGCTACCGCTGCACCCGGCCCGTCCGAAGCGGCGGCGCCCGTGGTGGAGGTGCCCGTGGTGGACGCGCCCGCGCTGGCAGCAGCGGCGCGGTCGAGGCCGCCGGGCCGGTCCGTGGTGTTGCGCTCGTAGGTGAGTCGCAGCCCGATAAGCGTCAGCCACGGCTCGTAGGCGTCAATTACGCCAACCTCGTCGATCACCAGCGGCGCCAGCCCGCCAGTGGCGATGATCGTGACAGCATCCGGGTCAGCGGGCGACAGCTCGGCCGCCATCCGGGTGGCGATGCCCTCGATCTGGCCGGCGAAGCCGAAGATGATCCCGGACTGGAGCGCCTCGACTGTGCTCTTGCCGATCACCCGGCTAGGCCTGGCCAGTTCGACCTTGAGCAACTGTGCCGCCCGCCGGGACAGCGCATCGACCGAAATCTCGATGCCCGGCGCCAGCGCGCCGCCGACGAACTCGCCGCGCTCGCTCACCGCGTCGAAGTTGGTCGACGTGCCGAAGTCGACCACGATCGCCGGACCGCCATACAGGTGCACCGCGGCTACCGCGTTCATGATCCGGTCGCTGCCGACTTCCTTGGGGTTGTCGTACCGCAGCGGGACGCCGGTCTTCACGCCGGGCTCCACGATCACGGCGGGCACGTCGCCGTAGTACCGGCGGCACATCTCCCGCAGCTCGTGCAGCACAGAGGGCACTGTGGAACACAGCGCGATTCCGCTGACGTCCGGCTCGGTGAACAGGGTGCTCTGCCGCAGCAATCCCTGCAGCAGCACGGCCAGCTCGTCCGCGGTGCGGACGGGGTCGGTGGAAATCCGCCAGTGCTCCACCACCTCGGCGCCGTCGAACAAACCCAGCACGGTGTTCGTGTTGCCGACGTCAATCGTCAGTAGCATCTGCCGTCCCGATCGTCTCGGTGGCCTGAACCAGATCGAGGCCGATATCCAGGGCTGGGGCCGAATGGGTCAGCGCCCCGACCGCAAGATAGTCGACGCCAGTCTCCGCGACCGCGCGAGCGGTGGCCAGCGTCAGCCCGCCGCTTGCTTCGAGCCGCGCGCGACCGCCTGTCAGCGCCACTGCCGCCGCCATATCGGGCACAGAAAAATTGTCCAGCAGGATCTGGCCGGCACCGGCTGCCAGCGCCTCGGCCACCTGCTCAAGGGTGTCGCACTCCACCTCGACTGGCAGCCCGGCCGTCTGCCTGCGCACTGCCGCGAAGGCAGCCGCCACTGAGCCCGCCGCGGCCACGTGGTTGTCTTTGATCAGCGCGGCGTCCGACAGCGCCATGCGGTGGTTCAACCCGCCGCCGCAACGCACCGCGTACTTCTCCAGCGCGCGCATGCCAGGGGTGGTCTTGCGGGTGTCGCGGATCCGCGCTCCGGTACCCGCCACGGCATCGACCCACTGCCGCGTCAGCGTCGCGATCCCGGACAGGTGGCAGAGCAGGTTCAGTGCGGTCCGCTCGGCGGTCAGGATCGGGCCGACGGGTCCGCTCACCCGCAATACCGGCTCGCCAGGTATCACCGTGTCACCGTCCGCCACCAGCTCTGCCACATCGAGCCCAGTCCGATCCAGCCCAGCACCGCCGGTATTGCCAGGCACCAGCGCGAAGACCGCCGCGGCCACCGGGAGTCCGGCCACCACGCCAGCTGACCTGGCCACCAGGTCAGCGCGGCCCGACGTGGCCGGCCCGACTGTCGCAGCCGTGGTCACGTCGCTGCCGCCCGCGAGGTCCTCGGCCAGTGCGGCCATGACGAAGCCAGCGACGGCGACCGGATCGAGCCCGGCGGAACGCAGCCGCTCGGTCACGCTGCTGCTCAGGCCGGGAACGCCCGCCTCCGGGGCCAGTCCGCCAGGAAACTTAATCATCGAGCACCGGCTCGAATCCCTCGCCCAGCCCGGCTGGCTGGAGCGAGCAGACCAGGTGGCCACGCCAGGCGTCGTCTGGCTGAGCGTAGTCCTCCCGCCAGTGACTACCGCGCGTCTCCTGCCGCAGGAGCGCCGCGCGGACCAGTGCGGTGGCGACGAGGTGCAGGTTGGTTGCCTGCCACGCGGCGGCGTCAGGCTTATCGCACTCCTTGCTGCCGAGGTCGGACAGACCAGCCGCGGCCTGGCGCAGCCCCGTTCCCGATCTCAGAACGCCGGCGTTCGCCGACATCAGTTGCTGGAGCGGACGGACGATGGACGGGTCGATGATCCCCGACGGCCGGTCATCGAGGACGGGCTCACCGGCGGCCGGCAATTCCCGGCCTAGCGCGGTGGCGATGCGCTCGGCGAATACCAGCCCTTCCAGCAGAGAGTTTGAGGCCAGCCGGTTCGCGCCGTGCACACCGGTGCAGGCGGTCTCGCCACACGCGTACAAACCGGGCACGCTAGTGCGGCCGTGCAGGTCAGTCCTGACCCCGCCGCTGGCGTAATGCGCCGCCGGTACGACCGGAATCAGCTCAGTCACCGGGTCGATGCCGTGTTCGAGGCAGCTGGCCAGGATGGTGGGGAATCGCTGCTGCCAGGCCCGCGCGCCAAACTCCCGGCCGTCCAGGTACACGTGATCAGTGTTCGCGCTGATCATCTCGCGCATGATGGCCTTGGCCACGACGTCGCGCGGAGCCAGGTCGGCGAGCGGGTGCTGACCAGCCATGAACTGTCGTCCATCGGGATTGACCAGGACCGCGCCCTCACCGCGGACTGCTTCGGAGATAAGCGGCTGGCGGCCGCGAGCGTCTGCGCCGAGCCACAGCACCGTGGGATGGAACTGGACGAACTCAAGATCAGCTACCTCGGCCCCGGCCCGCAGCGCGAGCGCGACCCCGTCACCGGTGGAAACCGGCGGGTTCGTCGTCGCCTGGTAGACCTGCCCGAAACCGCCGGTCGCGAGCACCACCGCCGGGGCGTGCACGGCGCCTACTCCGTCAATCTGGCCTTCGCCGAGCACGTGCAGCGTGATCCCGGCTGCCCTGCCGTCCTCGGTGAGCAGCAGGTCGAGGGCCAGGGCGTGCTCGATGATGTCAAGCTCAGCACTGGAACCAGCCTCCGCGAGGGCGGCCAGGAGCGCACGTGAGATCTCCGCGCCGGTAGCGTCGCCGCCGGCATGCGCGATCCTGCGTCGCAGATGCCCGCCTTCCCTGGTGAGCGAGAGCGGCCCGGACGGCTCCCTGTCGAACTCAGCACCGAGATCGATCAGCCTGCGTACCGCACCCGGCCCGTCGGTCACGAGGGCGCGGACAGCATGCACGTCGCAGATGCCCGCGCCCGCGGTCAGCGTGTCCGATAGGTGTTGTTCGGGCGTGTCGCCGGGGCCAAGCGCCGCGGCGACGCCGCCCTGAGCCCACCGGGTTGAGCCATCGTCAAGCACTGACTTGGTAGCCAGCAGGATGCGCGCGTCCGGCAGCGCACGGCGGATCGCTAGGACCGTCGTTACCCCGGCGACCCCGGAGCCGACGACGACTACGTCGGTGTCCTTGCGCCAGCCAGGCGGCGGCGCGAGCAGTCGGCGGCTAATCATAGCGGGGCACTACCGATCTCGATACTGATGTTGTCGATGAGCCTGGTCCGGCCGACCTTCGCGGCTACCAGCAGTAGTGCCGGGCCGCGATAGCCGAGTCCGGCATCGGTGAACGACCTGGCATCGACGAGTGCCAGGTAGTCAAGCTCGACGGGCGGAGTCGCTGACGCCGCGGCGTCCAGCACCGCGCGCGCGGCCGCCAGCACCGCCGCGCTGCCGTGCGCGGTCATGGCGCAGGCGGCGGCGAGGGCTTCCGACAGCGCCAGCGCCGAAGTCCGCTCCGCCGGGGACAAGTAGGCATTGCGGCTGGACGCGGCCAGGCCGTCCGGATCACGGAACAGCGGGGCGGCCTCGATCCGCACGCCGAGGTCAAGGTCGGTCACCATCTGCCGGATCAGCGCCAGCTGCTGCGCGTCCTTGGCACCGAAGACGCCGACGTCAGGGCAGGTCAGCTGGAACAGCTTGAGCACCACAGTCAGGACACCGTCGAAGAAACCCGGCCGCGACTTGCCCTCAAGCACTCGCCCGAGCGGTCCGGGGTTGACGGTGACCATCGGCTCAGCCGGGTACATCTGCGCGCGGTCAGGACTGAAGACGGCGCTCACGCCTTCCTCCGCGCACACCGCCAGGTCCTGCTCCAGCGAGCGCGGGTATCGCTCGAAGTCCTCGCCCGGCCCGAACTGGAGCGGGTTCACGAAGACCGACACCAGCACGCTTCCGCCCGGACCGGCCATCTCCCGTGCCAGCCGTAGCGGCGAGCGGTGGCCGTCGTGCAGCGCGCCCATCGTGGGCACCAGAACCACCGGCCCAGGCAACGCGGCGCGCGCCGCGGTCAAGCCCTTCCGGGTCCTGATCAGCATCGGCACACCAGGGCCTGTCTTGCCCGGCGCTTGCGCCGGGTGCACCGCGGTCACGTGCGCGCCTCAGCTAGCACGTCGAGCAGCCGCTGCGCATCCGGGGCGCTAAGTATTCCGCTGGCCAGCGCCCTGGCCGCGGTGAGCCTGGCGAGTGCCAGATAGGCGGGCAACGCCTCTGGCGCGTCGGCGCGCAGCGCATTGACGTGACCGGCAACCGTCTCGGCGTCGCCGCGCGCCACCGGTCCCGTCAGGCCAGCGTCCCCGAGGCGGAGCGCGTTGTCGAGCGCCGCGGACAACAGCGGACCGAGCATCCGGGCGGGCTGCGCTACTCCGGCGCGGGTCAGCAGGTCCTCCGCCTGGGCGACCTGGGTCACCAGGTGATTCGCGGCGCCGGACAGCGCCGCGTGATAGAGGCCGCGGTCCGCCTCGGCGATGAAGACTGGCTCGCCGCCCATCTCCATCACCAGCACCTCGGCAGCCGGCCGCAGCACCGTGGGCGCAGTGACGCCGAAACTGATGCCCGCCAGTTTGTCGGCGTCATCCGCTCGCCCGGTGAAGGTCATGACAGGATGCAGCGCGAGCGGAAGAGCGCCGAGTTCCTTAGCCGGCTCCAGCACCGCCAGTCCGTGGCGGCCGCTCGTATGCGCCAGCATTCGCCCGGCTAGCGGCGCGCCGGTCACAGCCAGGCCTCGCACAAGCCCGGCCAGCGCATCGTCGGGCACGGTTAGCAGCACCAGGTCTGCCGTTGCTACCACGTCAGCAGGCTGTAGCACCGGAGTACCGGGCAGGTAGCGGTCGACCCGCTCCCTGGACGCGGTAGACACTGCGGACGCGGCGGCTATCCGGTGCCCGGCCCGGCGCAAGGCAACGGCCAGCGCCGTCCCGACCCGGCCGGCCCCGATCACCCCGACGTCAAGCCGTGCCGGATGCTCCTGCCCGGCCAGGCCGGCCCGCGTGCCTGCGGCAGGATCAGAACTCATGAGCCGTCCGGTGCCCGGGCTGATAACGCCGCTTGCTGGTCATCACCGGCTCGTCACCGCCCTGTCTGCGTGTCCTTGACCGAGCATCCTCTCGGATCTGATTCGGTTGCCGGCAGCCGGGGCCGTGTCTGGCGCCAACCCGGGCCAGCTCACGTCCAGCCAACTCATGGCAGGCCAGCCCAATCCGGGCGAGCCCGATCCGGGCGAGCCCGATCCGGGCCAGCCCGATTCTGCACTGCACAGTCGGCCCGCCATCGTTACGAGTGCCATTGCCAGGAGTCCCTTGACTGTGAGTCGTCATCGGAGTCGTCCGGCGGCTCAGGCGCCCGGCAGCATCGCTCCAGGTACAGCGCGGCAATGATGAGCGCGAGCGCCGCTGCGACGGTAGCCCCGGCAACTCTGGCGTCTCGCGCCGGAATCGTCTTCTCCAGCGAGCCGAGCACGAAGATGAGATAGCCGCCAGCCAGCCCGCCGAGCGCTGATCCGGCAACTGAGCTTGCCTTCGCTAGCGCCACGAGTCTTGCCACGGCGATCGGTGCCAGCGGCTTCGTCGTGCCACGGCGGCCGGTCAGTCTGGCCCGGATGTACCTGCCCACCACCGCCTCGGCGATAGCCAGGGCCGCTAGCGCGGGAATGGCCGTGACCGGTAGCAGCGGCAGGTTCTGGAAAGTTGCCCGCACTGCGAGCCAGGCGACGATGGCACAGGCGGCGAAGATGCCCGCCAGCGTGCCGGGGCGGGTCAGCTGCATTGCGTATCCGCTTCCTGCACTGGCAGCGTCAGCCTGAGTTCTGGCCGCCGTCGCACTCCAGGGATCAACGTGTGCACAGCCGAAGTAG
>Ga0335072_10013782_pt1 | contig 11500 bp, 10 predicted proteins | sample Lox_Sample_21_FD_206725 | JGI IMG/M metagenome (GOLD analysis project Ga0335072, IMG submission 206725) | Soil microbial communities from Loxahatchee National Wildlife Refuge, Florida, United States - Lox_Sample_2.1 | ecosystem: Environmental > Terrestrial > Soil > Wetlands | place: USA...
GGGGCGGTGCTGCTGGGCAAGCTGGCGACGCATGAATTCGCCCATGGCGGTCCGTCTTTCGACCTGCCCTGGCCGCCGGCGCGCAATCCGTGGAACGTCGCGCATTTCACCGGCGGCTCGTCGAGCGGGTCCGGCGCCGGCGTCGCCGCCGGGCTGACGCTGGGTGCGCTCGGGTCGGACACCGGCGGCTCGATCCGCAACCCGGCGGCGTTGTGCGGGTTGGTGGGGCTGAAGCCGACCTACGGGCTGGTGAGCAGGTTTGGCGTGTTCACCAACTCGTTCAGCTACGACCATGCCGGGCCGATGACCTGGAGCGTCGAGGACTGCGCGATCATGCTGCAGGCGATTGCCGGGCACGATCCGCGGGATCCGGCGAGCGCCGCGAGGCCGGTGCCGAACTATCGCGCCGCGCTGGCCGGCAGCATCAAGGGGCTGCGCATCGGCGTGCTGCGCCATTTGTACGAGGACGACGTGCCGGTGGGCGCCGCGGCGAAAGCGGCGCTGGAGGAGGCGTTCGCGGTGCTGAAGGGTCTGGGCGCCGCGCTGGAGGACGCGCGGATCCGGCCAGCGCAGGACTATTGCGACGTGAAGATCACCGGTGCGGAGAGCGAGCTTTATTCCGTGCACGAGCCGGTGCTGCGGCGCCGGCTAGATGATTTCGGCGAGGATTTCCTGGGGCGTTCGTTGGGCGCCCTGCTGATTACCGGGCCGGATTATGTCGCCGCGAGTCGGGAGCGGCGGGTGATGATGGCGGAGGCCCAGGACGTTTATGCGCGCTACGATGTGCTGGTGACGGCGGGGCCGGGGCCGGCGCCGCGGCTGGACGCATGGCGCACGATCAATTTCTGGCAGAAGGGCTCGCTGACGACGCCCTTCAATGTGCTGGGCGGGCCGGCCCTGGCGCAGTGCATCGGGTTCACCGGCGATGGGTTGCCGCTGTCGATGCAGGTGATCGGCCGGCCGTTCGATGACGCGACGGTGCTGCGGGTGGCGCATGCATATGAGGCGGCGACGCCGTGGCGGCGGCGGCGGCCCGGGTTGGATTTTGGTGTGCCGGCACCGCTGCCGCTGCCATCGGTGCCGGAACCGGAGCCAGCGGCGTTGCGGCAGGTGCGGCGGGACGAGATCGCCGCGCTCTGCCGGCGCGCGGGGCTCACGCTGAACGAGCGGCATTTCGAGCAACTCTGTGCCACGGCGCCGTATGTCGAAGCGATGACCGGGCGGCTGCGCAAGGGCAGGGAGTTCCATGAGGAGCCGAGTTCCGTCGTGGTGTTGGCATAGCGGGCACAGGGTGCGGCGCGTCGGCCGATCGAGGCCGAGCTTAAAACCCAGGGTCGCGCGGTTTAGAAACCTCTCCCACGATGCGGGAGGGGGCGGGACGCCGCCGGTGTCGCGGGGAAGGGTGGCCGGGCCGGCGCGCCGCCGGGTATCGTGGCATGCGGCGAGAGAACGCCGTGCACCGGCCCGATCGCCGTTATCCCCGACGCCGCGCGTCTCGGGCTTTTCCGCCGCAGGCGAGAGAGGTTCTGTTCCATGCTGGCCGCCATCTTGTCCGTCACCGGTTTCGGCCTCGGCATTGGACAGTTCGCGCCGTTGATGTCGCTGCTGCTGAACGCCCATGGCACCAGCCCGACGCTGAACGGGCTGAACGCCGCATCGGCGTTCGTTGGCGTGCTGGTCGGCCCGCTGCTGACACCGCGCGCCGTCCGCATGCTGGGCATCCGCAGCTTCCTGCTGCTGTGTTTCGCAGGGGAAATCGTCACCACGCTGCTGCTGAAGGAATTCGAGACCCTGGGCGCGTGGTTCGTGCTGCGCGCGCTGTCCGGCTTGCTCGGCTCCAGTATTTTCACGACGAGCGAGGCGTGGATCAACATGCTCGCGGAAGGGCGCGGGCGCGGGCGCATCATCGGGCTTTACGTTGCGTCGCTGTCGGCCGGTTTCGGCATCGGGCCGCTGTTGCTGTCGGTGACCGGCATCGCGGGCTGGCCGCCGTTCCTGGCCAATATCGCGATCCTGATCGTTGCCGCGCTGCCATTGCTCCGCGTCGGCAACGCCACGCGCGAGCTTGGTCGCGAGCAAGCGTCCCATCCGCTGGCGATGTTCGCGCGCGCCCCGCTGATCGTGCTGTCGGTCGCATTGTTCGGGCTGTACGAGGCGACCGCCATGGCGTTGCTGCCGATCTGGGGCGTACGCCTGGGATTTTCTCCGACGCTGGCGGCAACGACCTTGTCGGCGCTGTTTCTCGGCTCGGTGGCATTGCAGCTTCCGGTCGGCTGGCTCTCCGACAAGACCGCGCGGCTGACCACGCTGCGCGTGTGCGGCGGCGTGGGATTGCTGGGCGCGGTCGCGTTTGGGGCATTGGCGGCGCCGTCGCCGGCGATGCTGCCGGCGATCGCCGTCTGGGGCGGAATCGTGACGGCGATCTATCCGGTGTCGTTGAGCATGGCCGGCGACCGTTTCCACGGCAGCGAACTGGTCGCCGCCAACGCCGCGATCATCGTCGCCTACGGGCTAGGCGCGCTGATCGGGCCGGGTGTGGGCGGGGCCGTCATGGACCTTGCCGGTCCGCGCGGATTGTTCTGGTTCTTTGCCGCCCTGTTCTGCGGGTTCCTGCTCATGGCGTTGATGGCGCGGCCGGTCGGGCATGCGGTGCCGCACGCCCGGTAGCATGCGGTGCCGCACGCCCGGGTGCCGCACGCCCGGTAGCGCCCGCGCCGCCGATGCGCGACACTCCTGCGAAACGCCCATGGGAGAACCAGGATGAGCTTCGACTTCACCGGCAAACGCGCCATCGTCTGTGGCGGCAGCCGCGGCATCGGCCGCGCCATCGCGCTGGGCTTCGCGCAGGCGGGCGGCGCGGTCTCGATCTGCGCGCGCGGCGCCGAGACGCTGGAAAAGACCCGCCGGGAGATCGCGGCGTTCGGACAGACGGCGCATGCGGCTTCGGTCGATCTCGGCAATGCGGAGGCGATCCGCCGCTATATCGCAGATGCAGCTTCGGCGCTGGGCGGGATCGATCTGCTGGTGAACAATGCCTCCGCGTTCGGTTCGACCGACGACGAGACGGGCTGGACGTCGAGCCTGGCGATCGACCTGCTGGCGATCGTGCACGCGACCCAGGCCGCGCTGCCATTCCTGAAGGAGAGCAAGGGGAGCGTGGTGAACACGTCGTCGATCGCGGCGATGCACACCGCGGCGCGGCAGCCGCCCTATGGCGCGATCAAGGCGGCGTGCATCCATTACACCGGCACCCAGGCGGCCCTGTATGCGAAAGACGGCATCCGGGTGAACTGCATCGCGCCGGGCTCGATCGAGTTTCCCGGCGGCGTGTGGGACCGGCGCAAGACCGACGCGCCGAAGCTGTACAATGCCGTGCTACACTCGATTCCGTTCGGCCGCCTGGGCCATCCGGAGGAAGTGGCGAATGTGGTATTGTTCCTGGCCTCGCCGATGGCGTCGTGGGTCACCGGCCAGACGATCGCCGTCGACGGCGGACAGTTGCTGTGACGGACCGCCTCTGCCGCGGCGCGGGAGAGCGATAGGCTGAGCGTGCCGCAGACCGGCCCGGGCGCCTTCACTCCACCTTCTCGCGCGCCGCGGGAGAGGGAGCAAGGCGACCTTTTCTCCGGCCGCGGCGATACCGCGATTGCCGACGCCACGCCGTCCGAGACCGTCGCCGATCCCCGGGCACTGAGCGACGCCGCCCTGATCGCGGCCATTCCGCACGCCGGCCAATCGGCCTGCCGCAGCCTGGCCCTGGAGGCGGCCCGCCGCAGGCTGGTTGCCGCCGTTCCTGCACTTGAAGCGCTGTGCCGCCGGTTCAAAGGCTTCGGCCTGCGCCACACCGTCGCCGAGCAAGCCGCCGCTTTGCCGGCGATGGCCGCGATCGGAGGTGCGGAGGCCGTCGCCGCGATTCGCCGCATCATCGTCCAGGACGTGGTCGCCGGCCCAGGACTGACCGAGGCGGTGCGTGCGGCGGCCGCGCTGCGCTGCATCCTGCCCGAGGAGACCGCGGCGACGCTGCTGCGGCACCCCGATCCCGCCATCCGTGCACTGGCGTGCCGCTGCACCCCGCGCTCGGAACAATCCGCCGGGTTGCTTGCCAGCTTGCTCGAGGACCTCAACCCCGGCGTTGCCACGGAGGCGGCGAAGGGCCTGGCACGCATGGGCCGGCCCGATGGCCGTGGCTGGTTGCTCCGGTTGCTGGCCCAGCAGCCCGATGCCGACGTACTTGGAGCCATCGCAGTGATCGCTGACGATGAATGCGCGGTGTTGCTGGGGCGCATTGCCCGTTCGCATCCGGCGCTGCGCGAGGCTGCGGTTCAGGCACTCGAATCGATCGAGACTCCGCGGGCCGGCGCCGTGCTCGCGTCCCTGGCGACGGTGCCGACGGCCAACTGAGGCCGCCCGGAATCGCGCGGCCGGCACCCGCCCGGTTGCCGTCGAACGGTTCCTGTCCCTACGCTGCCGCCCGACACGTTGCCTTGGGGAGGGCGCGTCCAAATGTATGACGGCGAACTGACCGAAACCCGGCCGGGATGGCCTCGGCTGGGCCTGCTATGGTTGCTCGGGATCGATCTGCGCCTGACGATCCTGGCCGTGCCACCGGTGTTGCCGCTGATCCACCGCGACCTGCACCTGGACGAGAAAATGGTCGCGGCGCTGACCGGCCTGCCGGTGCTGTTGTTCGGGATTGCCGCCATCCCGGGGTCGTTGCTGATCGCGCGGATCGGGGCGCGGCGCGCGGTCGTCGCCGGTGTGCTGCTTGTCGCGATCGGCTCCGCGTTGCGTGGCGTCGGCCCGTCGGTGCCGATGCTGTTTGCGATGACCGCCGTGATGGCCGCCGGCGTTGCCGTGATGCAACCCGCGCTGCCGACGCTGGTGGGGCTGTGGTTCCCGACGCGCGTGCCGCTTGCCACCGCGATGTATGCCAACGGGCTGCTGATCGGCGAGGTGATACCGGCGAGCCTGACCATCCCACTGGTGCTGCCGCTGCTGGGCGGTAGCTGGGCGGCGAGCTTCGTGCTGTGGGGCGTGCCGGTGCTGGTAACCGCCTTCCTGGTGCTCGGATTCACGCCGCACCAGGAGTTGCGGCGGCGGCATGTGCGTCTGCGGTGGTGGCCGGATTGGCACGATATCCGGACCTGGCAGCTCGGGTTTATGCTCGGCGGCGTGGCGGCGACGTATTTCGGCTGCAACGCATTCCTGCCGGACTACCTGCATGCGATCGGCCGGCCGCATCTGGTAGATGCTGGGTTGACGGCACTGAACGCAGGGCAGCTTCCGGCGTCTTTCTACATCATGTGGCGGGGGAAGCATTTGGTGGGGCGGCGTTCGCCCTTCGTGGTGATGGCGCTGGTTTCGTTGCTGAGCTTGTTCGGGCTGCTGGTGCCGTCTGCTCCGGTGATCGTGGTCGCTTCGGCGATGGTAGGGTTTGCCGCTGCCTTCATGCTGATCCTGGCGCTGGCGTCGCCACCGGTGCTGGCTCGGCCGGAGGACGTGCACCGGATGGCGGCCGGCATGCTGGCGCTGGGTTATACGATCACCTTCATCGTCCCGTATCTGGGCGGCGCGGTCTGGGACGCGACGCACCTGACCGAGGCAGCGCTGCTGCCGGGCATGGCAGGAGCGCTGATCGTGGGGCTCGTGGGCGCGACGTTCCGGGTGGAACGGGGGGAATGAGCCACCACCCTCGGGCTTGAGACCACTGGCGACTACCGCGGAATCTCGACTCGCGTGGGGCGCGGAGCGAAGCGCGCGGCGCTCGTGTTCCGACGCCGACGGATCGTGCCTGCTGTCATTGCGAGCAAAGCGAAGCAATCTCTGGCAAGAGAATATGCGATCGCCGGTTGGAGATTGCTTTCATCGTCTTGTCGTTCGCCCGCCTCGGACGCAACGTGCTTCATCCGCACGACGTAAGCACCCACGAAGGACCGCCATCATGCCGCAAGACCTTCTGCTGCGCCCGATCGGCGTGATCGCCACCCCCTGGCGCAGCATCGCCGATTGTCCGCGCAATGGCCGCCAGCCTGATCCTGCGCCGGTCTGCACCGCGCGCATTTTCCCCGAGTACTGCGATGGGCTGCGCTCCATCGAGGGATTTTCGCACCTCATTCTTCTGTATTGGCTGGGCGGATCGAACCCGCCGCAACTCGTCTTCACGCCGCCATTCGATACCAACCCCCGCGGCATCTTCGCCACGCGCGGCCCGCGCCGCCCGAACCCGATCGGCCTCTCGGTCGTCGCATTCGATGGTATGAATGGGCCGGACGTTCTGAGGGTCCGCTACCTGGATTGTACCGACGGCACGCCCCTGCTCGACATCAAGCCCTACCTTCCGACCACGGATGCCGAGCCGGATGCGCGCATGGGTTGGTTGAACCAACACGCCACGCGCAACCGACAGACCAGCGCATCGTGACGGCTGCGTATCTCGATTGACTTGTGTCGCGTGCTTCGTCAGGCTGCGTTTCCTGGGATGGGGCCCACGAATGGCCCGGACGCAAAAACGGGAGGACGATTATGATACGCCACCGCGGCGTAACGTATAGATTGATCGTGCCTGTGCGCACGACGTGATGTCGGCTGTTCTGTCTCCGAGCAATACGCCGCTGCTGGCAATCCGCGGCGTGAAGGTGCGTTTTGGCGGCGTGGTTGCGCTGGGCGGAGTCTCCTTCGATGTCGGATATAGCCAGATCTGCGGCCTGATCGGTCCGAACGGGTCCGGCAAGACGACACTTTTTAATTGTATCAGCGGTATCTATCGCTACCAGGAAGGCGAAATTCTGTTCGAAGGCGCATCGCTGCGAACAACGCCGCGGCACGCCATGGCCGCCCTGGGCGTCGGCCGCACCTTCCAGAACGTCGCCCTGTTCCGTCGGCTGAGTGTCCGCGACAACATTTTGGTCGGCGCGCACCATCTGGGCCGGTCGGGCTTCGTCGCCAACGCCCTGCGTCTGCCGGTCGTCTGGCGCGAGGAAAGCGCGGCGAACGCGCGGCTGGAGATGCTGCTGGACCTGCTGGACCTGCGATCGGTCGCGCGCGTTTCTGCCGGCAGCCTGCCGTTCGGCTGGCAGAAGCGAGTCGAACTGGGGCGTGCGCTGATCGGCGGCCCCAAGCTGCTGATGCTGGATGAACCGGCGGGCGGACTGAATCATAGCGAGGTCGATGACCTCGCCGGATTGCTCCATCGGATCCGCGAGCATTTTACGCTCAGCATCCTGTTGGTGGAACATCACATGAGTCTGGTGATGCGCGTCTCCGACAAGGTGGTCGCGCTGGAATTTGGCCGCAAGATTGCCGACGGCACGCCCGATGAGGTGCGCAACGAGCCCGAAGTGATCCGCGCCTATCTCGGCGAAACCGACGAGGAGGTGCATCGTGCCCGCGTTGCTTGAGGCGCGCGGGCTGCACGCAGGATACGGCGAGACGAAAGTGCTGCACGGCATCGACTTCGCCGTGCAGGACGGCGGAGTCAGCGCATTGCTCGGCGCCAACGGTGCGGGCAAAACCACCACTCTGCGCGCGATTTGCGGCATGGTGAAGACGCAGGGTGAGATCCACCTTGCCGGCGAGCGCATCGATGGAAGAGCGACCGAGGATGTGGCGCGTCGCGGCGTCGCGCATGTGCCCGATGGGCGCGGGACGTTCCTTGAGCTGACGGTCGAGGAGAACATGCGGCTGGGCGCGTATCTAAGGAAGCGACGCGAGACCGAGTCCGATTTCGAACGCATGTTTGGCTATTTCCCACGTCTGCGCGAACGCTTTCGCCAGCAGGCCGGCACTCTGTCGGGCGGCGAGCAACAGATGCTGGCGATCGCGCGGGCGCTGCTGCTGCGGCCGAAGCTGTTGCTGCTGGATGAGCCGTCCTTCGGCCTGGCGCCCCTGATCGTGCAGGAGATCTTCGCGATCATGCGGCGGATACGCGCCGAAGAGCATGTGAGCATCCTGCTGGTGGAGCAGAATGCGAATTTGGCGCTGGATTTTGCAGAGCATGCGTATCTGCTGGAAACGGGGCGGATCGTTGTGTCCGGGCCGGCGGCAGAGATCCAGCAGGATGAGTCGGTGCGGCGGTCGTATTTGGGGTACTAAGGCAACACCATCGGGGGCGTACTGTCATTGCGAGGAGCGAAGCGACGAAGCAATCCCGTTCGTGAGGATGCACGGTCCATCGAACCGGTCGAGGTTGCTCCGTCACTTCGCTCTTCGCAATGACATGAGATCGACCGAGGTTGCAGCGTCGCTTCACGCCTCGCAATGAGGTCGACAAGGAGGATTTCTTGGAAGGCTTGATCCATCAGGTGATGTCCGGCATCGCGAACGGCAGCATCTATGCGTCCGTCGCGCTGGCGCTGGTGATGATCTTCAAAGCCACCAACCATATCAATTTCGCCCAGGGCGAAATGGCGACGTTCTCCACTTATGTCTCGCTCACCCTGATCAACGCCGGACTGCCGTTTTGGGTTGCCTTCGTCACTACCCTGGCGATCGCCTTCGTCGCCGGCATGATCATCGAGCGCGTTCTGCTGCGGCCGATGATGAACGCACCGGTGCTGTCCTCGGTCGGCGTATTCATCGGCCTGCTGCTGATCATCAACGCATGTAGCGGCTGGTTCTTCGGATATACAATCAAGAGCTATCCCTCGCCCTTCCACAGCCAGCCGATGCTTGGCGGCTATGTGTCAGCCCACGAACTCGGCTCCACGGCTGTCACGCTGGTCGTATTGCTCCTGGTCTATCTGTTCTTTCGCTACACCAAGCTTGGACTTGCAATGCGCGCCGCGGCGTTCAATCCGGTCTCCGCCCGCCTGGTTGGCGTGCGCGTCGGTGCGATGCTCGGGTTGGGCTGGGGCATGGCCGCGGCGATCGGCTCCGTGGCCGGCATGTTGGTGGCCCCCATCGTATTCCTCGACCCCAACATGATGTTCGGCATCTTGCTCTATGCCTTTGCCGGCGCATTGCTGGGCGGTATCGACAATCCGTTGGGCGCCGTGCTGGGCGGCTTTGCCGTCGGCGTCATCGAGAATCTCGGCGGCGCCTACGTCGTCGGGACCGAGTTGAAGCTGACGCTGGCGCTGGTGATCATCGTCTGCGTGCTGGTTATTAAACCGACCGGTCTGCTGGGCCGGGCCGTACAGAGCAGGGTGTAGTCGATGCCAAGCGAGCAAACCATGCAGGGCAGCCCGATGGCCGCAACCGGTGTGAAGCCGGGAGACACGGTGTCGTTCGCGCCGGCACCCGCGCATGAGGTCCCCGCAGCCTCCGGCGCTGGCCCGTATATAACCTCCACCGGCAGCGCCACGCCGTTCGCCGTCGCGAAGACAACGTATCCGGACAACACGCGGCGCAATATATCCTTGGTCGTGCTCGCGCTGATCGTGGCCGCCGCTCTGCCGACCGCATTCTTCAACGGCTACCACCTTTTCCAGCTTACTATGGTGGTGGTCTATGCGATCGGCATTCTGGGGCTGTCGCTGCTGATCGGCTTCAATGGCCAGATCTCGCTGGGGCACGGCGCGTTCTTCGCGATCGGCGCCTATACCGCCGCGATCCTGATGGCGAACTGGGACGTGCCCTACTGGGCGACGCTGCCGGTGACTGCGATCGTCTGTGCGATCGTGGGTTTCCTGATCGGGTTTCCGGCCTTGCGGCTGGAAGGGCACTACCTCGCTTTGACCACGTTCGCCCTGGCGATCTCGGTGCCGCAGCTCCTGAAGATCAATGCGGTTTCGGATTGGACCGGCGGCGTGCAGGGGCTGGTGCTCGACAAACCCGATGCGCCGTTCGGCCTGCCATTGACCGGCGATCAATGGCTCTATCTGTTCTCGCTGGCGGTCGGAATCGCGCTTTATTTGATTGCGTGGAACCTGACGCGCGGTCGCGTTGGAAGGGCGATGATGGCGGTGCGCGACCACTCGCTGGCGGCCGAGGCAATGGGCGTTAACCTCGCCATTCTGAAGACCCGTACATTTGCGTGGAGCGCAATGATCACCGGCATCGCCGGCTCGTTGCAAGCGATCGTGGTACAGTTCGTTGCGCCAGACGCTTACGGTGTGTTCATCTCAATCTTTTTGTTCGTCGGCCTGGTGGTAGGGGGCGTCGCGTCGATCGGCGGCACGATCCTTGGTGCCTTGTTCATCGAGTTCGTGCCGAACGTCGCCACGGACTTGTCCAAGTCCGCACCGGGCGCGATCTATGGTGCGCTGCTGATCGGAGTCATGTTCCTGATGCCGCAAGGCGCAGGCGGGTTTTTGAAGTCATTGGTTGCACGCGCACGTAACCTCTCCCGCGACGCGGGAGAGGTTAAGGCGCGTTAGCGCCGAGGGTGAGGGTGATCAGGTCGGTATATTGCTTTTGAGAACGCTGCGTACCGACCCGATCACCCTCACCCTCCGTGCTAGGGGTGATCCGCTTTGCCGCCCAACCGGCCTCTCCCGCGCGCGTAGCGCGCGAGAGAGATTTCTGTGATCGCTTACCTTACCTCTATCGCCGTCACCGCCGGCATCTATGCACTCATGGCGCTGGGCGTGAACCTGACCTGGGGCCTGGCCGGGATGATCAATCTGGGCCTCGCCGGGTTCTTCGCGGTCGGCGCCTATACCACCGCGCTGCTGACGAAATCCGGCTGGCCGATCCCGCTCGGCATCGCCGCCGCGGCATTCACCGCCGCAGCGACCGGCGCCATCGTTGCCCTCATCACCGCGCGTCTGCGCAGCGATTACCTGGCCATCGTGACGCTCGGCTTCTCCGAATCCGTCCGCATAGCCGCGGCGAACGAGATCTGGCTCACCAACGGGTCCGACGGCATCGCGGGCATTCCCGGCCCTTGGCGTGGCCTCGTTTCGCCGCAGGTGTTCGAGCAACGCTTCCTGGCGATCGTGCTCGTGCTGCTTGCCATCACGTACTTCCTGCTACAGCGCCTCTCCCGATCCCCCTTTGGCCGCGTGCTGCGCGCGATTCGCGACGACGAGGATGTTGCGGCCGTGGCGGGCAAGCACGTGCTCGCGTTCAAGGTCAAGGCATTCGCCATGGGCGCCGCTGTCCTGGGCGCGGCCGGCGCGCTCTATGCACACGACACCTCCTATGTCGCGCCCGACATCTTTGCGCCGTTGCTTACCCTGAATATCATCCTGGCGCTCGTCGCCGGGGGCCTGGGCAACAATGCCGGCGCCCTGCTCGGCGCGGTCCTGATCGTGGCCGTGCTCGAAGGGACACGCTTCGTTGCACCGCTGCTTTCCTTTCTCACGCCGGCACAAGAGGCCGCCATCCGCGAACTGCTGATCAGTGTCCTGTTGCTGGCGATGCTGCGTGTGCTGCCCGCCGGCGTGCTGCCGGAACGACGCGGTGAAACGGCGCGTTGAAGACGCGATGCATCCATACGCAGTATCTTCTTGATCCGCCTCCATCTATAGTGCCCGACATGCCATTTGACGTGCGGGATTTCCCCGGCGCACCGCCGGAAGACCGAGCAGCCGGCCGGCGCAATCGCCGGTTGGTGGCG
>Ga0335072_10013783_pt1 | contig 11500 bp, 11 predicted proteins | sample Lox_Sample_21_FD_206725 | JGI IMG/M metagenome (GOLD analysis project Ga0335072, IMG submission 206725) | Soil microbial communities from Loxahatchee National Wildlife Refuge, Florida, United States - Lox_Sample_2.1 | ecosystem: Environmental > Terrestrial > Soil > Wetlands | place: USA...
GGTTTCGTTGGTCCAGAATGCCGCCGGCCTCAGGCAATTCGACTTTTCCTATGGGGCTGGCGTGTTTGGTTTCACGGCATCGCCATCGACTAGCGGTGCGGCCCCGATTCCAAACCTGATCGACGCCGGCCAGGGACTCGTCGCCGCTTCACCTCGAGCGGCCAACTCTGCTCCCTATGCCTTCTGGCTGCATTCGCTCGGCGGCTGGCAGAACCTGCAGACCGATAACAATGCACCTGGAATGATCCAGAGCACGACCGGCATCATCGGCGGAGTTGACGCCGATCTGCCGTCTCGGCCGGGCGCGGATCTGAAGGCCGGCCTGGCGTTGAGCTACACAACGAGCCAGCTCGGCAACATTTCCAGTGAATCGGGAAGCACGGACGCGTTTCGCCTCTACGTCTACGGCACGCGCGCCTTCGGACCCACCTATGTCGCCGGCAGCCTTGGCTACGGCAACCTGCAAATGTCGACGAGCCGCGTGATCGATACGATCGGTCTCAGCGGCCTTGCCTCCGGCGCCACCGGCGGCAGCGAATGGACCGCCAACCTCGACACCGGCTATCGGCAGACGATCGGGCGATGGCTGCTCGAACCCTCGGTGGGGCTGACCTACATGCGCGAGCAGCGCCAGTCCTTTAACGAATCCGGCGCCGGCGCGCTCGACGTGGATTACGATGCCAGCAGCTTGAACACGCTGCGGTTCTCTGCGGGCACGCGCGTGCAGGGAAGTTTTTCGTTCTACGACGGTTTGACCCTGCGCCCGGAATTTCAGGTTCACTACCTGTATGATGCGCTGCAATTGGCGCCCATCACGACTGCGACACTGGAGGGGCTGCCGGGCATTCCATTCTCGTTCGCCGGTGTTCAGGTCGGCCGCAGCGGCGCCGAGTTCGGCACCGGCGTGACATTGGCTAAATCCGACCGGCTGGCGCTCGTTGCCGACTACAGCGCTGAACTGCGCGAGCATGAGACGCTGCAGACGGTCTGGGGCGGGTTCCGCGCGACCTGGTAAGCGGCACCCGGCGAATGCATCTGCCAAAGCAGTGCTAGTCCTTAGCAGTGTTAGTCCCTGGCGATGATCTCGCGCTCGCCGCGATGCACGATCGGCTCGGGCCGTGACGGACTAATCTGGCGCCGCATCAATCGCTTCGGCCGCCGCCGCGCAATGGCGCTCCGCCGCCGCCGGCGCCAGGTCGGCGCTTCAATGCGCAGGTGTGCGCCAAGCCGGGCGAAAGGTTCGCGGAGCGATCCGTCGGTTTCGGCGACCAGCAGAGGAAGACCGAGTACGCGGCCCCAGCACTGCCATTCGGCGACGACGTCATCGGACTCGGCCGCTGCGAAGAGCGGCAGCGACAGCGACGGGTCGCCGTGCTCGAGCACAACGGCGAGCGAACTCGCAACGTTTGCGGCCTCGGCAAAGAACAAGCGGATGGCGACGCCGCGAAATGCCGCGACCGGCAAGTTGAGCGCCATGCGCATGCCCCGCACCGAGCGGCGCAGCACGACGCGCTCGCGATGCAGATCGACGACGCGCAGGCGCTGGTCGGCCGCGGTATCCACGGCGGCAAAGCGCACGGGCAATGAGAAGGGGTCGAGCCGCACAGGGAACCCCGTCGCGCCAGCGCGATGGGGCGCCTCAGGGGTCCCCAACGCATTCGCGCGCTGGGGTTGCCCGATGCAGCCCGACCCGGCAGTGAGCCTGCCGGCTTCCATTCGACGCCTCGAAAACTCGTCACTCCCCCCGGACTGTTTCCGCCCGGTTGTCGCCACAATGCCAAAGCGCCGTCGCAATCGGCTTAACAACGCTGGTTAAAAGGTCGTATTGCGCGGCAAACGGTTCGCATGATTGACGAGGAGTTGCTGCGCAATCGACAATCGGCGGAAATTGCCATTTCGCGCGGGAGTTCTATGGTTGAATCGCACCGCCCCCGCGTACATCTTGGTCTCATCCGTATTGGCCAAATCCGGCCTGGCAACGTCCGTGCCTGCGCCGCCGCAAACGAGTTTATTTGCAAATGTCATCTCTCCTCGATCAATCCGCATTGTCCGATCTCGCCGAACGTCTGGTCGCCGCCGCCAAGCGCGCGGGCGCGGACCAAGCTGACGCCATTGCGGTGCGCGGCATCTCGCTTTCGGTCGACGTACGCGATGGGGCGGTAGAGGAATCGCAGCGGGCCGAGGGCGACGACGTCGGCTTGCGTGTCCTGATCGGAAAGCGACAGGCAGTGGTGTCGACAAATGACATCAGGGCCGATGGTCTTGATGCGCTGGCCGAGCGGGCGGTCGCCATGGCGCGCGCGGCGCCCGAGGACCGCTTCGCCGGATTGGCCGACGAGGCGCTTCTGGCGCGTCAGTTTCCGGCGCTGGATCTGCTCGATCCCGACATGGCCTCGGTCGAAGTATTGGAAGAACGCGCGCGCGAGGCGGAGGCGGCGGCGCTGGCGGTTACCGGCGTCACCAAGTCCGGCGGGGCGTCGGCCTCATCGGGCATCGGCGGCATGGTTCTGGTCACCAGCCACGGCTTTCGCGGCGCCACACTCTCCTCCAGCCACTCGATTTCGATGTCGGCGATCGCCGGCAGCGGCACCGGCATGGAAACCGACTACGATTACACCGCAACGCTGCACGCAACCGATCTCGAAAGCGGAGAGAAAATCGGCCGCAGCGCCGGCGAGCGAGCGGTCAAACGGCTCAATCCGCGAAAAGTCGCTACCCGCCCGGTGCCGGTGGTGTTCGATGCACGCATCGCCGGCTCGCTCGTCGGCCACGCCGCGAGTGCGGCCAACGGCAGCGCGATCGCGCGTAAGACGAGCTTTTTGCGCGAGAAGCGGGGCGACCAGATATTTCCTCGCGGCATCGACATTATTGACGATCCGCTGCGCAAGCGCGGCCTGCGTTCGCGGCCATTCGACGCCGAGGGTGTCGCCGCACGTGTGCAGAAAATCGTGGAGGACGGGGTGCTGCAGACCTGGCTGCTCGACAGCGCGACCGCGCGCGAACTTAATCTGGAGACCAACGGGCACGCCCAGCGTGGCGTGTCGTCAACGCCCTCGCCGGCCCCGAGCAATCTGCACCTGACCCCCGGCACCAAGACTGCGAAAGAATTGATCGGCGAAATCAAGGACGGCTTCTTCGTCACCAGCCTGATCGGCATGGGCGTCAATCTGGTAACCGGCGACTATAGCCGCGGCGCCTCGGGTTTCTGGATCGAAAATGGCGAGTTGACGTATCCGGTGAGCGAAGTGACGATTGCCGGACGCCTGCTGGACCTGTTCAAGAGCCTGGAACCGGCCAACGATCTCGTCTTCCGCTACGGCACCAACGCGCCGACACTACGCCTGGAGGGTCTCACTGTTGCCGGCCGTTGAGACACTCGACACCGCCGTCGATCGCTTGGCCGCCTCCGTCCGTGAGGCCGGCCAGCTGGCGCTATCCATGTTCGGCACCCCGCTGAAGAACTGGACCAAAGGCGCCTCCTCGCCGGTCTGCGAGGCCGACATCGCCGTCGACGCCCTGCTGCGCGAACGGCTGTGCGCCGCGGAGCACAGTATCGCCTGGCTGTCGGAGGAAAGCGCCGACGATCCGTCACGGCTCACAGCGCGGCTCGTCTGGATTGTCGATCCGATAGACGGCACCCGGGGCTATATCGCCGGGCTACCGGATTGGGCAGTGTCGGCCGCGCTGGTGGAGAACGGACGGCCGATTGCGGCCTGCCTGTTCGCGCCGGTGACCGACGAATTCTTCATGGCGGTTGCCGGTAAAGGCGCTACCCGCAATGGAGCCGCGATCGCGGCCAGTCCCGGCGCCGGGCTTGCGGACATGCGCGTCGCCGGACCGAAGAATTTTCTCGAACGGCTTGCCGCGATCGCCCCGCCATTCGCCACCATGCCGCGCGTACATTCGCTGGCGCTGCGGCTCGCCCGCGTCGCCGACGGATCGCTCGAGGCTGCCATCGCCGGCGGCAGCAGTCACGATTGGGACCTTGCGGCCGCCGATCTTTTGGTGCACGAAGCCGGCGGCGCGCTTACTCCGTTCAGCGGCGAGGCGCTGACCTATAATCGTGCCGTGCCACGGCACGGGATGCTTGTCGCCGCCGGGCGCAACCGGCACGCGGCGCTCATTCAAATCTTGAAGGATCCCCGGCTCGCGCCGCCGCCGATCGCGTAAGGCGTGAGCCGTTCAAACCGATATAGCCGCATGCCCGAAACCGTCTCACAGGCAAAACCCGCAAAACAATTACTCCATCTTGTCTTCGGCGGAGAATTGGAGAGTGTCGACGGCAGCGAGTTCAAGGATTTGGAGAAACTCGACATCGTCGGCATATTTCCGAACTACGCAAGCGCCTACGCGGCCTGGAAGGCGAAAGCGCAAGCCAGCGTCGACAATGCGCAGATGCGCTATTTCGTTGTGCATCTGCACCGCCTGCTCGATCCGGCGGGAACTGCCTAGTGGTCCTCATTGACTTCCCCACCTGACGTGCCGCCACGGACGTGGCAGAGTGCGCATGGTTTGAGCGGTTGGTCGCGTGAGGGGGCCACAAGGTCGACCGTGCCGTTTAGCCACGTTGGGGAGTGGTGAGTTTGCCCGATCGACTGCCGGTGGTGTTGCGCCTTTACCGGTCGGCAACCCGTGTTGCGACGCCGCTCGCACCGCGCCTGCTTGCCGAGCGGCTCGGCCGCGGCAAGGAGCACCCGACGCGGCTCGCCGAACGCCGCGGCCAGGCGAGCCAGGAACGGCCGCGCGGGCCCTTGATCTGGCTGCATGCCGCCAGCGTCGGTGAAATGCTCGCCGTGGTTCCGCTGATCGAGCGTATCCGCGCCCAGGATTTCGCCGTGCTTGTGACTTCGGGCACCGTGACCTCGGCGTCGCTCGCCGAACGCCGCCTGCCGGACGGGGTGATCCACCAATTCGTGCCGCTCGATTCACCGTCCTTCGTACAGAGCTTCCTCGATCACTGGCGGCCGGACCTCGCCTTGTTCGTTGAATCCGACCTTTGGCCGAACCTCATACTCGGCTGCGCCGCGCGCAAAATCCCGCTGATCCTGGTCAATGGCCGGGTCTCGCAACGCTCGTTCGGCCGCTGGCGGCTCATTCCCGGCGCGATTTCCGCGCTGTTGGGCCGCTTCGATCTGTGCCTTGCTCAATCGCCCGCCAATGCGCAGCGCTTTTCGCGGCTCGGCGCCCCGCGTGTCTCTTCCACCGGCAATCTGAAGCTCGATGTGCCCGCCCCGCCAGTCGACCGGCCGACGCTGCACCGCTTTAACGCGCTGATCGGTCTACGTGCAGTCGTTGCCGCCGCCTCCACGCATCCGGGCGAGGAAACCACCATCATCGCCTCCCATCGGCGGCTGCGGGCCAAATATCCGACGTTGCTGACCGTCATCGTGCCGCGACATCCCGAGCGGGGGCCAAGCATCGCCGAAATCGCCAGCGTGGCCGGGCTCTCGGTCGGGCTGCGCTCACGCGGCGATCTGCCCAAGCGCGACGTCGACATTTACATCGCTGACACGCTCGGCGAGCTCGGCCTAGTCTACAGCATCGCACCGATCGTGTTCATGGGCGGCTCGCTCGCGAGCCACGGCGGCCAGAACCCCATCGAGCCGATCCGGCTCGGCGCAGCGGTGCTGCACGGTCCCGATGTCTGGAATTTTGCCGAAATCTACGCAAACCTCGACGACGCCCACGGCGCCGAACAGGTCGCCGACGAGGAGGCACTGATTACGCACCTGGGCGCCTGGCTCGCCGATCCGGAGGCACGCGGCACTGTCGCCAAGGCTGGCGCACAGACGGTGGACAGGCTCTCCGGCGCGCTCGAGCGAACGCTAGCCGCGCTCGATCCCTATCTGATGCAGCTTCGGCTCGAACAGCGCGCATCGTAATATGGATCGTCGCTGCAAAGCGGCGTCCTCGGTTGCGGATGAAGCATTGATGCGCGCGCCGTCGTTTTGGTGGAAGCCCGGCCACGGCCGCCTGCTCAGCCCCTTTGGGGCGATCTACGGAGCGGCAACGGCCTTGCGTATGCAGGCGGCCGGCTACAACGCCGGCGTGCCAGTGATTTGCCTCGGCAATCTGACGGTCGGCGGTGCCGGCAAGACGCCGGCGGCGCTTGCGGTGGCGCGGCTTCTGCTCGCCGCCCACGAGCGGCCATTCTTCCTCAGCCGCGGCTATGGCGGCAAGCTCGCCGGCCCGGTGCTGGTCAATCCTTCGGTCCATACCGAGGTCAATGTCGGCGACGAGCCGCTGCTGCTTGCCCGCCTTGCCCCGACCATCGTGGCACGCGACCGTGTCGCCGGAGCGAAGTCGGCGCGGTACGGCGGCGCTGGCGTCATCGTCATGGATGACGGCTTTCAAAACCCGTCACTGCATAAGGACCTTTCGATCCTCGTTGTCGACGGGCGCCGCGGTATCGGCAACGGCCGCATTTTTCCGGCTGGTCCGCTGCGCGCGCCGCTTCGCACGCAGATCGCGCGCGCACAGGCCCTCGTCATCGTCGGAGCGGACGATGGCTCAGCCACGATCGCCGAAGTGGGTCGCCGCCGCGGTCTTGCGATCTTCCATGGCCGCCTCGAGCCCGATCGCCAACAACTCGCGGCGCTGCGCGGCCGCAATATCCTGGCGTTTGCCGGCATTGCCGATCCGCAGAAATTTTTTTCAACGCTTGCTGAGGCCGGCATCACGATCGCTGAAAGGCGAGAATTCGCCGACCATCATCGCTACACCGCTGCGGAGGCGCAGACGCTGCTGGCTCTGGCGGACAGCAGAAATCTCATGCTGTTGACCACCGAGAAGGACCACGTCCGCTTTTCCGGCGCCCCCCAACTGGCCGCGCTCGCCGCCCGCGCCGGCACGTTACCGGTGCGGCTCGTCATTGACGAAGAGGAGGCGTTCCGCGAACTCGTGCTCAAAGCGCTACGGCGAGAATTGCCACGCTAAAGCCGCCTTGCGCTCGCGTCGTGCGCGGCGAATTCGTCTATTCGCCCAATTGGGCGCAAGGATCCTCAAGCGTTTTGCTGTCTAACTCTTGCGCGCATATCCGCCGACATGCCGCTGCATGACGGCTTCCGGCGAGGCGTAGGCTTCCTGCAAATCGACGCTCCAATATCGCAGCTCCTCGAGCGGGATTTCCACGCCGGTGACGGCACAGCGCACGAAGGCGCCGGGCCTAATCACGCGAAAATCCCCGTCGAGATATTTGACCTCAGCCTCCCCGGGCATCGGAGCCGGCCGATCGGTGCGATTGAGCAATTCGATCTCTCCCTTTGCGGCTTCGCCAAACGACGGCCACCAACATAATCACTCCGCCACAGCGGCGAAACCCTCCGATTTGTGATCGCACGCGTGCTGCGCCGCACTTTCGCGTTGTGCTATGCTAAGTGACGGGCGTCGAACGAATTTAGTGCCATGCATTGCAAAGCTTTTGTTTCCGCGCTTGCCGGCGCGGCGCTGTGGGCTACTGCCGGCGCCGCGGCGGAAGCGGTCAATATTCCCGAAGGCAACCTGACACTGCGTGCGACGCTCTACCGGCCGCAGGGTACCGGGCCGTTCCCGGCCGTCGTCGCGCTGCACGATTGCGGGGGGCTGGAGGGCCGCCCAACCACGAATGCCGAGGTGTATGGCGAGTGGTCGACGGTGCTAGCCGCCAAGGGTTTTGTGGTGATCTTTCCCGATTCCTTCGGCTCGCGCGGGGTCGGCGCGCAGTGCCGGCTGCGGGAGCCCAAGGTTCGCGCTTCGCGCGAGCGGGTCGCCGACGCCAACGCGGCGCGGCGCTGGCTGCAAACACAGAATTTCGTGCGGCGGGATCGTATTTCGCTGCTCGGCTGGTCGAGCGGCGCGATAGCGGCGCTGTGGACAGTACGACCGAATGCGACGCCACGTGATAGCGGCGCCGATTTCCGCTCGGCGGTGGCGCTCTATCCGGGCTGCGCGCGCCTGCACCAGACCGCGTGGAGCGCGCGCGTTCCGACCCTGATCCTGATTGGGGGAGCCGATGAGTCGACGCTCGCGTCGACCTGCGAGCAGATGGTCGCCGGCGCGCGCGGACGTAGCGCCCGCGCCGAGATCGTCGTTTATCCGGGGGCCGGTCACGACTTCGACCGCGCCAATAGCCTGGCGCGGCCGCGCACCGAGCCCTCCGGCGTCGCCGATCCACCCGGGCGGGTGCGTCGCGGCACCAATCCCGCCGCGCGTGCCGACGCGCTGCGGCGCGTACCGCTGTGGCTCGCGCGGTAGAAAACCGGACGTCGGAAATCAGCAAGCGGGAGCCGAAAATTACGGCGCGAAAGGCCGGTAGTACGGCATTTTCGCTTCGTGTATTCTGACGTCAGGCTTCTGACCTTCGATTTCCGCCCATGCCCGAAATCCCGCAGGCTCAGCACTTCGACTACATCATTGTCGGCGCCGGCTCGGCCGGCTGCGTTCTCGCCAACCGGCTGACCGCCTCGGGGCGCCATCGAGTCTTGTTGCTCGAGGCCGGCGGCGAAGACCGCAATATCTGGATTCACATTCCGCTCGGCTACGCCAAGCTGTTCGCCGACGCCAAGGTCAATTGGCTCTACAAGACCGAGCCGGAACCCGAGCTGAACAACCGCCAGGTGATCCAGCCGCGCGGCAAGGTGATGGGCGGATCGAGCTCGATCAACGGGCTGTTGTATGTCCGCGGCCAGCACGAGGATTTCGATCACTGGCGGCAGCTCGGCAATACCGGCTGGGCGTTCGCCGACCTGCTTTCCTACTTCCGCCGTGCCGAGGATCAGGAGCGCGGCGAGGACGAATTGCACGGAGTCGGCGGCCATCTGAAAGTCTCCGATGTGTGCGAGCCGCATCCGTTGTGCGAAGCCTTCATCGCAGCCGTGCAACAATCGGGCTTTCCGCGCAACGACGACTTCAACGGGCCTACTCAGGAAGGCGCCGGCTACTTCCAGCTCACCACCCGCAACGGACGGCGCTGGTCGACCGCGGTCGGTTATCTGAAGGAGGCGCGGCGGCGGCCCAACCTGTCGGTTGCCGCCAACGCGCTCGCCACGCGCGTGCTGTTTGACGGCCGCCGCGCCGTTGGCGTCGAATACCGCCAGGGGCAAGCGACGCACACCGCCTACGCCGACGGCGAGGTCATCGTCTGCGGCGGCGCGATCAATTCCCCGCAGCTCCTGCAGCTCTCCGGCCTCGGGCCGGCAAAAATTCTGCAAGACCTCGGCATCGTGCCGATCGCCGACATGCCCGGCGTCGGCGCCGACCTCCAAGACCACCTGCAAGTCCGCTTTCAGTACCGCTGCACCGAACCGATCACGATGAACGACGTGGTCAACGATTGGCGGCATCGCTATGCCGCCGGGCTCCGCTATCTGCTCACGCGCAAGGGCTTGCTGACCATCGGCGCCGGCTATGCCGGCTCGTTCCTGCGCACGCGGCCGGAATTGGCGACGCCGGACGTGCAGCTCCACTTTCTGATCTTTTCCTCCGACACCGCCGGCGCCACGCTGCATCCGTTCCCGGGTTTTATCACCTCGGTGTGCCAGTTGCGGCCGGAGAGCCGCGGCTTCGTGCGCATCAAATCCGCCGACCCGGCCGCACCGCCGGCGATCCAGCCGCGCTATCTCTCAGCCCGCGCCGATTGCGAATGCATCGTCGACGGCCTCAAACTGATGCGCCGGATCATGGACCAGCCGGTGATGCGCAAATACATCGCCGAGGAGCGCGCGCCAGGCGAGCAATGCGCAAGCGACGCCGACCTGCTCGCATTTGCGCGCGAAACCGGCACCACCGTCTATCACCCGACCTCGACCTGCCGCATGGGCTCCGATCAAAACGCCGTCGTCGACGAACGGTTGCGCGTGCGCGGCTTCGAGCGGCTACGCGTCATCGACGCCTCGATCATGCCGACCGTCGTTTCCGGCAACACCAACGCCGCCACCGTAATGATCGGCGAGAAGGGCGCGGACATGGTGCTGGAGGATGCGAAGATGGGCGCGCCGCTCGCCGCGTCTGTCTAGAGGCTGTGCTCGCATATTCGCACGTCCGCTCCGCCCAATAGCGAGCGAAGAGCGGACATCAATCTATGTCGGCTAAGTGCCAATAACAGACATCGTTCGGGGACCAGGAATGGCTCTAACGCGCAATGGTCTCGGTTAGAAATGCGGAAAATTGTGCGTCCAACTGCGGCAGCCCGCGATCACTGATGCATTTCCGCAACGTCTCTCTGACGCATGAAGACAAATCGCGATGACGGATAAAATTTTGCGTCGTCGCTTGCATTCTCGCCAAGCAGTAGGAGTCCGGCGCCGCCATTGACCACGGTAAAAATCCTGAACGCGCCGTCGCGTGTTCTGATCGGCGCCATGGCAATCTCGAGAAATTCACCCATGGGCTGGTCGAGATATTGCAGACGCAGTTGCGGACCGACCTCGGCGGCAGCAAGCATGAAGCCGAGGTTTTGCGCCCGCGCATAGATATCTTTGAGTGTGGCGTTCTCGCGCTTGATACCGAGTTCGGACACCGAGGCGGCTACCAGATCAATGTTTGTCGCCACGCTGCTTAACCTGAATTCCGGCGCAACCAGAATTTCCTCGGCCGTGTCACCTATGCCGCAATCGGCATCTTCAAAAGTCCCATAAAGAGCCCTTTTGCTGGCAAACGTTCCGACTTGGATGGATTTCCATACCCTTGTCCCGGCGGCTGCTTCAATCGGCGCCGGCTGCGTCGTGCCAGATGACGAAGCGGTGAAACTCGGATTACGCCGCATCACGTCGCGAGGTGCGCACTGCGCCCGCGCTTGTTCGTTGACCAGAGACATGGCCGTCACACTGAGGATCAGCAGCAAGCACGCACTATAAATCCGGATCGCGACGGTCCAAACCCGCTCGGCCGGCGAAGCCGCCTTGCATGGCGGTGCTGCGTAAACGGGAAATTCGCCTCGCATCGGCCTGTCATCGCTCCGCGTGTAACCGTCGATTTGTCACTATCCTGCGTTAAAGCTGGTTCTCGTCGGCGAGCCGCTGCTCGACCCTCGCGCGGTACTCCTGAAGAGAGGAGATGCATTTCTGGTACCCAGGTGTTTTTGCTTCCATTCCCAATTTTTCGCAGAATAAATCCTGTTCTCCGACTATTTCGTTGGCCCGGAACGCTTCAGCTCGTGCGCGGGCTTCGGGCAGCTTGGGCACGGCGAATAGCAAAAACCACGAAACAAATGCGACCAGAATGGCCCAAAGTGCAATGTGAACTTCCTCATATATCTTCTGTATGAGTGACACGGTCGATTGCGTAGGCTTAGTCGTCATCTTGTTACGAACGGCAACTATCCACGCCGCCCTGTCATCTCATTGCGCTGTCATCGTCTGCGCGGAGACGCCGGTCTTTTTGCGCGTAGGCAAGACGATGTCGCCGCTGACTTTACCGAAACAAATCTCGCCAAGGGACGAGTATCCCTTCGGGCAAACCAAACGTGTCGCATCTTTGCTGTAGGAGGGAGCGGCGCCCGCCATGGCTAACAGCGAGAAAATAG
>Ga0335072_10013784_pt1 | contig 11499 bp, 7 predicted proteins | sample Lox_Sample_21_FD_206725 | JGI IMG/M metagenome (GOLD analysis project Ga0335072, IMG submission 206725) | Soil microbial communities from Loxahatchee National Wildlife Refuge, Florida, United States - Lox_Sample_2.1 | ecosystem: Environmental > Terrestrial > Soil > Wetlands | place: USA: Florida...
CTTTTTCCGTAATCGCCGACCAGATTTCGATGACCTTGTTGTATCGCTCGCCGTTGGTAATGGCGCCATCCAGATACTGCTGCTGCACGTTGACCACTTGCTTTTCGGCGTCGCGGACGAGCACTTTCTTGTTGTCCGGAATGACCATGTCATCAATGCCGATCGACAACCCAGCCCGCGTCGCGAATCGGAAGCCGAGCGTCTTGACTTCGTCGAGCATCTTGACAGTGGTCTCGAGCCCAAACTTCAGGTACCCGTAGTTGACCAGTGCCCCGATGCCCTTTTTCTTCAGCAGACCATTGATGTACGGCATGGTCTGCGTGCCACCGTGGCCGTCGGAGACATTCTTCGGAAGATGATCGTTCAGGATGGCTCGCCCAACCGTCGTGTTGATGAACGCGCGGTCTACCTGCACCGGATCCGTGTGAATGATGTCCTGATCGTCATATGCAGTCGTCAAGTCGATCAGTTCACCTGAATAGCGGAGTCGGATTGGCGTGAGCGTTTCGACTTCGCCCGCATCGAGAGCGAGCAAAACCTCTTCGATGTTGGCAAAGGCGCGGCCTTCACCTTTTGCTCCCGGTTTTGCTTTCGTCAGGTAGTAAAGGCCGAGAACCATATCCTGCGTGGGGACGGTGATCGGCTGGCCTGACGCAGGCGAAAGAATGTTGTGCGACGCCAGCATCAGCACGCTGGCTTCAACCTGCGCTTCCGGAGACAGCGGAATGTGTACTGCCATCTGGTCGCCGTCGAAGTCGGCGTTAAACGCCGTGCAGACCAGCGGGTGAATCTTGATGGCCTTGCCCTCGACCAGTACCGGCTCAAACGCCTGAATACCGAGGCGGTGCAGCGTGGGGGCGCGGTTCAGCAGAACGGGATGATCCTTAATAACTTCTTCCAGGATGTCCCAAACGATCGGTTCCTGCTGCTCGACCATTTCTTTCGCTTGCTTGATGGTCGTGACGTTACCCGTCTGTTCGAGCCGGTGATAGATGAATGGCTTGAACAATTCGAGCGCCATTTTCTTGGGCAGACCGCACTGATGCAACTTCAGCTCGGGACCGACCACGATCACGGAACGTCCGGAGTAGTCGACGCGCTTACCAAGCAGGTTCTGACGAAAACGTCCTTGCTTGCCCTTTAGCGTGTCGGAAAGCGACTTCAGCGGACGATTGTTCGCTCCACGCAATACGCGGCCACGACGCCCGTTATCGAAGAGCGCATCGACGGCTTCCTGCAGCATGCGCTTTTCGTTGCGCACGATGACTTCGGGGGCGTGCAAGTCCATCAACTTCTTCAACCGGTTGTTGCGGTTGATGACGCGGCGATACAAATCGTTCAGATCAGACGTAGCGAAGCGGCCGCCATCGAGTGGGACCAATGGCCGCAACTCCGGCGGAATAACCGGAATTACATCGAGAATCATCCAGTGCGGCTTGTTGCCGCTCTTGCGGAACGCCTCGACCACTTTCAGGCGCTTCGCGTACTTGAGCCGCTTCTGCAGCGAGCTCTCGTTCTTCATCTTCTCGCGCAGTTCGGTCGAAAGCTGGTCGGTGTCGACGCGCTTCAGCAGTTCCTTGATCGCTTCCGCGCCCATCATCGCCTTGAAGCCGGCGGGACGGTATTGCTGATCGAGTTCGCGGAACTTGGCTTCGTCCTTGATGACCTCGCGCTCTTTCACCGGAGCGTCGCCAGGTTCAACCACGACATACGCTTCGAAATAGAGCACGGACTCAAGGTCGCGCAACGAAATGTCTAGCAGGTGCCCGATGCGGCTAGGCAATCCTTTGAAGAACCAGACGTGCGAACAGGGCGATGCCAGTTCGATGTGGCCGAGGCGCTCGCGGCGTACCTTCGACAGCGTAACTTCCACGCCGCATTTGTCGCAGATCACGCCGCGGTGCTTCATGCGCTTGTATTTGCCGCACAAGCACTCCCAGTCCGTGACCGGTCCGAAGATGCGGGCGCAGAAAAGGCCATCGCGCTCGGGTTTGAACGTACGGTAGTTGATGGTCTCGGGCTTGGTGACTTCGCCATGCGACCAGCTCCGAATCTTTTCCGGAGAGGCCAGCGAGATGCGAATGGCATCGAAGTCCGCGATCACATTTGCCATTTCAAATGGGCTCGAACGAAACAAGGTGTTCCTCCGATTTCCTGCTCTCAACAGCAGTACCCAGTACCCAGTTGCCAGGACCCAGTTCTGCTAATTCGTGTTTCGCTGGATGTGAGAGCGCTTCATCCGCGAAACGTTTCCTTCAAAAATTCTGCGCGGTCACCGCGTACCCGGCCAGTGCCGATTTGCAACTGGCAACTGGGTACTGGCAACTCTGATTAATCCGCTGCCGCGCTTGCGGTCGGCTTCTTTCCCTCCGCTGCCTTGATCAACTCCACATCCAGGCAGAGCGACTGCAATTCGCGGATCAGCACGTTAAACGATTCCGGTACGCCAGGCTCCATGGCGGCTTCGCCCTTGACGATGGCCTCGTAAATCTTGGTGCGGCCATAGACGTCGTCGGACTTCGCTGTCAGCAACTCCTGCAAAATGAATGCCGCGCCGTACGCTTCCAGCGCCCAGACTTCCATTTCGCCGAAGCGCTGTCCGCCGAACTGCGCCTTTCCGCCCAGCGGTTGCTGAGTAATGAGCGAGTACGGCCCGATGGAACGCGCGTGAATCTTGTCGTCCACCAGGTGCGACAGCTTCAGCATGTAGATGTAGCCCACGGTGACCGGCTGCTCGAACTTTTCTCCGGTCATGCCGTCGTACAAAGTCGTCTTGCCCGAGGTTGGCAGATCTGAGTGTTCCAGCAATGCTTTGATCTCGCCTTCCTTCGATCCGTCAAACACCGGCGATCCCATGAACACGCCATTCGCGAGAGTGGGTGCCACGGCTTCGAGCTCTTCATCACTCATCTCGGAAATCGTGTCGGCGAGTTGCGAATCCTTGAAGAGCGCTTTCAACTCGCGCCGGATCGCTTCCGTCTTCGTGTTCTCTTTCAGAAGATTTGTGATCTTCTCGCCCAGAACAAAGCCCGCCCATCCCAGGTGGGTTTCAAGAATCTGGCCCACGTTCATACGGGAAGGCACGCCCAGCGGATTCAGGACGATTTCGACCGGCGTTCCGTCTTCCAGATACGGCATGTCCTCTTCCGGCAGAATGCGCGCGATCACGCCCTTGTTGCCGTGACGGCCGGCCATCTTGTCGCCCACGCTCAGCTTGCGCTTCATGGCGATGTAGACCTTAACCAGCTTGATCACGCCCGGGGGCAGTTCATCACCCTTGGTCAGTTTGTCTTTCTTCTCGTTGACGATCTTCTTGAGCACGTCGATCTGACGCGAAGTCATTTCTTCGATCTCGTCGATCTGCTCATTCACCCGTGGATCCTTATCCGCATACTTAATGCGCTTCAGATTGCGGGTCGAGATGCGCTCGATTTCGTCGCGCGTCAGGATGGCGCCCTTGGTCAGCAAACGCTTGTTCGTGCGTTCGTCGTGCAGATCGGCCTGCACTTCTTTGCTGCCCAGGATGTTTTCCAGACGCTTCAACCGTTCATCGGTCAGAATCCGGATCTCGTCCGAAAGGTTCTTTTCGAGTTTCGCAATCTGCGTTGCTTCAATCGCCTTCGCGCGCTCGTCCTTCTCCTGACCCTTGCGCGAGAAAATCTTCACATCGACGATCACGCCCTCGATGCCCGGCGGGCAGTAGAGCGAAGCATCGCGAACATCTCCGGCCTTTTCGCCGAAGATCGCGCGCAGCAGCTTTTCTTCCGGAGTGAGCTGGGTTTCGCCCTTAGGCGTGACTTTGCCCACCAGAATGTCTCCTTGCTTCACGCTGGCGCCGATGCGAATCACGCCGGCTTCGTCCAGATTGCGGAGCATCGACTCGCTGACGTTAGGGATATCTCGCGTCACTTCCTCCGGTCCCAGTTTCGTGTCACGTGCTTCAATCTCGAACTCCTCGATGTGCAGCGAGGTGTAGTAATCCTCTTTCACCATTTTTTCGGAGACGAGGATCGCGTCTTCGAAGTTGTAGCCGCGCCACGGCATGAAGGCAACGAGGACGTTGCGCCCGAGCGCCAGCTCGCCGTGATCGGTGCAAGGACCGTCAGCGATGACCTGTCCCTTCAGCACCCGCTGGCCTTTCTTGACCACTGGCTTCTGGTTGATGCAAGTGTTCTGGTTAGAGCGCTTGAATTTGGTCAGCTGATAAATATCGCTGCCGACTTCGCGCGACAGCTGCGTAGGATGATGCTCGCCTTCGACACGCACGATGATGCGCTCGGAGTCGACAGAATCTACGATGCCGTTGCGCTTCGCCAGAATGACGGCGCCGGAATCGCGTGCCGTGACGCCCTCCATTCCAGTACCGACAATCGGAGCCTGTGCGCGCAGCAGAGGCACAGACTGCCGCTGCATGTTCGCACCCATCAGCGCGCGGTTCGCGTCGTCATGCTCGAGGAAAGGAACCAGCGACGCGGCCACCGAGACAAGCTGCTTCGGACTGACGTCGACGTAGTCAACTTCCTCCCGATTCACCAGAACGAAGTTGCCAGCCTTTCGTGCGTTGACCAGATCGGCAACAATGCGTCCCTTATCATCGAGTTCAACGTTAGCCTGCGCAATCGTATGGCGATCTTCTTCCCACGCCGAAAGATAAAACGAGAACGGCTCAATCTGTGCCGGCTTCTTGCGCTTTTCCTTCAAGTCGCCGTTGATCTTCTCGATCTCGTGTTTCTCAAGGTGATCGCCCACCTTGAAGTCGGTGTCGCCCACGTTAACGATGGTCACGTAATCGATGATCCGGCCATTCTTGATCTTGCGATACGGCGATTCGATGAAGCCGTAGTCGTTGATGCGCGCATAGCAGCTCAGCGACGAGATCAGTCCGATGTTCGGACCTTCCGGCGTTTCAATCGGGCAAATGCGGCCATAGTGCGTCGGGTGCACGTCACGAACTTCGAATCCCGCGCGTTCCCGTGACAGACCGCCCGGCCCAAGGGCCGAGAGACGCCGCTTATGCGTGATTTCCGACAGCGGGTTCGTCTGATCCATGAACTGCGACAGCTGCGAGGACCCGAAGAACTCGCGGATCGCTGCCATAACCGGCTTCGCGTTCACCAGGTCATGCGGCATAGCCGTCGACATTTCCTGGTACACGCTCATCTTTTCCTTGATGGCGCGTTCCATGCGGACCAAGCCGATGCGGAACTGATTTTCCATCAGTTCGCCAACCGCTCGCACGCGGCGGTTGCCGAGGTGATCGATATCGTCGACCGCGCCGATGTTCTTGCGCAACTTGAGCAGGTAAGAAATCGTGGCGTAGAAATCTTCCGGATCAAGCGTGCGTTTCTCCAGCGAGGTCGCTTCCTGATTCTCAAACAGCTTGATGTTGAACTTCAGGCGGCCCACGCGCGAGAAATCATATTTCCGCGGGTCGAAGAACATTCCGTGGAACAGCGCCGTCGCGGTATCGAGCGTCGGCGGATCGCCGGGGCGCAACTTGCGGTAGATTTCGATCAACGCCTCCTGCGGAGTCTTGATCGAATCGCGCTTCAGCGTCTGGCTGATGACCGTGCCGACATCGTCGCGCTCGGGGAAGAACAGCGACATTTCCACCACGCCCGAATCGAGAATCTTCGACAGCTTGTCGGCGGTCAGCTCGGAGTTGGCTTCGAGCATGACTTCGCCCGTCGTCGTATCGACTACATCACTGCCCGTCCATGCGCCTTCGAGATCGGTAATGTCGACCTCTATCTCGGTGATCTTCGCTTTCTGAATTTCTTTGAGAACCTGCGCGTTGATCTTGCGGCCGGAATGCGCAATCTCGTCGCCCGACTTGTTCTTGATCGAGTGAGCAAGCTTCATGCCGAGCAGGTTCGTCGGCTTCTCGCTGGTCGGATCGAGCGTCCAGTAGAGCTTCTTGTCACGAACAGCAATGCGATCGGTGGTATAGAACGTCTTGAGAATGTCTTCTCCGGAGCGCAAGCCGAGCGCGCGCAGGAAAATCGTACCCAGGAACTTCCGCTTGCGGTCGATTCGCACGTACAAGACGTTCTTCTGGTCGTATTCGAACTCCACCCACGAACCGCGGTAAGGAATGATCTTTCCGAGGAAGTAGGTCCGGTTATTCGCGGTCTCGAAGAAGACGCCAGGCGAACGATGCAACTGGCTGACGATGACGCGCTCCGTCCCGTTAATGATGAACGTGCCGTTCTGCGTCATCAGCGGGACGTCGCCGAAGAAAACTTCCTGTTCTTTAATGTCTCGGATGGAACGGTTGCCGGTCTCGGCATCCTTATCGAAGATCGTCAGACGCATTGTGACCTTCAGAGGCGCTGAATAAGTCATGCCGCGCTCTTCGCACTCGGCCACGTCGTACTTCAGCTGTAATCCAACCGGGTCGCCGCACTTGTTGCAGAAATCTGGAGTGTTCGCGTTGTACGTGCCGCACTTCTGGCAAAGCACATCTCCCGGATGGAACGGATCGGTGATGACAGTCGAGCCGCAGTTCTTACAAGTCGTACGCAGATGGTGTAGTCCCTTGAGGTGGCCGCACTTGCACTCCCAGTTACCAATGGCGTAATCCACAAACTCAAGCTGTGATACGTTGCGGAAGTCAGTGATCGGGAAAACGGACTGAAACACCGCCTGCAAGCCGCCGTCTTCGCGCTCGCTGGGAAGCTTATCCATTTGCAGGAAGCGATCGTAAGAGCGCTTCTGAACCTCGATCAGGTTCGGAATCTGGATGGTTGCTGGAATTTTTGAAAAATCAAAACGCTTGCGGAAGGCATTATTCTTCATCGTTATGAAAACTCCCATTCTCACGCGCAGCCGAAAGCCGCGCTCAAACCGCGGAATGTGGGGCGCGCCGTTATCTAGAAAAGCTGCGCCGCGGTACTAGCCTGTGAAGGACCTCAAAACCTGGGACCCGTATCTCAAATGCAAAGACGACGGGGCGCCTGCAGGGACAGTGTTTCCCGCAGACGCCATCCACGGCGTTTTGCCAATTTCTGATTTGAACTCTCTCGCGCCAGTTCTTCGGCCTGTTTCCGCCCCGCCTGCCCGCGGAGCAGCCCTGCCCTAACTTCACCGCGAGTCTAGCTCGCGTACGAATGAAACCAATTGAAGCGATGTTAGTTAGATGCTAACACCGTCGCAAACGGTTCACAAGTGGGAACATGCTAGCAAAACGATTTTGCACCACCCCTGGTGCACGTCTCAAGCTGGGTGCCCCACTTCTGGCCGGTTCTGCCAGAAGCGGATTTTGAGCGAAGCCTGCTAGGTCCTACGCTAGGAGATCCGACGCCAAACGGCGTTTGGGATCACCGCAGCAAAACCGCCGCTTCGCTCACGCCCCGCTAATCGCAGTTACTTCACTTCGACAGTTGCTCCAGCCTCGGTGAACTTCTTCTTGATGGTCTCGGCTTCGTCCTTTGAGACCCCTTCTTTCACGTTCTTCGGAGCGCCATCCACCAGCTCCTTAGCCTCTTTCAGGCCCAGGCTGGTGACTTCACGTACGGCTTTGATTACATTGATTTTGTTGGCGCCAACTTCCTTCAGCACCACGGTGAATTCGGTCTTTTCTTCCGCCGGAGCCGCCGCGCCAGCTGCCGCACCGCCGCCCGCCACCATCACGGGAGCCGCGGCCGCTGCCGACACACCCAAACGCGCTTCCAATTTCTTGACCAGTTCTGCCGCTTCGAGCAGCGACAAACCTACGATTGAATCCTCAATTTGTTGCAGATCCGCCATGTTGTTTCTCCAGTTATCAGATTTGGTAATTGAGCAATTTTGTAATCGGGCAATCTTGCAACCCGATCTGCCATCACTCAATTCAGGGCTTTCGCCCGATTCCGTTATCCGTGGGCAAGTTTCCAGTGCGCTTGCCCTCCCGAAACGCCAGACAACGTTCGGTTTGAACTCGCGCAACCCTTGGCACTGATAACTAAACTCGCTGATGGGGATTTTGCCTTTGGCTTTCAATTACCAAATTACAAAATTGCCCGATCACAAAATCTCTTATGCTTCCTTGAACTTCTTGTTCTGCACACCCTGATCAACCACGACGGCCAGATTGCGTCCAACCTGGCTCATCACCGTCGCCAACCGCTGGGCCGGAGCATTGATCAAGAACAAGAGTTTCGACATCAGCTCTTCCTTCGAAGGCATCGAAGCCAACGCCTCGATTTCCTTAATGTTGATGACCCGGCCTTCGACTACGCCCACCTTGAAGGTGAATTCCGGCGTGTCTTTCGCGTACTTGGTCAGAGCCTTGGCCATCGCGACCGGATCGCCCGTCGTATAGGCGATCGAAGTAACGCCCGCCAGATCTTTCAGCGCGCCTTCAACCTTGGTGCCCTTCGCGGCTTTCTCGGCCAGCGTGTTCTTCACAACCTGATACTTCGCACCCGCGCCGCGCAACGCCTTGCGAAGCTCATAGTCCTGGGCGACCGTCATCTTGGTATAGGTAGCGACAACAACGTTCGAAATGTCTTTGAGATCTTTGCTCAGTTTTTCGACTTGCTCTGTCTTCTTTGCCTTTGTAACCGCCATGTCAGTTCCTCAATTTCCAATGTGTGGGCGGGCACTCTTGCGCGCCCGCCTTGAATCTCATGTATTGCGCAGACAGGAGTCTCCGCGCCAGACCGCTACGCTTTCGCCGCCGCTTCGATCGGAGCCGTATCCAGCGCAATCCCGGGCCCCATCGTCGAACTCAGATAGCAGCCCTTGATGTACTTGCCCTTGGCGACCGATGGCTTCGCCTTGATCACGCTGGTGATCAGCACGGTCGCGTTTTCAATCAATTTGTCGGGCGTAAACGAAATCTTGCCGACTGGACAATGCACGAGAGCCGTCTTGTCGGTCCGGAATTCGACCTTACCGGCCTTCACTTCCTGCACCGCCTTGCCCACGTCAAAAGTCACAGTGCCCGTCTTCGGATTGGGCATGAGTCCCTTGGGGCCAAGAACTTTGCCAAGACGTCCGACGGACTTCATCACGTCAGGAGTAGCGATCAGTGCGTCGAAGTCCGTCCAGTTCTCTTTCTGGATCTTTTCGACCATCTCCTCGCCGCCAGCGAAATCGGCGCCCGCCGCTTCGGCTTCTTTTATTTTTTCGCCGGTCGCGATGACCAGAACTTTTTTCGATTTGCCGAGTCCGTGCGGTAGAACGACGGTGCCACGCACCATCTGATCCGCGTGCTTGGGATCGACTCCCAACCGCATCGTGACCTCAACAGTCTCATCGAACTTGGCGTACTTCACTTTCTGCAGAAGCGGAACTGCGTCCTGCAGAACATACGGGCGCTTCTCGACGGCCGCATGCGCCTTGGCGATATTCTTTCCTTCTTTTTTGTTCATCTGCTTTTCCTTGTCTCCCACCGCGGATCGTTGATTTGATCTGCCGTGGTGCGTTTGACCTACTTCGTAGCGCCGGCTTCTGGCCGGCATTCTGCGCTATCCAACGACCTCAATTCCCATCGATCTTGCCGTGCCGCGCACGCTCTTGATCGCCGTCTCAATCGACGCGGCGTTCAGGTCGGGCATCTTCTGCTTGGCGATGTCCTCCACCTGCTTCAGCGTGACTTTTCCGACTTTATCTTTGTTCGGCGTGCCCGATCCCTTGGCGATGCCCGCCGCGCGCTTCAACAATACCGACGCCGGCGGCGTCTTGGTGATGAAGGTGAAGGAGCGGTCGTTGTACACCGACACGACCACCGGAATAATCAGCCCTTCCATTTCCTTCTGGCTGGTGCGGGCATTGAACTGCTTGCAGAACTCCATGATGTTGATCTGCGCCTGACCAAGCGCCGGACCGACCGGAGGCGCCGGAGTCGCTTTGCCCGCCGCGATTTGCAACTTCACGTAACCTGTAATCTTCTTTGCCATGATCTCTCTTCCGCTTCAATCTGTGGGTCTAGGATTTTCGGCCCAAAGTCCTGAAGCCAGCCTCAAACGTTGAAACGTGAAACTCTGAAACCTGATTACGCCACTTTCTCCACCTGGTTAAATTCCAGCTCAACCGGCGTCGAACGCCCGAAAATCGTGACCATCACCTTCAGCGTCTCGCGGTCTTCGTTGACTTCATCGACCACGCCGGTAAAGCTGGCGAACGGCCCTTCGGTGATTCGCACCGATTCATTTTTCTCAAACTTAACCTTGAGCTTCGGCTTCTCGCGGCTGTCTTCGACTTTGTAGACGATGTGCTGCACTTCTTCTTCCGACAGCGGAGTGGGCTGCTGGCCGGTGCCGACAAATCCAGTCACGCGGGGCGTCGATTTCACAACATGCCAGACGTGATCGTCCATGTCCATTTCCACCAGCACATAGCCGGGATAGAACATGCGCTCGGATGTGTACTTCTTTCCGCCGCGAACCTCGGTGACCGACTCAGTCGGGATCAGCACGCGGCCAATCTTTCCCTGCAAGCCGAATGCGGCCACTCGCGACTCGAGCGATTCTTTTACCTTGCGTTCAAATCCCGAATAGGAGTGGATGATGTACCACTTCATGTTCGGATTGCGCGGCGCTTCGGCGGATGCTGCAGCAGAATCCCCGCCGGCTGCCGGCTGTGCGGCTTCGCCTGTCGCCGGAGTTTCGTTCTTTTCTTCGTCCTGCATTGGTGTGGTGGTTTCCTTCACAGACTTTATTGCGCCTTGAAGGCGTGGAACAGATACGTCACGCCCCTCTGAATCACATTGTCAATCACAAAAAAGTACAGGGCGAAAATCGCCACGGTGATGACCACGACGGTGGTCGTGGCCTGAACCTCTTTCCAGGTCGGCGTCGTCACTTTGCGCATTTCGGTGCGCACGTCGTTATAAAACGTCCTGAGGCGCTCCGGCCAGCCCTTCACTGTGGTCATGATTGCATTCTGCTCTGCGATACTCGCCATTTTACTTCTTCTTTCCGGCTCGATCTTCTGCGCCTCAAAAAGCTCTGGCAGGGGCGGAGGGATTCGAACCCCCAAGTTCGGTTTTGGAGACCGACAGTTTAACCGTTGAGCTTACGCCCCTAAAGTCCTTGTCATCCTGAGGCGATATGCCTTTCGTCGCCGAAGGATCTGGGCGCGCCGCGCGATGCGCCAAAGGCGCACAAATCGCGCGCTTGGCGCGCTTCCTTATTTCACTTCCTTATGCGGCGTGTGCTTGCGGCAACGACGGCAGAACTTTTTAAGTTCCAGCCGCTCGGTCGTCGTCTTCCGATTTTTCGTGGTCGAGTAGTTACGCTCTTTGCACTCACCACACTGTAAAGTCACAATTTCTCGGGGCATTGCTTTACTCCCAACCCAATCGTGTGACGCCGGCGCCCTCACCCGCGTCTGTCAGTCCCTGTACTGCATGCAGCGCGCGGACGAGGGCGTCCGCGCCACGCTGTCTTACTGAATAATCTCGGCGATCGTGCCCGCGCCCACCGTGTGGCCGCCTTCGCGAATCGCGAAGCGTAAGCCCTTCTCCATGGCCACCGGCGTAATCAGCTCAATCACCAGGCTCACGTTATCGCC
>Ga0335072_10013785_pt1 | contig 11499 bp, 10 predicted proteins | sample Lox_Sample_21_FD_206725 | JGI IMG/M metagenome (GOLD analysis project Ga0335072, IMG submission 206725) | Soil microbial communities from Loxahatchee National Wildlife Refuge, Florida, United States - Lox_Sample_2.1 | ecosystem: Environmental > Terrestrial > Soil > Wetlands | place: USA...
TGCCCGTCATGAGCTGGCTGGCCACACGCTGACCACGTTCAGGGCCTTGAACTCTCCGTAGTAGTCGGCGAGCCAGACGTCGACCGGTGCGAGCACCCGGACCAGCCCGGTGCGGGTGCTCATGACATCCACGGTCGCCGAGCTGGCCGAGCTCATCCGCACGAAGGTGACGGTGGTGCCGTCGGGGCTGGGCACAGGGGCAGCGACGCCGGCACCGGCGGCCGTGAGCTCGTGCTCGCCGCCGCCGCCGGACAGCGTCCCGGCCCACAGCGTGCCTCCGGGAAAGAAGTCGTTGGCCTGCTGTGACTGCCGAACCCGCACGTCGAACAGCTCGCGGGCGGCCGAGGCCATGGCGGGGTCCAGGCTGCTCGTGCTGGCCGGCAACGGCAGCGCCGTGCACACTCCGGTGGCGGCATCGCACGACTGCAGCACCTTGTGATCGGCCGCGACGCGGTCGCCGCCGGTGTTGACCAGGACGCGCGCGCCCGAGACCGGCAGCACCCACCAGGGATAGGCGAGCGTCGTCCCGAGCGACACCGGGCGGCCGGCAGCCGCCGGGATGGCGAAAAGTGGGAGCCCGTCGGCTGCCAGCGACGCCGAGCAGTCCAGGTCCTGCCAGCTGAGTACCCGGGAGCCGTCATGCGTCCACCCCGCCGGGTCCTGGCAGTAGCCCGTCCGGGAAAGGACGGTTCGCGGCGCGCCCCCGCCGACGGGCAGCACCAGCAGGCTGCCAGTCAGCAGCGAAGGTCTCGAGCTGACCTCGATCTGCCTGCCTGACGGTGAGAAGAACTCCGGCCCGGCATCCGTTACCGCCCAGCTCTCCAGCACTTTTCCGGTCGGGCTCAGCAGCTCCACGCTGCGGAGAAGGGCGACGGCCAGCTCGTCCCGCGCGGGCGACCAGGCGTAGCCCTGCACACCGCGCACGGTGATCGCCGTTCCGCCGGACCTGCTCACCACGTGCAGTGACGAGCTTCCACCGATGGTTTCCAGGTAGGCGACCCAGGTGCCGTCGTGCGAGAAATCCGGCGTGCCGATGGCCGACCCCAGCCGCCCGTCGTACGGGCCCCGGGCGAGCACGACAGCGCGGCCGGTGGCTTCGTCGACGACAGACAGCACCCCGGCGCGGACCACGGCCACCTCGGCCGCAGCGGCCCGGGAAGCGAAGGTAACGGGCCCGCTCGTTGTCGGCTTCGGCGACGTGGCCGACTGCCGGCCCGGGCTCACCGGCGCAGACGAGCCCGGCCGGGCGCCGGGCGCCGGCGCGGTCCCGCATCCGGACATCAGGAGCACGCCGATAGCAGCGATGGCGGCACCGCCCGCGACCCCGTGCCAGCCGCCCGACATCCGCGTCACCTGCTCACGCGATCCCCGCTGTCCGTTCCTCCGCCCATTGAGTCTCGCCACGGCCGCCAGACGTTGCGCGCAGTTCAGCCAATCTGCGTTTGCCATCTGATAGGCACCGTAGATACCCCGAGCGCGCCGAACGGCGGTTCTCGCGCGCAGGCCGCCGACCGGCGCAGTCACCCAGCGCGGCTCGGGCTTCGAGCCTGGCGTGGAGCCTCCCTGCCGAATAGGGACGTCGAGCAAGAGGCCGCTTCGCGTCAGTGACCGCGTACATATTGTCCGTTTCCGCGACGCCAGGTACTCAGCCGTGTGACGGATCGCGAGCCGCGCCAGAGGGTTAGAGGGTTAGAGGGTCGGTGTCGCCGAAGGAGCAGTTGGCATCTGCCTTCTGCTTGCGCGGGCGAGAGCGTAGATAATGATCATGGTCGGGCGCATGGGGTTCACGCGGCTGTCTGGCGTCCGGGCTTGTTCATATCCTGTGGCAGCGGGCATACGCTGTCTCATCGGTCATGTCGCCGTCATAGCGGCAGCGGTGATCGCCGGTGATCCGGTCGCCTGCTGCCGGACCGGAAGGAGCTGATCGTGCCTCAGGTCCGCGGCGAGGGTGTGCTGGAGGGGGCGATGAGGCGTTCACGGCGGTGCGGGCGCAATGGGTTGCCGCGGAGAAACCGGTAGTCCGCACGAAGCTGTTGAAGGCGATGCCAGAACTCGCGCCAAGCCGGGCGTGCACGCCCGGTTCTGCCGCAGTCCGTGGATACATGAGGGCGCCGATAGGCGGGTGCACTCATCAGGACGCCTGGCGGCCTGGGCAGCTGTGATCAGCCTTCGCGGCCGGGATCTGCCGGTGGCGGCAGGTATCCCTGGGCGAGCAGGCGCTGCGCCCCGGCGGCGTACACCGCGGGATCGTCCGGAGCGATCGTGGCCAGCCCGTCAACGTACCGGTTGAACATGCAGAACATGGCCGCGATCAGCACCGTGTCGTGGATCTCACGGTCGGTCGCGCCCGCAGCGCGGGCGCTGTTGACGTGCTCAGCAGTGACCGCGCGCCCGCCTTGCTGAACCGCGGCGGCGACGGCCAGCAGGGCTTTGAGCTTGGCCGACACCGGCGCGGTGGCGGGATCGGCGCGGGCCTGCTCCACCACCGCCACGCCACCCGGCAACTGGGCCGCGGCATAAGCGGAATGCGATGAGGTGCAGTACTGGCAGTCATTGAGCGCCGACACGTACGCGGCGATCAGTTCCCGCTCGCCCCGGGTCAAGGTGCTCGGCCCGCGCAGCAGCACCTCGGTCAGCTCGCCCAGGGGGCGGGCCGTCTCGGGGCGGTAGCGCAGCAAACCGCGGATCCCCGGCTCGGCGGAATTCAGGGCTATGTGCGGCATCCATACTCCTCACCTGCACACGAAGACCGGGCACTATCGAGGTGCACGGGACAGGCCACATGCCCGATCACTGGTTGCGCCACCGAGCCGGTCACGGGAACACCCTACGAGCCGGGGCAACGCACAGCCGGACACCGAGGACGATGCGATGGCCGCGCGGTGGTCACGGCAGCGATCAGGAGATCGCTGCCCGCACCAGCTCGGCGACCTTCTTCTCCGCCTTGGGGCTCCACTCCTTGACCGCGTACGACACCGGCCACACGTCGCCGTCGTCGAGGTTCGCGGCGTCCTGGAAGCCCAGGGTCGAGTAGCGGTACTTGAACTTGCCCGCGTCCTGGAAGAAGACAACGACCTTGTCGTCCGCGTTCGCGTAGGCGGGCATCCCGTACCAGGTCTTCGGCGACAACCCGGGAGCGGCCGCCATCACGGTCACATGGACGCGCTCGGCGAGGGCACGATCGCCTGGTGCCATCTTCGCGATGCTGTCGAGGACCGCCTGCAGGCCGTCGGCCCTCCTGGCGCCCTTCTTACCCTCGGCTCGCAACTCGGCGGCGCGCTGCTTCATCGCGGCGCGCTCCTGCGCGCTGAAGCCGGCGGACTCGGGACTGTCACTGTTCGCGGGCATCTTCTCGGGCTCCTTTCCCGTCGGGTGAGGGCTCGGTGTCATGCGAGCCCTGCACCAAAAGGCTAGGCCCGGCCCCGCTCGAGGGCTTCTCGATTCCTGACCGGATCGGCGCTCAGCCCAGCCCGCGATCGTCTCGTGCCGTTCGCTGATGAGCTGCGGCCCCTCGGGCTTACTCGCGGGTAAACACGGCCCGGACGGTGATGGTGTTGTTCAGCGACGCCATGCGCAGCGGGCTGTACGTCAGGCCGAAGTCCGCCCGGTCGACTGGGATCTCGGCGTCTATCTGCACCTCGCTCTCGGTGGCGGAGATCTTCGCATCAAAGGAGAGTGGGCGGGTGCGGCCGCGGACCGTGAGGCTGCCGGTCACCCGGACGCCACCGCTGGCGAGCTCCATGCGATCGACGGCGTAGGTGATGTCCGGGTGGTTGGCGATGTCGAAGATCTTGGCCGACCGCAGGTCCTTGTCGCGCATCGTGCTCTTGGTGTCGATCGACCCGGCCGCGACGGTGACGGTGCCGGTGACCTGGCCAGCGGCGGTCACCGTGCCGTTGCCGGTCACCTGGCGGAAGACACCGTGGACCGGGCGCAGCCCCCAGGTGTGCCTGGTCTCCAGCAGGACCTCGGACCGGGCCGGATCCAGGGTCCATGATCCGGCCAGAGCGCCGCCCTGGACCAGGTCCTGCAGCGCTGGGGTGGTGGGCTGTCCCTGCGTTGTCATGCCGGCCTCCGCAAAATTAATTTCTGAATCAGAATAGTTTTGATAGCAAAACCATATAGACTTCGGGTTCAGGTCGTCAAGACCGGACGGCGCATCTCGGAGGCAGGGCCATGACGCAGCAGGCGGGCGGCTCTGAGCATTCCGCGTTGTGCCTGCGCCTGATGCAGCTATTTCCCGTCGTGACCAGGGGGATGCGGCGATGGCAGGACCGCGCCGCCCCGGCGCCCGTGCCCTCCGCGCTGAGCCCGCGGCACGTCGCCGCACTAGAGCAGATCCGCTGCGGCCCGCTCACCGTCGGGGAACTGGCGTCGAGGCTGGGCCTGACCCTCCCCACCGTCAGCGGCGTACTCGCCGACCTTGACCGGGCCGGCCTGGTCGAGCGGCGCCCCGACCCGGCCGACCGACGGCGCACGATCGTCCAGATCATCCCCGGCCAGGCAACCCTGATCGGCCACTGGCTCGACGGCGCCGCCAAACCGCTGGCCCGCGTCTTGGACAAGCTCACCCCCGGGGAGCAGGAAACCTTCCTCAAGGCCATGCACCTGCTCGAAACCGAGCTGAACCGGCAGGACATCGACGGCTGAACCGGCTCGCCTGCCCGAAGAGGTGCGCGAGGCCATGACCGGGGCCCGGCCTGGAGCCGAGGCGCGCACGATCAGATCGTCATAGACCCTCACCGGCGCGGGAAGACCGTCTGCAGGGGCAACTGCGCTTTGCTTGTGGACACCATCCGAGGTTTGCGAGGGTTGATGAGCAACTCACCGATCGCTTGGCTCAAAGACGTGGCGGAACACGACTACCAGGCCGCGTACAACTACCTGTCGCTGAAGTGCGACCCGAAGCGGGCCAGCGACTCCGTGGATCGCATGAGGAAAGCAAAGGTCACGTCGCGCCGCGCCAACGACATTTTGCGTGCCACCGGCCTGTCACCGTTGCCCCTGATCGATCCTGGCGTCAAGCGCGACCTGCTCAAGCTGCTCAGCGGCGAGAAGCTGTCGCCCGTGCTGGTGTTCGATCAGAAACCGGGCGCGGACATAGCTGACGGATATCACCGCGTCAGCCTGGCCTATAACATCGATCCGTTCATGATGGTGCCACTGAGAATGGGCTAGTCCGAAGACGGCCGGCCGGGTCGCCCTCACATGGTGTCGGTGACGCCGACGCGGCTCCTGGCAACCGCCGGCACCCGCCGCGGCCGGCGGCTCCGGGCCGCGATCGCCCCCTCGAACGATAGCCCGGGCAACCACGACAGCCGCCGGGGCATGTACCAGCAGCGCTCCCCGAGCAGGGCCATGGCTGCCGGCACCAGGATCCCGCGGACCACGGTGGCATCGAGCAGCACCGCGAAGGCCAGGCCTACGCCGAGCATCTTGACGTCGACGAACGACAGCGTCGCGAAGATCGAGAACACCGCCACCATGATCACGGCCGCGCTGGTCACGACGCCCGCGCTCCCCGCGATGCCGCCGATCACCGCGTCCGGCGTGCTCGCGCCGGCGCACCAGCGTTCTCTGATCCGGCTCAGGATGAACACGTGGTAGTCCATGGATAGCCCGAACAGCAGCACGAACGTGAACAGCGGCACCCACTGGGACACGGCGCCGTAGCTCGTGAAACCCAGCAGGCCCTGCAGGTGGCCGTCCTGGAAGATCAGGGTGACCAGGCCGCATGCGGCGCCGACCGAGAGCAGGTTCAGCCCGATCGACACCAGCGGCAGGAGCAGCGAGCTGAACGCGGCCATCAGCACCACGAAGGCCAGCGCCGCCACGGCGGCCAGCACGATCGGCGTGCGCGCCCGCACCACAGCGCTCCAGTCGTAGCCAACCGCTGTGCTGCCGGTCACCGCGTAGCTGACCCCGCCGACCCGGCCGAGCGTCGCGGGCAGGACCTGATCGCGCAGCCGGAGCAGGGCATCGGTCGACGCGGTGTCCGACCCGTTTCCGGCCAGCGGTACCAGGGCGATCAGCGCCCGGCCCCCGGCCGCCGGCGTCACCGAGATCGGACCCCGGAGCGGGCCATGCGCCGACGCCGTGGCCTCGAGGGCGGTGACCGCCCGCCGCACAGCGGGGCTGCCCAGATCGCTGCCGGTGATCACCACCTCGGCCGGAGCCGGGCGGCCGGGGAATGCCGCGGATATCCGGTCGAGGGTCTGCACCACCGGCAGGTTGTCCGGCAGGTCGATCGGCGGGCTGCCGATCCGCATGCCAGCGACCGGCGCGGCGAGCGCGAGCAGGGCCAGCACGGCCGCGCCGCCCCAGATCACCGGCCGGCGCACCACCCTGCGCACCAGCCCGGCCCACAACCGCGACGGCCGGGCAGCGGTGCGGCGCCGGCCGAGCACCGGAATCCGGCACCGGTCCGCCCACTCGCCGATCAGCGACAGCACGGCGGGCAGCAGGGTGAGCGCCCCGGCCACGGCCACGCCCACCACGACGATCGTGCCGAAGGCCATGCCGGTGAACAGGTCAACGCCGGTGAGGAACAGCCCGGCCAGCGAGATCATCACGGTCAGGCCGGAGACGACGATCGCGCGGCCCGAGGTGGTGGCGGCGACCCGCAGCGCCTCGCCGAAGCTTTTCCCAGCGGCCCGCTCCTCGCGCTCACGGCGCAGGTAGAACAGCGAGTAGTCGACGCCGACCGCCATGCCGAGAATAAGCACCACCTGCGACGTGGCCGAGCCGATCGGCAGCCACCGGCCCAGCACCGCCAGCAGCGAGATCGTGCCCATGACCACGCTGCCGGCCAGCACCACCGGGATGCCCGCCGCGATCAGCGCGCCGAACACGACGAGCAGCAGCACCAGCGTGATCGGCACCGAGGTCATCTCCGCCCGGCGGAAGTCGGAGTCCATCAGCGAGTTCCCGACCGCGTCGGTGCTGGCCGATCCGGCCTCGGCCACCAGCACACCGGGATATCTGGCCTGAACGGCGGCGACGGCGGCCAGGTCGGCGGCCACCGTTGTGTCGGCGCTGGCGTGCGGCCCGGCCACCTGGAACGTGACCAGGGCGCTGCGCCCGTCGGGCGAGATCAGGCTCGCACCGCCCGCGCCGAGCGGCGAGACGACGTCAGCGGCCGCCCGGGGCAGGCGCTCCAGCGCGGCCACCACCGCGCCAGCGGCGCGCCGCATTTCCGGGTCATCCGCGAACTTCTGGCCCGCCCGGCGCGCCTGGATCAGCACGCTCTCAGCAGGCGGGGTGACGACGCCGAGCTGATGCAGGGCGCGCTCGGCCTGCCCGGCCTGGCCCGGGTCGTATTGCGGCCGGCCCTGCGCGCCAAGCAACTGCCCCGCCACGAAGGCGATGCCGAGGAACAGCAGCCAGCCGCAGAGGACCTTCTTACGGTGCCTGGCGCTCCAGCAGGCGACGCGTTCGACCACCGGCCTGCGCCCCGCTGCGGGGCTGCAGTCCACCGCCCAGCCGCGCTCAGCGCCGGGTTTGGCCCCTGCTTCCGGACTGCGGGTTGCCTCCGGACTGCCTGTTGCCTCGTCCGCACTCACCTCCGCAGCACTGCGCTCACCGCGGTGCTGGCCGGACCCATGGTCAGCGTTCGGGGGCGCAGAGCTGCGGAGGTTCAGCATTTGACCTCGTGGTTCTCGGGGACGCGGACTCGGCCGAAGAACCTGACATTCGCGTCAGGTAGCTCGGTTTCGAGAGTCTAACCTGACACGAACGTCAGCTGTGGACGATTCGCGATAACAATCCAGGACTCATACGAGACTCATACGAAGTCTTGACCCTAATGAGAACTCTTGACATTTATATCGTATTTATCATGATTCGTCCGTCCTCAGGTCCTCAGGCGCCTCGGGCGCACGGGGTAGGGGCGCGGCCCCGCTTCAGTGCCGCCCGGCAGCCAGGACAGCCACCGTGGCAGGTACCAGCACCGCTCCCCCAGCAGGGACATGGCGGCCGGAAGCAGGATCCCGCGCACCACCGTGGCGTCGATCAGCACGGCGGCGGCCAGGCCGACGCCGAGCGTCTTGGTGTCCACGATCGGCAGCGTCGCCAGGATCGAGAACACCGCCACCATGATCACGGCCGCACTCGTGACCACCCCGGCGCTGCTCGAGATCCCGCCCACGACCGCGTCCCGGGTGGAAGCCCCGAGCGAGCGCAGCTCGCGGATCCGGCTCAGGATGAACACGTGGTAGTCCATGCTCAGCCCGAACAGCAGCACGAACATGAACAGCGGGATCCACGAGATGATCGCGCCGAATGAGGTAAAGCCGATCAGCCCCTGCAGCCGGCCATCCTGGAAGATCAGCGTGATCAGGCCGTAGCTGGCCGCCACCGACAGCAGGTTCAGCGCGATCGAGACCAGCGGGATCGTCACCGACCGGAACGCCACCAGCAGCAGGATGAACGCCAGCAGCACCACGAAGCCGATCACCACCGGCGTGCTGGAGTGCATGGCCGCGTTGTCGTCGTAGGTAGACGCGGTGTCGCCGGCCACGGCATAGCTGATCCCGCCGACCCGCCCCAGTGTCGCGGGCAGGATCCGGTCGCGCAGCGTGACCAGCGCGGCGGTCGAGGCCGCGTCACCCCCGTTCCCCGCGAGCGGGACGGCCAGGACCAGGCCCCGGCCGCCGCCGACCGGCGTGGCCGTGACCGAAGGGTGGATCGGCGCGCCGGGCCCGCCGGCCGCGGCCCTGGCCTGCAACGCGGCCACGGCGTGGGTGAGCGCCGGGCTGGACAGCCCGGCGCCGGTCACCACCACTTGCGCGGGTGACGGCGACTGCGGGAACGCCTGCTGGATCCGGTCGATGGTCGTCAGCACCGGGTTCCCTGTGGGCAGGTCCACGGTCGGCTCGCCGATCCGCATCGCGACGGCGGGGGCGGCCAGCGCGAGCAGCGCGATGGCGGCCACCCCGCCCCAGACCACCGGACGGCGGGCGACCCGGCGCGCCAGCGCGCCCCACACCCGAGACGGCCGGGCGGCGGTGCGCCGGCGGCCGAGGAACGGGATCCGGCCCCGGTCGGCCAGCGGCCCGAGCCAGGACAGCAGCGCGGGCAGCACCGTCAGCGAGCCCAGCACGGCGGTGCCGACCACCGCGATCGTGCCGAGCGCGATCCCGCTGAACACGTCGTAGCCGGTCAGGAACAGCCCGGAAAGCGCGACCATGACCGTCAGCCCGGATACCACGATCGCGCGGCCCGAGGTGGCGGCGGCGATCCGCAGAGCCTCGCGGGTGCCGCGCCCCGCTGCCCGCTCCTCGCGCTCGCGGCGCAGGTAGAACAGCGAGTAGTCCACGCCGACCGCCATCCCGATGATCAGCACCACCTCGGAGGTGCTCGACCCGACCGGCAGCCAGTGGCTGATCAGCGTCAGCAGCGACAGCGCGGTCAGCACCGAAGTGACCGCCAGCACCAGCGGAATCCCCGCGGCGATCAGCGCTCCGAACACCACGACCAGCAGCACCAGCGTGACCGGCAAGGACGTCGCCTCCGCGCGGCGGAACCCGCTGCCCAGGACGGTGTTGATCGCCGCGACCGAGCTGGCGTCGCCGCCCTCGCCGATCCGAAGGCCCGGGTACCGGGCGGCGATGAGCGCCACGGCGTGCTGCGCGGGCCCGACCGCGGCGACCTGGCCTGTCGCCGGCCCGGGCACCTCGAACGTGACCAGCGCGCTGCGGCCGTCGGCCGAGACAAGCGCGCGGTTGCCCGGTTCCAGTGGCGACCGGATGCTGGTCGCGGCCCTCGGAAGAGCCGCCAGCGCCGCCGTCACCTGGCGTGCGGCCTGGCGCATCGCCGGGTCGCCGGCAAACGTCCGGCCCGGCGCCCGCGCCTGGATCAGCACGTCCTCCACTGCGGGGGCGACCACGCCAAGGCGGTGCAGCGCCTGCTCGGCCTGCCCGGCCTGGCCGGCGGAATAGGCGGTCATGCTCTTGCCGCCCAGCGCCTGGCCGGCCACGATCACGATCGCGACCAGGGCCAGCCACCCGAACACGGCGGTCTTGCGGTGCCTGGCGCTCCATCCGGCGACGCGCTCGACAAGCGGGGCACTGGCGCGCCGGGGGCCTTCGTGGCTACCGGGGCCGACTTGCGGCAATACTGGAACCTGCGGCTGGCTCATCGTGTCCTTCCAATCGGTGGTTGTCAGGTGGATCGGTCGCTGCGTTGCCCTCGCTCGCGAGCTGCCACTCGCGGGCGGGGGCCTATTGCTGACTGCGGGTCAGGGGACCGAGCGGGCCCGGGCCGGCCAGCACCTCCTTCGCCTGGGCCAAGGGGTCGGCGGGGGCGCGAAGCAGGGACAGCGCGGCGCGCGCGTGGGCGCGCGCGGTAAGCACCAGAACGTAGTTGAAGATCAGGAACAGGACCAGGAAACCGGCGGCGGCGAGCAGCGCCCTGGGCAGGCTGTCCACGAACAGGCCCACGCCGCCCGGCCCGTGCGGCCCGTGCGGGAAGTAGCCGATCGGTACGCCGTGGACGGGCGTCGGAGCCGAGTAACCCGCGATGCCGGTGCCCCGCGGCGCCCAGTACCAGATCGGCAGCGTGATCCCGGCCAGGAACGTCAGCCAGACCGTCAGCACGACCGTGTCCAGGATGAACAACGGGATCCAAAGACCTGTAACGTACGCCCGGTCTCGCCACAGGGCCGGGTCCTTCCACGTAATCCTGGCCCGCGCCACCATGCCGAGGCCTTGTGTGGCGCTGTACCGAGGTTGCGGCACCGGCCCGGTGAATACCCGGCGCAGCCGGGCCCGCTCGACGGCCGCGCACCAGCGCACCACGGCGGCCGCCGCGATCGCCAGCGGGATCCCGGCGAGGGTGACCGCGAGACCCGCGGCCGACACGGTGGCGGTGACCGCGACGGAGAACAGCACCCAGCCGGTCACGAACACGTACCCGCCCAGGTACCAGGCGGCGCGCCAGGGCGCGGACGAGACCAGCACGCGCAGCGGGTCGCGACCCAGATTCAGCCTGGCGAGACCAGGCCGCGCGGGAGCCGGGGCGTTCATCCGACATCCCTCATCAACTGCTCGACGGCCTGCACCTTTTCGGTCAGCTTCGCCAGTTGCTCGCGTAGTTCTTGCTGGTTGGCCACCGCATCCTCGGCGAGCTTGCGGTAGTTGGCCATCGCGACCGCGTCGGCGCGGTGGCCTTGCAGCCGGAAGTAGGAGGACACGATCACCGCGATCACGCCTCCGACCACGATCAGGATCCCGAGCGGAATGAAGATCGCGTTGTAGTTCACGCTGCCGCCGGCGGCCAGCGCATGCATGCCGGTCATCTCTCGTTCTCCTCCATGTCGGTTCCGGCCCGCACCGCCTCGGTGATGACCTGTGCCGTCAGCCGCAACTCGAACGGCACGACTTCGAAGTACTTCATTGCCTTCCCGTCCTCGGACAGTTCCAGGTGGCCGGTCACGATGCCCGCCTTCTCCAGCCGGTCCAGGTGCATGTACAGCAGCGGCCGGGAGATCCCGAGCCTGCG
>Ga0335072_10013787_pt1 | contig 11498 bp, 11 predicted proteins | sample Lox_Sample_21_FD_206725 | JGI IMG/M metagenome (GOLD analysis project Ga0335072, IMG submission 206725) | Soil microbial communities from Loxahatchee National Wildlife Refuge, Florida, United States - Lox_Sample_2.1 | ecosystem: Environmental > Terrestrial > Soil > Wetlands | place: USA...
GTGCGCTGGCGATCATCTTCGCGGTATCGCGGGCTTGCTGGTAGGCGAAGGCGGTTTGCTCGCGTGCATTCGGGGTGTAGGGCGAATCGGGAAACGCGACGGCGTAGCGTTCGAAGAGCGCGGCTTTGGCGGCAGGGTCAGCAGTTTTATACGCCGCTTGAATCATGCTGTATTCCACGTAGGCGATGTCGGGCTGGGCTTTCGTCAACCCGTCCTGGCGCGCTTGGGCCCACTGCTGAGGCGATGTGCCGGGGGGCGCCGATTGGGCTTTGTAGCGGGCGATCATCTGGGAGACTTTTTCACCGACAGCAAAAAGCCGTTCCGCATCGCCCATTTCGTCGGCCGCGTGGGCCATGTTCACGGCGACGGAAAGATTGTCGGGGTCGAGAGCCAGGGCCTGTTCGCCGTACTCGAACACCTTGGGATAATTCTTCAGCGCGAGATAGGTTTGGACGTAAAGCTGGTCGCCGAGCAATTCAAAATCGCCCTTGCCGTAGGAGGCCATGAATTTGTCGATCAGGGCGATCTTGTCGGGGCCGTCGGGGGCCGCGTAGATGGGCGACAGAGCTTTGTCCTCGTCGGATCCCGCCGGCACGGCGACCGTTTTGCCGAGTTGCGCGACAGCCGGAGCGGCAAGCGAGAGCAAGGCTACGAGAAGAATCACAGTGCGCCGCATAAACTCCTCCTTAAAGGGAGTTGGGGGCCTGACATTCATTCATCGACCGGTTTTTCGTGAACGGCGTCCGGAAAGAGAGGAACCGCGGAACGCGGCGGCAATACTCCAGGTAGGGCTCTCCGAGTCTTGCGCGCAATTCCCGCTCCTCCAGAAGAATTACGACTAAGACGAGAAGCGCCCAGCATCCCGCCACAATCCATGCGAGACGCGTCCGCGCGAGAACGCATGCGCCGACGATTGCGAGGAATGATCCGGCGTAGCGCGGGTTGCGCACGCGCGAGTAGATTCCGTCGCTCACTACCTCGCGGCCGTCGCGAAGTTCGGCGTGTCCCGCCATGCGCGCGCTGCCCAGGTCGTGTTCGACGCGGCGAAAAATCCAGACCTCGAAGCAAACCAACGCGAGTCCCACCACGATCTCCCACGCACGAGGCCAGCCGGGACGAAAGAGCTGCGTATGAAACAAAAACAGCGAGGCCGTGAGGGGTCCCCACGACAGCAGAACCGCGGCGAAGTAGACCGCCTTGCCGTGCCGGCGCCAGTAAGCGATGGCAGGATGGAAAACGAGCCAGTACAACGGGATCGGCAGTTGCAGGAAGAAAACCAGCGCCGCAAGCCACGCCGTGGCTTTCATGCCGCGCATCTTAGTCCAAGCGAGAGGTTGCAAACAATATTTTTGACTCTCCCGAAGAGCCGAGGACTTTCTGGTTCCGGAGGATTGACGATTCCGCGCTTTCGGTAGAGCATTTCCGGGTATCTTCGGCGATTGAGCCGGTCGCACGAAAGGAAAAAAGGAGACCAATGCTCGCAGCGCAATCTTGGGAAGAGCTGGACAGCGAAAAACTCAGCGAAGTGATCTCGCGCAACATGGTCAGCGGAAAGGACGGAACGCTGGCGCGCGTTCTGATCAAGCGCGGAGGCATTGTGCCGCGGCATTCGCACCGCAGCGAGCAATACACGATGATTCTGTCGGGAGCACTGAAGTTCGTGTTTGACGACGGAGAACTCGTGGTGCGGCCGGGCGAAGTGCTGCTGATTCCTGCGCACGTTCCGCACGCGGCGGAGGCTCTCGAGGACACGGTGGACGTCGATTTCTTCGCGCCGCGACGAGAGGACTGGATCACGAAGAGCGACGAGTATCTGCGTCGCGGAACGAAGGCATAGGAGCGAACAAATGGACCTGGGACTGAAGGGACGCGTGGCGATTGTGGCCGCCGCGAGCAAGGGGCTGGGCCGCGCGGTGGCGGAAGGGTTCGCGAAAGAAGGATGCCACGTGGCGATCTGCGCGCGCACGGAGAAAGAACTGGAAAAGGCCGCGCACGAAATGGAGAAGGCGTTCGGCGCGAGCGTCTTCTGGCACGCGGTGGACGTGACCAAAGAAGACGCGGTGCGGGAATTCGTCGCGGACGTCGAGAATGAATTCGGGCGGGTCGATATTTGCGTCACGAACGCGGGCGGCCCACCGTCGAAGAAGTTTCTCGACATCACGATCGAGGAGTGGCGCGCCGCCGTCGATTTGACGCTGATGAGCGCCGTTTATTTCGCGCGCGAAGCCTTGCCACGCATGCAGCGAAATCATTGGGGACGTTTTCTGACGATTACTTCGGTGTCCGTAAAACAGCCGATTGATGGCCTGCTGCTTTCAAATTCGCTACGCGCGGCGGTGACAGGACTGGCCAAGACGCTGGCGAACGAATTCGGCGCGAGCGGAATCACCGTGAATAATGTGTGCCCCGGCTACACACGCACGGCGCGGCTCGACGAACTTGGCGGGAAGCTCGCGCAGGCAAACGGCAAAACTTTGGACGACGTGATCCAGGGCTGGGCCTCGCAAGTTCCCATCGGACGCATCGCGCGTCCCGACGAATTTGCCGCGCTGGTCGCGTTTCTCGCGTCGGAGCCGGCCAGCTCCATCAACGGCACAACGATTCCCGTCGACGGCGGCTGGATCAAAGGGCTCCTATAGCCCGTCTCCGGAGCGAAGAAGAGAAATCCCTGCCAGCGGCGGCGGCCTCGACCACTCTAGTCAGCGAGGAGGATCCGGAGGTCGCGGAGATTGTTACCCGTGGGGCCGGTAACGATTGCGTCGCCCAGCCCCGCGAAAAAATTGTACGCGTCGCTGCGGCGCAGAAAATCCGCTGGATCGAGGCCGGCTGCTTTGGCTGTAGCCAACGATCGACCATCCGCTACGGCGCCGGCTGCGGGGCTGTTCCCGTCGATGCCATCGGTCCCCGCGCTCAGCACCGTGATTTTCTTGTCGGCAATCTTGGGGACGCACGTCAAGACGAACGCCGAGTTCCGCCCGCCCGTGCCGTCGCCCGTCACCGGGCTGATCACCTCTCCGTCTGCAAGCACCGCGACGCGATGCTTGGGATTCGCCCTTTTTTGCGATTCGAGCAGCGCGAGCAAATGATCGGCGGCTTTTTCGAGCGGCCAGTTGTCTGCCGAGGTATCGCAGACGCAGATGTAACCTTCTGCTTCGCAGGAGTGGTGAGCGGCATGCGTCAGCTCGTGTTCGCCGAGCAGCAAATCGAAATGAGAGCGCGCGAACGCCGCGTCTCCCGGCTTCGGAGTTTCGCGGAGCTTGCGCTCGTCAAAAATACGGCGGATCGAGGAAGGGAACTTCTCCCGCAGTCCGTAGCGCCTCAAAACTTCTTCCGCGCTTGCGATGGTGCTCGTATCGGGCAAAGTCGGACCGGACGCGAGCGACGATTCCTCTCCTGTCGGTACGTCGCTGATCGCAAACGTCAGCTTCGTCGAGCGCGGCGCGGCTGCCGCAAGGCGCCCGCCTTTGATGGCTGAAAGATGCTTGCGGATGATGTTGATTTCCTTGATGGGCGCGCCGCACGTGACCAGCGCTGAATTCAGCTTCTGAAAGTCCTCAAGGTTCGTTCCTGGGTCGAGCGGCTGTTCGACGAGCGATGAACCGCCGCCGGAAATCAGGAAGAAAACCAGGGTGCGCTCATCGCAGCGCGCAAGGCGATCCAGAATCGCACAGCCCGCGTCAAAGCTCTGCGCGTTGGGAACAGGATGCCCCCCGATGAAGGTGATCCATCCGAGAAGATCGTGGCTTGGCAAGGAAGGAACGACGAGCATCCCGTCGATCGAATATTCGGGCGCGAGAATTTGTGTGAACCCATGCGCCATGGCGAAGGCGGCTTTGCCAAAGGCAATCGCCAAGATGTCGCGGTATTCGCGCAAGTCGACCGTCGCTTTGTGCACGCGAATCCGCGAAGCGCGGCGATCCATTTTGCGGGCGAGGACCTCGGGAATGTCGATCGCCGCGAGGGTATTGCGGAAAATCCGATGAGCCGTCAGCTTCACACCTTTTCGAGAGCGGCCGCGCCCGCGCGTGCGATGTCCAGGTCCTGATCTTCGGTTCCCGCGCTGACGCCGATTGCGCCGACCACTTCGCCGTCAACCGTCAGGGGAACGCCTCCGCGGATGGGCGTTTGCTCGGACGGACTGGCTGTCGCGAGGCCGATGCTGAGCGACAGATTGACCTGATCGCCTGCCATCGCGGGGCCGGTTGGCGAACGCCGCATCGCCGCTGCTTGGGCTTTAACCAGCGCAATCGAAATCGAAGAAGGCTTCGCGCCGTCCATGCGTTCGAACACCAGCAGGTGGGCGCCATCGTCGACCACGGCAACATTCACAGGGCAGCGAATCTCGATTGCGCGGCGCTCCGCGGCTGCGAGAACGGCGCGGGCGCCTTCGATGGTCAGCTTGGTGTGGTTGCGAGTGAAGAGCGGCATGGGAAGTTCCTTCAGAGACTAGAGCCCTGTTCCTTCGGCCGGACTGTATCGGAGCTGAAGCCGTGTCTGCCGATAGGCAGGCTCCCGCCCCGGAAATCGCTCCGGAAAATTCATTTCAAGCCGAGGGCGTCGGCGTTCAGAGCGTTAGGCGGCCTTTTGTCGTGGAAACGCGCGACGACGTTGTTCGCGGCCATCACCGCCATTTTCGTGCGCGTGGCGACGGACGCGCTGGCGATGTGCGGCGTCAGCACTACGTCCTTGCGGCCGAGCAGGCCGGGATTCAACTCGGGCTCATTTTCGAAAACGTCGAGCGCCGCGCCCGCGATTTTCCTTTCCTGAAGCGCTTCAACGAGAGCCGCTTCGTCCACCACCTGCCCGCGCGATGTGTTGACCAGGTAGGCGGTCGGCCGCATTTTGGAAAGCGTCTCCTTCGAAATCAGGTGATGCGTGGCCGGCAGCAGCGGCACATGGACGCTGATGAAGTCGGAATCGCGAAGAAGCTTGTCGAGGTCGACGTACTCCGCGCGAAGCTGTTCCTCGACGTTCATCGGTGCGCGCACCGCGTCATGGTAGAGCACGCGCATGTTGAAACCGTACGAGCGCCGCGCCAAGCCCCGCCCGATGCGTCCGAAGCCGAGGATGCCGAGCGTCTTGCCCCACACATCGCCGCCAAGAAGCTGGTCCAGATCCCATCCGGGCCATCCACGGGTGCGCAGCCAGTTGTCCCCTTCCACGACGCGACGCGCGACAGCCATCATCAGCGCCCAGGCAAAATCGGCGGTCGTGTCGTCGAGGACGCCCGGCGTGTGTGTGGCCACCACGTTGTGCCTTGTGCAAGCGTCCACATCGATGTTGTCGAAGCCGACGGAAACAGTCGACGCGATGCGCAGGTTGGCCCCAGCGGTCAGAAGCTCCTCGTCCACTTTCTCGGTAAGCAGGCAGACGAGCGCCTCCTTGTCCGGGATGCGTTTCAGCAGTTCATCGCGCGGGATGCGCTCGGGGTTCGTCCAATAGTCGACTTCGAATTCGTCATCCAGGATGTTGCGCGCGGCGGGGAAAAGAGGACGTGTGGCGAGAACCTTCGGCTTGGCCAAGTACCACCTCAGGAATGCGAAAAAGTAGATTCAACGGTGAGTAGCATACTAGAAGGGAGTGGCTAGTGGCGAGTGGCTAGTGGCGAGAAACGCTACTGAATTGACGTTGTTGCTGTCGCGCGACTATAGTGCCTTCAGCGTGAAAAATCGCACCAAAGAATTGCGATGCTACGTTGCAGACGCGCGCTGAAACTCGATGGATTCCCGGCTTATACGCGAACTAAGAAAACTGCTTGGGGCAGATGCCGTCCTCGACAAGCGGGAAGATTTGCTGCTCTATGAGTACGACGGGTCGGTGGAATCGGCGCGGCCGAATTGCGTGGTGTTTCCGCGCACGGCGCAGGACGTCGTCGTCGTCGTGAAGCTCGCGAATCAATATAAGACTCCAGTCGTCGGCCGCGGCGCAGGCACAGGCCTTTCCGGTGGAGCGTTGCCGCGCCTGGGCGGAATCCTCACGGTGTTCTCCAGGATGAATCGGATCCTCGCGGTCGACGTGGAAAATCAGCGCGCTACGGTCCAGCCCGGCGTGGTGAATGCGGACTTGAGTGCGGCCGTCGCGCACCTGGGCTTGCATTTTGCGCCGGATCCATCGAGCCAGAAGGCATGCACGATCGGCGGTAACGTGTCGGAAAATTCTGGCGGCCCACACACGTTGGCCTACGGCGTGACCACCAATCACGTTCTGGCGCTTGAAATGGTGCTGCCGGATGGCGAGTTGGTTCGCATCGGTAGTCCTGCGCTCGATTCGCCGGGATACGATTTGCCGGGCCTGTTCGTTGGCTCAGAAGGGACGATGGCGCTGGTGACGGAGATCACCGTGAACCTGACGCCGCTGCCCGAAGCGGTGAAAACGCTGCTCGCGATTTTCGATTCGCTCGACGACGCCACGGAAACGGTCGCTGAAATCACCGCGCGCGGCATCACTCCCGCTGCCTGCGAAATGCTGGACGGTTGGACGCTGCGAGCCGTAGAAGCTTACGTTCACGCGGGTTTTCCGCTCGACAGCGCTGCCGTTCTGCTGATCGACGTGGACGGCCTTCGCGAAGCCGTCGAATCGCATGCGGAGGCAGTGGCGGACGTTTGCCGCGTTCATCACGCGCGCGAAGTTCGTGTGGCGCGCGACGCCGCCGAGCGCGACCTGCTCTGGAAAGGCCGCAAGAACGCCTTTGGCGCCGTGGGGCGACTTTCTCCGACCTACTACGTCCAAGATGGTGTGATCCCGCGGACGAAACTGCCCGTCACCATCCGGCGCATCAACGAAATTGGCAAGAAATACGGCTTCGAAATTGGCGACATCTTTCACGCGGGCGATGGCAACCTGCACCCCATCATTCTCTTCGACGCGAGCGATCCCAAGCAGTTTGAGCGCGCCGTGTCTGCGTCCGACGAAATCATCAAGTTCTGCATCGAGATGGGCGGGTCAATCACGGGAGAACACGGCGTGGGCATGGAGAAGGACCGGCTGATGCCGCTGCTTTTCAGCGACGCGGAACTCGAGTTGATGCGGCGGGTGCGCGACGCGTTCAATGCGGACAACTTGTTGAATCCGGGGAAAATTATTCCAACGGGAAAAAGCTGCGGCGAGATTCGCGTACGCCCGCTGCCGGTTGCAGGCAGTTTACCGGCATGAGCGCTTCCGCAAGCGCGGTCATGTCGCGATTGTCCGAGATCGTCGGCGATCCGCACCTTGCTGCGAGTGCGCAGGAGCTTGCGGGCTACGCGATTGGCGGAATGCGCCCGTCCGCAGCGGTTTGCCCTGGCTCCGCGCAGGAAGTGGCGGAATTGATCAGGTTTGCCGCAGTTGAAAAACTCGGCGTGGTCGCCTGCGGCGCGCGAACCAAGCTCGAAATTGGCCTGCTGCCGCGCAAGTACGATCTTGCTCTCGACGTCACGCGCCTCGATCGCATCGTCGCCTATGATCCGGACGATCTGACGCTCAGCGTCGAACCAGGTATTCCGCTACAGAAACTGAGCGCGGCTCTCGCCGAACGCGGCCAGTTTTTGCCGCTGGCGGTCCCATTTGCGAATCGCGCTACCATCGGCGGGACGATCGCCTCTGCGATGGATTCGCCGCTGCGGCAGGCGTACGGCACCGCGCGCGACTTCGTTCTGGGCATGGAATTCGTCACCGGCGATGGCACGTTGGCAAAGAGCGGTGGCCGCGTTGTGAAAAACGTGACCGGCTACGATCTGCACAAGCTGATGATCGGCGCCTTCGGCACGCTTGGCGTGATCACGAAGATCAATTTCCGCACGTTTCCTCTGCCACGAGAGACGCGCGCGTTCGTCGCCAATTTCGAGTCGCCGGCGCGTGCCTTGGATTTGCGCGAGCGCGTATCGCGATCACCGCTGCGGCCGCTCACGCTGGAAATCTTCAGCCCAGGCGTAGCCGATCTATTTTATGGCAGCGCGGCAGCGCGCGACGGAATGAATCCGCTCGCGCCAAATCTACTTACGAATCAGGCGTGGGCGTTCACTTCGGGAGTCGCCGGAACGCAGGAGGCGCTTGACCGTTGCGAAGCCGAGCTGCGAGCGATGGCGGAACAGGCTCGCGGAGAACGTTTCTCTATTCTTCGCGGCGATCAAGTAGCCGCGGCCTTCGGACGCAAGAGGGAATTCGTCGCCATCGCGCTCGAATCCTCGCCCGCCGCAACCATCCTGAAGATCGGTGTTCTGCCATCGCGGATGGACGAGATTCTCCCCGGGATCGAGTCGGCCGCCGCGAGCGAGAATCTTCGCTGCGCCACGATGGCCCGCGGAGTCGGCGTAATCTACGCGGCGTTGCTGCCCGATGCGTCCAGCGAAGAGGCTCGCGAGTGCGTCGCGCGTGCCGTCACTCTCATTCAGGACGCGTGTGACAAAGCCGGAGGCGATGCGACGATTCCGTGGTGTCCGATGGCGTGGAAGTCTGCGTTCAAAATTTGGGGTGGTGACGGCGAGGGTCTCTCGCTAATGCGCAAACTGAAAGCCGTCTTCGACCCGCAGCGAATTCTGAGCCCCGGCCGCTTCGTGGGAGGACTTTAGCTCGTGCCGCTTGGTCCCGCACGGCCCGGCACGCAGCTGCCTCAGGCGCCCCCTCAAGCGCATGAGGAGGCGCAACGGGAATTCGCGCTTACGCTCAGCGGCTTCACGGCGCAAGACAAGCCGCAATACGAAGACTACGCGCGCTGCGTCCATTGCGGCCTTTGCCTGAATCATTGCCCGACGTACCGCCTCTTGGGTAGGGAAGCGGACTCGCCGCGCGGCCGCATTCGGCAGATGGCGCTGGTCGATCAGGGGCGCCTTGAGCTGGGCGACGCGTTCGTCACGCACATCGACCGCTGCCTCGACTGCCGCGCCTGCGAGACGGCGTGCCCGTCGGGCGTGGAGTATGGGAAGCTTGTCGAACTGGCGCGCGCGCAGATCGAGCAGAAGTATCGGCGGCCGTTCGCCTCGCGCGTGGCCCGCAACTTCGTTTACCGCCGCCTGCTGCCGTACCCCAAGCGGATCGCAGCAGCGGCTCGTTTCGCTTGTTTCTATCAGCGGTCGGGACTCGCCGCAATCGCGCGCGCCTCGGGGATTCTCCGCTTGCTTGGGCTGAGCGAGCGCGAGGCGCTCATGCCGCAGATCGATCGCGAGTTCTTCTTCAGCGAACTCGGCAAAACGTTCCCGGCGCAGGGCACGCGACGGGCGCGCGTGGCATTCTTTGCGGGTTGCGTTGCGCAAGTATCGTTCAGCGAACTGAATCGGGCCACGATCCGGGTCCTGCAGGCGAACGGCTGCGAAGTGGTCGTTCCCGAGGGGCAAGTTTGCTGCGGGGCGTTGGCCGCCCATGCTGGCGTTCGCGACGTAGCGCGCAGCCTCGCGCGCACGAATATCGAGGCGTTCCGCGCCGCCGATTTCGACGCAATTCTCACCAACGCAGCCGGCTGCGGCTCGACGCTCAAAGAATACGGGGATTTGTTCCCAGTCGATGGGGCGGGCGCTGACTCAAGCGCATCGCGGCGCACTCCAGCGCCCAAGGGCGAGCACGAGGCTCGCAGTTTCTCCGGCCGCGTTCGTGACGTAACCGAGTTTCTCGTCGAGTCGGGACTTTCCTTTCCGCTGAAACCTGTGCCGCTGCGTGTCACTTACCAGGATTCCTGCCACTTGTTGCATGGCCAGAAAGTTCGCGAGGCCCCGCGCAAATTGATCCGCGCGATCCCGGGAGTCGAGCTGGTGGAAATGCTCCACGCGGATCAGTGTTGCGGCTCGGCGGGCGTTTACAACGTGACGGAAACGAAGACGTCGCTCGAATTACTCGCACAAAAAATGGAATGCGCCGGGCAAACGAAAGCCCAGGCAATCGTCACAGCCAATCCCGGCTGCATCCTCCAGCTGAGAGCCGGGGCCGCGATTCACCATACGGGGCAGCGGGTGCTGCACGTTATCGAACTCCTCGACCGGGCGCTTTGATCGAACTATTTGATCGCCAGCCACATGCGCTGACGCGACTCTTCGAGTTGCCATCACTTCTCCCCAATCAAATACCGGCAACCGTGCGAGCCGATCAGCGCTGAATGCACGACGCCCGCGGGGACTTCGCAGCGATCACCCGCGAAATACGTTTCGGACTTGCCGTTCATGGTGAGGATCATCAGGCCCTCCAGAATGACGTGGGCAGTCACACTGGAGTGCGTGTGATCGGGGTAGAACTTTTCCGGATCATCGCGCCACACGTATGTATGAGTAAAACCTTCGTCGTGGAGTTGTGATTCCAGTTCAACGACTTCCGTAGCTTCCTCCCTGCAAACCAAAGTCGCCAAGGCAAACGAAGTGGGCAAACGCCAAGCAACGACTCTCGCGCCCTGTTCTCATTCGAGGACAGGGCGCGAGAGTCGTCACTTGTCGCCAGTCAGGTCGAAACGGTTTCGCTCGATCTATCGAAAACGGAAAATAATGCCTATGTTTGCCTGGCCTTGTTCTGCGTGGCTCGATACCGCGACCGTCTCATACCCGAAGTAAGGGTCGAAAAATTCCTCGTCCTGCTCTGTTGTGCGAGAGGGTGACCAACGCGCTTCGGCTCGCACCCCCACATGCTGGCTGAAGAAGTATTTCGCGCCCACTCCGAGGTTATACGAAAAGCGGTTGCTGAAGGGCAACTCGTCGTCCGCTTTAAAATGGGTGAAACCGAGGCCGGCGACGATGAAGGGCTGCAGCTTGGCCTCCGGAGGTTTTAGTGAAAAGTTGAACCCGAACTGATACATGTCGAGATCCGCGCTGGTGAGGAACTGCCTCTGGTCCGTCGCGATCACATGCTGATCGAGTGTGGTCGGCTGATGGTTGAACTCGAACTCAGCCTGAAACTGCGGCCAGATCGTGTAGTCTCCAGTGACGCCGTAGTTCCAACTACTTTTGATCGGAAGGTAGTCCACCGAGTCCGTGTTGACGTCAATCACGCCGCCAAAGCGAGACCCTCCGAACGGCGTCACCTCAAACTCATGCTGGGCGCGTGCCGCCGGTACAACCAGCATCGCGAACAAGAAGAAGAGAAACAGCGCTTTCCTAGACGACATGGTTTTCTCCTTGCACAGAACGTGATTTAACCCTGGATGGATCGAAAAGTTGCGCCCCACTCTTACCGCCACTCCGCAAATCAATACCCCTATCGGGCCGGGAACCCGTTCGGGCACGCCTTTGCCCGCCAATCATAAGATGCACGTTGGGGTAAAACGGTTAAGCCGATTACCGGAAGAGGCTTTCCCGGGAGGCTTATCGCGCAACGCCGTCCGGGCGTTCGGGCAAGGGCGCGGCGCCAAACCGGAGCACGATTCTTGACCCGTGGTTCGATTCGATCGCCAAGACCTGCCGGCCACCCTCTTCGCTCTCTCGAAGCTCGATCGCCGCGGGCCGCTCGACCCAGTGCATCAGCCCTCCTGCACCGTTGAGCATGATCGCGATTTCGGCGCCCTCGGGCCGCTTCGGTTCGACGGTGATGCTGGCCAGTGCCATGTCATG
>Ga0335072_10013788_pt1 | contig 11498 bp, 13 predicted proteins | sample Lox_Sample_21_FD_206725 | JGI IMG/M metagenome (GOLD analysis project Ga0335072, IMG submission 206725) | Soil microbial communities from Loxahatchee National Wildlife Refuge, Florida, United States - Lox_Sample_2.1 | ecosystem: Environmental > Terrestrial > Soil > Wetlands | place: USA...
GAGTGGACCTGAAGAAGCTCAAGAAATATCCGACCCATTTGAGGCCGATCAGGGTGAAGAGCGACTCCATTGGAAGACCGACATTAGAATACCAGGCATTGCAACGCAATGAGAGCAGTGAAATGGAAGGGAAACCTAACCAGCTCCCATCGTACACCAATTCAACATCCAATATATGACAACGCCACTCTTTCCGAAATGCTGTTCCAAGCGGGACACCAAATGCGTCATTCACAAGCGCGTATGACAGAGATAGTAAGAGATAGGCGTTTAGCGAGGCTACAGTCCAAAGGAGCAGTGATGAGGAGAGCTTCATTTCGCCTCCGATGAGTTGGCCTAATACATGCAGGATTTGGAAGGTCGAGAAGATGAATGTGAGGAGCTATGATCAGAGCTGTTAGCGAAGTACAAAGACGGAGAGGCGTGGAGAAGATAGGGAAACAAGCCAAACTCACAAAGATCAACCCAGTGATCGTACTCCCTTGCGCCGTTGCGCTATCAAACGGAATCAAATCGACATTCGTCATGGCATATGGACCTGCCAAGCACTGCGGACGCTTCAACACCGACGCCAGCGCGCCCTGATCCTCACTGTTCTGAGCTAGGAACTGTGCTGTGCTCTCCGTCCCACCGATCGAAAGCAGAGGATTTTATGACGGCGAGGACTGAGGGTATGACGTGGCTGTTGACGGCTATTTGGTTGCGCGTGGAGGCGTATAAGAGTGTGACAGCGGAGAAGGGGTTGTAAGAACCATTGCCTGTGCGGAGAGCAGTGGTGAGAGAAGCAGAGATATTAATGGAGACTGCAGTGAGGATTTTAGGATATGTCGAGCTTCGGGTGGGGAAGAAGGAAGGTGCCTTGTACAACAGCCCATGTTTGTTCATCGACGACGGCATACCGGGTCGTGAGCCCATTGTCGAAATTCCAAGTGAGAGGGTTTGGCGTGGAGTTTATGGCAGCTTGAATACCAGTTGCGAGTTAAGAACCTATAAGAGCCTCTATCCTGATCTTTGTCACGTCGTTATTTAGGACAAGCGAATCCCAGGAGAGACTCAGGCAGGCCCACATCAACGATGTGGTATAAAGAATAGGGAGTAACAGAGCTCTTTTGAACATCCCCTCCTGAACCCGAATTTCTTTGTCCCAGAAGTTATGGTCGTACAAATTCGTGTTCCTACTCCCGCCCAACGATCCCATTGGTTACCATCTATTGTCGCCGCGGCCCCAGTATGTTTCACGACAGCTTTCAAAAATTTGGCCAGCACTTTTGCACCCAAAATTGATTAAGAATTCAAGTCTGTAATTTGCGAGAGGAGCTTGCAGAGCAGATCTCCTAGCAGCGCTTGAGCCAAGCCGGTATCCTATGACGTCTACCAATGCGGTTATTACGGAGTTGATCAAGGTACTACGCTTTCTCTTCTATTACTCTCTCCTTCCCTCTTCCTCAAGTTTTAAAATGGCGGATATCTCGCACTCCGTTCAAGAGCGAAAGTGATTAAGAAAGATGAAGATGGCAAATGTGGTGGCTGGGGCTCTGTGGGTATAGTTCGCAGAGGCCTCGAGATAAACGTCATTGCGAACATGTTAGGCTGTTGTTCTGTCATGCTCTGTCGTAACCCCCAAGCTGTTGTCTGTACTATTGTTCCTGTCATCGTTGCCTGCAGTATCTGTTGTCACTCTCGACTTTCGGCCTGGCAGGAACTTCTTTGCTCTAGTGTATTTTCCGAGGCACGTCTGAGCACAGGGGCACAAGATTTTCCTTCCGTTTTCCTGTTACCTGTGACATTCTCTCTCTGAAGTTTCTTGGTGTTGAGCCTCAACGATGTAGGAACTTGTAGGACTGTCTGCGGATTCTCTCTTCCATATCGCTGAACTTGAAAATCCCCTCTTTTGCTCGTCTGCTTTATTCCCTCCGCACCACATCTGGGCGTGGTAAATAGTCTCGTAGCTCATATAATTTCGCAGAACGAACCTCAAATGTGCAAATGATATATTGAATTCATCATCCATACACGAGGGTAAGATAGGTGTGAGAGAGAGTATTCTATGGCGTGTCAGTAATGTTTCTGTTTCGGCTGCAAGGTTGGGGCAACTACTCAGATTGTCATTCAGTTTGCTTCCATAACTGCCCATCTTCCGAGAGCGGCTCCAGGATTCATGATGTTGTGGATATGGGCCAGGGAAATAACCTATCAGACAGGAGGACGAGCGGCACCCCTGTTTGCCGTGGAGGCTGATTTCGAAGACGGTGATCTCCTATAGAAGAGTAAAAGCATCTTGCCCATAATATCTTAATATCAATGGGCTTCCGCCTGCTGTATTCATGTTGCGGATTGTCTATCTTGTCAATTTGGTATATCCCGCCACGCACGGCTGCTCTTGGCATTGTTGGTGTTACCGAATGATACAGTCATTGAAACACATCCTTCGGCTCCTCTTTCAAGGGTGCTCCTCCGCTTTCGCACAAGCATACTATTCCATGTATCTATCTGTTCTATGTCAATTCTTTCGTGATGTCTGTATGCCCAATATGCCTGACTTCCTGTTTCCCGTGAGGTTGCAGCTTTTATCAATACGGTCCCTTCGACCGCATAAATTTTAGGCCCTTGATGCCTGAAATGGCCTGGTAAGGTAGGATCAATATCCTGTTGAAAGCTACTCTGCCGGCTTGGCGTTACAGTAATCAACTACTGATGACTTTCAATTGGCTTCTTAGTGTATTCTAGGGTATCGAGGGCCTCAGCAGCCTATGCAGGTTGATGGTAGAGCTTGAATTCTCTCTAGCCTGGATAGAGAATAGGTTTTGCTACCATGGTCGAGCTTGAATGATATTTAGCCGTATGCAACAAAAGTGCTACGAGTTGTGCTTGTGATATAGATTATAGCTCAATTGCTACCATGGGAAGATCCAGCTTTCATAGCCGTTACCTGAGAAAGTCATTCTCACAAGGAAGATAAGACCTAGCTTCCTACGCACTGATAGTGCCCATGTGCGGCGCCGCAACTACCCACCGTACAGGGAATTGTTGAATGGGCAATTAGGGTGACCTCACTTCGGTTCGCAAGGAGAAGCATAGTTGAACATACGACCATTAATGTGACATCGATCGCATGCCCGTGAAATCGCAAGAGTATAATAGTAAAGATACTATTACGACCATAAAAATAGCATCTTTTCCAGAAAACTTCTAGATCAGTTGCGGCTAACAGATGCAACGTATGTCTATAACATTAATTAATCTTCTCGCAAAAGCTATAGAAGCATTCTTCGCGAAGCAGACCCAAGAAAGCAATATTCTAAGGTAAAAAACACCACATAGCCACGGTCAGACTTCTTGCACCCAATTATTTTGTCGGAAATAGCATCTCGTCGTCATCGGCGCTCTTACTGTCAGGTTCAATTTCGCCGCGACTATCACCACCTTGACACATATTTTCCTAGTCAGATATGGGGTCACAACTCATTGATAGCGTCGCTGCTCTGAGAGGCTGCAGGGTCAGACCTAGATATGAGCCAGTGCCACCGAAGATAACTTAGCTAGTTTGCTAAATGAACCCTTCGACCCGCGGTCAAGTCAGCGGAGCTGTCGTGACTGAATTGGCTTGATCACATTGACTTTTATCATGTATATTATTCACTGAAATCGCTAATGAGCCTTGGCTTGCTTCATTCTCAATCTTGGGAAAAGTCCCTATTATACAATCAACCATTGTATATTCGTGGGTATATATATACCTTGTGCATTAATACAAATCAATCCCACAGCCCCTACTATATATACTCAGCCCTAAACCCGCGCCTGTATCACTGTTTGCACATTTTAAACCGAGCTGTAACTACAATTGATCGACAGAAAATCATAAATCCTCGAAACTTTTCGTCTCCCAACTCGACTTATTAAACAGCCCTCGACTATTCGTCTTCCGATGTTTCTGATCTTTCATCTCGAACGCCTCGTCGTCCGTCTGTGCCTCTTCAGACCTCACATCGATCGTAGCTTGTACTTTGATGCCCATCCCATACAAATGTTCCGTGCTCGCACCGCTGGTCCGCACGACTCCTCTAGCACGGCCTGCTCCACCGACGCCCGTTTCGATAGTTGTGACGTTACCGAGTCCTGCTTTTTCGAAGCCCCAGAAGGTCTGGATGCCGACATTGTCTCCGGCGGTGTCGCTGAAGACGATGCTGCGCCTGGTCAAGCTATAAAGAAGCGTATCGAGCCAACCATTGCAAGCGATCATGGAGCCAGCGACGCAGAAGTAAGTCAAGCTGATGTTCTGGCCGGCCATGGATGCTATGCGGCCTGCTGCTATGGGAATGGTGCAGACTGTGTAGATGGTAGGGTATAGGATCATGAGGGGCGTGGCGCCGTGGGGGATAGGCGTTGATGAGGTGCCGGAACGGCGGCGGAGTACTATGTATATCGTTCCGTAAATAGCACTAGTACTGAAGCAGGCCACGAAGATCCAGAGGTAGTGTAGCCAAAGACGTTCATGTTGATAGCTAATGTTGATCCAGCACTATTGGCGTGGTCAGTTTTCATTTTCTGCCACGTTTAAGTCACGAATTTAGTGTAAGATTCAGTATACACATACCCATGCATCTGCCCTGACATAGAAATCGTCCGGATGCATAGCTGCACCAATTATCGCCATAGTAAATACGAATATCCAAAGTAGAGCAATAACACTATAGAATTGGACACTTGGTAATCTGTGTCCTTTCACCACGCCTAGGAAGGTGTGTATAGCAATTGCGAAAATCCATACACTGGATGCCAAGTCCCCCGTGGAAATGAACCAGCCTTGAGCCCAGCATGTTCTAGTTCCAACCTCGATTGCGTCATGTCGAAGAGAAGAGACGTTGAGAAGGAAAGCGATTGATTGTTGGATATCGGCCAAGACGAGATTATATATTAGGACCAGGAACTGATTTACTGGTGCTTGAGATCCTGATTTTCTACGCCACGAGATAAAGCGGTATGTAAGAAATAAAAATAGTGAAGTCGAGAAGAAAAAGGACAGAAACCCAAATGTTGATACTGCGACCAGTCCGTGACTTAATACTGGCGGTAGTGGTGATAAGGTCTGAGAATCTGGGGTTAGGGTAGGCATAACGACAAAGCAAGCCTGAGCGGTGACATTCGAAGTACGAAAAGGTGGTACGGGACATATGAGGCTTGATATATTCTTACCGCTCCATGGTACCGGGCAGCAGTCAGGTATAGGGATCCACATCCCAGGGAGCCGCTGGCCCCTGTTGCATCCTATACGGGCATCGCCTTTGGCCAAGCATTAGGACCGCATGCTGTCCTAGGCTAGCTTCCGTGTCTCAAACATCGCTTCCGTCAGACGCGGTAGAGGGGAACAGATGTAAGTCAGCCTGTCAATCAGAGCGACGATGTTATTGAAATCAACGAGCCCAGAGCTGACTGGAGACTCACGTATGGTCCTCATTGGCTGAGGGTAATATAATGGTACATGGAAGCCCTGGAATGCTTCTCTGCAGGGGCCTGAACGCCAAGACTCTGTTTGGCTGGGAGCAGAACACTGAAGCGATATGTGCAAGGTTTAGGACGAAAGGTTTGCCTATCGGCCTGCAGATCTACATATGATCAGACCCTAAGAGCACATGCCGGTCATGCTGAGAGGAGAGGAATTCATCCTAGGCAATTGCAATGTTGGCTGGTCAATGCATAACGGTCCCAGCTTCCAGAAAAACCAAAGCTTCTGCTATGACCAGTGGATGGAGCGGTGTAAAGACTTTCAACATCCTGAAGATATCTTAGCGTCCGACGAGGTCGTTGACGTGTGGTGCACAGGTATGCAGTATACGAAGGTCTACTTCGAGAGAGTTTCGTCTAATCAGGCACCACAAGATAGACAGAAATTTCAAAAGAAAATAGGCAAAATAGAGTCGATCTCAGGCTGACAGAGAGGCGATGACCGTCGACGACAGCGAATGATCTCGCTGTGGCCAGAGGGAGGATCTGAATACATGATGCTAAAACACGTGGCTGGACAACTTGGACGATATAGATATCCACGTGGCCAATGCACGAACCGTTATGTGCGATGGCGAGGTGGATACAAGGTGCCTGAGGTGAAGGCAATCATGCAATGACCCCCTTGAAGCTTTGTCAATGAGGACCGGGACGGAGTCCCCGAGCGGCTGTTCCTGGTGATTCGCTTGCCTGTGGATGGCGACATTTACTGTTTCCACCAATGATGGCGACCCCAATTGGCCAAAATCATTACGGACGGATCTTTTGTTTTCAGGCCCGCTGGACCGTTATCTTTCCTAATTTTGTGCGACGGTCATTTGGTGTAGGGTTCAGCTAGATCCCTGTGTTTGACGCCCGTGTCTGACGCTTGTGTCTGCCTCGGAAATAAAGTCTGCCTCGGTAGAACGAACCGAAGTACTGTACTCGTAACATCTATTTCTGTCGCGCCTTTGCTAGAGCTTGGATGAGAGTTCTATGCGCAGATGTTCCATGCAGATGCTGACGTTAATTTGGCTTTGACATCCAAGGTCTTCATCATATCGTAATGCTAAGCCACGAACTATAATGGAAGATTTATGAAAATCCGGATAAGAGTGCCAGCTCCAATCGCAACAATTCCATTGTTGTTTGATATTGAAAAATTATGCTGTGCGCTGAAAACCCAGGCACTTACTTCAAGCAACCGTTAGCAATTTAGACACAAAACAGTAATTTCTGCCGAGTCTCTTGACAAACCAATAGCAGCAACCCCCACCAGATCTTCAGGCGATGTGCGTTGATGCAAGTTATTACCATCAATAGGCAGGGATGAAGGCTTTACCTCTGCCTTGGGACCAACAGGGACGTCCGCAGGATCTTTCTCGTGCCGTTGCTGTCTGTGAGTTAGAGCTGCATTAATCGGGTGCTCACTACTTCTTGGCATCAGTGATCTTGGGTGTACGATCCATTGATGACATCGGGGCAAAGGATACAGCAATGAAAGATGATTTGTGGATCAGTATGGCCGAGAAAGTTAGCGCCGAAAGGACTAGATATGACCCTACGGATGCGACGCAAAGGATTACTTGCTCTTCAGCTTCAGGGGCTGGTTCTATGCATCTGTGGGTTTTCGTACAAAAAAAATTAACCAGGCTCTCCGGCAGAGTGGGCTGACAAGCTCTTCCTAAAGATATACGAGACCACCCAAGAAAGCATATACGGGCGGAGTCACCTGTCACTCGGTATCATGGAACTAGGAGTGAGGGATAGGGCAGTGATGGATAAATAAGATACGGTATCGGAGGATATTGGCATAATATGGGTACCAAGTATATATCTATCTCCATTCAGTCTAGCTTTCACTGGCAATCGTAATCACTTACGCTTGAAGTCCAGATGGAACCAAAGACCCTTGTAAAGAATGTCGCTATTGGGCAACCCTGTTGCATAGAAATCACTTTTGGCTTTTTATAGTACTGTGCATCCAACGCCTCTGTTACAGCCTGATACCGAGTTACATCGTATGATCCCCCAAGTGTGCTGTCACATTTGTATGCAGGAGCAACCATACTAACTGGAGGTTTTTTTGTCATTCCTGGCACATTGTTGCATCTCCAAAAGCACGGGGAAAAGGTGGGATTTTAAATGATATTCATCAGGTAGATGACGACATGAGAATGACCAAGCATTCTGTGGGACAACCTCGAGGAGCTAAAAAGCCCCCAAACTGTACAGCGACTAGGACGCTAACTGAGAGCAAGTCTCTCCTAAGAAGGCTCAACGCGCCTACTGACATCGGTGTTTGTATTTGGATATACACGCGTTGACGACAAGCTTTAATGTCTACTAATTCAACTACGAAAGCAACCCTTTTTGACGAAATGTCAAAATTAATCCGTACGTCTATCAAGTAAGTGCATTTGCTCACAGGCTGGGAAAAATTTTCGGGGAAAGACCCTTACGAGGTTTTATTGTTGGTTATGGTCACTGACAAGAAAGTTCTTGACGGCAAGAGGCTAGGCTGGTAGTATGACAACAGCTCACTTCTGCATGAGGTCTTGGCGACCTTTCTGACAGCACCAGGACTGCGAAGCCATTTCTTCCGGTACCTTCACCTGGATCTCACTGTGCAATCTGTCAGTTCCTGCGTGGCTACATCGACTTCCTCTTCGATAGCTACCTTATAAAGGTGTTTTTCAACGCTACGGCGGCGCCGTACAACCAGACGCAAAGTCGCTGGTGGACAATCATATCCGAGCATGACTCCACCGACGGCCAGCACACCGAGCGAAGTCCTCCTCTCCTCTACAAATATTTTCCAAACACAGCATTCACCTTACACTTAATGAAAATTTAAACCTCAAATTTATCAATAACCGAGTCACTAGACCCAATTAACCCCGCAGAATGTGTGTAACCCACATCAACATACACACCTACGGCCCCCCCTCCCAAGCTGACACTAACATATGCCGATCGCAGCACAAGGCCGTCGAAATCTTCACTTACATGTCTAGGTCTGCTGCTGAGAAAGAGGCTAATCCGCTGGAAGTAGATGTAAATGTCCTATCAACGCTATTGGCGGAGTGGAGGAGGAGTTGTGCACATGAATCGGAGGAGATGGGGAGGCGCAAGAATTATATGAGGGGCGTGTAGAGGAGATGTTGGAGAAGACTAGGCTTGCTGAGGCAAAGGAGGGGGAGGAGAGAGAGAGAGAGAGAGAGAGAATTGGTTACGAAAGAGTTCTACTGGCTAGGGAGGTGGATGTTGAGTCGGGGAGGTTGAGTGGAGTGTGTATATCTTGATGAGTGAGATGGGCGTTGGGATTTCCGGGGGTGGCTACGTAACACATTTCATTCTGATGTGGAATTGGCTCTCCATTTTAGCGGCGATCTGAGGCAAATTGTAGTACAAAGATCATGACATCGGAGTGGATATCTCAGCTAATTTTATCCAGCAATAATAGGTATACCGTCAAAGCAGATGGCTGGCTGGGAGTGGCTGGATAAAGAAACTAAGCAGGCACGGATGTAGGTCTTCATATGCGTCTTTTATGATGGGCCACAGGAAAATAAACTACAATAGTATGTTCAACGACAGGATGTATCCTCGAGAGCAAGAATCCCCGCAACATTTCCAATCTCCCGTGCTGTACCTTGGATAGCGCTCCTTCTGACGGCCTTGAAGAGCTACAAAAATTAGACAGTAAATCATTAAATTAAAAGCCAAATTGTAACTTTTGGGTAATTTAAGAAGTACTTGCACGATTAAAATCAAATTTGAGGCTGTTGTATGCCTTTTCATAGCGTGCTAAAAATATGTCCACCGTAGGCGGCTTTCACAAAAGAAGATTGCCCACCATAAGAAGTATTCTCGCATACAAAGTTTGGCGTAAAGTGGCTATCGTAGGAACTCCACTCATAAGAAAAGGGGCTACTTTAAGCGGGTTGGTATAGTTTTCGGAATACCACTAGATTTAACAAATATTTCTCAGGCAGAAATCAGAAACCGACTACGATAACCCTTTTCTTTGGTGCTGCGGTGGAATTTAGATGCCTTATAAATTTTGCATGGGTGAATTTCGGGTGCCTGCGTGGGTGGATTTTGAGTGATAGATTTTGCGGTGGACTTTTGGTGCCTGAATTATTTTGCGTGGTAACTTGTTTGAGTGAATTGTCCCTTTGCAGAGAAATGTGGTGTAGTTTAACCTACGTCACATTTCTCGATTCCATTTGCAAAGGGATAGTACAGATGCCTGATTATTTTGTGTTGGGTGCCTGCGTGTTAAACTTTAAACCAATTTGCAAACTCTTTCTTATAGCCCGTTTTTCAACCACATTTAATTATAATTATAACTATAAAGAGTGCGCAAGGCGAAGGAAGTAACATTTCTTATATGTTAGAAGCAGAAAGCAATCCGCATACAGTGGCAGCAGAAACAAGGAACCGCCTAAAGTAGCTCCTTTTCAGGGTTCGCGGGTATCAGCAGTAACAAAAGCTGTTTGTGTTTTCCAAAAGCCTTATAGGTCCTGGATTCAACCACGGCAAAGAATGACTGTATTCGACGGCGGTTCCGGAGCTCGTAAACGTCGTCGACGTTTCTGGCATTGGGTGGGTAGGGATGCTGGTGTTACAGGGGAATGGTAGGGGATGAACATAATATACGTCGCTAGGTCCCTAAGAAATATGTACACGAATCGGAATAATGTATAAGGAAAAATGCTAGCCACATAATGTGTGTTGAAGCTCGTACGTTCTCATCTATAATTACCTTAAGTGGTCCTAGCTCCGAGCCGCGGCCTCCACTACACGTCACTCAAGTATAATCCCTTAAACTCAACTCCACCACACTACATGGCGTGTAAAGCAGCTTGAAATGAACAGAATTAAAAATAAAATCAGGAGAAAGCGCGTGCCTGCTTTCCCATGATACTCCCTACCATCTTTATGTGCATGTGCTAGCCTTCTGCTGCTAGTGCAGTGCGCCTATAGCTTTCTGCTGCTGCGGCATTGACAGTGGACTGACGTGATGATGCTTCTAACTGGGAAAGACTAGGGGTCGCTAGCGTCCAATTATGGTTGCTCTGCAACTATACGTCACTAAACCTTAACGCTGAACCCCGTGGAAGTTTCACACTGTAACAATGCTCCTTATCCCCTAATAATAGTACCATCAGTTACGCAATTGCACAAAGATACAAGGCTTGAGCTGGATTGAAAGAATTATCTTTAAGAGTAAAAAATAGTTCAAAAACAACTCCTAAACAACGGCTTGATCGCAGATTGTGCTCTTTTCGGCTTCGAGCTGTCAGAATTATTGCGTATTGACTGTAGCTAGCAATGGTGCCGCCGGCCGGAAAGACTTCTACATCTCTGCCCTTCAGTATCCCTAGCATCATCAATACAACTACTCAATGCATCGTCATGGAACCCAACATACCGCAGTATCGTATTATACCTGAGTATCCTAAGACGAGAACCGCATAGGCGCCATTTTAACAACCTTATGGGCGAGAACTATCCACCAGCTTGACCCAAGATGCTGATGGGATACCTGCGGCTTTTTGTGCTTCCAGAATAGTCTGCCTAAAGGCGGCTTCATCATGAAGCAAAACAGACTCTAATCCAGATGAGGTGTAAAAATGAAGTCTGTTGCCTTCAAGGTATAGAGGTGCTCTTTCAAAAAGACTTCGTTCAACCAGACACCTGCTATAAAGAAGTATCTTGAGCGAATCCTCAAGCGTCGGGAGAAGACGGTATAATTGACCTGTAGATTGCCCGTTTAATGCCAAATATGCCACCTCCTGTATGCAATCCAACAAACCTATTAAGTTCTTAACGGCCTCTTCGGGGAGATTTTTTTGCCTGCCTAACACCTTAGCAGTTTCACGTTGCACCTCCCAATCATCGTCCTTCAGCAATGCCACCAAGCCATCAACAGCCTCTTTGTGGAGATTTGTTTGCCCGCTTAATGCTTCAGCAGCTTTATCCTGCACCATCGAATTGCCGTCCTT
>Ga0335072_10013790_pt1 | contig 11497 bp, 7 predicted proteins | sample Lox_Sample_21_FD_206725 | JGI IMG/M metagenome (GOLD analysis project Ga0335072, IMG submission 206725) | Soil microbial communities from Loxahatchee National Wildlife Refuge, Florida, United States - Lox_Sample_2.1 | ecosystem: Environmental > Terrestrial > Soil > Wetlands | place: USA: Florida...
TTGGAAGGGGATCGAAGAAGAGAGTCTTGGTTGCGGGGGGTGGATTTGAACCACCGACCTTTGGGTTATGAGCCCAACGAGCTACCAGACTGCTCCACCCCGCAACCACATCGTAGCGCATGGCGCACCATCGGTCAAACTTCCATCACTGAATCGATTGCCGCTGATATACCCGAACATAATCCACCAGCATCGTCTGCGGAAATCTCGACGTGCCGTCCGGATTCCCCGGCCACTCCCCACCTACCGCCAGATTCAGCAGGAGATAAAACGGATGGTCGTACGCCCACTTCGCCCCCGCCGGTAAACTCCCCCGCGTCACCGCGTGATATTGCTTCCCATCTACATACCACCGGATCGCTCCCGGCTCCCATTCCACCGCGAAAACATGGAAATCGTCGCAAAATCGCTCGCCCCCCGGCAGAGAAAACGGCGCCCCGATCCCGTGCGCGCCCGAGTACCCCGGACCGTGAACCGTGCCATGCACCGTCGATGGCTCCCGGCCAATGTTCTCCATGATGTCGATCTCGCCGTTCGCCGGCCATTCCGCGGCCACGTCCCCCATCATCCAGAACGCCGGCCAAATCCCCTGGCCGTAGGGGATCTTGATGCGGGCTTCGAACCTGCCATAGGTTTGAGCGAACTTTCCACGCGTCCGGATCCGCGCTGAAGTGAAACCGCGCTCGATACCTTCCGCACCACGGTAATCCTCCTTCCGCGCCTGGATCGCCAGCATCCCGTCTTGCAGATAGAGATTCCGCGGCCGGTCCGTGTAATACTCCAGTTCCTGGTTGCCGAATCCGTTCCCGCCCCTTACGTAGTCCCACTTCGTGACGTCGAGTTTCGTTCCGTCGAATTCGTCGTGCCACACCAGTTTCCATTTCGGCGCTCCCTCCGCGCCCGCCGCGAGCGATCGATAGTAGTCCCGCAGAATGTCAAACGCTTGCTTGCGTTGACCGCGGTCCGAAATGAGCCCCTTGCGATTGAAATAATCCTGAATGCCCGCCAGCGGACGCCGCGGCGAGCGGAAATCCACCAGCACCCAGGCAATCGTCCCGCTCAGGTCCGGAATCCGCTGAAACATCGCTACCTGCCGGCGGTAAACATCGGCTTGAAATTCCTCCGTCCACCGTTCGCCTGCGCCTCCGTGCAGTCCTGCCAGGGCATCCGCACCGAATTCGCTCAGCACGAATGGCTTGTCGAACGCAACCCGCCATCGCGTATGATCGATTTTCTCCGGCATGCCGTCATACCAGCCGATATATTCGTTACACGAAACCACGTCGAGATACTGGCCCAACGAATCGTCCACCATCACGGTATCCGCATCGATGCGATGGGTCTCGAGCGCCGCTGTCACCAGTCGCGTCGGGTCGAGTTCGTGCGCCAGCGCCGCCAATCTCGACAGGAATTTCAGCCGCGGCTCGCCCAACGGTGTTTCATTCGCCACCGACCACAGAATCACCGATCCGCGATTCTTATCGCGCCCGATCATTTCCGTGAGCTGCCGTTCGGCATTCCGCAGCGTATCGGGATTCTCCCACGCGATCGTCCAGTACACCGGCACCTCGGACCACACCAGCAGCCCCATCTCATCCGCCAGCCGGGTCATTACTTCGTCGTGCGGGTAGTGCGGCAATCGCACGAAATTGCATCCGGCCTCTTTCGCCCAGCCGAGAAGCGTGCGCGCGTCGGCCTCCGAGAAGAGCCGCCCCGTGTGGATGGGCGATTCCGCATGCACCGAAACTCCGCGCAAATGGAGCGGCCGCCCGTTCAGCAGCAGCATCTTGCCGGATGCCTCAATCGATCGGAACCCGATGCGGTCCGGCACGCGCTCACCGCCCGTCTCAATCGAAACATCGTATAACTTTGGATTCTCCGGCGACCACAGCGTGAGTTGCGCGTCTGCGGTGAAGCGCGCCATCCCCTCGGCGTCGGGAGTCACGCTCTTCGAAATTCCGGCTTCCGGAATGCGGATCGTCACGGGCTCCTGTTTGTGCGCCCCGTTCATCCGAACCCACCCGGCGATTCGCGTCTCCGATCCTTTCTCGAGCTGCACCAGGTAGTCCTCGACAAAAGTCTCTGCTACATCCAGCAGCTTCACGCTGCGCGTGAGCCCGCCGTAGTTCCACCAGTCGGTCATGAGCGTCGGCACACCTTCCGCCTGCCGCTCGTTGTCCACCATCACGATCAAAAAGTCTCCCCGATCGCGCAGCAGGCCGGTAACTTCGAACTGGAACGGGGTGAATCCGCCTACGTGCTCCCCTAGCTTCTTCCCGTTCAGAAAGACGATGGCGTGGTAATTGGCCGCTCCGAACCAGATGAACTGGCGCCGCCCCGGCTTAGCAGCGTAGTCGAAATCCTTCTTGTACCAGACGGCTCCTTCATAAAACAGCAACTCGGGCCGTTGGGTGTTCCAATCGCCGGGCACGGCCAACTGCCCGGCGGTATCGAAGTCGTATTCCACCAGATCGCCCGCGGAAGTTGCTTTCCGATTGGCGCCAAAACCGCCGTCCGCGTAGGGCCGGTAACGATAGTCGAGATATCCCGATTGGTAAGGATCCACGATCGCCCGCCATTGCCCGTCGAGCGAAACCGTTTTGCGTCCGCCGGCGTTTTGCGTGGGCGCCGCCTCATTCGAAGCGGAAAAGCCCGTGCCCGAAAGTATGCCGGCCGCACAAATCGGCGCCAGGAAGAAGAATCCGGTTTTCATTGGTGCTCGCCTTGCAGAGAATTCGCGCTCTTGCTCGCGGAATCCTGCCCGATGGTATCATGATGGCTTCGATGTGAATCAGTCTGCCGGCAGCGCCGCTACCCCGCCCACTGAGTGGCGCGGATTGTTGCACCGGGTGGCCGCTGCTCCCCGTTTTCAGAAATCGAAGCGCCTTCGCGAACTGCTCCTCTATCTGGGCGACCGCGGCCTTCAGGATCCGGCTTACATTCTGCGCGAGCAGGAGATCGGAGTGGACGTCTTTGGCCGCTCGGCGGACTACGACACCAGCCACGACACGCTCGTCCGCGTGCAGGTCTCGCAACTCCGCAAGAAACTGCAGGAGTACTTCAGTGAGGAAGGCCGCGAAGAGCCCGTCGTCATCGAAATTCCGAAAGGCAATTATGCGCCCGTCTTCCGGCCGCGCGCCGGCCTTCTGGAAGGGCCCTCCGCCCCGGCCCCGGACCTGCCGGCGCAGCCGGCGCCGGCCCCACGCCAGAGCCGCGCGGCTTTCTGGCTCGGAATGAGTTCGGGATTACTGTTGATGGCCGCGGCGTGGTGGCTCTCCGCATCGTTCCGGCAGCCTGCCGTCAACCGCAGCGTGAATGACCTCTGGCGCCAGCTCTTCGGCAACGGACAAACCACCTGCGCCGTGTTGGCCGATGTCAACCTCATGGTCTTCGAGAACCTGATCGGCCGCACCATCCCAGTCTCCGAATATGAAACGCACGAGTTCGATGCCCTCGCCGAACGATACATCCCCGATGCGGCGCAACGCGCCTTAGCCCACGAGGTGGTAAATCGCGTGGCAACCTCGGTGTCCGACGTGCTCGCCGGACGAGACTTCGGACAGGTGGCGGCGTCGCAGCATCTCTCCCTGAATCTGGTAAGCGCACGCGACTCCTCATCCGCGCTGGTATCTTCCCAGAACACCATCCTGCTGGGAAGCCTCCGCTCCAATCCCTGGGTCAGCCTGTTCGAGAGCCAGATGAATTTTCAAACCGACTACCAGGAGAAACCCGCGGCGGTGCGTTTCGTAAATCGCGCGCCGCTTCCGGGAGAGGCCGCGGATTACCGCGCCGTGTGGCGGCGCACCGGATATTGCCGCGTCGCCTTCCTGCCGAATCCCAAACGCACCGGCAATACGCTGGTGATTTCCGGCAGCGACGTGATCTCTACCGAAGCCGGCGCGCGCTTCGTCACCTCTGAAGATTCCATCCGCCAGCTTCGCCAAAAACTCGGCCTGTCCCCGGGCGAGCCCTTCCCGCATTTCGAGGTGCTGCTCAAAACGCAGGTGTTGAACGACAGCATTCCCTGGTTCGAACTGGTCGCCTATCGGCCGCGGAAGCGCGGCTGAGCCTTTCGGCTGACTCCCGGCCCTCGACTTAATTAAAATTCGTGCCCTAGCTCAGAAGCCGGAGTTGAAAAGCGCTCACTGGAAATGCCCTCGGCGGGCCTTCAATCTGCCGGTCATTTCCTTGCGGGCCGTAAACCAGATGAAAACCGAACGGTAACGATTGCGCGATCGCCGCCAGCGCGCTCCAGTCCAAAGTGAGCAACGGATTCACCTCGGCCGCCATGCCCGGCATCCCATGGTCTCCCATAAATACTCCGAAACCGCCGATGACTTGCCGCGCATTCGAGCGCAGCGCGCGCAGCTCAACCAGGTGGTATCGGCCTCGTTCGAGGTTGGAAAGCCGGGCGGTAGCATAGACCGGCAGATCGAGATCGCGAAAGGCCGAAAAATTCTTGACCAGACTGAAGATATCGCGAGCTTCCGCCCGGACCAGGTTCAAAAGACTGCGAACATCCAGGCCCAGCAATTGATCCAGATAGTCGGTTACCTTACTCCACGCGTCCGGCTGAAACGTCAGCGCGCTGCGATCCGCGGGCGCGCTCGGCGCCGGCACGGCATCCACCGGGGTAAAGCTTTTGAAGTAGTCCTCGCCTGGCGGATCGTAACTATAGCCCAGCTTGGCCGGATCCATCAGGTCCGCCATTCGGATTCTGAGTGCCAGGCTGTCCGCGCCATAAAAACTGAAGTTCTTGTCCGGCCAATGTGCCGGAAACTGATTCTGATAGTGCTGCCACCAGTAGAACCAGTAGCGGTCCACGTTGGCGTGATGCGCGTAAAACAGCGGATCGGCGGCGGCCGAACTGGGATCGGCCATGTAGCTGGTATCGCCGAGGTTGCCATGAACGAACGCGTGCACTCCACCGGCCGCTTTGCCGCCGACGAATTCGTCGAAGCTTCCGCTGATCAACCAGTCGCGCATCGCCCCATCCGTGATCGTCGGAAGCCGGTCCAGGCGGGGAGCATAGCATGGCCCTTTGATTCCCGGCAGGAATTGGTAGGCCCACGGCACTTCCGGATCGTTTTCCCAGTCCCACACCGGAACCCGAAAATCCGGGTCCTGCAGCTCCGCCTGGAGCATCCATTCGTGAACGAAGAGAAAAGCTCGATGCCATGGGAGGAAGTCTTCGTTGGAGTGGACATCGGGGTAATCCACGCCGGCCCCGCAATTCACCGCGTGCTGCCACGCCTGGTAAAGCAGGCCGCGCGTGTCCGATGCGGCGCGGCCGGCCATTTTGCCGTATGCCTCCCGCAGCTTCCGGGCCAACTGTGCCTGGTCCCACGGCGAGAGGCGCGACCACAGCGGACGCGCCTTGGGCGATCCGGCCGGAAACGGAACCGCTCCCACCGCGTCCGGAGGTTTCGTCAACGGATTGCGCGGAATGGCGGCCGGGAAGCCGCACGCCGGCGGACGATCCGCGGCGCGTGCCGCTAAAGCCGTTCCCATACCAGCCCACCCCAGGAATTGGCGGCGCAGCATAAGCTTAGGACCCGATTGGTCCCGGCAGAGCTGCCGCCATCGCGTTTGCCGCGCGCTGCTCCACCGAAAACGGAGGGCACGGACTGTTGTCCGGATAGGGTCCATCCATCAGCAGCGCATGCCGGATCGTCCGCGTATTGGTAGTGAGGTTGGTGGTTTGCCCGTTCGGATCGGTTCCGTTGGGATCGAACAGGAGAAGCAGCCGGTTTTGCGCCGGCGCATCGAAATTGGCCGCGGGTATGCCCAAACCGCCCGCCTGCGTGATGAATGTCTGCACCAGCGTGGGGGCATCGTTCGACTTGTTGTTAGGCGGGATATTCTCGCCAAAGGTGAAATTGCCCCCGGCGTCCACCGTAAATTTCCCTTCCATCTGCATCCGAAAACGCGACCGCGTATTGAGGAGCATGTTCAATATGTGTGCTTGACCGTTGGTAAGTGCCACGTAGTTCTTCCCTTCTGTAAGTGGATTTCTAACTGAGAGCTCGATGTAGCGCCGTAGCGCGGGCCAATTCGGCTGGCTGTAAATCGCACTGCTGTGTCGCGCCCAGCGCCCAGGAAACAAACCCCGGACCGGCGGCGTCTGCTTGTACCCAAAACCCGCCCGGGTTGGCGAGTAGGGCCGAAACACAGTCGCGCAGAACGTCCCGCCGGCCGGCCGCCTTCGCCGCGCGCGCCAGATACCACCGCCATTCGTTTTTCAGAGACGGCGCACCAGCGGCCAGCATCGATTCCACCGCCTCCGCGGCGCGGCCTTCCTGCAGGGCGATTTCGCCCTGCAGGCGCTTGACCCAGTGAGTATACAGTTGCCAGGCAGGCAAACCTCCAACCACGCAGCCACGTGCTCCCGCGATCTCTCCGGCCTGAGCGAGCAGACAACCTACCTGCATCTTCTCGCGGTAGCCAGGCTTCTCTTTCAGCATGGCGGCACACAGTTCCACCGCCTCCCGGGTGCGGCGCCGGTTGAGCAGTAGTTGCACCAGCAGGCGGCGCTTCGTGAAAAGGGCGCGCCTGCCCTCGGCGCCCAGCTGACCGTCGGCATCCACGCCCGCGCGGAGCAGGTTTTCGGCTTCCTCCCAGCGTCCCTGTTCGGCGCGCAGGCACGCTTCGAAATTGTAGGCCCGGCCCCGGTATAAGGCCGATCCCTCTGCCCGCATATTCTCCAGCGCCTTCCATACACCCGGCATGTCCAACCGCGCGAAGCGCAGGCCGCTCGACAACTGATCGCTCCAGTCGGAGGGTTGCGAAGCGGCGGCCCGCCGGTAATCGGCTTCGGCTTCCTCCAATCTTCCCGCGTCCATTTCGAGCAGCGCCCGCCGCACCAGGAAGCTGTAGGACGATGGTGCATAGTCGATCGCTGTCTGAATCAGCTGGAGCGCTTGCTCGTGAAATCCCAGCAGATCGGTCGAAGTCGACCGGTAGAAATATCCGGTACCGTCATGCGGATACTCCAGGCACCAGCGGGCAAATACCGCGTCTGCCTCTTTTAATTGACCCGTGTCTAATGCGAAGAGTCCGCGGATGTGCAACGATTCCCGATCCGTCAGGTTCTTACGGGCAATTGCCGCGGCCGCCCGGCTGTAGTACGGCAGCCCCTCGTCATACCGGTCGAGCGAGTCGAGCAGGTCGGCCATGCGCGCTCCCGCCAGCGCGAAATCCGGGTCGAGATCGAGAGCCGACCGGAGATGTTGCAGCGCCGCGCCGGAGGAACGGTCGCCCCACGCGTCGATTGCCTGCGTATACTCCACCAGTGCCTGCCAGCTCGCAGTGGTCAACTCGGCCGGCGCCCTGTCGCGGCGGTTCAATTCGGCGTCCGGCTCCCGCATTGCGCTCCGCACCCAATTCGCGCCCTCCCGCACCGTTGAACTCAGATCCGCCTCCTGCCTCGCGGTCAGGGTTTGTCGCCAGGTCTTGCGCGCGTCCCGGGGGCTCCCGCCCATCAGGTCCAGATTTAAGTCCAGCCGAAACTCATCGCTGATTCTGGTCAGGGCGCCAAAAAGAACAAACGGCGCTCCTGTCCGCAGTGCGATTTCCCGCGCGGTCGCCGGTTCCATTTGTAGCGGCAGGCTCCCGCCGGTTCCACGCATACGCTCCCACGCCTGTTCCATGCGCTCGCGCGGCAACAGTTGTACGTGTGCGGACTGCTGCAGTTGGTTGGCGAGCAGCAAATCGATCACGTGCGCGGTCGTAACTCCCTGCGATCCATCCTGTAGTGGCGCTCGCGTCGGTGTCAGCATCAGCAGGGTCTCTCCGGTTGGAAACTGCGTCTCTCTGTCACGTAAGCGCAGAAGCCCGGCAATACCGGCCAACCCCACTGCTCCCGATGCGTACAGCGCCATGCGCCGCGTGATTCGCGCCTTCCCGTCCAGTCCCTTGGCCAGATCGCCTACCAGCGCTCCCGCCGAAGGGTGGCGGCGCCGCGGATCCGCCGATAGCGATCTTTCGAGAATCGCGGTCCACGACGGCGGAGCGGTTCGGTTATGAGCCCTGAGCGGTTCAGGCCGGTCCAGGGTCCGCCGGACTGCGGACCGCAGCACATCCTCCTTCGGAAATGGCTTCCGCCCCGCCACCATTTCGTGAATCAGGAGCGCAAACGCGTAGACATCCGTCCGGGCGGAAATTTCCTGACCTAGAAACTGCTCCGGGGCCATGTAGTCTGGGGTTCCGGCAATTGTGCCGGCTACCGTTTGCCCATCGGATGCTGGCGCGCTCAGCCCTTTGGCCAGGCCGAAGTCCGTGATGACCGCCCGTTCTTCTCCGCCCGCCGCTTTCACCAGCATTACATTCGCCGGCTTGAGGTCCCGGTGGACAATGCCCGCCTGGTGCGCGGCATCCAGCCCGCCGGCGATTTGTCGCGCCAGTTCGAGTGCCGGCGCGGGTTCGATCGGCCCCTCCGAAATACGAGCCGCCAGCGTGCGCCCGTCCAGAAACTGCATGCTGAAAAACAACAGCCGTTCCCCGCTCCGCACCTCCTCGAAAAGCTCGTTGACCCGGCAGATGTGAGGATGGGAGATACGGCGCGCGGCCCGGATCTCGTTGCGGAAACGCTCCGCCAGTTGTTCGCCGCCCGGCTCTCGCGGCCGCAATACCTTTAGCGCGACGGTTTCCACCGCGACGCGGTCCTCCGCGCGGTACACTTCGCCCATCCCACCCCGGCCCAGCAGAGAACTAATTCTGAATCGACCGCCCAGAATCTCGCCTTCCGCCAAAGCATCCGTGCCGGACCGCCACGGCGGCTGTTCCAGAAAGTCTCCCAAACGGCCGTAGCGCGACAAAAGTCGCAGTACGCTCTCGCCCAGGCCATCGTTTTGGCCTTCGCACCGCTTGCGCACGAAGCTCGCGCGCTCCTCCGGCGGCAGATCGAGAGCTTCGCAAAAAATCTCGTTTGCGCGTTCGATTTGATCGTGGTTAATTGGGGTTCCCATCGATCGCAATTCGTAACCGGGTGCGCGCCACCGTCCATTCTCTCCGGATTTGGCGAGCCGAGATTCCCAGGACCGCCGCCGTCTCCTGCTCGCTGAAGCCCGCGAAATAGCGCAGTTCCACCACTCTGGCCTGCCGCTCCGATTGTGCCGACAGCGACTCCATGGCCCGCTCCACCGCCAGGATCTCGTCGGCTTCGCGGGCCGCCAGGAACCATTTTTCCGGTTGGCCCTCCGGCATCGGCGCCTCGCGCTTCTCGGAATGGCGAGCCCGGGCGCGGTCCACCAGGATGCGCCGCATCACGCGGGCCGCAATAGCCAGAAAATGGGCTCGATTGGCGATCTCCAGTGGTTCTGCCCGCTGAAATCGAAGGTAGGCCTCGTGAACCAGTGCCGTTGCGCTCAACGTCCGGCCCGCATTCTCGGTCCGCAGGCACCCAACTGCGATGGTATGCAGCCGCCGGTATAGCGCCTGAAACAGCTGATTTTCTGCGTCCCGGTCGCCCCGTTGCCAGGCTTGAATCAACTGGGTGATGTCGGACGATGGCTCCACAGGCTGCCCCCGGTTTCTGAATTATAGCTCAAGCTTCTTGCGGTCAGCTTGGACGCCATGTCCGGTTCTTTCCGCGCCTGCCGCTTCTCATTACAGGAACGGTACCAAGGAGGAGACCGAATGAAAAACTCGAGTCGTGTGTATATTCCGTTTTGCATCACGGCCCTGATAGGTAACTTGCAGGCGGCCACCACCGCCACCACCTTGTCCGCGGATTGGGAAACCAGAACCGGGGCCTGTCCGGGGTCCATTACCGCGTCCACTCAATATACTCTGACGCTCACTAATATCAACGACGTGGTGATCGATTTCACCACCGGCCAGAAGGTTCAGTACACCCTGCGCGCCAGGAAAACGCCTATCGCAGTCGTACCCCCATCCAATCCCTTCACCGGGCAGATCGCCACCGCCACGTGCCCTGTTGATGGTGCCGCCATCGGCCAGCAAATCGCCGCTGTTAAAGCCGCCGTCGCTGCCAACCCGCAATTGAAACCCGCTCAGGGCGTCAGTGTCCCGGTTTCGGTATCGCTCGCCGCCGCCAATTCGATTCCCGGCGTTCTGGCGCTCAAAGCCGAAATCGCCAACTCTGCCTGCGCCGCCATCATTCCGTCTGATCCCGCCATCGATTGGGTGAAAAGTCTCGACGGCACCCACAGCCGTAGTTTTACCTTGGATCTCGAGCCTAACTACGCTTATACCTTCACAATCGACGAATCCTGGTTGGGAAAGACCAGCGACTCCATGAGTTGGGACTGCGGGAATGTTGACGTGTTCTCCTTGTCCACTGGACCGCTCCTGAGTACTTTGCCTTCACGCTCCTACACTTCCCAAAGCACGCCCAGTCCGGCAGGCGGCACGGCCACGCAAAACGTCATGGTCGTGAGCAATTCCACTCTAAACACCTTGGCCGCGGGATTGTTGAACGTCCATTTCCCGCCCAATTGGTTCGGATCCTGGGCCGGTCTGGCAATTTCCGCCGGACCCGTCTATAAACTCGGAGATTCCTCCCCAAGCGTTTCTTCCCTCGGCGTCTTTGCCGGACTCTCGGTTCATCTTTACCGCAGCTTTTATTTGACCCCGGGCATCCATATCGGACAGTTTGCCGATTTCCCGGCGGGATTCTATCCCAATTCGCCCATTCCGGCTGGTTACGGAAACCTGAACTCGGTCAACCGCACGACCGCCCATTTCGCCATTGGAATCACCTTCAAGACCACCAGTTTCACGAAACAAAACACCAACAGTTCCGGCGCCACCACCCCCGCGACCACCCAGCCCGCTAACAACCAACCGGCAAATAATAAGACCGCAAACGGGAACGCGGGAACCGGCAAATAACATCCGGCCGAAATCCTGGAAGGACCTATGCCAACAATCGTCAGCGGAGAGTCGGCCCATGCTCCCGTGGCTAACCGGGCGAAAGCGCCTTCCCGGCGGTTTTCGTCGGTGGATCCCACGATGGGAGCGAACAACAATCGCCATCCACTCGATGCGCAAGGCTTCGAAGCCTTCGCCGGCCTCGCTTTACCCGCGCCCGCGCCTGGACCCCCGGCCCCTTCGCGCGCGGTTAGCGAATTAACCTTCGGGCCGCCTGCGGCCGCCCCCATGGCGGCCGCACCAGGTCAGCCTGTGGAAGTACCCGATACAACCGTGTATCCGTGGCGCGCCAACGCCTTCCTCAAAATTCAGGTGCCTGGAAGGTCCGAGATCTTCACGGGCACAGGCTGGTTTGTCGGCCCTTATGCCGTCATCACGGCCGCTCACGCTGTCTTCATCCGCGAAAGCGGCGGATACGTCGGCTGGGCATCGCAGATCGAAGTTGTCCCAGGGCAGAACGGCACGGGCGACGAGCCCTTTGGCAATTCCCTGTCGACGGCGTTTCAGTGCCCGCAGGGGTGGCAGTCCGATGGTGACGACCGTGTCGATTATGGCGTCATCCTGCTTGGCCAGGGTTTAGGATCGACCGTTGGAACATTTGGCT
>Ga0335072_10013791_pt1 | contig 11496 bp, 10 predicted proteins | sample Lox_Sample_21_FD_206725 | JGI IMG/M metagenome (GOLD analysis project Ga0335072, IMG submission 206725) | Soil microbial communities from Loxahatchee National Wildlife Refuge, Florida, United States - Lox_Sample_2.1 | ecosystem: Environmental > Terrestrial > Soil > Wetlands | place: USA...
CCAAAAGGGATAGGATTCAAGTGAAGTGGAAGCTGCGCCCGGCGGAACGCGACCGCGCTCAGGCCCGCGATGAGGACCGCACCCCCGGCGGCGCATCAGGCGCGCAGACCGCCCTTCCATGCGCGTCCACGCGCCTGCGCCAGGAAGCGGCCGCCTGCCGGGCCGGATCCGTTCCTGGCAGAAAACACTCCGCCGGACCGGGGCGTTTTCCACTTTCCGCTCACGGTTCAGCCGCAGCGCACGAGGAGCGCTGCCGTCGTTTCTATCCCGAACAGGCGAAGTGAAACTACGGAGAACACGTATCGGGCACCGGAAGCCAGCCGGTTGCATCTTTCCCGCGAGACAATCCAGACTCGGACTTGCCTGTGGCTGGACCTACGCGGGCGGGGAATAGGAATGGTCCGGCGCCTGTATGCCGGTCAATGCGAGCATGCGCCGTTGAAGGCGCCGTCGTTTGGAATTAGGAGAGGGATGCGCCTATGTTGCTGAACATCGTTGCTACTGCGGAAGCGAACTGTTCGATACCGCCGATCGCTGCCAAGGCAATCGCCGTCACGATGAGGCCATACTCAACCAAATCCTGGCCGTTTTCGCCGTTTATAAATTCCCAGAATTTGATTTGGAGCTTTAAGAACTGATCGTGCATATCCAGTTTCTCCATCTGTTACCTGAATATAACCCGGCTAGGGCGCCCTTTCAGTTCTAATCCTCGGGTGACCGTTCGTGCAACCTCCGGATTTGCGGTCTTCAAGATCGCCTGAATCGCAGGACTGCGCGATTTATGGTGGATGTTTACCTTGTCGGGAGAGCCTCGCAGCCGGCGCTTACCGGGGATGAGACCCTCCCGCAAAGGAGCTGAGGTACTGGGTGCGTATTGCTTTCGTTGTTCTGCCGTCGACTACGACAGGGTGGCGCTGATGTTGCTGAACACGGTGTTGATTGCGCTCGCAACCTTGTTGACGCCTGCGACCGCAGCCAAAGCGACCAGGGTGATGAGCAGCGCGTATTCCACCAGATCCTGACCTTCCTCACGGTTCATCAGGTCCTGGGCCTTCACGTACATCTTCAGAAACAGGTTGTTCATTTTTATTCTCTCCAGTGTGTTTGATTTCCCAGCCTCAGCCGGGGCACCCAGAGTGCTGCATCTCACGTGCCATTCATCCCCCAATGCAAAAACAACGAAAAATAAAGCATTTATAACGGTTATTACCATCGTTGCACCGTCCCGGCTGTAAACGCGCGTATACAGTGTTTAACTTCCCCGAGCGGTATCGTATACATGACCCAAAAGTGTATGCCCTAAAAGTGACATCGTAAGTTCCGTCCTTTCAATCGAGAACGAAAGTACAATAACCACGATGGTGACTGCTGCAAATCCGCCTGTGACGCGGCCTCGCTACGATCTTGCCGATTTCGCGATCGCGCTCATCACGGGACTCTTCCTTGCAGTCATCGCCCTGTCTCTTTGTACCGTTCCGCTGGCGGGCAAGATGGTCGGATTTCGTGACTTCGTTGCTTATTATGCCACCGGCTGTCAGCTCGTCCACCATGCCGATCCGTACGATCCCGATGCGGTGCGCCGCATCGAGGATACCGCCGGACTCCCGGTGAAGGGTGTCCTGCTGATGCGCAACCCGCCCTGGGGATTGCCTCTCGCCTACCCCCTGGGACTCGTGAACGTGCACATCGCCTTTGTGATCTGGTCTGCGCTCATGCTCGGCTGCCTCCTGGTCCCTCTGGTTCTGATCCGCCAGATGCACGGCTCGCCCCCAAACTATATCCACTGGCTGGCCTTTTCCTTTACGCCGGCGCTGATGTGCCTGAACATGGGGCAGACCTCTCTGTTCGCGCTGATGGGCTTTACTCTTTTCCTTCGTTACCACCGCACCCATCCTTTCGCGGCTGGCGCGGCCCTTTGGCTCTGCGCGCTCAAGCCGCACCTCTTTCTCCCCTTCTTCGCCGCGCTCGCAGCCTGGATTCTCTTCACGCGCAGCTATAAAGTGGTGGCCGGCGGGGCGGTCGCCATGGCGGCCAGCATTGCCCTCGCTTACTGGATCGATCCTTCGGCCTTCCCCCGCTACTTTGCCCTGATGCGCTCCCCGGCCGTGGTGCAGGAGTTCGTTCCCTGTCTCAGCGACGTTCTGCGCTTCGCCATCCGGCCCGCCGCAGTCTGGTTGCAATATCTCCCCGGCTCGCTCGCCAGCCTCTGGGGTCTTTACTACTACTGGAGCCGGCGCCATACCTGGAACTGGCTGGAAAACAGCTGCCCGCTCATGCTGGTGTCCATCGTCGCCGCGCCCTATTCCTATGTTTACGACCAGGGCGTCGTCATTCCCGCCGTGGTCCACGGCGCTTACACCACGCGTGCCCGCTGGACCCTGATCGTCCTCGTCGCCGCTTTGGCGGTTATTGGTGTTGAGGCGACGATGGTCAAGATCATCTCCTGCTGGTATCTTTGGACGGCGCCGTTCTGGCTTGCCTGGTACTATGTGGCCCGCACGGCGCGAGCCCCTGAAAAAGCCAGCCTTGCGCCGGCTGCCGCGCAATCCTGACCGCCTTGGCGAGCCGCGCATCGAGACCATCCGGAGCCTGAAATGCGCCTGATCCCCCTGCTGACAAACCCCGCGCTGATCGGCATCCTCGCCCTGTTTCTCGCCGCGATCTGGATGGTCAGGGACCCCAAGGACAAGACCCGGCCGCTTCTGGTCTTCGCTCTCGTCCTCAATCTCTTCTACGGCTTTCTGCTCACCGTCTTCATGCAGCGGGAGGGCAGCCTCTTTCCCTGGAAGTTCGATTTCGTTCTGTTCCGGATGGACGCGTCCCTCGGCCTGCACGCAGCGGCCATCGCCCGGCCGCTCCAGGGCGCGCTCCGCGTCCCGCTCTATGTCGTCTACCAGGCTATGATCCCCATGATGATCGGGTGGTTCCTGCTTACGCGCTACCGCATTCACCGCAGGTCAATCATCCCCGCTTACGCGGCCGAGCTCGCCGTCGGCCCGTTGCTCTACGCCCTGCTGCCCGCCTGCGGACCGCTCTATGCATTTGGCGCTCAATGGCTCCATCCTCCGGCTGCCACGCCGGCAATCGCTATCCGGCTCACCGGCATGCCCAATGCATTTCCTTCGCTGCACATGGCCACGGCCTTGGTCCTGGTCTTCTTTGCTCCCGGCCGGAAATGGCGTGCGCTGGCTCTTGCCTTTCTGGTAGCCACGGGGCTGGCAACGCTCTCCACGGGAGAGCACTACCTCATCGACTTGGTTCCCGGCCTCGCCTTTGGCGCCTTCGCAGCCGGTGTGGGCCTCGGCCGGTACCGGCAGGCTGCGGGTTACCTGGGCATCGCATGTGCGTGGACGCTCACTGTCCGTTTTGCCGCTCCGTGGCTCCTTGCCCATCCCCTCGTCCTGCAGGTCTCCGCGGCGCTCACGGTCGTGCTCGTGGCCGCGGCCTTGGTTCAGGAGTGGCGTGTGCAGCCGCAGCAGCAGGAGACCGCCAGCGCCCTTGAGGTGCAGGCCGCTCTGCCCTGAGAGAGGGCCGCTGCCAGGTTAAGACTTCGCCCCTTCGCCCAATTTGCTTTCCGGCGAGGCCGGCTCAAGCTCCACCGGCTCAAGCCCCAGCTGATCGCCGCGCTGCGTCTCCGCTTCGCGAATCGTGCCCGCAGGCAGCTCCAGGACGGAGTGCGCAGACAGGCACGCCGAAAGCCGCCACGCCCCTACCGAAGAGCGCACCTTGCGGACGCGGTGCTCGTTGTCGAGGTAAACCAGATCGATGGGAAAGCGCATGAAGAAGGTGTGCACGGATTCGCAGGGGATGATCCACAATCCCTCGCCCGGCTCCAGGCCATCGCGTCCAAGCAGGCCCTTCTGGCGCCGCTTTCCCGTTCCGGCAACTTCAAGGTTTGTAGCCAGGACTGTGCCGCGTGTGCGGTTCACGGCCTTCAGCCGGACCTCCGGCTCCTGCGTCTGCTTCGGAGCCAGAAGCCTTCGCAGCCCGGCGGCAATCTGTTCGAGCGCAGTCATCCCTCGCCCTCAGATTGCCCGCGTCTGGGCGTTTCCCGCCGGATCAACCCCGCTCATTGCGGGGCTGTCGGGGCCGCAACGGTCGCTCCGCCGCCGCTCTGATTGATGCTCTGCCCGCCCATGCCGAATCCGCCTGTGCTGCTCTCGATGATCAGCGGCTTCTCCGGCTTCATGCTGTCGACCAGCGTCTCCACCGGAATACTGGTCGGCGGCGGCGGCGGCGTATTCTCCGGCGTCTTGGCGTCCGGATTGTGCATCGGGATGTTGGAGTTCGGCGGCAGGAACGCGACCGGGTACTTCAACTCCGGCAGAGACTGGCCGGCAGGAATCGGCGCCACAATCTCCGGCGTCACGATCACGATCAGTTCGGTATCGTTCTTGGTCCGCGTCATCGACTGGAAGAACTTGCCCAGGATCGGTATGTCGCCGAGGAATGGAATCTTCTCGAAAGTCTGGGTCTCTTCCTTGTCCAGCAGGCCGCCGATCACGAAGCTCTGGCCGTCGCGCAACTCCACCTCGGTGTTCACCCTGCGCGTGGTGATGCCGGGAACTTCGAAGCCGGAGATATCCACCTCGTTCGTGTAGTCGAGCTCGCTCACTTCCGGGGCCACCTGCAGCCGGATGGTGCCGCGCGGCGTGATCGTAGGAATGAAGTTGATCCGGATTCCATATTCCTTGAACTGGATCGTCACCGCCGTCGAGCCGCCGGCCGATGTGCCTTGCACCACGGGATAGGGGAACTCGCCGCCGGCCAGGAAGCTGGCTTCATGGCCGTCTGTGGCCATCACGTTCGGCTCCGCCAACTCCTCCACCAGCCCCTTGGTCTCAAGCGCCTGAATGGTTGCGCCCAGGTCGAGGCCCGGTATAAAGGCGAGGAGGTTGAGTTCGTTGGAAAAGTCCCCTATGGCCGTCGCGGTTCCGATCGATTCCGCGCTCGATGTGCCGGGAACGCCGATCGAGGGCGGGCTGTATTGGCCCGTGGCGATGCCGCCGACGGCATTGGCTCCGCCCAGGTCGAAGATGTTGATGCCCATTTGCTTCTCAAGGCTGCGGTCCACGCTGGCAAAGCGCACCTTGAGCAGAATCTGCGGCTCGGACGAGGGCACATCCACATTCAGCAGGTTCACTACCTTGCCCGCCGTGGAGGCGATCTTGACCGCGCGCTCGGAGCTGGTCAGATCCCGCACGTCGCCGCGCAGAAAGATATTGTTGTTGTCGAAGCTCACCCTGATCGTCTGCCCCGGCAGTTCCGTCCTGAGCTCGCGCCGCACTGCATCCAGATTGTCGGTGGAGAGCAGCGACATGGGACGCACTGTCACGTTGAAGAACTGCCGTCCCCCATGAATATCCCAGATGATCAGGCTGGTCTCCCCGGGAGCTTTGCCGTTGACCATGATCTCCGTGGGGCTCACTGCGGAAGCCTCCGCGATATCGCCGAGCCCGATGGCCACGCGCGCGATGGGCTGCGCGCAATCAACCAGGACCGTCTTGCCCACGGTCACCGATAGGTCATTGGTCGAGTCTTGCAACGTGGTGCCGGTGGGCGATGACGGAGACGCCTGCCCCCGAAGATCCTGCCCTGCGCAAAAAAACAGGCATGCTGCGCCGAAACTTGCCAACGCGATTGCTATCTTCGCCTTCAATGCTGTCCCCCCGGCGAACTGAATTTTTCTTCGGTGGAACTCGATCCGTTGATGACCTGGATCGAATAGGTGGGAGTTACCGGCTTGGGAGCGGGTCTGGCCACTATGCGCTTGGGCTGCGGCAAGCTTTGCCCGGCGAACAGTTCACCCATCGCCGTTGTGGGAACCGGCGCCACCTTGGTATCCAGCGGATTGCGAAGCACCAGCTGAATCTTGAGCTGGCTGGCCAGGCTGAGGGATTCAGCCTGTTCCGGCGTCACCAGCAGATTGACCACCTGCACCTGCTGCGGTTTGCCCTCCTGGTCTTTCTGAATGTCCGTGCCCGCCGAAAGCACTTCGATGTTCTGCAGTATGGTCTTGGTGATCGTGCCTTCGTTCCCCTGCGTTTCCCCGGGAGGGTTGCCGGAAACCAGAACGTCGACGCGCATGCCGGGAGTGACAAAGCCGGCCACGCCCACCACATCGTCCACCTTGACGGCGCAGGCCCGCATGCCGTCGGGAATGGTGGCGGCCAGGCCGCCGCCGGAACCCACCGGAGCCAGGCGGCTGTCCAGAATTGGCTCACCCTGATAGATGTCGGAAATCACGCCGCGGCCGATGGCCTCGTCCGGCTTCAGGATGGCGCCTTTCGGCACCGTGCCCGCAATATCCGTCGTCGTCAGATCGGAGCTTGTCAGCACCGTCCCGAGTTTGATATCGGTTGCCGCAGCCACCACCTTCGTGGTTGCCACCGGCTTCGACGACACTACGATGCGGCCGAGGATTCGATAGACCAGAAAGGTACAACCGCTGGCTATCACGAACGCGACAAGAAGGATACTAAGCAGTCTGCGATTCATCTCTCAACATGCTCTGAGCTGGCTCCATTCCAACGCCAACTCCGCTTTTCTGGGCCCCATCCAGATTGACGTGCCCAGCCGAACAGCCTCGCGATTTACGCCTGCAAGCGGCAGAACGCGCCGTTACTGAGCCTGAAGAGGGGTCGTGTCGCTTCAGTATATCCGCTCATGCACTTACTATAGTGACTCATTTCTCTTTTTTTGCCCGCCTGAGGTATCAAAAGTGCTACGAGGAATGGCACTAATGGGCGATGCCGAATCTAGCTGAACCCGTTCCCGGAATGGCATACTCTTAGCTACACGCAAAAATACCGGGAATGCGCGCAATCCGGGAAAAACCGTACAATCGATCGAGCCTAATTCCAGAATCAGCGTACGGGCAGCCCGCGGGTTCAAGTCAAGGGTACGCAGTGCCGATCTTCTCTTTGGGCGAGACAAACGGGCCGGCAACGCCATAAGGGCAAATCGCATCGTATCGCCGGCCAGGCAAGCTGGGCCTCAACCATTCGGAAAAGGGCTGCCTTGGAACGTCGAACTCGCGGGACCAGCGGTTTTTCCCTTTGCTGCGGTGGCCCGGGCCGGAAGACTCTGAATGTTTAGCCGGGCGCGGCGATGGAGGGAAAGCTCTCGTTCATGAATTCTCCCCTGACGACTACTCTCTTCACCGAAAATTCCGATTACCGCCGCCCCCCGATCTCCTTCGCGGCCTCGTTTCTGTTGCACAGCGGCGTCATCGCGCTCATCTTTTTCGGCGTCTTCTATAACCCTCCCATCATCGAGCGCAGTTCGATCGACCGTTTGACCGTCCGCCATCTCGAACTGGACATGCCCGACATACCGCCGCGCCACGCGCCCAAGGACAACATCACCTATCCCGGACGCCGTCAGCCTGCCGCGCACATGCTCGCATCCAATGGCGCCGAGTCGGAGCGGTCCCTGGTGATGCCGCCGGTGCCCCACGCCAAGATCAGCCCGCAAACGCTGGTTCAACCGGATGTGCACACCGATATCACCCTCACCCAGGAAATTCCCCTGCCGCAGATCGTCCTCTGGACTCCGGCCAGGATGCCGGTGACCAATATCGTGGCCCCGCTGCCGGCCAAGCCGCCTACGCTCGACCTCAAGCCCAAAATCACGCGGCCGAATCAGGAACAGAATCTGGGCAATATCTCCATTGCCTCGGCCACGCAGCCAAAGCTGAACCAGCTTCTGGTTCCCAGCAACACCACGCCGATCGTTGTAAAAGGCCCGCAGCAGCCTGCACCCACGCCGGCTACGGTTACGCAGAACACCGCCAAGCCCACCCCCGCTGCGGTCATTTCGCTCTCTGACATCCGCTTGAAGAACGGCTCCGTGGCGCTGCCTCCGGTCAATGAGGCCGCGGCCGCCACTACCAAGGAGGCGGCTTCCATGACGCCCGGCCCTGCCAAGCCCGTTCCCACCACCGGAAACGGCGCTCCTGGCAGCAAGGCGGAAGGCAACGGACCCGGCAAGATGGAGGGAACCCATTCCGGCGCGGGCCCGGCCAACGCCAATGCCGGTGGCAACCCGAGCAAGTTCACCGTGGCCGGCCCGGATCAGCCGACAGGCGCTGCCAACGGCGAGGGCGATGGCGACCAACCTACGCTGACGGCAATTTCTCTGCCCAGGGACGGCACCTTCAGCGCGGTCATCGTAGGCAATTCGCTCGAGGATCAGTATCCCGAGATCGGTGACGTGTGGAAGGGCAGGATGGCCTACACCGTCTATCTGCACGTAGGCCTGGAGAAGAGCTGGATCCTGCAGTATGCTCCCACCCGCGCATCCGACGCAGCCGGCGCAGGCGCCATCGTCCGGCTGGACGCTCCCTGGCCGTACAGCATCGTGCGTCCCAACCTTCCCGCCGACGCCATCACCACCGATGCGCTCATGGTGCACGGCTACGTGAACAACGCCGGCCGGTTTGAAACTCTCAGCATCGTCTTTCCCACGCAGTTTCCTCTGGCCCAGTTCGTGCTCGATTCGCTGGCCCGTTGGCAGTTCCGGCCGGCTTCGGAAAACGGCCAGATCGCCAAGGTGGAAGTGCTGCTCATCATCCCCGAAGAGTTCGAATAGAACCCGCTCCCGCCTCGGATGCAAGCCCGGATGCAAGGATGTAGGGCCTTCCCTGCAAGGCGCCGGGGAAGGAACCGCGCCCTCTGCAGAGCGCCGGTCGGGCTTCTGAGACGATCTGCCTGAGCTGACTTGCTCCAAAGCACCCATCCCGGCGCATCATCGCGGCAACATCATCCGGGCCCGCGAGCTCGCCCTTGCAATCCGCGTCGTCAATCCGCGCCGATTCGTTCACCGCGATCATTTGCATGGATGCGGGCCGTTCCTATCGCAACAGCCGGCCATTCCCGGCGAAAACAAAAGGGCACGGGCTCCTCGCCCGTACCCTTCCGCATGATCCGGCTTTCTCTTCTGATTATGTGGTACCCACAGGGATCAACCGCGGTGAGGTGAGCCCAACTTGGATTGCCTCGAAGATCTGCGCGATCGACGTGTATGTCGCGTTGGTTGCGGTGATTGCCGGGCATCCGGTCGAGTTATCCGAATAGAACATAGTGACATTCGACGCCATCGACCCGATGGCGTTGCAGGGCTGCCCCGAAAGGGAGCCGCCGCTCGGCCAGGCCTCCGATGATCCTGCAAACTTTGTTCCGGTAAAGGTGGCGATAGAAGGAGCGGAGGTGGTGTATGTCTGGTCCGTTGCGCACCCCGAGGTCTCGGACTCGAAGCCGATCGTGTAGACCATGGTCCCTTGCGACGTGGCATACTGCGCCGCCGCCACGGCCTGGCCGCACTGCCCGATCGCGGAAGGATACAGCGGATTTTCGTACCCCGAGGGATTGGTGCTGTGCGTTCCGGTCCCGTTCAGGGTGCCCGTCGTTGCCACGATCTGGCCCGAGCTTTTGCCGCAGGCGCCGGCCGAGGTATTCGGTGTCGTGCTATTGGCGGCGCAGGCATCCGCGTCGCCGTCCGAGAGGATGATCATGATGTTCTGCGAGCCCGGATTCGCGGTCTGCCACGCCGCCAGCGCCGCCTGCGCCGCGTAGATGGCCTGCGCATAGTAGGTTCCATCGCCGCCCGGAGCCCCCAGTCCGTTGCAGCCGGTGCCGCTATAGCCCACGGCCTTGGCCAGGTCGGAAGCGATGTTCAGCGTAGTCTCTCCGTCCGTAGTCTTGTAATCGTTGTTGAAGGGGATGATTTCGTAGGTGCCCGTCGTCGAAGGCAGAATCAGATTCGTCGCCGGCGCAGTTCCGGGGGTATAGGCCGGAGACGTGTTGGGAAATGTGTACGGCACAATCGTGGGATTGTGGGTGGGGCAGGTATAGTCGTCGGCAACCGTTGCCGCCGACACCGGCGGAAATGTGAACAACCCTATGTCGTCCACATAGTGGCCGCTTCCGCTGCAGCTGGTGTCGTCCAGCGAGCAGGGATCCATGTTCTCCAGCATGACCTGAAGGCCCTGGAGCGCGCAGACGATCTCCTCGCTGGTACAGGTCGCTTCCTTGCTCGAATCCGTCATCGAGTTCGTGGTGTCGATGATGACGGCTATGTTATACGGAACGTTCGTCCCGCCCGCCATGGCCGCCATCGCTTGCGCCTGGATATTGAACTGCGGAATCCCGAAGAGCGCCCCGAACCACGTCTTCACCGTCGCCGTCTGTGTCACGGTAAGGGCGTTGTAACCTCCGGACGCACCGTCCACGCCTTCGCAAGCCACTCCCAGCTTGGTCGAAACGGTGGACGCGCAGTCGAAGGTGACCGTCGTGGCCACGTTCGACATGATCGACCCCAGATAATTCTTGTCGCTCGTGGTCGCGGAACTGTACGTGTTCACGTTGGTCGTGGCCGTGGTTGTATCGGGCATGCCCGCCGCACCCGCCAGCGTGGCCGCATTGGTGGCCACCTTCAGCCTCTGGTAAGCGTAGTAGCCATGGCCTGCGTCCACCGCCATCCCGCTCAATCCCATAAGCGATACCAGAATCACCGCGGTAAACGGCAGCGTCTGGCCTCTTTCGTCCCTCAATAATCTGCCTAAAATAGTTTTCCTCTCGAATCTCATCGGATCCTTCCTTTCTTGTCGTTTATTCCACCAGTACCGATTCTGAAACCGTCAGATTGCCCGACGGAGTAAAGGTGTTGTTCGGCCGCCAGGTTAATATGGAGAACCAGCTGTACTGGTAGCTGACGGTTACAGTCATCGGCTCGTTGAGAGCCATGTCGCCCGCGCCGGAAGTGCACGTAAAGGCAGTGCCGGCCAGGGGGCCGAAGGTATTGGGCGTCCCGCTCTTATCGGTGATGACAGTGGTAAAAGTGAACTTGTTAACCGTCCAGCCCGGCAAGGCGTTGGTGATGTCCGACTCGAGCGACGCGCACGGATCGCCGATCAGCCCTTGCTGGGCGCCTACCTGCTGCGCCGCCGCGGAGACCGCATACCCAAGCTGCTGATAGCTGTAGAGAGCCATGGCAAAGGAGGCCAGGCCGGTCAGCATGATCATCATGATCGGCGCCACAAAAGCCAGCTCCACCAGCGCGTTCCCTTCCTCGCGGCCCCAAATCCTCTTGCGGATGCGGCCGAGCCACGGCCGTCCCGCCGCCGCTTCCGTTCTTTCTTCCCTATGTTTTGCGCCGAAAATTCCGCGGGCCTGCCGCACGCCGCGGTTTAGATGTGTCTTCATCTTTCGTCCTCCCGGTCCGTCGTGTTGCTCCTCACGTTGAACGGAGCCGTATCGACTTTCTATAATTCGGGCGCCTCGCCCGGGTCAGTTGTCTTTCTTTAACTTCTGTAAGAACCTCTCCAAAGCCTTCTTGTCCACTCCCTCGGCGAGCATGTTGTGCCCGCGCTTCAGATCCTTCTCCTCCGGCAGCACGAACTTCAAACCCACGCCGTCATTGCCCCAGCGCACCGCCCGCGACTGCACGGCGATCGAACGCTCCTCGATCTCATCGCCGCAATCGGTCCTCTGCAGC
>Ga0335072_10013792_pt1 | contig 11494 bp, 9 predicted proteins | sample Lox_Sample_21_FD_206725 | JGI IMG/M metagenome (GOLD analysis project Ga0335072, IMG submission 206725) | Soil microbial communities from Loxahatchee National Wildlife Refuge, Florida, United States - Lox_Sample_2.1 | ecosystem: Environmental > Terrestrial > Soil > Wetlands | place: USA: Florida...
GGCCGAGGTCGGCGTCTTCCAGGATGATGTTGGCGGACTTGCCGCCGAGTTCCAGCGCCACGCGCTTCACGGTCCGCGAGGCCAGCTCCATGACGCGGCTGCCCGCCCGCACCGAGCCGGTGAGCGAGACCATGTCCACCAGCGGGTGCGATGCAATCGCCTCGCCGACCTCGGGCCCCGTGCCGCTCACCAGGTTGAACACGCCGTCCGGGATACCGGCCTCGGCGACCAGATCGGCGAGGATGTAGGCGCTCAGCGGGGCTACCTCGCTCGGCTTCACGACGACCGTGCAGCCGGCGGCGAGAGCCGCCCCGGCCTTCAGGCAGACCGAGCGCAGCGGCCCGTTCCACGCCGTGATCGCGCCGACGACGCCGACCGGTTCGCGGCGCGCCACGAAGTTCTCAACGGGCTCCTGCCAGGTCACCTGGCCGATGCCGTCGGCGAAGTTCCTCAGATCCCGTACGGCTACGGCCGTCTGCGAGTCGCAGGCGAAGGCGATCGGCTGCCCGACCTCGCTGACGATCAGCCGGGTGATCTCTTCGGCCCGGCTGTCGACCAGGTCGGCGAGCCGGCGAAGCGCATCGGCCCTTTCGTGGTTGGGCGCCTGCGACCATCCGGGGAAGGCGTCGGCGGCGGCTTGGGCGGCCAGGTCCACGTCGACGGCGGTTCCGCGGACGACCTCGGCGATCGTCTGCTCGGTAGCCGGGTTGATGACCGCGAGCGAGTCGCGTCCCGATGAGGCCACCCATTTGCCGTTGATAAAGATCGAATTGTGCGCGGTGACGGCCGCGCCCTCGGGCTGGCCAGCTATTGCGGTCATGCTCAGATCACTCTCCTCGTGTGGCTTGCGCGCGAGGCAACAACTCGCGCGTCACATCGACCGATCGGGCCGGCGGGTGCCGGGCTGGTCGTGCTAGCCGATTGACTGGTACTCAAGGAATTCCTCGATGCCGAACCGTCCCCATTCGCGGCCGATGCCGGACAGTTTGAAGCCGCCGTGCGGTGCCCGCCGGTTGACCGCCGACCCGTTGATGCGGACCCGTCCCACCCGCAGCCGAGTGGCGACGTCGCGCGCGTGCTCGTCGTCGGCGCACCACACGCCGGCGGCCAGGCCGTAGGGCGAGTCGTTGGCGATCGCGATCGCGTCGGCCTCGCTCTGGAAGGGGATGATCACGACCACCGGCCCGAAGATCTCCTCGCGGGCGACCCGCATCGTGTTGTCGCCGGTGAAGACCGTGGGCTGGACGAAGTAGCCGCGCGTTAGCCCGGCCGGCGGTTCGGACCCGCCCGTGAGCATCTGCGCTCCCTCGTCGAGGCCGGCCTGGATGTAGCCGCGGATGCGCTCTCGCTGACCGAACGTGGTGACCGGGCCGAGGGTGGTGGCCGGGTCGAATGGATCGCCGAGCACATAGCTGGTCGCCGTTGCGACCGCGAGCTCGGCGGCGTCGGCGAGTCGTCGCTGCGGGACGAGGACGCGGGTGAGGCCTCCGCAGGCCTGCCCGGCGTTGCGGAAGGCGTCGGCGATCCCGTCGCTTACCGCGCGCTCGAACTCGGAGTCTTCCAGGATGACGTTCGCGGACTTGCCACCCAGCTCGAGCCCGACCCGCTTGATTGACTGGGCCGCGATCCCCATGACCCGGCGCCCGGCCCGCACCGAGCCGGTGAGGGACACCATATCGACGAGCGGGTGGCCGACGAGCGCTTCGCCAACCTCAGGTCCGGTGCCGCTGACAAGGTTGAAGACGCCGTCGGGGAGCCCGGCCTGCTGGGCGATCTCCGCGAAGATGAACGAGCTGAGGGGGGCGATCTCGCTGCCCTTCAGCACCACGGTGCAGCCGGCTGCGATCGCCGCGCCGGCCTTCATGCAGATCATCAGCAGCGGCACGTTCCAGGGAGTGATCGCGCCGACCACGCCCGCGGGCGCGCGGCGGACGGCCGTGTGACCGATCCGCTCTTCCCAGGCAACCTCGCCAATGCTGTCGGCGATGATGCGGAGGTTCTCGGCCGGGGATGCCGTCTGCAGCTGGGCTGCGAGGCGCTGCGGCTGACCAACTTCGCTGACGATTGTGCGCGTGATCTCCTCGGCCCGCTCCTCGATGAGATCGGCCATCCGTCGCAGGACGGCGGCGCGCTCATCGGGGGAAGACCGCGACCAGTTCTCGAGCGCTCCGGCGGCGGCGGCCGCCGCCTGGTCCACGTCGGCCGGAGTCCCCCCGGGGATCGTGGCCAGCGGCTCCTCGGTGGCCGGGTTGATCACGCTGATGATGCCGGCGCTGGCTGACCCGCGCCACTCGCCGTTAATGAAGATCTCGCCCCGGTCGATCAGGCCCGGTGCCGGTACCAGCATTCCGGTCATCTCACTCCGCACCTATCGTGCTGACGTCGATGGCGAACCGGAACCGGACGTCACCCTTCTTCAGCCGCTCGTAGGCCGTGTCGATCTCTTTGGCGTCGATGATTTCGACCTTGGCGCCGATGTTGTGCTCGGCGCAGAAGCGCAGCATCTCCTCCGTTTCCGGCAGCCCGCCGATCCGCGACCCGGCGATGGCGCGCTGGTTCACGATCAGGGAGAAGGGATCGACGGTCAGACGCTCGCTCGGCACGCCGATCATCACGAACGTCCCGCTCACATCGAGCATCCCGAGGTAGGCGTCGACATCGAGGTTGGCCGGAACGGTGCAGATCATGAGGTCGAGCCCGTTGGCCAGCTCGGTGAACGTGGCTGCGTCCGTGGTCGTGACGTAGTCGGCAGCCCCGAGCCGCAGCGCGTCCGCGCGCTTGCCCGGGTCGAGGTCGAACACGGTGGTGCGCGCGCCGAGCGCCCGGGAGATCTGCGCCGCGACGTGCCCGAGGCCGCCGAAGCCGACGATGCCGACCCGCTTGCCGGGGCCGGCTCCCCAGCGGCGCAGCGGAGAGTAGGTGGTGATCCCGGCGCACAGGAGCGGGGCGGCGTTCTGCAGCGGCAGGCTCTTCGGGATCTGAACCGTGAACGCCTCGTCGACGACGATTCTCTCGCTATACCCGCCGAGCGTCGGCCGACCCTCGGCGTCGCGCGAACTGTACGTGGACACCCGCTGGCCATAGCAGTGCTGCTCATAACCGGCGCGGCAGTTGCCGCACACCCCGCACGTCCCCACCAGGCATCCGACGCCGGCGTGATCGCCGGGCGCGAAACGCGTCACCTCCGCGCCGACCGCGGTTACCACCCCCGCGATCTCATGACCCGGGACGAGCGGGAACAAGGTCCTGCCCCATTCGTTCCGGGCATACGAGACGTCCGAATGACACACGCCGCAGTAGGCGATGTCGATCAGCACATCGCGAGGACGCACATCTCGCCGCTTGATGGTGACCGTCTGGAAAGGCTCACCGGGGCCGCTGGTCGCGAGTGCTCTTACTTCTTCCACGCTTTCGCTGTCCCTTCGATCATTGCTCGACCCTCGGCCTGTGTCGGCGGGTCTACCCGAGCGGGTGCAGTTGCGTGTTCTTCAGCTGCCCGGCCGGGACGATCTCGTAATAGCTCGGGCCCTCGCAGACGTCTTCGTGGTCGGCAGGGGTCCAGCACTTCGTCGGATAGGACACCTCGTTGCTGGTGATCGTGAGGGTTTGGGCCGCGTCGCCCAGCGCGTTCGCGCTCAGCGACTTCGCCTTGGCGGCCGCGTTCGCTAGCAGGACCATGCCGCCCCAGCCGTCGCCGGCGATCGAGCAGATGACGTTCCCCGCGAGGGGCTGCGGCGCGTACTTGACCATCGCGGTGAAGGCCGGGTTGTTGTGGTTGATGTCCTCGCAGTACTGGATCGTCTCGGTGACGCCGGTGAGTTCGCTCTTCGGCACCAGCGAGGCGATATCGGTCGACGACCCGGTAACGTCGAATTCAACCGGGACGGACCATCCGAGCTGTGCCCGCGCCGTCAGCACGTATCCGGCCGCCGGGCCGAGCGCAAGCGCGAACACCGCCTGGACTCCGTTGCTCTTGAGCTCCAGCATCTCGGGCGTCAGGCTGACCGCGCTGGGCGGGAACGACACGGTCGAGTACTTGATGCCTTCCTTGGCCAGGGCAGGCCCCATGTACGACAGCTCGGTCTGGTCGTAGGTCGCCTGGTCCGAGATGATGCCGATATCGGTGTAGCCCGCCTTCTTCAGCGCGGCCGCGTCCGCCACCTCGGCCACGTTGATGGGTGGTGACTGCATGAAGAGGTTCGGGCAGGCACTTGCCTGGGCGCACGCCCCGGCGCCGTCGTCGACGAAGCTCCCGAAGATGTCGTAGCGCTTCAGAATCGGGACCAGCGCCGCGCTGACCGTCCCCTCCTCGCCGGCCCACACCATCGTCCACTTGGCGGGGTCGCTGCTCAGCTGCTTGGTCAGGATGCCCGCCGCGGTGGCCGGATCGCTGTTGTCGTTCTCGACGGTGATGCTGATCTTCCGGCCGAGAATTCCGCCCTGCGCGTTGTAGTAGGCGGCTGCCGCCTCGAGCCCGTCGGTCTCCGCCTGGCCGTAGATTGCCGTTGCGCCGCTGGTAGCGGTGATGTCCAGAATGTTGATCGACTTGGCGCTCGACGTCAGCGCGGCCGCCGAACCCGAATTGCTGCTACTGCCACCGCCGCTTGAGCACGCGGCCACCGACACCGCCACGCCGACGATAGCGGCGCATGCCGTCACTGTTCTCTTTCGCACTGGGCTGCTCTCCCTTGAGTCATGCTCGGCTGGTTGCGGCTAGGTCACGCGGACCTGGGCCAGCCCAGATGAATGTGGGTCTTCGTTGCGCGATCGCCTGCGGGTGAAGGCGGCCGCCAGGGCCAGAGACGTATGTCGTTCGTAAATACGAATGATTGAACGTATAAACGAACATGCTAGGCACGGGTTTTGGGACTGTCAAGGGTCGTCAGTCTCGGTTCAGACGTCCTCGGACCGCTTCACGGGCATGCTGAATTCGCAGGTGGAACGCCTAAAGGCGCAGTGTTGAAGCACCCGGTGGAACGGGCGCGGTCGATCGTCGGCGGGCGCTGTTCAGCCGCCGTGATATCTGCGGCTATCTCGCGCTCTCAGCTGCCGCCGCTCGGCTAACTCGGAGGCGTCAGGGCTCAGCTCCTCACTCGAGTCGGCCCAGGGGAGGCCGCCCGATCATCCGGTGGCGCCGGCCAGCTGGCAAGGAAGTTGAGTTGCTGCTGAGCGTGGCTGTCGGGTTTGGCGGTGTAGGCGGTGAGGGTGAGATTCTCGCCGAAGATCTCAAGGTCGCCGGTCAGCTCGATGTCGTCCACGAGTTTGCTGTGCAGGCGTTTGACGGCAGCGCGATGGAGTCGCACGTTGTGGCGAGCCCAGCGGGCCCCGAACTCGCTGCTCGGGCGGCGAGTTCCCCGATTAGAACCGTGAGGTCACGGTCGAACCTGCTCCGGGGTGATCTCTTCGCCCGGCGGGAGACCAGGAAGTCACGCATCTCGTGCCCGTTGTCCATAACCCCAGGCTAGGACCCGGCCCCACGGCCTGGGGGGCCCTGTCAGTACCCGGAACGCCCGGGCTCTCCCTCGCCCACCAAGGTCATGCTTCAGTAGGGTCGCCAGCTCTTCGGGCACGCGACCAAGCAGGAGGAGGACGAATCGATGGAGATCTCCCGGAAACCGCCGACCGCGAAAGCGCCGGTCCACGGATAGGGTGCCGTCTGCCGCGCCTCGGATAGCGCTGCGGCGGGAGCCGGCTCGCCAGGTCTTCCCGGACCTGACCGGTCTGGTGCAGGTGACGCAGGAAATCGGCCAGGCACGAACGCAGCGAGCCGTTGGTCTTCGGCGCATAGCCCCGGCGCTGGCGCCGGGCCCAGAACCCGGCCAGGTCCCGGGCCTGCACCTGGCCGAGGGTTTCCCGGCCGGCTTCCTCCAGGTAGGCCAGGAACGCATCCGCGGCGCGTTGCTTGGTCACCACGCTCGCTTCGGCGTTGCGCCGCCGCCGGCACGCCGTCAGGTACTCGTCCCGGGCCGCGCGGAAACGTGGCGGGCACCGGTCGGCCAGCGCCGCAGTCGCCTGGCCCACCCGGGGCATGCCCCCGTCCAGGCACTCCATCAGCAACACCAGGGGCCGGCGCGCGAGCTGGGCAGGCCGGGAACTCGCAGGCTCGCGCAGGCCCGCCAGCCTGCACCCCGACCGCTCGGCCACGAAATCGAGGCAGTCCGCCTCGGTCGGGAGGTCCTGGCCGCGGGTCTGCAGGAACCTGGCGAACGCGTTCAGCTCCGCCTCGTGGCGCTTGATCGTAGTAAGCGATCTGCCTGCCGCACTCAACACGGCGATCACCCGAGCTGATGCCTCGCGGACGCTTGCTGTCTCCATGCGAATCGGCCTTTCTGATCGTGGTGAACAGACAAGGCGATTCTTCGCCTGGTTATGGGGCCGGAACGAGCCCGCGCGGCTCTGCTACCAGCGCAGATGCTGCTTCCGGCCACATAACCAGGCCATCCACATAATGCCTTTTATGTGTAACTCCACATACAGAGGTTGAAAGGTTGAGGTCTGACACCGATTCGGTTACTTCCGGCGCGCCTGCGTGATTGGTGCGGCTGGCGGGGTTATGCCTGTTTCGTGAGGTACGCCGATGGAGGCGGGCTGACGGCTGAGGGCCGGGCCCGGCGGGAGAAGGTGCGGCTGCAGGCCGCGGAGATGTTCGCTCAGGACGCGGACCCGGTGCAGATCGCCAGGTCACTGCGGGTCAGCACGAAGTCGGTGTACCAGTGGCGGCGTGCCTGGCGGTCCGGTGGCCCCGAGGCCCTGGGCTCCCGGGGACCGGGCGGGAGCCCGTGCCGCCTCGACGAAGGTCAGCTCGAGCAGCTGCGCGCCGCGCTGGAGGCCGGCCCGGCCGCGCACGGCTGGGCGCAGGACCAGCGGTGGACCCTGGGCCGCGCCGCCGCCCTGGCGGGGCGGCTGTTCGGGGTCTCCTACACGCTGCGCGGGATGTCGTTCCTGCTACACCGGATCGGGTACTCCCCGCAGGTCCCGGTCCACCGGGCGGTCGAGCGCGACGAGGCCGCAGTCGCCGAGTGGCGGGCGGTGACCTGGGCGAAGGCACGAGGCTAGCGGCGCTGACCGGCGCGTGGATCTGCTTCGAGGACGAGGCCGGGCAGTCGCTGCGGCCCGGCAGGGCCCGCACCTGGGCGCCTCGCGGTCAAACCCCGGTCGTCCGGGTCTGCGGGAATGCCGGCCGCCTGTCGGTCGCGGGCATGGCCTGCATGAAGCCGGGCCGGCCGGGCCGGTTCTTCTACCGGGTCCGCGTCCACCGCCGCCGCAAGGGCGACCGGGCCAGCATGTCCGAGGCCGACTACGCCGCCCTGGTCACCGCCGCGCACCGCGCTCTGAACGCCCCGGTCGTGCTCGTCTGGGACAACCTCAACACCCACCGCAGCCGCAAGATGCGGCAGTTCACCGAGGCGAACTCCGACTGGCTCACCGTTATCCGGCTGCCCGCCTACGCCCCCGACCTCAACGCTGTCGAGGGCGCCTGGTCCAGCATGAAAAGCGGCCTCGGCAACCACGCCGCCACCACCCTCGGCGAGCTCGAGGCCCTGGTCCGCAGCCGCCTCCGTGCCATCCAACGACGGCCCGACCTGATCAACGCCCTCCTCGGCCAGACCGGCCTCAGCCTCGAACCCCCGCCGCCCTAACGAGCAGACCCTGGCCTTTCAACCTCTGTAAGCGCCACACTGCCGCCATGCGACCGCTGCACGCCGACGTCGACACCACGGTCATCGCGCTCTGTTTCGGCCACGAACAGGCCGAAACGACCCAGATCTACCTGCACGCTGACCTCGCGATCAAAGAAAAGGCCCTCGCCAGGACCGCACCGCCAGACACGGCTCCAGGACGGTACAGGCCCCCCGACCAGCTCCTCGCGTTCCTCGAAAGCCTCTGATTATGCCGACCTTTGAGCCAGCCATCAGGTCGCCGCCAGCGACTTCCGCTGTCAGGTCGGCGTAACCCGCAGGTCGGCGTAATGGTTGTTATTCCGACGTCGGCAACGTGCACCCGCTCCGCGTGACCATCCGATCCCCAGCCGCGCGCCGGACATGAAGGAGCCCGTCGCCGCCCTCATCCCCCACTACCCGGATCCCGACCGCCGCCCCGTTCAGGAGCGACACTGGTCGCGAAAGCACGCGCTTAGCCAGCAGCGGCTGTGCGAACTGCATGCCGCCCCGTTCTTCGGATAGGTCACCTGCCATTCCCGCCGGAGGCGCCGACCAGCTGCCCCGGCCATTGGCTGAGATCGCATTGACGAACGATCTATTGGATATGGAGACTAGACCGTGCATCGCGTCGCGAGGTCAAGCGACCGGTGGGGGAAGGGCCACCCCCGGTTCCTGGCGCCACAGAGAGCGCTGAGCGGGCAGCCCTGATCTACCGCACGAACGTGGCCGTCCGATCAGGGAGAAAGCGGGGGCCACCGCATTAATGAGAGGACAACCATGCGAAAAGTAGATGTCACCGTCGACGTCACGGACGCCGTGCATCTTGGCCAGACGCTGAACACCGTAGCGACTGTGTGTTTGCCGGACACGGTGCCCGCCGACCCGGTGGTGTGCTTCGCCTTTCCCGGCGGGGGCTACTCCCGCCGCTACTTCACGTTCGACGTAACGGGAGGCGATGAAGGCAGCCAGGCCGACTGGCACACACAGCGCGGTTGGATCTTTGTCGCCTGCGACCACCTGTACTGCGGCGATAGTGATCAGCCGGCCGATCCATCGGCACTGACCTTCGAGCACCTAGCCGGCGCAAATCATGCCACGGTTGGGCACATCTTGGGACTGCTCGCCGATGGCGGGCTGGTCGGGGGCCTAGCACCGGTCAGGACACCCACGGTAATAGGGATCGGCCAGTCGATGGGTGGCGCCACCCTCGTCCTCCAGCAGGGACAGCGGTCAACGTTCACCGGGATCGGAGTGCTCGGCTGGTCGGCCATGCACTCTGTGAACTGGACTCCGCCCGGCTCGCCGAAGGGGCCGGCGCGGTACTTCCCCCGTGGCACGAACGTCGGAGCGCTGACGCCCGAGGTCTTCACCGAGGCCATGCCCGAGATGACGCTGGACGAGAAGGGCATGCCTGCCGCCGTGGCGGCCTTTCACTTCGACGGTGAACCCAGGGACATCGTTGAGGCTGACATGATCGACTACCCGAGGCGACGCGGGAACCCACCTGTGTGGGCGAGCACGACGATTCCCCCATGCTCGATGACGATGATGTCGCCGGGTGCCGTCGCCGCGGAGGCGGCCAGCATCGACGTACCGGTGCTCATCGCGGTCGGAGAGCGGGATTGCTGCCCCGATCCCATGTTCGAGCCGAAGGGCTACCCACGTTCGAGCGACGTTACCGTCTACATCTGTCCGCAGATGGCGCACATGCACAACTTCGCTGTCACCCGCACCAGGTTGTGGGCACGCATCCAGGCTTGGGGTGACGGTATCTGGGCGCAGCGCCGGCCAGTCTGCCAGTCAACGAAGTGATAGGCGAAGGCTCGATCTGGCCACTGCCCTTCGATGGGCACTCGGTACGGATCGGGCTGTGCGTTGACACCACGGCTCGCAAGGATTTAATCTGTTCGGAATTACAAGTTAACGTCCGTATATCCGATCGTCAGGAGCCAGTAGTCATGAGAAGCCTCCTTCGCAGGCAAGCGTGGGTCGCCTCTGACCGAGGCCGCCAGCACGATGTAACCGGCGAAGGAGCCGCGCTCTATGGCGTGGGGGCAGAGGTGGGTCCGGCCGTTCGCACGGAAGACCTGACGAAGACGTATGGGTCGGTCCGAGCGCTGAAGTCCGTCTCCATGTCGGTACCAGCCGGGTCGGTCCACGCGTTGGTCGGTGAGAACGGCGCCGGCAAGTCGACGATGTTGGGAATCCTGGCCGGACGTACCACGCCGAGCGGTGGCCGCATCGAGATCTACGGATCCGAGCCACGTTACGGGGATCCCCGAGCGGCCCGCCGTGCCGGTGTCGTGGCGATCTACCAGGAACTCACCATTGTCCCGGCACTGAGTGCCGAGGCTAACGTCTTCCTCCCGAATCCGGTCGTCCGTGGCGGGATGCTGTCGAGTCAACGCATGCGGGCGCGTTACGTCGAACTCTGCGAACAGGTCGGGGTCAAGGCGGTGTCGGCGGGCACCCCGGCAGGCCATCTCTCAGTCGCCGAGCAGCAGCTTCTGGAGATCCTGCGTGCCCTCGTCAGCGACACCCGAATCATCCTCTTCGACGAACCCACCGCGTCACTGGCGGTGCCCGAACGTCGCTCGCTGCTTACCCTGATCCGGGATCTGCGTGAGCGTGGGGTCACGATCATTTTCGTCAGTCACAATCTCGACGAGGTCCTCGAGATCGCCGACGACGTCACGGTTTTCCGAAACGGGCACCTCGTCATCAGTGATAGACGACCCCAGTTCACTAAGCCGTCTTTGGTCCGGGCGATGATCGGCAACAAGGACAACAGGGTCCTAGCGGAAATGATCGAGGATTCGTCAGGACCCGCAGCCGCCACGCGCCGACCGGCCCGCCCCGCGCCGACCTCATCGTCGACGGCGCCACCGGTGCTGGCTGTCTCGGGGTTGACCGTGCCCGGTGCGGTGGAAGGCGTGGAGCTCGAGATCCACGCCGGAGAGATCCTGGGCATTGGAGGACTGGTCGGTTCGGGCCGCACGACAGTGTTGCGTTCCATGTCTGGGCTCGAACCGCGGGCTCGTGGCCGGATGTGGCTGGACGGTCGCGAGGTCAGCTGGCCGCACACCGTCCGACAGGCACTGCGGTATGGCATCGCACTCGTACCCGAGGATCGCAAAGCACAAGGCCTCGTTCTCTCGATGAGCGCGATGGAGAACATCGCGATGAGCGACTACCGGCGAGTCGCACGGGCTGGGTTCGTCACCGATCGCATGGTCGAGCGCGCAACACAGGAGCTCAGCCGCACTTTCGGGCTGCAAGAGGGTCGTCTGCGGCACCAGGCGTCCAAGCTCTCTGGCGGCAATCAGCAGAAACTGCTCATCGCCAGATGGCAGCACAGGCTTCCGCGGGTCCTCTTGGCCGACGAACCAACTCGTGGCATCGACGTCGGAGTGAAGACCGAGGTGCTCTCGACTCTCGAGTCGATGGTGGCCAAGGGTCTTGCCCTCGTACTGGTCTCCTCCGAGCTCGAGGAAGTCACAGCCGTCGCCCATCGGGTTCTCGTCCTCAGCGAAGGCGCGCACGTCGGCACGCTTATACCTTCCGGGGACAACCGCATCTCCGTCACCGACATTCTCCATCTCGCCTTCAGGTCCGGAAGCGACCAGCAAGCGCTGTCACGATCTCTGCAGTCAGGAGCGTAGCCACATGACAGAGACCCACAGGCCCACGGAGAACAGCGCAGGGACATCGATCAAGCCGCCCATGACACAGGCTGCGGCGGAGGCGCCGATGCGGCCGAACCGGTACCTCACGAGCGCTGACCTTCTGCTCCGGTATGCGATGGTGCTCGTCCTCGTAGTGCTAACCATCAT
>Ga0335072_10013794_pt1 | contig 11494 bp, 10 predicted proteins | sample Lox_Sample_21_FD_206725 | JGI IMG/M metagenome (GOLD analysis project Ga0335072, IMG submission 206725) | Soil microbial communities from Loxahatchee National Wildlife Refuge, Florida, United States - Lox_Sample_2.1 | ecosystem: Environmental > Terrestrial > Soil > Wetlands | place: USA...
CCCGCCCCGGCCGCCGCCCCCGGCACCGTCACCAGCCAGGACATGCGGGGGGACTACGTGCGCCACCTGCGCTCCCTCGTGCCCCTGGAGGGAATCCGGCCGCTGAAGGTGGTCGCCGACGCGGGCAACGGCATGGCCGGGCACATGGTCCCCGGCGTGCTGGCCGGGCTGCCGGTCGAGCTGGTCCCGCTGTACTTCGAGCTGGACGGCACCTTCCCCAACCACGAGGCCAACCCCCTGGAGCCCAAGAACCTGCTCGACTGCCAGGTCAAGGTCCGCGAGGCCGGCGCGGACATCGGGCTGGCCTTCGACGGCGACGCCGACCGCTGCTTCTTCATCGACGAGCAAGGCGAGCCGGTCCCGCCGTCGGCGATCGTCGGCCTGGTCGCCGCCGCCGTCGAGGTCATCCGCGAGCACGGCGGCACCCCGGTCCGCTCCCGCGTCGGCCACTCCTACATGAAGGCCCTCATGGCCGAGCACGACGCCGCCTTCGGCGGCGAGCACTCCGGCCACTACTACTTCCGCGACTTCTGGCGCGCCGACACCGGCATGCTCACCGCCCTGCACGTCCTGGCCGCCCTCGGCACCCAGGACCGGCCCCTGTCGGAACTAGTCGGCGAGTACAGCCGCTACGCCGCCTCCGGCGAGATCAACAGCCACGTCGACGACGTCCCCGCCAAGCTGGACGAGGTCGAGGCCGCCTACGCCCGCCCCGGCATCACCAGCGACCGGCTCGACGGACTCACCGTCAACCTCGGCGACGGCCGCTGGTTCAACCTCCGCCCCTCCAACACCGAGCCCCTGCTCCGCCTCAACGTCGAAGCACCCACCCACGACGCCATGACCGCCATCCGCGACGAAGTCCTCGCCCTCGTCCGCTGACCTCCCGAAGCCCGCGCACGCCTGCGGACGGCCGGGAAGGCGGCCCGCCACCGCGCCCGTTAAACGGCGCAGGGCGGCCCTGCCGCCGGGAACGCCCCACGGGCACCCGGCGGCGGCCAGGACCGCGCCAGCGGGCCGCGTCGCGGCGTCCGGGCGGCCCGCCGGCGCGGGTGACGGCATGGCGGCCCGGCACACGGGATCGCCCTGCGGCGGGCATGGCGCGAGCCGGCACGACCGGGGCCAGGGACTGCGCCAGCACGCAAGCGCCTCCCCAGCCCGCCTGGCCGGCGACAGGCACGGCAGCCGCATGGGCAGCTCAGGAAAATCGCGTTACGCGGCAGCCCGGGACACGCCGGCCGCTGGCGTGCGGAGGCACTGGTCAGCGGCTGTGCTCGCGCCGGATAGCGGGCGCCCTGTGACGGAGCACCACAGATGGCCATTACGGAGCAACCTAGTTGGCCACAGTGAGAGCGCCACCCAGTAATCCGTTCCTGTTGCGGGACGGTGGCTTGTGGGCTGGCCTGACGGCGGAGCACCGTAGTTGGCCATCTTGTTCAAGTTGGCAGGTTGCTTGCTCGTTGGCTGGCACTGTCGCGTGTGCGAGACGAGGCAGGCGGATCGCGCTGCCCGGTCGGCGGGGGTTGTCGCCGCTCGGAACTGTCTGCCAGCCTCGACGGCAGTCTCGGAACGGCGTCGCGACGGGCAGGCACCTCTCTGATTCTGTTCAGTATCTCAGTATTTGATGATCTACTGAAATACTGATATGCTGACGGCTGGAGAAACAGGTGCCGCTGACGGTGGTCACCGGGAACCGGGAGGTGCGTCATGGGCCGGGGTGAAGAGCGGGCCGGGAAGCTGAGGGCGAAGGCCGAGCGGCTGGCGGAGGAGCGGGACCTGACAGAAGGCTCGGCCTTGCGCAAGCTGGCAGCTAAGCCGGTACGCGCCACGGTCGACCTATCGTCGGCCCAGCACGCCGGCCTCAAGGCATGGTGCGGTGAGGCTGCGGTCGAATTCGGGCAGGCCCGGGTCACTACGCAGGACGTGCTGCGGGCGCTGGTCGACCGGCTGCTGCGCGATGAGGCGCTCGCCGCGGCGATCCGCGAGGACCTCGGCGGCGTCGCGGCCGGCGGCCAGCGGTAACGCCATCATGAGGCACACCAGCGATCTGGCGGAGGCGGCCACAGTGCCGGGTTCCGGGGGACATGGTAGTCGCCGAAGGGCTCCGCAAGCGCTTCGGCACCACGATGGCCCTGGACGGGCTCGACCTGCGGGTTGCCAGCGGCAGCGTGACCGGCCTGCTCGGGCCGAACGGCGCGGGCAAGACCACCGTGGTCCGAATCCTCGCCACCATCACCCGGCCGGACGGCGGCCGGGCCGCCGTGGCGGGATTCGACATCGTGGCACAGGCACAGCGGGTACGCCACGCCGTGGCGATGGCCGGGCAGTTCGCGGCCGTGGACGAGAGGCTGACCGGGCGGGAGAACCTGCGCATCTTCTGCGCTCTGTGCCACCTGCCCGGCAAACAGGCGCGGCAGCGCGCCGACGACCTGCTGGACCGGTTCGGGCTCGCCGGGGCGGCCGACCGGCTGGTAAGCACCTACTCCGGCGGCATGCGCCGACGGCTGGACCTGGCATCGAGCCTGATCGTGGTGCCGCAGGTGCTGTTCCTGGACGAGCCGACCACCGGGCTGGACCCGCGCGGCCGGATCGAGATGTGGGACAGCGTCAGGCAACTGGCCGCGGAAGGCACCACGGTGCTGCTCACGACCCAGTACCTGGACGAGGCCGACCACCTCGCCGACCGCATCGTGGTGATCGACCATGGCAAGGTGATCGCCGAGGGCGCCCCGGACGAGCTGAAGTCCCGGGTCGGCGGCGACCAACTCGAGGTCACCGTCGCCCGCGCCCGCGACATCGACGCCGTGGCCGCCTGCCTGCAACGGGCCGCCGCGCTGGCGCCCGCCGTGGACCGCCTGCGGCGGACTGCCAGCGTCCTCGTGCCGGGCGGCTTCGGCAGCCTGGCCGCCATAGTCCGCGAGCTTGACGGCGCTGGCGTAACGGTCGAGGACCTCACCGTGCGCCGCGCCACCCTCGACGACGTGTTCCTCCGGCTCACCGGTACGCCCGGGACGGCTGGGGAACCAGCGACAGGAGCCACGTCGTGACCTCGCTCGCACCGGACACCCGCAGGGCGCTGTGGTGGCAGGCACGGGACGGCCTCACCATCTTGCGCCGTGACCTGCTGCACCTGAAGCACAACCCGCTGGAGATCGCGTCCAACCTGATCTTCCCCATCGTCACGGTCGTGCTGTTCGGCTATGTGTTCGGCAGCGCGATCAAGGTGCCAGGCGGCGGCAGCTACCGCTCCTACCTCATGCCAGGACTGTTTGCGATGTCGCAGGTCAGCGCCATGGGAACGCTGGCGCTCGCAGTCGCCGACGACGCGGCGAAGGGCATCATGGACCGCTTCCGCTCCATGCCGATGGCCCGCCTGGCCGTCCCGTTCGGCCGGACCCTAGCCGACCTGGCCTCCGGGCTGCTATCCGTCCTCGGCATGGCCGCCGTCGGGCTGATCGTCGGCTGGCGGATCAACGGCGGGCCAGCCCGCGCGGTCGCCGCTTTCGCGCTGCTGGTGCTGTTCCGCTACGCCCTGGGCTGGCTCGGCGCCTACCTCGGACTGCTCGTCAAGAACCCCGCCACCGCCGACGCCCTGATCCCGCTCACCTTCCCCGTCTCCATGCTCTCGAACACCTTTGTCTCACCCGCAGGCATGCCCGCGTGGCTGTGCGTCATCGCCGACTGGAACCCCGTCAGCGCCCTGGTGTCCGCGCTGCGCGGGCTGCTCGGCAACCCAGGGACTGTGACGGCTTCCGCGCCCGTGCCGCTGCAACACCCGGTCGTGACCACGCTGCTGTGGTGCGCCGCGTTCATCGCGGTCTTCATGCCCCTGGCAACCTGGCGCTACGGCCGCAGCAGGTGAAATCCTTCTCCCGCAGGCACAGTCGGCCCAACTGCAGTGAGCAACCGCTCAGCAGCGTGGCCAGGTGGTGCTGGAACACGTCCCGACCGCCAGCATCAGCCACATGAGGCTGCTGCTCGCGGCCTGCGCGGGAATCTGCGTGCTGTCCCCTTGGGCCTGGCCGCAGTCGCGGCCAGGCCCCACGCAGTTCTCGCCTCAAACCGGTGAGCATGAGCCCGGGGCAGACGGGCTCCTTCCGCGAGAGCAACTTGGCGCCCCTGGCCGGCGGGCCTGTTCGCCCCGCCGTGATGACCGGCCCCGCCACTGCCACTCCGCGCAGCCAGCGGCCCGGCTGCCTGACCCATAAAGACGTACACTGGCCGGACCTGGCAGCCGGAACCCGCAGCTACTACAGCGACCTCCGTTAGCGCCTCAACTATTACGCTGATCGGATGGCAGTATCCATCAACGGGAATCACTCTGATTTCCTTTCCTGGCGCACAGCACGAAGCCTCACATAGACAACTTCCGCCAATTGCGCCACGACCAGGATTCACTGCATTCCCCCCGCCGGCCAGATACCGTGCTCCGCTGGCCAAGTAGCGTGCTCCGTCACAGCGCTTGTGACTTTTCGGGGGACATGGCCACTACGTTTGCATCTAGTTGGCCGCATGGGCGCGGGAGCGTTGGCTGTGACCTGCGAGAGCCGTCTGAGAGGGGTACCCGCATCGTGCGCCGTGATCGGTGATTTTGCACGGTAGGTGGCCACCGGGTCAAGATTTGCATGGTTTCTGGCCAGGGTCTCGTGTTCGCGGAATGGGGCCCGGCTGCCGCGTCGCGAGCGCGAGTCGCCATGCCAGGTGAAGGCCAGGGGAAGCGTTGTACCTGCCAGGTCGGCCTGCCCCCGCCGCTGGGGTTCCCGGTCGCTTCAGCGGTCACTTCGCTGTCTTCAGGTCCCGTGGCCGTGGCGTGCACTGCTAGTCGGCTGCTTCCGCTCCGGTCCACGGCGGCGTGAGGGGTGCCCCCGGCCCGCCGGCGCCTTGCAGGCGGGCGGTCCATTTCTCCTCGATGCGGCCGTATTTCCAGATGAGCATGGCGCCGGCCCAGGTGAGGATGAACATGCCGACGATGACGAAGCCGGCTTTGTTGATGTCGAAGTTGTACATGAAGCCCCAGAAGCCGCTGGTCTGGCTGAAGGTGCCGGGGAAGTCCTGGGGGATGAGGCTGAGGGTCTCGATGCCGCCGATGAAGAAGCAGATCGCGACCGACAGGCCGGTGATGGCGAGGTTGTAGTAGACCTTGCGGACGGGGTTGAAGAACGCCCACCCGTAGGCGAGGTTCATGAACAGCCCGTCGGTGGTGTCCATCAGGCTCATCCCGGCGGTGAACAGGATGGGCAGGGCGATGATGGCCTGCCAGGGGATGTGCTGGGAGGCGAGCAGGGCGGTGGTGGTGAGCAGGGCGACCTCGGTGGCGGTGTCGAAGCCCATGCCGAACACGACCCCGACGGGGTACATCTGCCATTCCTTGTCGATGACCTTCATCCACTTGCCGAAGAAGCGGTAGAAGAAGCCGCGGTTCTCCAGCTGCCGTTCCAGTTCGGCCTCGTTGTACTGCCCGCGCTTCATGGAGCGGAAGACCTTGATGATGCCGCCGAGGATGACGAGGTTGAGGGCGCCGATGAGGAACAGGAAGACGGCGGAGACGATGGTGCCGAAGGTGCCGCCGAACGACTCCAGGCCCGAGTTGGAGTGCGTGACGGCGGGCAGCACGGTTTTCTCGGCGATGATGATGCCGACGCCGATCGCGATGACGATGGTGGAGTGGCCGAGGGAGAAGAAGTAGCCGAAGGAGAACGGGCGGGGCCTGTCGGTGCCGTGCCGCTCGTTCATGACCTTGCGGGTGGTGTTGTCGATCGCGGAGATGTGGTCGGCGTCGAAGGCGTGCCGCAGGCCCAGGGTGTAGGCGGTGACGGACAGCCCGATGCCGAAGAACTTGTAGTGGGCGGGCAGCACGTACGCGATGAAGACGGCGAACCCGAGCACGTGCAGCAGCAGGATCGAGCCGTACATTCCGGCCACCCGCAGCTTCTCGGTCCGGCTCATCGTCCGGAAGGACTGGCGGAACATCGCCCGCATGCTCGTGCCAGCCGCCGGCACGGTGCCCTGCGCCGTCATGGCCTCACCCCTAGCTCACCTGCTCCGGGCAGAACGTCTGCTCCTACCCGGACGCTAACCCAGATGCACATAAGTCGCAACTACTTCTATTTCGCATTCCTGTCCTGCGGGCTCCCCGGCCCGGCTCAGTGGCGGGCGCGGGGCAGCCCGGCCTGGCGGCATGGGGGCCTTGCGGGGGCTGGGCGGGCGGGACTGCCGGCTGCGGGCCTGATGCTGGCTATCGGCAGCTGGCGCAGCGGCCGGTGACGGCGAAGCGGTGCGGGTTGATGGTGAAGCCGTAGCCGTCGCGGGCGACCTGGACCAGGCCGGCGAAGATCTCGTCGGGGACCTCGGTCATGGTGCCGCACTGTTCGCAGACCAGGTGGCCGTGCGCGGCCGTGGCGAGGTGGTAGGTCGCCGGGCCGGCGCTGAGGCGGGTGCTGTCGATGACGCCGAGCCGTTCCAGTTCTTCCAGGTTGCGGTAGATGGTCGACAGGTGCACGTCCGGGGCCAGGGCGCGCACCTGCGCGGCGAGTTCCTCGGCGCTGCGGTGGCCGGCGCCGGCGAACAGCGCGTTCAGCAGCAGCCTGCGGGCGGGCGTGGCCCGGCCGCCGTGGCTGCGCAGCAGGGCGAGCACGTCCTCGACGGCCCCGCCGGGGCGGGCGGCGGCCTGGTCCGGCTTCCTCGCCATGCGGGCAGCATACGCCAGCGGCCCGCAGTTGTAGCTGATTCGCTACTGCGAACCTCTCGGTCAGCGACGATGCAGGCAGGCGAGGGGCGACCGGCCGACGGCGGCGCGCGGCATGCCTTCCGGGCTGTGAATGGACTGCTCAGCAGGTACCCGGTGATCAGTTAACAGTTATTCGCAGTAGCTAGTCGTCTGCATGTGCCCGAAGCTGGCAGCTGACTTCCCAGCCGAGCCGGGGGCCGCTACGATTGCGAATTACTTGCAGGTGACAGATATACGCAACTGAAGGCTTCCAGTGAAGGAGTCACCGATGGCCGAGTACACGCTTCCCGACCTGCCCTACGACTACGGCGCGCTGGAGCCCGCGATGTCGGGGGAGATCCTGGAGCTGCACCACTCCAAGCACCACGCCGCCTACGTCAAGGGCGCCAACGACACCCTGGAGCAGATCGCCGAGACCGCCGACAAGGCCGGCCCGGCGGTGACCGTGGGCCTGGAGAAGACCCTGGCGTTCAACCTGTCCGGGCACGTGCTGCACTCGATCTTCTGGCGCAACCTCTCGCCCGACGGCGGCGGCCGGCCCGATGGCGGCCTCGCCGAGGCGATCACCGGGCACTTCGGCTCGTTCGAGGGCTTCAGCAAGCGGCTGTCGGCCGCCACCACCGGGGTGCAGGGATCGGGCTGGGGCGTCCTCGGCTACGAGCCGCTGTCGGGCCGGCTGATCATCGAGCAGGTCTACGACCACCACGGCAACGTCGGGCAGGGCACCGTCCCGCTGCTGGTCTTCGACGCCTGGGAGCACGCCTACTACCTCCAGTACCGCAACGTCCGCCCCGACTACGTCACCCGGCTGTGGGACCTGGTCAACTGGGCCGACGTCAGCGCCCGCTACCAGGCGGCAAAGTCCGTCGGCGCCGCGTCCCTGCTGGTGCCGTGACCAGCGACCCGGCGGCGGCCTTCCGGGCCGCCGCCGAGGCCGCGCAGGCCGGCGCCGGGGTCATCGCCGCCCGCCACCGCGGCGACCTGGCCAGCGCGGACAAGCTGCTGGAGTGCCTGCCCGATGCGCAGAAGGCGGCCGGGTTCCTGTTCCTCGCCGACCTCGCCGTCGCCCTGCTCGCCCAGGCCGAGAACCGCCCCGCCGACCAGGTCGCCGCCGAGCTCAGCCTGCACATCGCCGCGCACTCCGCCGGGCCATGCGGCGACGGCCCCCGGTAAGCCCCGGGCCGCCTGGCATCGCCCGGCCCGTCACCCGGTACGGCACCGCCGTCCTGCGCCGGCCGTGCGCCCCGGCCGGGGTCTTCGACGCCAGCATCCAGGGCCTGGTCGCGGACATGCTCGCCAGCATGCACGCGGCCGGCGGCGTCGGGCTGGCCGCCAGCCAGATCGGCGTGGGGCTGCGCGTGCTCGTCTGCGACTGCCCCGACGCTGCCGGCGAGCACCAGGCCGGGCACGTCGTCAGCCCCGTCCTCCTGACGTCGGCTGCCTTCGCCCGGCCGGTGACCGAACCCGAGGCGTGCCTGTCGGTGCCCGGCCAGCAGGCCAGTGTCACCCGGGCGGCCGTTGCGACCGCGGCCGGGGCCGGCATGCACGGGCACCCGGTCACCGTCACCGGCACCGGCCTGCTCGCCCGCCGCCTCCAGCACGAGACCGACCACCTGCGCGGCACCCTCTACGTGGACCTGCTCCCCCCGGCCGGGCGCGCCGCCACCCTGGCCGCCGCAGGACTGCCGGGCTCCCGCGGGGCGCGAGCGTAAGGCATCCCTCCCCGCAGGCGGCCTCCGTTCCTGCTCATCTCCCGCGTCGCCCGGTGCTACCAGCTGCGACCGCGCCGAGAGCGTGTCCCGGCTTGCCTGTGAACCGCGGGTTCAGGTCTGCTGTCAGGCAAGGAACTCCGCGAGCGGAAAGGACCGGTGGCGGCGCGGCGGGACCAGGTAGTTCTGCCGGTGGGTCGTATGCAGCACCGAGTTGATGCCCGCGTGGGCCGAGTGCGGTGCGACCGGGAGCGCCATGCCCGGGAAGTGCCCGTCCATCGCCAGCCGGACGCTGTTGAAGATCCCGATCGTCGGCTGGAACATGAGGAAGTGCAACCCCGCCGCCGGGGTGGTGCTGTAGCGGTCTCCATCCGGGTCCGACGTGTAGTGGAATGGGTTATCAAGGGTGTTGAAATCGCCCCGCACTGGAATGGTGGTCCCGGAGGGGTAGACCTCACCGTAGTGGCTGGTGACTTGCGACAGGGTGCTGTCCACGACCGACAGGCTTCCGCTGTGGCCGTAGGAGTGGTACCGCTTGACTCCCTGCTCCACCTGGGTCGAAGTTTGGCCTGGCGGCTGGAGGGCGCGGGTGCCAGCCGGCGGCGACGGCGTGATGCCGGGGTACTGCATCGCCGCGACTTGCTGCGAGTACCTGGGGAAGCTCTTCTCGTACCAGGTTTGCAGATCCTCGTACAGGTGCGAGAGGTGCATGGTCGTGCCCTGCTTGAAGTAACCGCTGGGCCACTGGTCGGTCAGGCCGGGCAGGGTCTCCAGGTTGGCGATGACGCCGGGTCCCATGTTCGACACCAGGGTGCTGGTGAAGCCGAGGAACAGCGGCGACTGCCGGGGAATTGACTCCGCGCCGGGGATGCCCGCCGCGAGCGCGAGCTTGCTCGGCAGGCCCTGCTGCCCGTAGAAACCGCCCCCGGCGAACCCCTGGCGGACGCTCGTCACCGTGAACAGGGCACCCGCCTGGCAGCTTCCCGGCCCGAAGAGGGCGCTGGTGGCTGAGGTGATGTTGGCGAGCGAGTCGCTGCGCAGGAGCACGGCCACGTCATTGTGTTCCAGCCGGACGGGGCCGAAGCCAGACGGGGGCTGGTCGCTGGGGAACGTCCTGGCTTCCTGCAGCGCGTAAACGGTGCGGCCCGCCGTCTTGGATGACGCCAGGTCGATGGGCAGATAGGCGGGGTAACGGGTGCCGGCCTTGAAAAAGGCGGATGCCTTGCCCAGGCTCGGGACGTACCGCTGGAAGTAGGGAAGGCCCCAGGCGATCGTGATGCCCACTCCAGCGGGAGTGGGCGGCAGGCGGGATTCCAGCTCCGCCAGGACAGACTCCAGATGCCGCTGAGCCTCCTGCAGCGCTTTCGGATGCGCCGGCACGTTCAGCTTCGCCGTAACGACATGATCGTGCAGGGGCGGCACGTCTACGGCGACCGGGCCGTTCTTGCTCTGTATGCCCGAACCGTCGACATCAATCACCGCGGTGCCCTGCAGCAGGTACTGCTCCTGCGGCAGTGTGGAGGCGGCGACAGCAGGGCGGGCCGGAGTTTCGGCGATCGCGTCGGCCATCTTGTAGAAGGTGCCCGGCAGAGCCAGCGACGCGCCCACGGCGGCTGCGGTGCCGGCTGCTCCCCGGAGAAAACGCCGCCTGCTCGCAGGCCTGCGGGCGCCGCCCGCAGCCACGTCCTCGCTGTTGTCAGTCACCAGACCAGCCCCTTCATTGCCTGTGCGGAGGGCGCCCGCCATGGATGGCCATGGATGAGCGGATTCAGAGGCTTAGGTTAGGCTAACCTAACATCGGGAGTCAACCGCGTGACTGGGCGCGCCGGTTCACAACCGGGTGCAGCGCTCCTGAAGAGACCTCTGACGTGCAGCTTTGCCTGCCCTCCGGTTGACCGGTGACGTGATTTTCTGCCTCGCGTGCGACGAGAGGGAGATAGCGAACGGGGTCGCTGATCGACGAGGCCGGGCGGCGGGAGGCGTCGGCGACTTTGCGCGCCCCGCTCCTCCACAGCATCCCGGGGCCATCGCGCATCGTGGTGACGGGCGCCTCGACGCCAAGGGAGTGAAGCAGGACGACCATGCTCACGACCAGGCGTCGCAGCGTGTGGTCGCGCTGGCCAAATCACACCAGACGAAGGCAGCAGACTCTTCGATGCCTTTGAGGCACAATCGATTCAAAAATAGCTAAAACAAATTTAGCAACATAACCACCACGGCGCGACTTCATCTGGATGGCCTATGGCCAAGTAGCTGCAAAATGGCCACCTTCGCTGCAAAGTCACAGCACTTGTGACCGAGCACGGTATCTGGCCGTTCTGGAGCACTTACTTGGCCACGGCGGGGGTTCGTGACCTGGGAGGTCGTGTTTCGTGGCGATCGGGTAGCTTGCGGTCTTGCCTCGTGGCGGAGCACTGTAGTTGGCCATTTGGTCCAGGTCGGCGGGCTTGCTGGCCAGCGCGGGTGCTGGGTGGCGTTGCCTGTCGTCAGCGCTGCGGTGCGGCCGCGGTCCTGTCGGCGCCCTGGCCGTGCGGGTGGGTGATGACGGGCTGAGTTAGGTGCCTGGGCCGGTTACGAGGTCGCGGACCGCGTCCTGGACCAGAGGGCTGAGCTCGGTGCCGGGGATGTTGCCGAAGGCGTCGCCGGACATGAGCAGCCCGCCGAGCACCGCGCCCAGGGCGCATGCCATCCGGACCCGGTCGCGGAGTGGCAGCGAGGGGTCGGCGAGTGCCTGCCGGAGCCGCTGCTGGAAGTCGTCGTGCTCGTCGTCGTGGTTCTTCGTGTGCAGTTTCTCCAGGGCCGCCTGGTTGCGCTCGTGCATCAGGAAGAGCTTGCGGTGGGCCGCCATCTGGTCCAGCAGCTCGCTGAGCGCGGAGCCCCAGGTTTCCAGGGTGACGGGCTGGCCTGACAGGCGTGCCAGTGCCTGCCTGCTGAGCTCGTGGGCGCGCATGTGCAGCGCGAGCAGGATTTCCTCCTTGGACGCGAAGTGGTAGTAGATCGACGGCTTGGTGAGGCGGAGCTGCGCGGCGATCTCGCGCATGGAGGTGCCGTCGAAGCC
>Ga0335072_10013795_pt1 | contig 11494 bp, 7 predicted proteins | sample Lox_Sample_21_FD_206725 | JGI IMG/M metagenome (GOLD analysis project Ga0335072, IMG submission 206725) | Soil microbial communities from Loxahatchee National Wildlife Refuge, Florida, United States - Lox_Sample_2.1 | ecosystem: Environmental > Terrestrial > Soil > Wetlands | place: USA: Florida...
GCGCCATTGCGTAATAAACACGCGCGCCGGCCAGCGTGAGGCCATTCGCGCAACCGAAGGTGGATACCAGTATCGCGGCGGCCATCAGGTAGCTGCCTACGCCGGGAAAGATCTGCTCAAGGGCTGCGGTGCCGACCCGATCCTCCGACGCATATTGAATGCCGCGCGCAGCGATCGTGGCGCCGTGCGGATCGCCGTGCAGCGGCAAAACCATGAGGTAGGCCGCACTGGCCAGGAAATAGACAGTCAAAACAAAGCCCGTTCCCAGCGCCAGCGAGAGTGGAATCGTGCGGCGAGGATTCCTGGTTTCAGCCGCGGTGAACGTGACGTTGTTCCAGGAGTCGGACGAAAACAGCGAACCCACCTGCACGATGGCCAGGATCACCAGCGGGCCCACCATCGCAATGGGCCCCTGCATCCCAACCTGCACCGGATGGAGTGCGCTCCAGCCCGCATTCCTGAAGAATGCGCTTCCATGACTGCCAAAGTTCGCCGCCATCGCCGTGGCGTTGCGCCCCACGGTAAAGCCCAGGAAGATCAACGCGGCCAGCGACAGCGCCTTGGCCACGGTAAAAATGTTCTGTACCAGCACGCCCAGCTTCATGCCCAGGATGTTGATCAGGGCCAGCAGTAAAACCACCGCGATGCCCACCAGATTCGCCGTGCTGATTCCGATCTCCATGTTTCCCAGAACCATCGGCCCCACCCGAATCGGCGGAACATGAGCGATATGCCAAAGCCAGTGGGTGCTTGAGACAGCAGGAATGAAAACCCCCAGGAATTTGGCGAAAGCTACGCAAACCGCGGCAATGGTTCCGGTCTGGATAACCAGAAAGAAGGTCCAGCCGTATAGAAAGCCCCAGAGAGGCCCCAGCGACTCGCGCAGGTAGACATATTGGCCCCCGGCTTTGGGCATCATGGCAGCCAGTTCGCCGTAACTGAGCGCCCCAATCAGGGTCATGATCGCTGTAATAACCCACGCGGCGAGGAAAAGCGCCGGGGAATCGGTTCCGCGCGCGATATCGCTCTCGACGATGAAGATGCCGCTGCCTATCATGGAACCGACAACCAGCGTCGTTGCGCTAAAGAGGCCGAGGCTCTCGACCATCCGCTGGCCGGCGCTGGTTTCGGGCGCCGCATCGAGTTCAGGCGAAGGGGAAGTCATCGCATGGCTTGCCGGGGCAGAAATCCCGCGCCGGCCAAAAAAGGAACCGTGTCAGGATTGTATCCAAATTCGTATACTAAACAAGCAGGTAATCTGGGACAATCTCGAAATCAACCCATATGACGCTCAACAACCATCTTCCGCTGCGAGTGCAGGTCATCGATTCGCACACCGCGGGTGAGCCAACGCGTTGCGTGATTACAGGGGGGCCCGACCTGGGCTCCGGCAGCCTCTCTGAGCGCCTGGCTCGGTTGCGCCGGGAGCATGATGACTTTCGGCGTTCCGTCATTTGCGAGCCGCGCGGGTCAGATGTGCTGGTCGGCGCGTTGCTGGTTGAGCCTGTCGATCGGCAAGCCGCGGCGGGCGTGATCTTCTTCAACAATGTCGGCTACCTTGGCATGTGCGGCCATGGCATGATCGGAGTTGCAGCAACGCTCAAGCATCTGGGCCGGATCGGCCCAGGCGACTATCGCGTCGAAACTCCGGTTGGCAGTGTCGAGGTTTCGCTGGCCGAAGACGGCAGCGTAACCATCGGCAATGTGGACGCGTACCGTTACCGGTCGCGGGTTCCACTTGTGATTCCGGGATTCGGTACGATTCACGGCGACGTGGCCTGGGGCGGAAACTGGTTTTTTCTCGTCGACGATCACCCCTTCGCGCTTCTTGCCGAGCACGTTGAAGAGCTGACAGCCTTTGCGTGGCAGGTGCGCCAGGCTCTGATTGCAAATGGCATAACCGGGGCAAACGGGGCCGAAATTGACCATGTTGAATTAATCGCTCCGCCTCAGGATCCTGCCAATGACAGCCGCAACTTTGTGCTCTGCCCCGGTAAAGCCTACGACCGGTCTCCATGCGGCACGGGCACCAGTGCGAAGATGGCATGCCTGGCGGCGGATGGCAAACTCGCGCCCGGCCGGTACTGGCGGCAGGAGGGAATCCTGGGCAGTGTATTCACCGGCCACATCGAAGTGGAAGGCGAGCGGATCAGGCCGAAAATTACAGGCTCAGCTTATGTAACGGCTGAATCGTCGCTTGTATTTTCGCCCCAGGATCCCTTTCGGGGCGGAACACCGGTTGCCGGGAGAACCGGCGAATGAGCTCAGCCGCGACCTTCGATGTGGCGATTGCCGGAGGCGGTATCGTCGGCGCAGCGTGTGCATTGGCATGTGCGCAACGCGGACTGCGGGTCGCGTTGGTGGAGCGCGACACTCTTGGCAGCGGCGCCACCGCGGCCGGCATGGGGCACATCGTTGTCATGGATGACTCCGATGCGCAATTTGCACTGACCCGCTACTCGCAGCAGCTTTGGCACACACTGGCGGCCACGCTTCCGGCGTCAGCCGAGTACGAACAACGCGGAACCCTCTGGATCGCTGCCGACTGTGAAGAGATGGAGGCGGCAGAAAAAAAGCACCACTGGTACTCCGAGCGGTCTGTTCCCTGCCAATTATTGACCCCGGCGCAACTCGCCGAGGCCGAGCCCAATCTTGTTCGCCCGCTGGCCGGCGCATTGCTTGTGAAACAAGACGCCGTGGTTTACCCGCCGGCTGTGGCGCTGGAGCTGGCGCGGCGCGCGGAGCGGCTCGGCGCACAGATTCTTGTGGGCCGCGCAATCCGCAGGTCGGGCGACGGACGCATAGAGCTTGAAGATGGAACCGCAGTCGAAGCGGGACGCATCATTCTGGCGCTCGGTGCTGACTCAACGCTGTTGGCCGCACAACTGCCCATCCGCAAACGCAAGGGGCATCTGGTGATTACCGACCGCTATCCGGGATTTGTGCGGCATCAACTTGTGGAACTGGGCTATTTGAAAAGCGCGCACAGTACGAGTGCCGATTCGGTTGCGTTCAACGTACAGCCGCGCCAGACCGGCCAGATCCTCATCGGCTCTTCGCGCCAGTTTGGCGCCGAACACTCTGCCACCGACCATCACATCCTGGCTGCGATGCTGGCCCGCGCAGCCAGGTATTTGCCCGGCATTCGCGATCTCAGTGCAATCCGCGTGTGGACGGGTTTTCGCGCTGCAACGCCCGACAAGCTTCCGCTCATCGGACCTGACTTGCACGATCCAACATTGTTCCTGGCCACCGGCCATGAGGGGCTGGGCATCACCACCTCGCTTGCCACTGCGGAATTGGCGGCCGATTACTTCGGCAACCGTACCCCGGCCATCACGGCCGAACCCTATCTTCCCGCGCGCTATGCGCGCAACGAACTGACCGGCAACGAAAGCCGGCGAAAGGAATCGTATGCAATGGACTGGAGTCATGCCGGCGCTGACCACGGCATTCAATGAGGACCTGACCATCAATCACAGCTTTGTAGCGCGGCACGCCAAATGGCAGATCGAAAATGGCGTGAGCGGATTGATCTCACTGGGCTCATTAAGTGAAGCTGCGACCCTGACCTTTGAAGAAAAGCTCGCGCTGGTTGAGACGCTTGCCAAAGCGATCGATGGCAAGGTGCCCCTGGTGGCGACAATCTCTGCCCTGTCTACTGCTGAAGCGGTTGCGCTCACCAAGGCAGTTGAGGCGCGCGGCGCACAGGGCCTCATGATTCTCCCACCTTATGTTTACAAGGGAGACTGGCGGGAGATGAAGGCGCACGTGGCGGCCGTGCTCGAGGCATCGCCGCTGCCTGCCATGCTTTACAACAATCCGGTTGCATACGGCACGGACTTTCTTCCCGAACAGATTCAGGAGCTGGCCGCAGAGTTTCCTACGCTGAAAGCGGTAAAGGAGTCGACAACAGATGTGCGCCGCGTGACCGCCATTCGCGCGCTGGTCGGCGACCGCCTGGCCATCTTTGTGGGTGTCGACGACGCAATTGTCGAAGGAATCGCTGCCGGTGCCTGCGGCTGGGTTGCCGGGCTGGTGAACGCCCTCCCAAGAGAAAGCGTCGAGTTGTTCAACCTTGCCAGCGCAGGGAAAGAGAAAGAAGCCTTTGAACTTTACCGCTGGTTCCTGCCTCTACTGCGTATGGACACCGTGCCCAAGTTCATTCAGCTTATCAAGCAAGTGCAGCAGGAGCTGGGAACCGGGTACGCACGCGTACGCCCGCCTCGCCTTGAACTTGGAGTTGACGAACTTGAAATGACCCAGGCCGCAGTACGCCATGCGCTAGCGACGCGGCCCGCCGTTGCGGCTGCCAGCTCGGCCATTATTGCAGGCTGACCGAAATTTGATGGGAGGCAAGACGCACGATGGCTACCAGCTTCCGCGCTCGCCGAAAACATCGATCACGCGCGCCAGCCGCAGGCAGCCATTCTCCCAGTTGCGCTTGAGCGCTTCTTCGAGCCGGTCGGAATCGCCGCCAAGCAATGCGTCGATGATGGCCTCATGCTCCTGTGTCGAAGAGGTCAGATCGTTGATGATCGAGCTTGCATAGAGGCGCCAATAGCGCTCGGCCTGGGGCTCAATGGCCTGGTGGAGTGTGGTCAATCGCGGTCCCGCGCCCGCGCTGAATACGAGATGATGGAAATCCCGATCGAGGTCGAAGATGCCCGGACCCTCGAGGGTGCGATGTTGCGCGATCCGTACCAACTGGCTGTTGATCTGCTTCAGCTTCTTCGCCAGTTCCCGCCGCGCTGCCTCGGGCAGCGCCGCCGCCTGCCTTCCTGCCAGGCCTTCGATGCGGCCGATGATCGAATAAAGTTCGGTGGCGTCTTCTTTGGTAAGCGACGTGACCACCATGCGCGACTTGCTGGCGTTGCGATGTTCCTGCACGTAGCCTTCGCGCTGCAGCAGGTACAGCGCGCCGCGAACAGGAGTGCGGCTCATGTGCAGCCGGTCGCATAGATCGCTTTCCACAATCCAGGTCCCAGGCGACAAGCGGCCATGCACAATCAATTCCCTAATCTGGCGGAAGGCGGTGGTGACGCTGGTGCCATGCTCGGCCTTCGCTGCGGAGTGCCGCACTCTCTTCTTTTCCGTTGCAATCAAATTGCCCATCCGCTCGTTCCCGTCCGAAGCAATTTCAAAGATTCCGCAGATCCAATGCGTCTGCGACATCGCGCACAAACTCGGCGAACTACCTCAGCATTTCTGCTGCTCGCCTGGAGTCGTCCTCGCGCCTCCCGGTTATTGCAGACGCCCATAGTTCTTAAACTGGCCCAAGCCATGGCGCTCTCAATGCGTATAGATTCTAACAGTTCCCGCTCAACCATTCCCTCTTGTTGAATGGGCCAGATTGATCGAAGGGTACTTCGGATTAAAAGATGTTGGGGGCTGTGGTTGCTGTGGATCAGTTCGAATCCGCGGCTTGCATATCGGCCGACTGTGGGCCGGCATTTTCCTGGGCTATCGGTTCGACCAGAGCTCGAATCTCAACGGGAAATACCGGCGGTCGCGGAACCGGCGGGGCCCATCCATAAAGAAACTGGGTGGCCGGCCCGCAGACGCGGCCCTGGCATGGACCCATGCCGCAACGAGTGTGCAATTTGGCTTCACGCCACGACCGGCAAGTCTCCAGTTCCCCGTGCGTGACATCTTCGCAGCGGCAGACAATCGTATCGCTGGCGGGCAATGCACGCAGTTCTTTGCGTAATGCAAAGGCTGCGTCCAGGCCCCGGGCGAATCGCATCCACCGGTCGCGTGCCGGAAATAACCTCTTGGCCTCGGCCGTGCGGCCTGCTGCAGCGAGCGCGGCGATCCGCCCCTCGACCTCAGCTTTTTCCAGGCCCCCGATGCCCGTCACCTCGCCAACGCCGTAGACGCCTTCAACCGACGTCATTTGGTTTTCATTTACCTTCAAGTAACCCTGCTCGACCCAGCAGCCAATCAGTTGCGCCAGTTCAGTGTTGGGAACCAGATGAAATCCCACCGCCAGCATGTCGGTTTCGATCTCGCGGGAATCGCCGCCCGAGGTTACAGTAACGCTGAGCAGATGCGACTCGCCTGATGTGCCGGCAATCCACGTGCCGGAGTGATACGGTACCCTCAGCAGCTTCAGCCCGTAGGCAGCGCCTTCAGCCAGTTTCCCCGGCCAGCCGAAAACCATGCGCCAGGAGAACCGCGCAAGCTGACCCAACGGCGCCTGCTCCACAATGGCCTGGATGCGCGCTCCCGCCGCGCGCAGGTTGGCCGCGACAGCAAGCAACAGGGGGCCCGTTCCTGCAACGACGACGCGCTTTCCCGCAACCTCCAACCCCGACTTTTGAAATGCCTGCAACCCTCCGGCGCCCAGCACCCCGGGCAGGGTCCAGCCGGGAAACGGAAGAAATCTCTCCCGCGCGCCCGTGGCCAGGACGAGCCCGCTATAGGTGAGATCGGCAAAGGTGCCATTGTTCTCGACGCGCAGCATCCCGGCTTTGGCCGTAATGGCAGTTTCAGCAAAGATTGCGCGCCATCCCGAACGCACCTCCACCTGGTGTGCGAGCATGCGGCGCGACCACTCAGCAGCATCCGGATGGGCTCCTTTGAGGGCGCTGCTGCGCCAGATTTGCCCGCCGGGAGTAGCATTGTCGTCGATCAGGCAGACCTTCATGCCTGCTTCTGCGGCAGTCGCGGCAGCAGCCAATCCCCCCGGGCCGGCGCCGACAACCAGGAGATCGAATCTGGCGTTCACCCGGTTACCACCTGCATCCCCTGTTCGCACAGAACCTGGCAGCTTCGCTGGTGTGGCCGGCTGTCAATCTGCACTCGGCATTCATAGCAGATCCCCATGCCGCACAGGGGCTGACGTGGTTCGCCGCGCACTGAGGTCCGGCTGCTTGCGCCGGCCTGCAACACGGCGGCTGCTACCGTTGTGCCTTCCAGCACTTGCTGCGGCCGGCCGTTGACTGAGATGGTGAAAGTCCGATGCAATGCATGCCCCTTCCATCGATGATCGCGCAAAGCGAAACAACGCGGCAGGAAATCCGTGGACTAGAAGCTTCTACACAATGCGTACAATTTTGTATATCATGGCGGACAGCTTGCTTCCGAGCCTTCCCGGTTCCATGAATCTCTGACTTTCGAAGTTTACGCTTGTCCCTCGGGTCAACCCCGCACGCAGGAAAGGAGCCCTGCATCATGCGCACGTTCCTTCAAGTATTCGATTCTGCTCGAATCGTTGCCGGCTGTTCGACGCTGCTTCTCACCGCGCCGTTGCTGGTCGCACAGGTTACACCGGCCGACTACGATCGGGCATTGGATTTGCAGGCGAAATATCGCAATCTCGCCGTGCATTTGCCCTCATCACCGCAATGGATTGAGGGTACGCATCGGTTTGTTTATTCGCGCACGGTGGCTGCCCCGGCTGAGTCCGGAGCTAACCATGACGGCGAAGCAGCCCACGAGTATGTGCTCTTCGATGCCGACACCCGCGAATCGCGCCTGGCCTTCGACCATGCCCGCCTGGCCGACGCACTGAGCAAAACGCTCGACGTTCCGGTCAAGCCGCTGTACCTTCCCCTCGCCCGGCTTCATTTTGCTTCTGACCAGAAGTCAATGGAATTTCTCTTCCACGACGCTCGCTGGCAGTGCGATCTAACCAGCTATGTCTGCGCCAAGAAAACCGACCTCTCGCCCGACGATGACGACTTCGAGGGTGACGAATACGACTTCACCCCCAAGGCCATCAATAGTGAAGCCAAGGCCAAGGTCTCACCGGATGGCAAATGGAAGGCGTACGTTCAGAACTACAACCTGGTCATCCGGCCCGTCCCGCAGAACGCCGATGCAAAACCTGCGCAGCACGAGGCGCCGATGGTTCTCAGCCAGGATGGCTCCGAAGACAACTACTACGCCATCGGCACGCTGGAATGGTCGCCCGACTCGAGACACATCGCCATCTATCGCATCCGGCCTGGATATCGCCGCCTGATCTACTACGTTGAATCCTCCCCACCCGACCAATTGCAGCCCGAGCACTCGACCATGGTTTATCCCAAGCCCGGTGACGTGCTGGCGCTCGAACAACCCGTGCTCTTCGACATTGCAGCCAGGAGTGAAATCCAGATTGACAACTCGCTCTTTCCGAACCCTTATGAGCTTTCTTCGATCGAGTGGTGGAAAGACAGCCGCGCCTTCACCTTTGAATACAACCAGCGAGGGCACCAGGTGTACCGGGTCATCGAAGTGGATGCGACAACGGGCAAAGCACGCGGGCTCATCGAAGAGACGAGTTCCACCTTCATTAATTACGAGCCGCTGGTCAGCACGCAGTACGACACCGGCAAACGCTTCCGCAAAGATCTTGACGATGGCAACGAGATTATATGGGCGTCGGAGCGGGATGGGTGGGAGCATCTTTATTTGTACGACGGCCGCACCGGCCAGGTAAAGCAGCAGATTACGCACGGCGAATGGGTGGTGCGCGGTGTTGACCGCGTGGACGAAAAGGCGCGTGAAATCTACTTCTCCGCCAGCGGCAGGAATCCCGGCGAGGATCCGTACTTCGTGCACGGCTACAAGATCTCCTTCGACGGGACGGGGCTCACCGAATTGACCAGCGTCGCCGCCAACCACTCTTTAAGCTACTCCGAAGACGGTCAATACTATGTGGACACCTATTCGCGCATCGACCTCGCGCCGGTAATGGAACTACATCGCGCTTCGGATGCGAGCCTGGTCGCGACCGTTGAAACCGCGGACATCACTCAGCTTCGCGCCGCCGGATGGCAACCGCCCGAGGTCTTTCACACCGCCGGCCGCGATGGCAAAACCCAGATCTGGGGCGTCATCTACCGGCCCCTCAATTTCGATCCCTCAAAAAAATACCCCGTTATTGAAGACATCTACGCCGGACCGCAGGGCTCGTTCGTGCCCAAGAGCTTCACCTCGCGCACCGAACCTCTTACTGCGTTGGGGTTCGTGGTGGTGCAGATCGATGGAATGGGAACCAATAATCGCTCCCGCGCATTTCACGACGTAGCGTGGCACAACCTGAAAGATGCGGGATTTCCAGACCGTATCCTCTGGCACCAGGCGGTGGCTGCAAAGTATCCCTGGTACGACATTTCGCGGGTGGGTATCTTCGGCACGTCAGCCGGCGGTCAAAGCTCGATGGGCGCGCTGCTCTTTCATCCTGAGTTCTATAAGGTCGCAGTCTCAAACTCCGGCTGCCACGACAACCGCATGGACAAGATCTGGTGGAATGAACAGTGGATGGGCTGGCCCGTTGGCCCGCAGTATTCTGAATCCTCGAACGTGGACAATGCATGGCGATTAAAGGGCAAGCTGCTGCTGGTGATGGGTGAGATGGACAAAAACGTCGACCCCTCCTCGACCCTCCAAGTGGTTGACCGGCTCATCAAGGCCAACAAGGACTTCGATCTGCTGGTGGTGCCGGGCGGCGGCCACGGAGCCGGTGGAAGATACGGTCAGCGCAAGTTGATGGATTTTTTCGTTCGCAACCTGCTCAACGAACCAACTCCAGCGTGGAACGCAATCGAAGAAAAGCACGCCGGCGCTGCTGCGGCAGAAGGTCAATGAGCGCTTTAACGCTTTTCAACCCCTCGGAGGTGAATCGATGCAGATAAGCAAACAACTGAGCCGTGGGCTTGGTCTCTGGTTGATCGCTGCGGGAGCGGCCTTTGCTGCCGGCCCGGCAACCAAGAGCGCTCCGCCTGGGCCCCAGATGCCGCAAATCATCGAACAGTATTCGGCCGATTACGAGAGCCTCGCACAAAAGTACAACGCATTCGCCTCGCAGTCGCGAATCGAACGCATGGAGAAGTTCGATCACGATGAGCTGGCGCAACTTGCGGCAATCGACTTCGATGCGCTGTCGCAGGAGGACAAAGTCGATTATCTGCTGCTCAAATATCGACTCAACGGCGACCTGCATCGAACCGCGATCAGGAAGAAGCAGATTGAGGAGATGCAGCCACTGGTGCCCTTCGCCGCAACCATCATCCAGTTCCTTGACGATGAGCGCCTGATGAAGAAGCCCGATCCCGAAAAGGATGCGGCTGCGTTGACGCAGATGGTGAAAGACATCAAGGCGGCTCGCGAAAGACTCGATCCCAAGGGAGCGAATGCGTCTGCGGGAGCCAAGCCCGGCGTCAATCCCGTGGTGGCCAACCGGGCGCTGATTGCCACCCGGCAGCTCACCAAGCAGTTGGGCGACTGGTTCAAGCAATATGACGGCTACGATCCTCAATTTACCTGGTGGGTGAAACAGCCTTACGACGACGCCAATAAAGAGCTCACCAGCTACGAAGATTTTCTCAAGGAAAAACTGATCGGCATCGCGCCCGACGACAAAACCACCATCATCGGCGATCCGGTGGGCCGTGAAGCGTTGATGAACGAACTTGCAGACAACCTGATCCCTTACACCCCCGAGGAGCTGATCGCCATTGCGCAAACCGAGTACGACTGGTGCATGCGCGAAATGTTGAAAGCCTCACAGGAAATGGGCTTTGGCGACAACTGGCACGCGGCAGTGGAGAAAGTGAAAGAGATGCACGTGCCGCCCGGCGATCAGCCGGAACTGATCCGCAAGCTGGTCGTCGAAGGCAGCGATTTTGCCAAGGATCACGATCTCGTTACCGTTCCCCCGCTGGCCGATGAGACCTGGCGCATGATCATGATGACCCCGGAGCGCCAGCTCGTGAACCCGTTCTTTACCGGCGGAGACGAAATCAGCGTTTCATACCCGACTGACACCATGACCTTCGATCAGCGGGAGATGAGTATGCGCGGGAACAACATTCCCATGTCGCACGCGACGGCATTTCATGAGATGATCCCGGGCCATTTTCTGCAGTTCTACATGTCGGCCCGCTATCGCCCCTACCGCGGCATCTTCGAAACCCCGTTCTGGGTTGAAGGCAATGCATTCTGGTGGGAGATGCTCTTCTGGGACAAAGGCTTCGACCAGACGCCCGAGGAACGCGTAGGTGCGCTGGTTTGGCGGATGCATCGCTCGGCGCGCGTCATCTTCACCATGAACTTCCACCTGGGCCGCTGGACGCCGCAGCAGTGCGTGCAGTCCCTCATCGATAATGTGGGATTCGAACCGGACAACGCCACCGCCGAAGTCCGGCGCTCGTTCGACGGCTCAGTCGGGCCGCTCTATCAGTGCGCCTACCTCATGGGAGCGCTCCAGTTTCGCGCGCTTCACGCGGAATTGGTCGACTCAAAGAAGATGACCGATCGCGAGTTTCACGACGCAATCCTGCACGAGAACTTCATGCCCGTCGAACTGCTGCGCGCCGACCTTGAGAATCTGAAGCTCACGCGCGATTATCAGACCGGCTGGAAGTTCTACGGCGACCACCCCACCCATCCCTGAGGATGAATGGACAGTAAGCGTCAGACCAACGCATGCCGGATCATGTGTGGATGATTTTCGGCCCAGGCGGCAGGGGTGCGATCAGCGAAGCTCTGAAGAGACGCATTG
>Ga0335072_10013796_pt1 | contig 11493 bp, 11 predicted proteins | sample Lox_Sample_21_FD_206725 | JGI IMG/M metagenome (GOLD analysis project Ga0335072, IMG submission 206725) | Soil microbial communities from Loxahatchee National Wildlife Refuge, Florida, United States - Lox_Sample_2.1 | ecosystem: Environmental > Terrestrial > Soil > Wetlands | place: USA...
ACGTCAATTACCGCGGCATTGCCAACCTCAACGAGGCCGTGGCTGACGCCAGGAGCGGCTCCGATCCGGGCCTCGCCAACGACCTGTGGACGCTCCAGCAGTCGTACCTGCGATCCGAAGACTACGGCGGCCTGCCGCAGTCAGCGGCCGCCGCCCAGACCTATGCGAATCAGGTCAAGGCCAATACCGCTCTGGTCACTGCCGACTGCATGAACTACGGCTACTAGGCGACCGAAGTAGCCCTTGCGAACCTCCGCCGCAGAGCCCGCCACCCTTGCGACGAACCCGGTCGGCCGAAATCGGCAGCATTCGGGCCTGGCAAGATGACGACATGGCTGAATCGTGGACAACTGTGACCGCGGCGGACGTGCACGTGGGCGATCGGGTCCGGCTCGCCGACGGTATCGAGATGCTCGTGTCCCGGACCGAGCCCCGCCTCCTGGGCCTGGACCTGGTTGCGTTCATCGAGGACACTCCCGTCCGCTGGTACAAGCATGCAGCCTCTCCGGACACCGAGGTTGAGGTCACGCGCGGCTAGGAACACAGCTCGGTGAGCGGGCTGGTACGGGCGGCCGCGGAAGCGGGCGTAGCCGTGGCCAGCCTCAAGGAGCGCTCAATGCGCCTCGGCCAGCTGGGCGCAGGCGTGCCGCAAAGCTATGCCAGCCCGTGGAGCAGCCCGCCCGGGCCAGGTCGCGGTAGCGACGTGGCTAACCGCGAGCATTGCCGCCGAACCGCTCGTCGACCTCCTCGCCGGCGAGCCCGAAGTCCGCCAGCGAGTACCGGTGCGCCGGCCTGCTGGCGCCGCGCGCCGCCTCGGCGTGCAGTGCACGGATCGCGGCCGCGGTCGCGTCGCTGTAATCCAGGCCGAATTGCTCGTAGACCGACTCAACCGTGCCAACCGGGTCGGCGGTGAAGTCGGCGTAGTCGACGTCCAGGAACTGTGCCTGGCTGTAGTTCGCTCGTGCGACGCCGAACTCTTCCAGTCCGCGGGCCCAGAGCTCGAGCTGATCAGCGCCGATGACCTTGCCGCGGAAGCTATTCGACCAGCCGTCAGTGGCGTGCGCGGCCAGCGAGCACATAGACCCGATCACCGATCGCGGTTCTCGGTGTGTCTGGATAATCAGCGCGTCCGGATAGACCGTCATGATCGCGTCAAGCGAGAACAGGTGGCTCGGGTTCTTCAGCACCCACCGGTGGCGCGCATCGTTCAGGCCGATGAGCTGCAGGTTTCGCCGGTGCCTCCGGAACGGTCCGGTCCAGTCCTGCTCCGCCAGCCAGGCCGAGTATGTCGGCAGATGCGCCAGGCATTCGTAGGAGACTGAGCGCAGCGTCTGCCTGAGCAGTTGCCAGCACTCCTCGACGGTGTCCGCCGCGATGTAGTGGACGCCCATGAACTCCGGATGCTCGATGTGATGCCGCTGGTACCCGGCCTGGATGTGCTGGAAGGCGGGGTTGGCCTCCCAGGTGTCGCGCGGCGGTCGCGGCTGCGGCAGCTCGGCCAGCCACAACTCCAGGCCCTGGTGACCAGGATCGGCAGTGAGCAGCCGGTGCAGGGCGGTCGTCCCGCTCCTGGGCAGGCCCGTCACGAAGATCGGCCGCTCGATTGTCACATCGGCGTGCTCAGGATGCGCGGCCCAGGCCGCGTTGGCAATCAGCCGGGCACTCAGCGCGCCACGGAGGCCGACGCGGGCTACCTTCTGACCAAGCGGGGTGAGATCCGCGTCCCTCGCGTAGGACTCCAGGATCACCGCGAGGCCGTCGGCGTAGTCATCCGCCCCGAAATCGGTCAGCCCGGTCAGCCGGGACGCCGACTCGTGCAGGTCCGCGACCGTCCCGACGCCATCTGGTCGCGTGCCTCGGTGCCCGGTACTGGTCATCGGCGTGCTCAGTGGTGGTATTCGCCGCAGTTGACGTCCAGGCACTGACCGGTAACCGCGCGCGCCAGCGGTGAGGCGAGGAACAGCACGGCGTCGGCGATCTCGTCCGGCTCCGGCAGGCGGCCGAGGTCGATGTTCGCCGCCGTTTCCTGATAGATCTGATCGGCGTCGACGCCGCGCTTGCGGGCCAGGTAATTGAAGTACCACTTCAGCGACTCGCCCCAGATGTGACCGGGCGCGACTGAGTTGACCCGGATACCCTGCGGGCCAAGCTCGGTAGCCAGGCTCTGCGCCATGGCGAGCAGCGCTGACTTAGCCATCTTGTACGGGCCCATGGTGCGCTGGGAGAACCTGACGACCATCGAGTTGACCATCACGACCGCGCCCTGACTGGCCGCGAGCGCCGGGACGAACAGCCTGGTCATCCTCAGCGCGGAGATGACGTTGTTGCTGAAGCCTGCCTGCACGGCGTCCAGGTCGACCTTGCCGAGGTCGGCGATGGGCGGCATCACCAGCGCGTTGTGCACCAGAGCGTCGACCCGGCCGAACTCCTCCACCGACGCGGCGGCGAGCCGCTGCGCGTCTGCCTCCGATGTCATGTCGGTGGGCACCACCAGCGCGCGGCGGCCGAGTTCCTTGATCTCCGCGGCGACTTCCTCAAGGCGGGATGCGGTCCTGGCCGCGAGCACGACATCGGCGCCGGCCACCGCGCCGCGCACCGCGATCTGGCGGCCGAGGTCAGGACCGACCCCGGAGACAACGAGCACCTTGTCCTGCAGGTACATCAGGGCAACTCCCGAACGTGATCACGAAGACGTCTCGTGGCCGCCTTCGATTGGGCTACGCGCTGCGCCGTCATCAGCCCACCATCCGGTTCGCCACGGCGGCCTGGCGTGCCGCGATCCGCGCGCGGTATCCCCCGCTAGTGATCCGCGACTGATCGTGATAAGGCAGCAGCTCTGGGAGCCGGGCGAAGTCCACCACTTCGACCTGCGGTCCGTCTGCGTCGGTGAGATCGCCGCTCAGCCGCTGCCAGCGGATCTGCACGTAGCCGCGGGTCCGCCCGGTGAGCTCGAGCCAGTTCGCGACGCCAGGATCGCGCTCGGTGATCACGAACCGCAGCATGCCGTCCGGATCGTGGCGAGCCTGATCAGCGGTGAGGCTGGTCTGGCGGTTGATGTAGTCGAGCGAGATGTACCAGCTGCTGCCGAGCTGGATGCCCTGGTACGGCGCCACGTCCCGGCGAGCGGCGGGCACCGTCACGATCATCGCCTGGTCGGGTCTCAGATCAAAGTGACCGACCGAGGAGAACTGGGTAGCCAGCCCGCCTGGCGTCCGCCGCGGCGGGGTCATCGTGTTGACCGGCTCGGTCAGGTAAAACCACTCTGGAAATGCCAGGAACGTCCGCAACCGGGACAGCAGTATCTTGCCCGCGACGCGGTAGCGCTTGGTGAGCAAGGCTTCGTCTGGCGGCTCCGGCGCGGCACCGATCTTGTCCGCGCGCTGGATTCGCAGGGTGCCGCGCCGCTCGTTCGCCCAGTCGCTGTAGACCTCGCGGACCGCCAGCATCGCCGCGCCGGGCCCGAGCGTGACGTAGCCCCGCGGAGTGTCTGGCTTCGACTGTGCTTGTTTCTTCGGGCCGAAGCGCAGCTCGAACGAGCCGTCCGCGGCGATCTGCAAGCTGCGGTCGTCGAACGCCGTCAGGCTGTCCGGCACGTCGACAGGCGAGTAGTCGCCGTTCAGCACCTGGAAGCTGAGGTCAGTCGTGGTACCACGCTGGCCGGTGACGATGTATTCGGCGTCGTCGCGCAGGTAGGCGTGCAAGTACAGCGTGTCCGGGTTGTCCAGGCCCATCTTCGTGTAGGGGCCGGTGGACTGGACGAAGTACGGGAAGTCACGCTGGTAAGCCCACGCCAGGTGCAGCGACCCCTGAATGCTGCCGGCCAGGTAGTCATAGCCCTCGGCCAGGTCCTGGTCGGTCTGAATGTGCGGCGCGGCAGCAATGAGCTTCTCGGCCTCGGCTACCGCCGCTGCGAACGACTGGGTGAGCACGGCGACCTTCCCCGTATCAGGCGGGCTGGCGGGTGCCGGGCCGGCGTCGCTGGCGACCCGGCATCAGAACCGGCCCGACCAAAGGTAGAACACGTTCTAGCTGCGGGTCAATGACCGGCCGCGGCCGCGGGCCGGCGTCAGCTGACCTTCTTTGGCGCCCACATGTTGTCGATGAAGCGCAGCGACGGGCTGTCGTCGAGCGAGTTCATGGTCTCGTAGATTCGCTGGTAACCGGTGTGCGAAATCCGCCACTTGCCATCCGGGCTACGCTCGTAGGTGTCTTCGTAGAACGCGGCTCCCTTGATCAGGACGCGGTGTTCCGTCGCGATGACTGTGTCCTCGAACGACCACGTTCCCGACGCTTTATCGCCTTCGATCTTGATTTCCGGCTGCCCGCACCGGTGCACCGTGATGATCTCCGGGCCGAGATTGTCCCGCAGGTACCTGACGATCTCGTCGCGGCCGCGCAGGTTCAGCGGGCGGCCCGCCGCGTGCGTGCCGTAGTCGGCGCTGGCATCCGCGGTGAACACGTCCTCGATCTCGTCCCATCGCTTGAGGTCGACGCAGCGCAGGTAGCGGTACTTCACCTGGCGGATCTCTTCCAGCGCGGCTAGGTCCATGTCATCCAGCTTTCAGATCTGATTGACTTCCAACTGCAAACAAGAACATGTTCTACTCCAAGCGGTCAACCGTGCCCGTCCGCTTATCAGCCCGAAGGCCCGATGATTTCGCCGGAGGTTACGTGCGCTTCTGCTACGCCGAGTCGATGACAGACCCGTCCTTCTACGCGCCGCTGGCCACCGCTGCCGAGGACGCCGGGTACGACTCGATGGTGATCCCGGACAGCATCTGCTACCCGGCGCAATCCGACAGCCTGTACCCGTTCAGCCCGGACGGCACCCGCGAGTTCCTGGAGGACAAGCCGTTTCTTGAGCCGTTCTCGCTGATTCCGTTCCTCGCTGCTGTTACGCAGCGCCTGCGGTTCATCACGTTCGTGCTCAAGCTCCCGGTCCGCCACCCGGTGCTGGTCGCCAAGCAGGTCACCTCGACCGCGGTGCTGACAAACAACCGGCTGGTGCTCGGCGTGGGCTCTAGTCCGTGGCAGGAGGACTACGAAGTGCTCGGTGTGCCGTGGCAGGGCCGCGGGCGGCGGATGGACGAATCTCTTGCCATCCTTCGCGGCCTGTGCGCTGGCGGGTATTTCGAGTTCCGCGGCGAGATCTTCGACATCCCGCCGATCAAGCTCGCGCCAGTCCCGAGCGCGCCGGTGCCGGTACTCATCGGCGGGCACGGGGAGGCCGCGCTCCGGCGGGCCGCGGCATCCGGCGACGGCTGGCTGCATGGCGGGGGCAATCCGTCTGATCTGCCGGGACTGCTGGCGCGACTGACTGACCTGCGCGCCGAGTACGGGACCGCCGGCCGGCCGTTCGAGGTACACGTGATCTCGGCTGAGGCCTATACGCCGGACGGCATCAAGCGGCTCGAAGATCAGGGCGTGACCGAGGTGATCGTCGGCTTCCGCTGGCCATACCAGACCGGCCCGGACACCGAACCGCTGCAGTCCAAACTCGACAACCTGCGCAGGTACGCGGATGACGTGATCGGCCGTTTTCCATAATCAGGGAGACTTGTACATGTCCTGGCATGCGCAAGTCTCCAGGATCATGAAAAGTTAGTGTCATGGACGCTCAGCCGGTCAACCTCCAAACCGCACTCAGCTCCTTCGACGAGACCTACAGCCCGCACATCGTCACCCGGATGAACGACTACGACGTGCGTATCGCGCATGCGAAAGGCGAGCACGTCTGGCACGTCCACGAGGACACTGACGAGTTCTTCCTTGTGCTCGACGGCCAGTTCGACATATCACTGCGCGAAGACGGCGCCGAGCGCGTGGTCAGCCTGCGCTCGGGCGACGTGTTCGTAGTGCCCAAGGGAACTGAGCACAAGCCGTCCTCCCCCGGCGGCTCGATCCTGATGTTCGAGCCGTCCGGCACGCTGTCAACTGGCGACCGGCACGAGGGCGATATCCCGGCCCATGTGCATAGCACTCCCGGCCGGGATCTCTAGCCAGCCCGCTCCCTTACCAGCTCGGTCACCAGCTCTCGCGGCAGGCCGTGCGTGTCACGCAGGAACTCATAGTCGTCCTCAGTCAGCGCGCCGGACGGGTACAGGCGCGACAGCAGCGAGCGCCCGCGCCCCACCAGGTCACGGAACTTGCGTTCCTCGGACTCGAGCACGCCATGCACCACGGACGGGTCGATCGTCTGGCCGAACCGCTCGCCGGTGTCCGTTATCAGGTCAGAGGGCAGGTCTCGGAGCGTCAGCGAGCTGTCCCCGCCGCCCCATAGTGCTGTCAGCGAACGCCTGACCAGGCGCCGCAGCACATAGCCTCGGCCGGTGTTGGACGGCCGGACTCCGTCCGCGATCACGACGATCGATGAGCGCAGGTGGTCGGTGATGATCCGCACGGAGCGCTCGTCCGGGTGCCAAAGGCCAGGCAGCACCGCCAGCCACGGCGCGAACAAGTCGGTCTCGAACACCGAGCCGACCTGCTGGGAAACCATGAGCAGCCGTTCCAGGCCCATGCCAGTGTCGACTGACTGCTGACGCAGCGGCGACAAGCTGCCGTCGGGATGCCGCAGGTAGCGCATCGTGACGTGGTTCCACAGCTCCATCCAGCGCGGGTCAGTGCTGGGCCGGCCAGCGGGCGGCCCGTCCCCGGTCCAGACGAAGATCTCGGAATCCGGCCCGCACGGACCGGTGGGCCCGTTGGACCACCAGTTATCCGAGGCGCCCAGCGACTCGACCGGAAGACCGAACTGGCCCCAGGTCTCCAGCGCTGTCGTGTCAGGACCGACCTGCTCGTCGCCGCCGAAGACGGTCGCATACAGCAGTTCCGGCCTCAGCCCGAAATGGTCGCAGATGAGCTCCATGCCCCAGCGCAGGCTCTGCGGGCCGTCGTAGTCGCCGAGCGACCAGGAGCCCAGCATCTGAAACACGGTCAGGTGCGAGGTGTCGCCGACTTCCTCGAGATCCGTCGTGCGCAAGCAGCGCTGTACGCCGGTCAGCCGTCGCCCGAGCGGATGCGGCTCGCCCGTCAGAAAGGGCGTCAGCGGGTGCATCCCCGCGGAGGTAAACAAAACCGAATCGTCCGGCTTTGGCAGCAGGGTGCTGCCCTCGAGCAGCTGGTGCCCGCGACTTCGGAAGAACTGAAGGAATGTTGAGACGGTGTCGGTGGTGTTCACGGTAAGTGCGCCTCTCGTGGTCAGGGCGCCCGCAACCGGGCTGGCGGCGCAGCCGCTGAGCAGGCGGACTGATCACGAGCGCCGACGACCCGTTCGCGGTCGCCAGCGGATGGGAAGAATCAGGCAGCGGCAACCGGCGAGCTGGTAGCTCGCGCGGCCGCGGTGGTGCGCAGTCCGGACGTGCGCTGGCAGCTGATCCTCACGCCAGCAACTGTAGCCGGGACACCGATGACAAGAACAATGCATTTTCTCGAAACGACAGGCGGTCGGCCCGGTCGCGCCTGCCAGCCGCGGCCGCGGGCTGCCGGTGCGCGGGCCAGCTTCCCGCCAGTCGCCACGGCAGTGTGCTTCAGCTGAAGGGATCTTCGAAGAATGAGGCCAATCCTGATCGCTACCCTGGCCGCTCTCGGCGCTGTGACCTGCGCATGCTCGAGTTCGAGCCCGACGGCCCAGCCGACACGGACTGTCACCATTACCGCGAATGCCGCGGCCGGCCGGTCAGCGACGCCGGCGCCGACGCCGTCGCCGACGTCCTTGATCGCCGCCCGCTGCCAGCTCAAGCACCTGAGCGCTTCAGCGGGAGCTCCGCAGGGCTACCGAAATGGCCTGCAGCTGGTGATAGTGCTCAGCAACACCGGGACTGCCGCGTGCACACTGTCCGGCTATCCCACTGTCACGCAGGCAGGAGGTACGCCGGCCGCCGAGATCGGCCAGCCCGCCATCCGGAACCCGGCGACGCCTCACACAGTGGTGACAGTGCCGCCGAACGGAGACGCCAGCGTAATGCTGCAGATCGCCAACTCCGCCGGCAATCTGCTCGGGACGTGCAAACCTGTCAAAGCGACCTCGCTCCTGGTAGTCCCGCCGCACGAGACGGGCGCGCTGCATGTCGCCTTCGGCTCGACCGCCTGCAAAGGGACCGCCAAGCTGATGACGGTGACCGCGGTGCAGCAGGGCAGCGGCGGCTGATCAGAGCAGCGGCGGCTGATCAGAGCAGCGTCAGCAACCGCTCGGCCTGACGCCGTAGCGTGCCAGGAGGATTGCGCTCGCTCGCGTCGCCGCCCGGCTCCAAACGCAGCAGCCAGAACAGCGCGGCCAGCCGCCGGCAGTCCGCCAGCCGGGAGCGCTCGGCCGTGCTCAGTTCGAACGCGCGGGCGAACACGCCAGCGTCCAGGCCGCTGTCGCTCCAGGCCGATAGATGCTCGACCAGCACCGCCAGCTCGAACGCACGGTCGCTCGGGCCGGAGTCCTCGAAATCGACAAGCCGGACCCGCTCGCCGTCCCAGAGGAAGTTGGCGAGGTTGGCATCGCCGTGCCCGAACACCGCAGACAGCCCCGGCCAGCCTGGCCTGCTAGCGCCCGGATCGGCGTAGCTGTGCTGCCCGGCCAGCCGTCCGCTTTCGGTCACGGCCCAGGCCAGCCAGGTCAGCCCGGCCGACTGGGCAGCCCGGACGACCGGGTCGTCGCCGACGTCCTGAGCCTGGACGGCCAGCTGCCTGACGGCACTGACTAGCTGGGCCTCGTTTCCGGCTTCGCCCGGCAGCGGGATCACCCGGCTCACCGGCACCGATTGCCACAACTGCCCGAGGGCCCGGACCAGCGCAGATTCCTGTTCTGCGGTCAGCGGCCGGCCACCGAGCGGCTCACCAGGCAGCAGCGACATCTCGATAACCGGCGGGTTCGCGGCCAGGTCGGCCATGATCGGCTCGGGCGCCAGACCAGGCGCGTGGTCGGCCAGCAGCGTCAGCGCCCGCCATTCGCGATCTGCCTCGCCACGGTCAGCCTGGACGAAGCGCTTGACGACGACGCGCCGGGCCGGGTCCACGCTGACCTGGTGAGTCAGCACGCGGACGTCAGCCGGCCTGCTCAGATAGTGCCGGACCGGCCGGCCACGGCAGGTCGACTTCAACTGCCTGGCTGTAGTCGATCCCGCTCACGCCGAAGCCATACAACCGCCAGAATTGCGTCCTGAACCAGTCCATGTCGGCCAGCCCGCCGACTAGCTCGGCGTTGGTGGCCGCCCACCGGTCATGCAGCGCCGCCTGGACGTCCGCCGCCATTTCCCAGTCATCGAGCCGGAGCCGGCCGTGACTGTCGATCTCGGCGCCGGACTTGCCGGTCAGGTACTCCCACAGCCGGACGGACTGGCGCATGGCGGACTCAGCAGCTTTGCCTGCCACGGCGTGCAGCAAACTCAAGTACAGAGAGATACCGGGAATCGCCAGCGACGACATCGTCACGGCAGCGCAGTTGACCGACGTGAGCGCGCTGCCGGCGGAGCCAGCCAGCACTCCGTCAGTCAGTTGCGCGGCAGTGGCTTCGAGGTGATCCTTTGCCCGGCCGATGGTTCCCTGCCGGTAGATAGGCGCGGTCAGCCCGGAGCCCACGTAGGTCAGCGCAACCGTCCGGAATCCGGGCGCCAGCAAGTCACGTGCGGCCAGGTCAGCGATCCAGTCGGCCCAGTCCTCCCCGCCCATGACCTTGACGGTCGCCTCGATCTCCGCATCCGTGGCTGGCTCGAGCGCCGACTCGCGCAGCACGATCCCGTCCGCGAACGCGACGTTCCTGGCGCTGTAGGCGGCTCCGATCGGTTTCACCGCGGCGTGATAGACCGTGCCAGTCCGCGGGTCAGTGCGCCGCGGCGCCGCGACGCTGTAGATCAGCACATCGATCGGGCCGAGAGCAGCGGCGGCGTGGTCGAGCACGTCAGCCCGGACTGCCGGGTCGAAGCAGTCCCCGTTGATGGCCTCGAACGACAGCCCGGCATCAGCCGCCAGATTGGCAAGCGCGCCGATCCGGTACCAGCCGGCCGATGCTGAACGGCGAGCGGTCGCCGGCCGCTCGTAGCAGACGCCCATAGTCCTGGCGGCGTGGCCGAAGAGCCCGGCGGCGGCTGCGGCAAGGCCGTAGCCGCCGCTGCAGCCGATGACGAGCGCAGTCGGGCCGCGCCCGGAAGCAGCGGCGGGAGCGGCCACTTCCGAGACCATCTCCTCGACGGTCCGCGCGCAGCCCGCCGGATGCGCGTCCAGGAAAAGGAAACCCTTGCCTTCCGGACGGAGCACTCGCATGACCATGCAGCATTCCATTCTCGCGGGGCCCGCAGGTCGGCCGGCGTTCGCCAGCGCAGCGTTGGCGGAAGCCTAGCCGCGCGCAGTCCTGATTCGCCGACTGACGGGCCGTTCAGCAGCCGGAATCTGCCGGCCGACGCGCTACCGAACGACTGGCGCAGCGCATTCCACTCAAACCGCCTATGACTGGCAGGCCCTGCCGTCTTAGCACCCGAAACGTCCCTTCGAGATCGGGCACATGGGTATATAAGCCGCCCACCAAGGGCCGCTTCGGGTGCTAAGTGGATCTGGCGAGTGCCGGCTGAGCCCGCGCGAACTGACCGGGCCAGCGACACAGTAACTGCTTCCTGGGCCAGGCGCCCGCTATGCCAGCTTTGCGCCCAGCAACTGGCTACGGCGTAACCGGCCGCCGGCTCAGCGCCTGACGGCCGGTACCCGAGTGCGACTGCTACTGCTTCGAGGAGCCGTCTGGCAGCGCGGCCGGCTGAGATGAGTTCTGCTCCGGGTCGAACAGGGTGACCGGCTCGTCGACCGGGTTTGACAGCCCCTTCTTGACCGACTCGAGGATCGTCAGACCCTGGCTCACCAGGCCCGCCGCGATCTCTCCGAGCCCGTCGGCTCCGTTGAGCACGCTGACGTTCGCGCCCGACAGGCCGCCCGCGGCCTCCTTGACGATCATCGGCAGTTGCTCGATCAGCATCCGGTCCAGCGCCACCCGGTTGTTCGACGCAGCGGCCGCCGCCTGCAGCCTGGTCCGCGCCGCGTCGGCCTCGGCCAGCAACTTGACCTTCTCCGCCTCGGCCTCAGCGGGCTTGATCACCTCGGCGATCAGCTGGCGCTGGCGCAGTTCGGCTTGCCGGTGGGCCAGGTCGGTCTGCGCGGACAGCACACTCATCGTCGCCTGAGCCTGTGCCAGCGGGCCGGCCTGGGCAGCCTCGGCCTGTGCCTTGTCCACCTCAGCCTTGTACTGCGCCTGCACGACCATGGTCTGCCGCTGGTACTCGGCCTGCTTGCGCTGCGACTCCTGCTGCGCCTCGGCGGCCGCCTGGTTGGCCTGCGCTTGCGCGACCTGGGCTGCACGCTGGATGGCGGCATTATGTGGAGCGGCCATCGCGTCGATGTAGCCGCTGTTCATGTCGTCGATCGACTGGATCTGCAGCGAGTCGACGCTCAGGCCGATCCTGGCCATCTCCACCTTCGACCCGTCCAGCACCTCGGTGGCGAGCTTCTGCCGTTCGGTGACGATCT
>Ga0335072_10013798_pt1 | contig 11493 bp, 8 predicted proteins | sample Lox_Sample_21_FD_206725 | JGI IMG/M metagenome (GOLD analysis project Ga0335072, IMG submission 206725) | Soil microbial communities from Loxahatchee National Wildlife Refuge, Florida, United States - Lox_Sample_2.1 | ecosystem: Environmental > Terrestrial > Soil > Wetlands | place: USA: Florida...
GCTGGTGGCTGCAGCCGCGGTTTACGGAATCATTCTCGTGCGACGAGGCTTCAGCGCACTTGGGACACCATCAGCGCTTGAGGTGTTCGCCGCCACCACGGCACGGAAAATAGCCGTGCCATCTTCGTATCGTCAACTTCGCAATCCCATCGTGGCTTCCACGGAGAACATTCGGGGAGGCATGGAACATTTCTCCTATCATTGCTCGGAGTGCCATGGGAATGACGGAGCGGGCCAGACGGTATTCGGCAAGGGCCTCTATCCGAAACCGCCCGACTTGCGCGCAGCCGGGACGCAGAACAAGAGCGATGGTGAGCTCTACTACACCATTGAAAATGGCGTTCGTTTGAGCGGCATGCCCGCCTTCCACGGAACGCACACTGTGCCGCAAACCTGGCGCCTGGTTTTGTTCATCCGGCACTTGCCTCAGATCACGCCCGACGAACTCAATGACATGAAGGGGTGGGACCCCAAGAATCAGGCCGATCCAGCGCATTTCTAAAGGGCGGGAACCGTCCGCCAATGCCCCTATCGATACGTTGTCTCCTGGCTAGGTCCTGCTAGACGTCCTTGTCGTCGCTAGCTTCCGAGCGTCGGCAATATCGAAGTTATCTTAAGTCCCGCGATGTCGGCCATTGATGACTTTCGAACGAGGAGCATTTCCAGTATCGGACTCAAGTCCTTGAAATCGCGGTAATCGGTAGTCCAATTGGCGGGCACAACTTTATAGTAAAGGAGTCAGCGCAATAAGAGAGGATATGAGTTCCACTCTGAATTAGGCCTTCGGATTTGCAAAACATATCGCCCAGAGGACGCGGAAGAAAGGTCAACGGCGGCTTCGATTGACGTAACGCCGTCCTTCAGAGAAGCGACGGCATTCGTCGCAAAAACCGTGCTTCCAGCCGTGGTCGCGATGCGCAAGTCGTAAGGACCTTCAGTGCTCCCAAGCGGGAGGTAAACGTAGAGACGCCTCACCTGACGATTGACCTCCAGTGACCGCTCGCCTGGATTGGGCTCACCACCACGTGGAACAGACCGATTTCTCAAGTCCAAGACAGCGGTCTGAGCAACGACCGGTCCCTTTTGTCTGAAGAGCAAAGCCCAACCCGCAATGCCGGCGACGACAAATATGCTTGCGGCGATGGCGAGCAACTTGCGCGTCCGTTGGCGTTTGTAGCCAGCTTGAAGTTGAGAGAAATCACTATAGCAAGGGCTGCAGGAGGTCAGGTGAGCGAACCACTTCTCGGCTTCGGGGAGTGGCATCTCATGAGAGGCGATTTTCCTGAGAACGTCAGAGCCAGGGCACCCGGCACGCTCAGGATTCGGGAACTCCTTGAGCAGACCACGGCCCAGCGCATCCAGGATGCGCTTTTCGTCTAGCTCCGAGTACCCTTTCGCGTTCAGGTCTGACTCCCTTTGCAAACTCTATCCCCTTTCAGCCGGAAAACAAATTCGTTGGACTTTACCTAGCCCCTTTCGGCTTTCCTGCCTTCAGGAGTCGAACGATACTCTGACGAGTTTTCTCTAATCCGTATTGAAACTTCATCTTTGCTTGCTGCTCACTCACGCCTAACCACAATGAAATCTCTTTCCATGTATAGCCAAATTGTCGCGCCTGCCAGACCTTTCTTGTCCAGCTATCCATGCGGTCAGCAATTTCTCTGATTGTAATTGCTCGTTCCAGTTCTTCGACCCACTCACAATCTTGAGCACTTTCGATACGCTCAAGATCGACGCTGGACGAAACAAACTCAAATCTCTCCGCATGTTTCTGTTCTTGCTGTACCGCTCTGTTGAACCGGTGAACAAAGGCCAGGAAGAGGTAGGACTGCAGGTCTGCTATAGCTTGGGGATGATCTGAATTTCGTAGACGTGTTCTCGAAACCGAGCGGAGCATCCGCTCCCAGACCTGAGCGGCCATTGAATCGCTGTCTGCCGTGAGGCCGTTCGCTCTCAGCTCCTTTTTGGCGTGCGATAGTGCCCGAGGCCACACTTCTCGAGCGGCAGGGATCAATTCATGATCGGCAGCAGATGGGTTCTTATTCTCGCCTTCGCTGGCCGGAAATAAGACCCAATCGCCGTACGGGTCCGGTTTGCTCATTGGCCCAGGGACGCCTTGATCGCCACGCGGGACTGGTGGAATTCGAGCGTGCCATTCTGTTGCGATGCGCGTCAATAGTACGGAGATGTATCTACGAAGCTTAAGAATCAGACGCCTGTAGTTACTCCCCCTAGGGCTTTTGGTAACGTGGATTACTTCCGGGCTGCCGTTAATCGGGAGTTGACCAGTATTACAGCGCAGTAACGTCCACGAAGCAGAGTTGCCTGAAGCGTAGATTATGTGCTAGAGTCTGCAACAATCCAATATTCTCCCGGGTGGAAAATGGCGCAATCCAATCAGCAGGCCCGAAGCTGGCTCGACCCTGACTTTCCGCGCGGGGACGCGCGCGAAATGTTCGCGAGCATTAGTGCGGCGACGCCTCTTCCGCGGGCTGCCGTGGACTCTTTTGTAACGAGCAAACTGCGAGCCCTGCGTACTCATCCCCTGCCTTCAGCAGAACGCGAGCGACTGACAGAGGGCTTTATAACCAGAATGCAAATCGCACCTTCAGTCCTCGATAGTCTTCCCGGCGGCGGTGGAGTGGGATATGGCATGTTTTACGATCCCAATTTTAGGACGGCGTTTCAAACTGGAACAGGCATTGCGTGGGGGATTGTATTTTCCGTCCCACCGGGTGGAAACGTATTGAATTGGTTGTACCTAACAGCGATGAATCGCGCCAGCCTTGGAGCTGAGGCCTTCATCGCATACAACGGTCAAAATGACATATCATTTAATGTCTTCGATTGGGCAATACCGGGATGGAAGGTTCATGTCCCCATCGCGCAAATTGGGAACTACGTAGGCTCCGTGACTGCGAACGGAATGCAATTTCCGACCGTGCAGGTCGCAACTTTAACGTATCAGGCTAATGGCTTGTGGGTTAACCAAGTGAGGGTGCTGAACCATAGTACCAACATAGCAGACGTAGCCTATGAGAACCAGTATCCGGCAAGCTTTCCGCAGCAAGTGGGTTCCTTCACGGGCTCCTGGGCGCCGATTATCGAGACTTTTCAAGCCAGATACTCGGATACCAACCCAATGGGTTGCAACAATGCTAAATTCGCCACGATGGGTCCGGATGGTACTTGGCCATGGAGCCAGCTGACGCCTGCGAATGTGGTGCCAAGGAGCGACGAAAACGGCTTCGCAGCCTTGTTCGTGGACCCAGTGGACCCGGCGTCCAGCTGGCTGGTGAGAGCTAACTAGACTTCGAGGAGACGTCATGATGACCTCGCCGATGAGGAGTGCGGTCCTTGTCACTTTATTTGTCGTATCAGCGACAAGTTCTTTAGTAGCCCAAGAACTTAAGAAGGGCACGTATTGGTTTGCGTACGATATCCATAGTCCCGGGATCATCATGCTGTGCGAACAGGACATGAGAAATTGCCACGAATGGAACCCGCAGACACAATTCTTTCGATCCGGTTCCCTTATCCGACTGCGAGTTATACACGGCAGGTTTCGATCTACATTCAAAGTAACCGTAAATGGCATCACTCTCGCGGATGTCGTACCCCAGTTCCGCGGAGTATCCTCGGCTCCGAGCGCGGTGCAACCGACCGCCGCTCCCACGCCGAGTCCCGCAACCGTCCAGTTGAGCAAGGATCTCAGTACAGCGATACTCCAACTAAAGACTCAATTGGACACGATCGAGAAGGACATCGACGACGCAAACGAGGAATTGTGTCAGTATTCGGCGCGCTATCTTCAAGCAGACGCAGAATCCTGTAACTATACAGTTCAATTGGAGAAGGGCGTTCCAACCACGGGACACTGTGCGTCCAGTGTGGCCCACGCTCTAACTTCAACTGCCAACGATATCCTTGTTTTTGCAACACAACTCAAGCTCGACGCGGCTAAATGCGAACAGGACACCAATGGTGACTATTTCCGCGAAGAAGACATCTTCAACAGTCTTACGGATCGGGCAGACTGGTTGATTACGAGCGTAAAACTTCTTAATTCCACGCTTCCCACTCTCAAGGCAAGCGCGGTGCGATCTGAATGGCAGCAGAGTTTCCAACCTACAGTAATCCAATTCAAGAACAACTTTCCTTCTTCAAAGTACCCTGAGGCTTCGGGCGCAGATACCTACTTACCCGGCGGCGACAGGTATCAAGCTGTTCTGCAAAAGGAGCTGAAGCTTGAGAGTGATCAGACCAACCTTCAAAAGCAGACCAACGATATCCTGGGAAAGATTACCGCTGTGATGAACAAAGGGTTTGCATACATCAACACCCTGTATCAGATTTCTGAATCCTGTCGGACCTTCGAATTGCCAGTCGGACAATACAACAGCAACTACGCAGCAGGGTTTTCAATCAGCGAAGTCGCAAATCCTGTAGTTTACTCGGTCACGGCTGCGAGACCGCAACAGCAACAAGACAATTCGCAGTTCCCGCCCGCAACAATCGGAAAACCGTTTGACAACCAGCCACAGAGTTTCTTTCAAGACCACTCGGCGGAAGCCGGTGTCTTCACTCTCGCGAGCTTCCAGTCAACTACGAAAGACCCTTTGGCGGGCGACAATACCCAGAAAACTTGTTGTGTTGCGCCTTCGAACGGAAGTCCCGGGAAGACGATTTATTCGGGCTCGTTTGACGTTCACAAAATATATCGCGGGAATATAGTGGCAGGATTCCTCGTAAGCAATCTCAGAAATCGTCCCTATGGGCTCACAAACAACGGCCAAGCAACATCGAGCACGAACGTAACCTTCGTCACTGTGATGGGGGAACCTTACCGCCCGCAATTCCATGCATTTGTAGGGGTTGATGTTTATCTTTGGGAGCGTGACGTGTTTCCTGGCCAACTGTCGAAGCAGCCTTTTCTTTTCCTTAAAAAGCCCCATGGCTGGCTGAACGGATACTGGAATCCCGGATTGATGGTGGGATACGGAGTAGATGCGACCAACAATTATCTTTTGGGGCTGAACTGGGAAACAAAATGGGGGATTAACGTCGGCGGCGGCTTGCATATCGGCCAAGAAGCTTTCCTTCAAAACGGTATCATACCGGGTGTTACGCAGCTGCCTTCCAGCACAACATCCGCTCCGACTTTTAATAAGACAGCATACGGGGGCTACGGCAGCGTAGGTTTCGACCTGGCGGTGATGAAGTCGGCATTAGGCCAGCTTTTTGGCGGCGGTTCAGGAACGGGCAAATAGGGCAATCCGGCGGCACCTGGGGAAGGCATCCTTCCGAACCAAGGGGAGGTTCAATGGCTCTAAGACCACGCGGAAAGTCCCGTCGTCGCCTTACATTGCTTCGACTGACGGTTTCCGTATCTTGCCTTGGTCTCTTCAGTGTGGGCACGGGCGCCCAAAACCTAGTTCCACGTCCAAGCCAGACTCAGAAGGATCCCAAACTGAGTTCCTTATTGCTAGCTCTGCGCGACGAAATTCCTCAGGCTGCTTCGGCCGAGAAATTGAAATCGGTGCATCACACTTCGGCCCAGATCTCGTCGAAGTCTCTCCGTGATGCTTTGTTCACAAGACAGCTCCGTATTAGTGGCAATGGCGAGGTGCAGGTCTATGTTGAGACTCAGGAGATTACTACCGAGCATATTCAGTTGCTCGAGAACCTCGGAATCAAAATCCAAGTTCTAGGCGACCCACAATCGCACCAAACTAAGGATAGGGTGTACGCAGTAGTGCCAACAATTCAAGCCCTCGTTCCGCTCGAAATGATTCAACAGCTCGAGGACCTGCCTTTTGTTCGATTCGTTCGAATACCGGACTATGCATTGTCGAGCGGTGCGGCGGTAGACAGCCAGGGTGACACGATTCTGCAGGCGGAATATGTCCGCTCTGCAACGAGTGGTATTGGTGTCACCGGTGCCGGCGTTACCGTCGGTGTGATTTCAAACGGGATCGGCGGAATTTTCGCAACGGGCTGTACGACCTGTGGTCCTGCGCCAAATACGTCTACGAGTCCGAGCCCCATCACGCTGGGTGATTTGCCTAATTCATCGCAGGGAGCCGTGCTCTTACCAACCACAGGAACGCGCAACTCGGCGGGAATACTGACGTCAGTGAGCGGAGGCATTACGGCGTCCCAGTCATATCGGGGAGACGGAGATTTGGAAGCAACGCCGGATGGGGCGGACGGTGCGGAAGGTACTGCAATGCTGGAATTGATTTATGACCTTGCGCCGGGAGCCGCGCTCTCATTTGCGAACTCTGAGACGGGCTTGGAATTCGAAAAGGCCGTCGACGCTCTGGCATATGCGAATCAAATTGTCGTCGATGATCAACTCTTTCTCGAGCCGTCATTTGACGGTACGAGTTCCGTTTCGACCAATACGGCGGATGCTTTGAACAATACGTCGAATCAGATCAGAGCCTACATCACGTCTGCTGGCAACTTCGCCCTCGACCATTATCAAGGGTCATATGCTTCCTCGGGAATGGATGGACTCCCATACACCGGAGAATCCGGAAATCTCCACCTCTTCACTGGGTTCAAGAACGACGTGCAGCCACTCCCTGGGCAGACGACTGACAACGAAGGTTTGGGGCCTTCGCCTTTTGATCCTGTCTTGGTAATTCCACCGGGACAAGCAATAACGGTCTATCTCGTCTGGAACGACCCGATTGGGGCCTCAGCAAATAACTATGATCTGTTCCTCGTCCCGTTGACTTGTGGACCCACCGATGACCGCTTGCCTACGCCCCCTTGTATGTTCACCGGCGGCCCGCCTCTGGCGTCCAGTGAGAATCTGCAGACGGGCACTCAGGACCCCGTCGAGAGCATAAGTTTCCAGAACCCCCCTACAAATCCAAATCCAGTCATAGCCGGCATCGCCATTCAAAATGTGAATAACAGCGCATCCCCTGTGACGTTCGATTACTTCATCGTTGGATACGGTGCAAAGGAGACCGCGCCGAATCATAATTTCAACACCATTTCCGGTAGCATACCCGCACAATCAGATTCCTCAGGGACGCCGGCATCTGTAATCTCAGTTGGGGCGATCAATCAAGCTCAGTGCCCTAGCCCGGATAACTGTACTGGCCTCCTTGAAGGTTTTAGCAGCCAAGGGCCGCTCCAACAGACTCCACAGGCTCCTACGCCGCACACAAAACCGGACTTAGTTGCAGTCGACGAAGTGTGCATCGACGGCGCGGGCGGATTCGGAAATATGATTGCCAACATTGATCCCGGCCTGAGCGTGAATTGCGGCCCGACTCCGCCTGCTTCCTTCACGCCAAAGCTCTTCGGCGGAAGTTCTGCGGCCGCGCCGCATGTTGCGGCAGTAACGGCTCTTCTCCTGCAAGCGGCACCCTGCTTGTCCTTCAACTCGTACAATTCTGGAAAAGGTACACCAGCGACAGCACGCCAAATGATCTACAACGCCTTGACCAAGGGTTACGCACAAGCATTACCGGGATATCTCGAACCGTTTCAGAATAATGAAGAAGGTTGGGGGCTGGTTGATGCCTTTACTTCAGTCAGTGGAATGCTTCCAATGCCAACGCTACCTTCCTCAGGAGGGAACCAGACCGTCAGCGCAACCAGTTCTGACGGTGCTCAGGTCGTCTTAACTGGAAGTGCGAATGACCCCAACGGGTGTCCTATCATGGCGATCCAGTGGTCTGGGGGGTGTGGTAGCGGTAGCGCCAGCGCTGTCTCCTCGACTGTCACCTGCCCGATAGGCGTTAACACAATGCGAGTGGGTGTTTCGAACAACGGAATCAGCTTCCTGCCAATCGCCCAGGCGCCATACTTCACGGTGAGTATCACAGACTTCGCGCTCGCGAATTCGCCCAGTTCGGTATCCGCCTCTCCGGGTGGAACAGCATCTCCCGGAGGAACAGCCCTGTATACGATTACGGTCGTGTCGACCGCACAGGGGCCGTTCATCTATCCAGTGTCCCTTTCATGCTCGCAGGGCTTACCCCCCGGTGCCCAGTGTTTATTCTCGCCGACTGCCGTGACACCATCGACTACCACCGCAGCCAGCTCGACATCGACCTCTACTCTGACAATTTACACGCCCGGCAACGCATTATCAACGAACCTCGAACCCTTCCAATTTTCGCATTTTCGAATCGCCACCGTTGGTTTGGTGTGGATGTCTTTGGTCGTCTTATTGGCCGTCCGCACCCTGAACAATCACCCGAGACCTTTGAGTTCACGTCTATTCCTATGTGCTTTCGTAGTTTTTGTGATTGTTGAGCTCGGGAGCTGTGGCTCCCACTCAAACCCGCCGACTCCGACAACCTACACGGTCATGGTTACCGGAACTTCTAATCAGCTAACGCACACGACGACCGTCTCCCTAACCATACAATAGGCCGAAAGGGATGCCAGATGAACCAGTAAACCGAGTTGAGCAAATTAAGGGTTTACGATGCTATCGACCAATCATGAAGTCGAACGACATTCGACTTCCGCTCACATCTGCCTCAAAGGCCGAGACCTAATTCGTATATGTCGGCGCAATCCGGAACTAATGCCCCCAATGCATCCCAATTATTTGAAAGATTTTTTCTTACTTTTTCCCTTCTGGACGTTCCTTATATATATGAGGGGAGTTCTCGCCGAATGATCCTCCGGGAGCTTGGTGGACCTGATTCAGCCGGGTAACCCGCCAAGCGTCGTGGACGGCCGAGGGACGACGCGCCGGACGCGAAGGTAGAAACCCACTGCATGGAGCTAATGCTCCAAGTGTGTCTTGGCACTAGCCAAACAGGTTAAAGCAGGGATCGGTTCTGCCTGTTGCGTCATGGTGTCTCCTGGCGGCAGCAATTCCGGCGAGAACTCTCCAAGAGCCGAAGAAACGCACATAGGAGATACCCAAAATGAGACCACATTGGAGTAAGGCTCTCCGATTCAGAAAAGCATTCCGGCAATTGACGGTCGCTGCTGTCGGCCTGTTGTTGGCGGCACCTGCCTTCGCCCAAGGTGCCTCCCCTTGGGAGAACGCGGTCAGCGTCCTGCAGCAAGCGTTCACCAGCACTATCGCGCGTGGCCTCTCTTTGGTCGCAATCGTGGTGTCCGGCCTAACCTTCGCTTTCGGTGAAGGGGGATCGAAGCGAGTGCTCGCAGGTGTTCTGTTCGGCGTTGGCATGACCATCCGCAAGTTCAACGCCATGAACGCACTGCAACACCACGCCTCGACTCGCACCAAAGACGACATCGAGAAGATCACCCATGTTTACCTTGACCTGGATCACGGTGGGACCGACTCCCTTCAGGCACTAGAGAATAGCGACCTCGTCCCACGGCCGAACTACGTCCTGAATACATCCCCCGAAAAATACCAAGTGGTTTGGAAAGTGGAAGGAATGACCATTGAGGAGGCGGAGGCTCTGAACCATGCGATGGTCAGAGAATTCGACGGCGATCCTGCGGCAACGGATTCAACGCGCGTGCTGCGCCTGCCAGGATTTGCCAACAAAAAATACGAAGCGGATTTCTATGTGCAGGCCCGCACCGAATCGACGCAGACTTACCACCTCCGCCATTTCAAGCTACACATTGACTCGCAGGCGGCTCCCCGGCACCATGAGGAAGTTTCGCGCACGCAATCAGCCCCTAGCAGCACATTGACCCAGTCTGAGCACGATTGGGCCTACGCAAAGAGAGCGCTGGCCCGGGGTGACGACCCCGAAGATGTCATCCGCCGAATCACCGACTACCGCGCCACTGACAAGCATGACCCTGCGTATTACGCCCGGCACACCGTCGAAAAGGCACAAGCAGAAATTGGACGTCGGTCGGCTAGCACGGGTGACATCGCGTCAAAGCTGACGCAAGAAATTGAATTAACCCGCGATCAAATCTGATCGATAAGAACCAGGCATGTTGGACGATGAAGAGAAATGGGTGCCGAGTTAGAGAGAGGCTCGATAAGACGTGGGCGCGGTAGCTTACGAAACGAAGGCCAGGCCGCGGCGAGAGCAAAGTCCTTCCACAGCGGAAAAAATTGGTGTGCCGTCATGCGGAGAGGAATTTGCTAAACTGTCGCCCCAGAGGCCAGTTGGGTCATCGAGAAAAGAGAACTCGATGGCCCGAAAGCGATACCAACGTGGAGGTGTGTTTCTTAAAGGAAAACTGAAGGATAAGTGGGTCGGTCGATTTAGGGAAGACGTCGTGGCTGTGGATGGAAAGGTATCACGCGTCAGGCGAACCGTCATTCTGGGCAGCAAGCGCGAGCTGCCGACGAAGCGTTTGGCCGAGCGCCAGATGGATACCATCCTTGCTCGCATTAACGGCCTCGACTACCGCCCCGGCCGTGCAGCTACTTTTTCGGAGTTCATAGAGCGATGGAAAACTGAAGTGTTAACAACACAAAAGCCGTCCTCGGCGCGAGCCGTGCGCTCGCATCTGAGGTGCTACATCATTCCGGAGCTCGGCAAACTTCGTCTCGATCAATGTGGTATCGAGAACCAGCAAAGATTTATAACCCGTATGCCGGAGAGAGCGACGAACAAATCTGTCAGTCGTAAGACAGTTCTCAATGTCCTTGCTACTCTATCCACGATCTTGACCAGTGCCCGAGACTGGGGCTATACCTGCGAACAAATCAACGTGAACAAATTGCGTCTGCCGCAACGCGGCACCCCATACGAAGCTCCGCATTTCACTATCGATCAGGTCCAGAAAATCCTTGGAATAGCAGAGGAGCCGTGGCGAACCCTCTTCTGCTTTTTTTCACTGGATGGCTTACGCGCTGGCGAAGCATTGGGGCTACAATGGGGCGACATTGACTTGGACCGCCAAGTACTTCATATTCGCCGATCGGCTTGGTGCGGCAGAATTCAAACTGCCAAGAGCCGTGACAGCGAAGCAACGCTTCCAATTCCTCAAGCCCTTGTAACAGTGCTCGAAACTTACAGGGCACATTGGGAACCAAATCCACAGGGGTTTCTGTTCGTCACGCGCAATCAAAGACCACCGTCATCCAACAAAGTCGTGGAGTACCGGCTTTGGCCGATTCTTGACGCGCTAGGAATCCCGCGGTGCGGCCTCCACGCATTTCGTCACACTCATGCGGCACTTTTGCTCGATTCGGGAGCTACGCCGAAAGTTGTACAACGACAGCTTCGTCACGCCGATGCGCGGACTACTCTTCAGATTTATGGCCACGTTGTAGGGGACGCGCATCGAGATGCAGTCGAGAAAGTGGCCTCGATTGTGGACCCCAATGGACCCCAATCGCGCAATCGCAACAAATGGATACAATAGGTTAGCCGTGTGCGGACGTGGGTTCGATTCCCATCGCCCGCTCCATAACTTACGGGTCCAACCCGGACACATGGGTAACAACTTCGGGCCGAACGGATTCTCGAGCGGTTCGAGCACTCGAGTGTCGAGATCGAAATACCCCAAATCATAATCCATAAAGCTGACCAGCCAGATGCCGTCGTGGACTTCTTTGAT
>Ga0335072_10013800_pt1 | contig 11493 bp, 10 predicted proteins | sample Lox_Sample_21_FD_206725 | JGI IMG/M metagenome (GOLD analysis project Ga0335072, IMG submission 206725) | Soil microbial communities from Loxahatchee National Wildlife Refuge, Florida, United States - Lox_Sample_2.1 | ecosystem: Environmental > Terrestrial > Soil > Wetlands | place: USA...
CGCGTATTCGAGGTACTGCGCGCCCCCTACACCGAGGAGCCGACTAACTGGTCCCGGCGGTACAAGGCCAACCTGGAGAAACTCGCTTCCGGGGATGTCAACAAGGTCGCCGAGGTAGTGCGTGACCTGTGGCGTCGGGATCGCGAGCGGGGCCTGTCGGCCGGCGAGAAGCGGATGCTGGCGAAGGCCAGGCAGATCCTGGTCAGTGAGCTGGCGCTTGCCGAGAAGACTAACGAGGACAAGGCCGAAGCCCTGCTGGACGAGATTCTCGCGTCCTGACGGTCGTGGCCGGCTTGCTGCCGCGGGTCGGCATCGGCGTTGACGTTCATCCGATCGGCGCAGGCAGGCCGTTGTACCTTGCCGGCTTGCTGTGGCCTGGCGAGGATGGCCTGGCCGGGCATTCTGATGGAGACGTGGCGGCGCATGCCGCCTGTAGCGCGCTGCTCTCCGCGGCCGGGATCGGCGACCTCGGCAGTCAGTTCGGTACCGACCGGCCGGAGTGGGCGGGTGCCCCTGGCACCGCGCTCCTGCAGGAAACCGCCAGGCTAACGGCTGCCGCCGGTTACCAGATAGGAAACGTGGCAGTCCAGGTCATCTGCAACCGGCCGCGGATCTCGGCCCGGCGAGCTGAAGCGGAGCAGGCGCTGTCGGCAGCCCTCGGCGGCGCAGCTGTGAGCCTGTCCGCTACGACGAGCGACGGGCTGGGTCTGACCGGTCGGGGCGAAGGGATCGCCGCGATCGCTACCGCCCTGGTCGCCCGGCTGGGCTAGACCGGTGAACCGCGGCCGTCAGGCTGGCGACTCCGGCGGCGTCGGCGCACTCCACATGCGGTGGAACACCGGCATGTCCGGGTCATCTGGCGGGTCCCCGTCCGGCCCGGCCGCCCCTGTCTCGTCCGGCGCCGTCTCGTCCGGCGCTGTCTCGTCCGGCGCTGTCTCGTCAAGTTCAGCCTCGTCCGGCCCGGCCTCGTCAAGTTCAGCCTCGTCCGGCCCGGCCTCGTCAAGTTCAGCCTCGTCCGGCCCGGCCTCGTCCGGTGCGGCGTCAGCGTCGACTGCCAGGTCCGGCTCCGGTTGGCGGGGCGTGCTGCTGCCTGTCGCAGCGAGCGGCGCCGCAGTCGGCACCTGGTCCCATCCCGGCATGTCCATCCCTGGCACGATCGCCGCTGCGCTCGTCAGCTGCCCGTTCGGCCGGCGGCCGCGAGATGCGCCAAGCCGGCGCAGCCTGGCGTGCCGCAGCATCGTGAGCAACAGCGCGAATGCCAGGAAGACCAATACCCACGGCAGCACCGCGGCCGTGATCGCGGCTACGTGGTCAGGGAGTTTGTGGCCAGCCGCGTGCAGCGCATCGGCACCTGCCGCCGCGGCCAGCACGGCCAGCAAGGTCACCCACGCGAATATCTTGCTCGGCAGGTCGGCACCGCGCAGCGCGAGAACGGCGGCCAGCACGATCACCAGCATCGCGTCGATCAGCAGCGGGTAGCCACGCGCCAGCCGCGGCGCTATCCCGGCCTGCAGCGCCAGGGCGTGAATGCCGGAATACGACAGGATGAACGTGGCCGCGGCGAGCGCGGCGAGGCCGAAGCCGACAGCCGTGAAGGCTAGTATCCGCAGCGCCCTCGGTGCTCGCTCTGGCCGTGCCCGCTCGATCTGGGCAGTGCCCGGACCCGGGAGCCCGCTGCTGGTCGTCTCCGCGCTCATCGGCGTGAGCCCTTCCTCCGCGATGTCCGTCTGACCGCGTTCCCCTTATAGTCAGGATTGGGTGGTGCTGCAAGCAGGCAGGCGGCAAGCCGGTCGTTTGGCGCGTCGCGGCAATTCCCTCGCGAAGCCGCCTATCGCGCCGCCCGCTCAGCGACGAGCCGGTCAGAAGGGGACGAAATGCCGTACTACCGGATGACGGGGGAGGTTCCGCGAAAGCGCCACATCCGGTTCCGTGACGCGGCCGGGCACCTCTACGCAGAGGAGCTGATGGGCGAGGAGGGCTTCGTGTCCGACTCGTCGTTGCTGTACCACCAGCATCCGCCGACGGCGATCGTCAAAAGCGAGGGCTTGCAGGATGCCGCGGCGGAGGCGGCAGTCAGGCCGAACCACCCGCTGCTTCCGCGTCACTACCGGACGCAGGACATGCCTGCGGGCGGCGACCTGGTACTCGGCCGCCAGCTCATGATGGCTAATGACGACGTGCGCATCTCGTTCGCTGCCGCAGATGCCGCCTCCGACTTGTACCGGAACTCATCCGGAGACGAGGCTGTCTACCTGCGCTCCGGCTCGGCCACGTTCGAGTCGGTGTACGGCAGCATCGAGGCCGGCGCGGGCGACTACGTCATCGTGCCGCGCGGGACCATTCATCGCTGGCGGTCGGCCCCTTCGGGCGTGCACGCGCTGGTCGTGGAGGCGCGCGGGCACATCCGCCCGCCGCGACGGTACTTGTCGCAGTACGGCCAGTTCCTGGAGCACTCGCCGTACTGTGAGCGCGACTTGCGCGGCCCGGCCGGTCCGCTGCTCGCCGACGGCGAGGACGTGCCCGTCATCGTTCGCAACTCCAGCGGGCTGACCAGGCTGACGTACGCCTACCACCCGTTCGACGTGGTGGGCTGGGACGGTTACCTGTATCCGTACGCGTTCAACATCGCTGATTTCGAGCCGATCGTGAAGCGCACGCACGCGCCGCCGCCGGTTCACCAGACGTTCGAGGGACCGAACTTCGTTATCTGCTCGTTCTGCCCGCGACCGCTGGATTTTGATCCCGAGGCGGTGCCGATCCCTTACAACCATCACAACGTCGACTCTGACGAGATGATGTATTACGTGGCCGGCGACTACTCCGCGCGCAAGGGCTCAGGCGTCGGGCTCGGCTCGATCACGCTGCATCCGTCGGGGTTCACTCACGGCCCGCAGCCCGGTGCGGTCGAAGCGGTCATCAACGGCATTGCCGAGGGCAAGACCTCGACCGACGAGACGGCTGTCATGATCGACACGTTCCGGCCGCTGTTGCTGGCTGACTCGGCTGGCGTCGCTGAGGATCCCGAGTACGCGTGGAGCTGGGCCGCCGCCGACCGCGGCAGCGCCAGCCGGGGCGACCGGATCGACCGCGGTCCCGCTTTCTGACCCGCCGGAGCAACAGCCAGTTGCGCCCGCGGAATGGCACGCGGCGTCACAGCATGATCTTGCCGCCGGCGATGTCGAGCGTTGCTCCGGTAATCCACCCGGAGGCCTCCGACGCCAGGAAGAGAGCGGCGGCCGCGACGTCGTCGGGCTGGCCGAGTCGTCCGAGCGGGAAGCTGGCGCCCAGCGCGGCGCGCTGCTCCGGTGACATCCAGGCGCGCATCTTGTCGTTCTCGGTTGCCGACGGGGCTACGCAGTTGACCCGGATGCCGCGCGGGGCGAGCTCTCCGGCCAGATGCCGGCCGAAGGCGATCACGCCGGCCTTAGCTGCCGCGTAGGCGGCCGCGGACTTGGCGGCTTGCCGCGCCGCCGCGGACGACATGAGAATGATCGCGCCGCTGGCGCGCTCCGTCATCGCGGGAAGCACGGCGCGCACCGTGTAAAACACCGAGTTCAAGTCTGTCTCGATGATGTCCCGCCAGTGTTCCGGCGTCTCCTGCGCCGTTGGCACCGGCATGCCGTTACCGCCGGCGAACGCTGCCAGGATGTCGGGTGGCCCTAGCTCGCTCACGACTGTTGCCGCCATGCGGACCAGGTCGCCCGGCGCAGTGCAGTCGGCGGCAATCCCGATCGCCCGGCCGCCACGCTGGCGGACGCCGGCCGTGACCGCGGCCAGAGCTGCCTCGTCCCGGCCGACTGCGGCGACAGATGCGCCGTTGGCCGCGAGTGCAGCCGCGGTGGCCGCCCCGATGCCGCGCGATCCGCCAGTGATGATGGCGACCTTGCCGGCCAGGTCGGGGTAGCCGCCATACCGGGCCGGTGCCGGGTCCGCCGCCGCTGTTGTGCCCGCCACTGCTGTTGAGTCAGTCATCTGTTGTTCTTCACCTCTCGGCAAACCGTTGCCCTAAGATTAGACTACTAAGAGTTCGACATCAAATAATAAGTCTTGGCCTGGCCTTTACGGCTGCCGGGCCAGGCGAACCGCATCGGCGGGCCGACGTAACCTGGACTGATGGCAGCCGATCCGCGCAGCCCCCGATGGCTGTCCTGAGACGCCAGGCGCTCCGCCGATGGGCGGTCGTAGCAGCCGGGGTAGCGGGGCTGTGTGCGCTCCCGGCGGTGATAGCTGCCCTGCCGGTGCGTGCCTCCGTGCTGTCCGCGGCCCAGCTTCGCGCGCGCATCGCGGCGTCGGCCGACGTGTCTTACCAGGGCTACGCGCAGAGCTATGTCGACCTGGGCTTGCCCACCTTGCCCGACCTTGGCAACGTGATCTCGCTCCTGGACGGCAACACCAACCAGTACGTCTGGTACCGCTCACCCGGAAGCTGGCGCGCCGATCAGCTCACCACGGCGGGAGAGAACGACATCTACCAGACCAGCCGCGGCACTTACCTGTGGAACTACACCAACAATCAGCTCACCAGGGTCGTCGGTGCACAGCCGGTGCGCTTGCCGCAGGCACCTGACCTGCTCCCGCCAGATCTGGCCCGCAGGCTGGTCGGCTTCGCCAGCCGGGCGACCAGATTCACCCGGCTGCCAACGCAGCGCATCGCCGGGATTGACGCGGCCGGATTGCGCCTCGTGCCGGTGGACTCCGCGTCCACGATCAGCGCGGTCGAGATCTGGGCTGACCCGCGTACCGGCCTGCCGGTCAAAGTCGAGATATTCGGCCAGGGTGAGACCGCTCCGGTACTGGTGAGCCGATTCCTCGATGTCAGGCTAGCCAGGCCGGCCGCGGCGATACTGACGCCGCAGCCAGGTCCTGGCATCGACCTCAGCACGACCACGCTGCCGGATGCAAGCGGAGTACTGAACGGCTTCGGCCCGCCGCTGCCTGGCCAGCTCGGCTGGATCCGTCGCGTTGCGAACCCGTCCGGCTTGTCCGATGTGGCCGCGTACGGGGCGGGATTCTCGCGATTCGCCGTCGTGCCCCTGCCCGCGCGCGTCGGCAACGAAGCCCTCTCGGCGGCGAGCGGGGTTGGCGCAACTATTACCCTCGCTAATGGCACAGCGGTCGTGGTCCAGACACCGCTGATCGCGATGCTGCTGACCCGCGCGCCGACCGGGCAGGTGTACCTGCTGACCGGTGCGGTGACCGTGAGCCGGCTTGAGTACGCCGCCGCCAGCCTGCTGGAATCGATGTGATTGTTACCACCGGCCTGACCAAGCGCTTCGGCCAGGTTCTCGCCGTCGACCGGGTGGACCTGCAGGTGCGCGAGGGTGACCGGTACGGCTTCCTCGGCCCGAACGGGTCAGGCAAGACAACGGTCGTGCGCATGCTCCTCGGCCTTGTCTATCCGACGAGCGGCACCATGGAGGTGCTGGGCGCGTCCATTCCGCGGCATGTCTCCACTGTGCTGCCGCAGATCGGCGCGCTGATCGAGGCCCCGTCCGCGTACGCTCACCTGTCCGGGCGCGCCAACCTGATGGTGGTCGACGCTTCTGGTCCGAGGGTGCGCGGCGGTCGCAGGAATCGCAAGCGCCGGGTGGCCGACGCGCTGGACCGGGTCGGGCTTGGCGGCGTTGACGACCGCGCAGTGCGCAAATACTCGCTCGGCATGCGCCAGCGCCTCGGCCTCGCGGCAGCGCTGCTGCGGTCTCCGCGGCTGCTCGTGCTCGACGAGCCGACCAACGGCCTGGACCCGCAGGGGATCCGGGAGATCCGCGACCTGCTCGGCGAGCTTAACGCGGCTGGCACCACCATCTTCCTGTCCAGCCATCAGCTGTCCGAGGTGGAGCAGCTATGCACCAGGGTCGGCGTAGTCAACCGGGGCAGGCTGGTCTTGCAGGACGACCTCTCACGCCTCCGGGGGCCAACCGGCCGGGTGCTCGTGCGCACTCCCGACGCCGGGCAGGCCGCGGCAGTGCTGGGCGGGCGGATCGTGCATCGCGACGCGGACCGGCTGGTGGTCGCCGATGCTGACGTCGCGCAGGTGAATGCGCAACTCGTGACCGCGGGCCTGCGAGTCACCGAGATCGGCCCGGAACGGCGCTCGCTCGAGGATCTCGTGCTATCGGTAACCGGGTCTGGCTCGGACCGGTTCGGCCGGGCGTCGGCCCCGTTCCCCGGTATGCCCGGCTCTGATTCGGTGGCCGCAGACGGCACTGCGCGGCCGCGTGACGCCGGGGCCGAGCCCGAGACCGAGGGGAGCAGCCAGTGATCGGCGTGGAACTGGCAAAGCTAGCCCGCCGGCCGCGCAGCTGGGTTGCGATCGCGCTGCTCTGCCTGCTTCCGATCCTGGTAGCGGTATTCGTCGCGGTCACGCACGTGGCGCCGCCGCCGGGCCAGGGTCCTGCCCTGCTTTCCGCGGTCCTGTCCAACGGCTCGCTCTTCCCGGCGGCGGCGCTCGCGATCGTGCTGCCGATTTTCCTCCCGATATCTGTGGCCGTGGTCGCCGGCGACGCGATCGCCGGCGAGGCCAGCGCCGGCATGCTGCGATACCTGCTGGCCAGGCCAGTGGGCCGGACCCGGTTGCTCGTCGCCAAGCTGATCGCGCTCATCGTCTACGTGCTGTTCGCGGTTCTTGCCGTCGCCGCCACCTCCTACCTGACTGGGATTGTGCTATTCGGCGATAAACCTGTCGCTCTCAGCTCAAGCGGCATCACCGCGCAAGGTGTCATCGCGAACTCGATCTCCGGCACTGGCCTCACCCCAGCCGACGTGTTGTTGCGGACTGCGGGCGCGGTCGCCTTCATCGCGGTGTCAATGCTCGGCGTCGGCGCCATCGCGCTGTTCCTGTCGACAATCACCGACTCCTCGCTGGCAGCGGCGCTCGGCGCGATGGCGGCGCTGATCACTAGCGGCGTACTCGTGGCGCTCAACGCGGCCGCCTCGATCAGCCCTTACCTGCCGACCGAGTACTGGCTGGCCTGGCTCGACTTCTTCCGCCAGCCGATTCTCTGGCGCGACATCGACCGCGGCTTCGCGATCCAGGCTGTCTACGTGGTGGTGTTCCTCGGCGCTGCGTGGGCGAATTTCGCCAGCAAGGACGTCACCAGCTGAGCTGGCTGGTTATCGGCAGTCGGCAGAGGTCGGCGGTCGCAGCGGCGCGGCGCTGAGCGCTTGCAGCACAATCGCGGTGACGTCGGGGTTGGTAGGCAGCTGCGAATGGCTGATGCTGACTGCCGGGCACACCGACTGGACGGGCACGTCGATTGCGCCGGCCAGCCGGGCTGAGTCAGGCGGCGTCACGACCTGGTCGTCGGTTGTCCACAACGACAGCCAGTGCGGTAGACCAGCCGGGCTGCCTACGTCGAGGTTCGCCAGCAGCGAACTGCCCGGGGTGAGCTGCTGGCAGGCGACGGGGCAAGCGCCGGGAACGAATGCCTGCGCCGCCGCTGCCAGCGATGTGCCGTGAAACGGTGAGCCGAGCGTAATGATCCGCCGCGCCTTCTGGACGCCGTCGTCTTGCCTGGCCCAGATCAGCGCGACCACGCCGCCGGCCGAGTAGCCGATGACGTCCACCGACGGGGCGCCGTCCGCCATGGCGCTATTGACATCCGAATTGAGAACCGCAGCGTCACCAACCAGGCTGCCAGTGCCGGTGCCAGGCAACTGCACGACGATCGCGGTCCGGCCAGTTGCCCGGATCTGACCGGCCAGCACGTCCAGCGAGGCGGTGCTGCCGCCATAGCCCGGTACCAGCAGCACCGGCCCTGGCCGGTTTTGCGCCGGGCCGGCCTGCTGCTCCGACCGCGCAGCATCGCCGCGCTGGCCGTCGCCGCCGGAATGCGCCACACCGACCGCCACTCCGACGGCCGCGGCAGCCAGGACGACAATCGCCACGCCGACGCCGAGCGCGCGGCGCCGGCCCGACATGCCGGCGAGGCGCATCGCCAGGCTGCCCCGCCGCATGCGCTGGACTGGCCCGCTCATGGCCTCAACCGTACGGGACGCTCCTGGAGCCGGTTTCCGCCGCGGGCACAGGACGCACCGGCATGCGCGCATCCCGTAACCTTGGGGAGTGACGCTTCGCCTCTACGACACCGCGACGCGCGCGGTGCGCGAGTTCACCCCGCTTCATCCGGGGAAGGCCTCGCTCTACCTGTGCGGCGCGACGGTGCAGGCTCCGCCGCATATCGGGCATATCAGGTCGGGCGTTGACTTCGACATCCTGGTCAGGTGGCTGCGTGCCTCCCATTACCAGGTCGCCTACTGCCGCAATGTCACCGATATCGATGACAAGATCCTGCAAGTCGCCATGCAGGAAGAAGTGCCCTGGTGGGCCGTGGCGGACCGGAATCAGCGCGCCTTCAGCAGGGCCTACGACGCGCTCGGCTGCCTGCCGCCCGACGTTGAGCCACGTGCTACCGGCCACGTTCCCGAGATGATCGTGCTCATGCAGCGCCTGATCGACAGCGGGCACGCTTACCCGTCCGACGGTGATGTCTACTTCGATGTCCGCTCGCTGCCGGGTTATGGCTCGCTGTCCGGCCAGCGGCTCGAGCTGATGCGACCCGCTGGCGACACCGAGGACGCCAGCGCCAAGCGCGACCCGCGTGACTTCGCGCTGTGGAAGCGCGCTAAGCCGGGTGAGCCGACGTGGCCGACGCCGTGGGGTCCTGGCCGGCCCGGCTGGCACCTGGAGTGCTCGGCAATGTCCACCAAGTATCTCGGCGCCAGTTTTGATATCCATGGCGGCGGGCTCGACTTGCTTTTCCCCCACCACGAGAACGAGCAGGCGCAGTCCCACGCGGTCGGTGACGGCTTCGCGCGGTACTGGCTGCACAACGGGCTCGTCCGGATTGGCGGCGAGAAGATGAGCAAGTCGCTCGGCAACTCGCTGCTGATCGACGAGATGATCACGACGATCCGGCCCGTCGAACTGCGCTACTACCTGGGCCAGGCGCACTACCGGTCGCCCATTGACTATTCACCCGCAGCACTGGGCGAGGCCTCCACGGCCTACCGCCGGATCGAGGGTTTCGTGATCAGGGCAGCAGAGTTGGCAGGCGGCGAACCCGGCGCGGCTGACATCACCTCCCTTCCCGCCGCGTTCACCGCGGCGATGGACGACGACCTGGGCGTTCCGCAAGCGCTCGCGATCGTGCACGACAGCGTCAGGGACGGAAACGCGGCATTGTCGGCCGGTGACGCGGGAGGGACCGCCAAGCGCGTCGGTGAAGTCAGGGCGATGCTGTCAGTGCTCGGACTCGATCCGCTCGCGGCCCCGTGGGCCGCCGCTCAGTCTGGCGGCGACCTGCGTCCCGTGGTGGATGTGCTCGTCGGGGTAGCGCTCGCACAGCGCCAAGCCGCCAGGGCTCGCAAGGACTTCGCCGCTGCAGACGCGATCCGGGATCAGCTCGTGGAAGCAGGCGTGCTGGTCGAGGACACCGCGCGCGGGCCGCGCTGGGAGCTGCGCAGGTGACCGGCCGTTCAGCCGGAGGCCGGTCAGCCGGAGGCGGCAAAACTAAGACCGGCAAGCCCCGGCCGGGGACCGGCGGGTACGGCAAGCGAAAGCTAGAAGGCAAGGGACCCACGCCGCCGGCCGAGATGCGGCCGGGTCATCCAGCCCAGCGCCGGGCCGCCGCGCAGGCCAAACAGGCTGGCCGGGCGGGCACGACCTCGGCCAAAAGCAAAGGGGCCGACGGCCGGCCCGCTGCGACCGGTACCGCCGCTAGCGGCAGAGTGGCGGCGGCCCCGTCAGGGCGGGCCGCTGCGGGGCGGGCCGCTGCGGGACGGGCCGCTGGGGGACGGGCCAGTGCAGGATGGTCGGGAGCAGCACGGTCTGGTTCGGGGCGAGGCGCCGAGACGCGGGCCCGCGGCGCCGGGAGCGCGGCAGCCGAGCTGGTGGCCGGACGGAATCCGGTACTCGAGGCCTTGCGCGCGCGCGTTCCGGCGACGGCGCTGCATGTCGGTCCGCGGCTGGATAGCGATGAGCGGATCGGCCAGGCCGTCATGCTGGCCGCTGACGCCGGCATTCCGGTCGTCGAAGCTGGCCGGGCTGAGCTGGACCGGATCACTGGCGGTGCTATCCATCAGGGACTCGCGCTGCGGATCAAGCGGTACAGCTACGCCGACCCAGCCGATCTGATCGACGTGGCCGCAGCCAGCGGAGCCCTCCCGCTGATCGTCGCGCTCGACGGCGTGACCGATCCGCGCAACCTGGGTGCAGTGGCGAGGTCGGTCGCGGCGTTCGGAGGGCACGGCATTCTGGTGCCAGCCCGGCGTTCGGCTGGTGTCACAGCAGGCGCGTGGAAGGCCTCAGCCGGGACGCTGGCCACGGTCCGGGTAGCCCAGACTGCCAACCTCGCCAGGGCGCTGGCAAGCTATCAAGATGCGGGCCTGTTCGTAGCCGGCCTGGACGCCGCCGGCCCGGAGGACATCGGCGAGCTAGAGCTGGCCGGCTCACCGCTGGTGCTGGTGGTCGGTTCGGAGGGCAGCGGCTTGTCACGGCTGGTAGCGCAGCGGTGCGACGTGCTGGCCAGGATCCCCTTGAGCGGGCCAGCCGAGTCGCTCAATGCGGGCATCGCCGCCAGCATCGCTCTGTATGCCGTGTCCCGCCAGCGCAAGGTGCCGGGATAGCTGCGCGCATAGGGTGGGTTGCGGAGGTGGTGCGCCATGCAGCCTCGCGAGCCGTCCCCAGCGGTCGGTCCCGAGGTAGCTGACGCAGCACGGGCCCAGCTTGCCAGCGAGCTCCGGCATCGCAGCCGGGCGCTGAGCCGCTCGGTGCAGCAAGCATTTGCCGTGGTGCCGAGGCACCTATTCGTGCCCGAAGTCGGGCCGGCGGCCGCCTACCGGGACGAGGCGTTCGTCATCAAGTGCGGGCAGGACGGCCTGCCGGTAAGTTCGTCTTCGCAGCCCGCCATGATGGCGATCATGCTGGGCCAGCTGGGTTTGCGTCCTGGCCACCGGGTGCTCGAAATCGGAACTGGCAGCGGGTATAACGCCGCGGTCATGGCCGCGGTAGTCGGTCCGGCAGGCGAAGTCGTCAGCGTGGACATCGACCCTGAGCTCGTCGTCCGGGCACGGTCGAGTCTCGCCGCGGCAGGCTATGCCGACGTGACGGTGATATGCGCCGATGGCGGCTTCGCCGTGCCTGGCCACGGGCCGTTCGACCGGGTCATCGTCACCGCAGGGGCATGGGATATCGCCCCTGCATGGCTAGACCAGATCGGCGCGGGCGGCCTGCTGGTACTGCCGCTGTCCGTGCGGGGGATCCAGCTGTCATTGGCGCTACAGCGTGACGACGCTGGTGACTGGCGGAGCACGTCCGCATGGCGGTGCGGCTTCGTGCGAATGCTGGGCGCATTCGCCGGGCCCGAGACGGTAGTCCGGCTGCCCGAGCCGACGGTCCTGGTTGCGCAGATTTCGGACGGTCGCGCGGTCAACCCGCATGCGCTGCAGGCGGCACTGGCCGGTCAGCCGTCTGCTAAGCAGGACTTGCCGCCA
>Ga0335072_10013801_pt1 | contig 11493 bp, 9 predicted proteins | sample Lox_Sample_21_FD_206725 | JGI IMG/M metagenome (GOLD analysis project Ga0335072, IMG submission 206725) | Soil microbial communities from Loxahatchee National Wildlife Refuge, Florida, United States - Lox_Sample_2.1 | ecosystem: Environmental > Terrestrial > Soil > Wetlands | place: USA: Florida...
GGGAGAATAGGGATCTGGATCTTGCGCTGCAGGCGGTGGAAATGAAGAAGAAGTTGTTGCCGAGCCGGAGGGCAGAGCATACTGCAAATGTGGGCGAAGGCGTGGGCCATAGCTTACCTTCTTATAATTGAAGAGGGGAACCATACCATCTGTGACTCAGGGAGGAGCTTCAATGCACAGTTTGATGTGTGTTTTCAATACCGCGGTATACCCAGTGTTCGTTATCTAATTCTAATTCATCATTCCGTCACGACACTGTTTTGAATACCTCCAGTATTTCATTACAACAAACACCGCTGCAACTCCCCGAGCATGATATATTCCAAGCCTGTTCCGTCAATCTACCTCTGACGTGGGGGCCTTGCGGACGGCTAATGAGACGGAGAAATCCAGATGCTGGCTCGGAGTCAGGCAGAGAGAGCATTTGAGGAAGCATGGCTTGTTAGAGGGCAATCTCTGGAGGTCAAGTAGTAATTGGTCGGCGTTTTTGCGCGTTGACCTATATTCGGATCTGCGAGGACTAATCTATGAACCCAGGCCGTCGGATCAAATCTTCGTCGGAGAGCAAGAGAGAGAGAGAGAGAGAAACGATGGTCTGGCGGCTTAAGGAGAGGCGGTGGGAAGCTTGCTTGGCAACTCCGGATTTTGTTTTATGGAGGATCCTCGAGTATGGAGCTTCTCAATCTCGTTCTGCCATACGGAAAGAATGCCTATCCTCTGATCTCCTTTCTCGCCGTCATCTATGTTCTCGTCACCAATCTTCTCTCTTGTCGTTAGCCTTCACCTCTTGTCCCTCCTTATATGTCATCCAATGAACCTGACACCATCTGTGGCGTCAAAACCCTCTCTCTTTGCACTGTAAACTATTTTCTCAGAGGGTCTTTTGTTTTATGGACAAAGTCATGCTCCTTCTCAAGTGTTTTTTCAATCATTTACTTCTTTGTGTCAAAGGTTCTTCCTTCATGGCATAAGCCTGGGCATGTTTTATTTTACGGCAAAAGTCTAAACTGCCACCCATATCTTTTAAAATGGCTCAATTGCCACTCACATCATTTTAAAATACCTAAACTGCCACCCATTTTTTTTTTTTTTAAAAAAAAAAAAAACCTATTCCCAGACCTGTAAGCTGCGTAAGCACCTGTAGAAGTGCGAATACCCTACATATCTATGCCCTGTGCCTACCCACAATTAAATTTAGAGACTTTTGCACCTTTACACCCACCTTTTGAAGCTATTCGCACCTGCAAACATGGTTTAAGTAGGTGACGTCTTCCTGTCAATGGAAGCTGCTCGAAATGCTGTGCAGCAGCACGTTCTTGACAATGGTGAGTCATATAAGACCTCAAAGTCTGATAAAAAAAAAAAAGCGTTCTATTCTTCCTTGCAAGGATTCCTAGTGTACGTTTCGTATTCGGATATCCAATGTTAAGAAGAAAGGGTATACTGTCACTAAAAATTTGACCTACATACATGCCATCCTGTTGTCTACTATTAACAACGATAGTGATCTTTCGGTATTGACTAGTAGCTTATTCGATGGGATAGAAGACATAAAGAGAAGTAGTGGTACTGTAATTGGGTAGGACAACCAGCAGGGTGGCATTGAAGTTGGGGGCGACAGTGAGATGCAGGGCCTTGTATTCAGTCCTAGGAAGACCAAGTCAGGCTGTCTTCTCTAATGTAAAGGCGACAACTAGTAGGAAGGGTCGAATAGGTCTAGGAAGAGCTTAAAAAATTGGGTGGCAGTTCAGGTTTTTAAACGATGTAGGTAGCAATTGAATCACTTTAAAAGATATGGATGGCAGTTCAGACCTTTGCCGTTTAATTTATGTTATCTCATACTCTACAAAACACGAATACGGCTTTTCGATCTGGTAAGTACAATGGAAGGAGATAATGCATGCCCAGTGATACCCTTAGATTACTAGCTAGATAGTACAGAGGTCACTCTCACAACCCTCCAACTTTATTCTATTCCTCAATAGTCAATCCAAAAACGCCATAGATGCCCCCACCTCTCCCGCTTAGTCGTCCCACTCTTCATCAAGCTGATCAATAAGACGATTCTCATCATCAGGCCGGCCGCTCCTGCCCCTCGATGTACCATCAGCGGAGACAGAGATATAGCCTCGTCTGCTAGGGAGGAAGCGGGCACATGAGGAGGTGGCAATGATGAACATATCCTACGAGAAAAAAGCATTAGCCCATGTTGAGCAAAGAAGTATGTATGAATGCTGGGACTAGATTTTAATGAAAATATGCAATGTGTTTATGAAAACGCCTATCCAGTAATGCTATCTATGGTACAAGGGGGGAGGGGGAAATGCAAGATGCTTTCCGAACGCCTTTGTATGACGAGAAGGTATACAATTCGCACGGCAAAGTTATTAGCTAGGGAGGGTATGCTGTCATAGACCGGGATCCGTACGATCTATGCATAGCCCTTGCTATGGGACGGTGTTCCATGGTGGGTAGTATACCATCCCTCACAGAAGCCACCCGAGGTCCCCTAACATGCTTCACACCCGCAATGAGATCCTTCAGACTCACTTGAATGAAACTTCCAATGCCAGCCCACAGGCTGTAGTTTGGCAGCTGGCGCCAACCCCTGGCATGTGCAACACTTCGTTGATACATGATGCCTCCGATGAAGTATACACATACAGCGATCAAAGCAATGATGCCAAAAACTCCGCCTGGTCCAAGACCTTGCTGGGCGGGCTCTGCTGCACCGCCGCACGCTGATGATGACCGGACTTCGAAGAAATAAGCACATTCATCTGGATCCGTTCCGACGAATGAGGCCGAGGCCGATGCTCCGGCCGCTAATGGCTCCTTATCACAAAGGAAAGAAATTGTTGTCGATTTCCTACGATATCCATCAATGTCCTTGTCTTTCCCTTTGTTCTTGTCCTTGTCCGCGTTGTCGTCGTCCTCCTCATCCTCGTCCTTGCCCGTGTCTTTGTCTTTCGAGAGTTTGGTGGATATCGGTTCATCGTCGGACTCCTTGCGTACCTCTAAGGCGTTAGAACTTGATGATCCACATGGAGAACCATTGGTGTATTGTAGAACGAGCTTGCGCCCCCGGAAGACAAGAACTGATGATTCCTGGCTGCATAGCGTCAGCTTGTGTTGAATTCCACTTGAATCAACTTTTCCTTGCCACTGCCTAACTTACCCAATCGAATAGGTCTTTCCTCCCATGTCGTAGAACGCGCTGACATTCTGCCATTGCTTCTTATTTATGCCAACTACATCTTTGACCTCTTCGAGTACAGGGGCGCAGATATTCAATGTGAAATTTGCATTGTAGTCGTACCCCTTGGCCTTCCAGCTTTCCGTCCTCGCATTTTTCGAGGGCTTCTTGTTAGGGTCAGGCGGAGTGAGTGATATTGGCTGTAGATCATAAAAAGACTCCGTACTAGGTGAATGTGCTGTACAAGGCACAGGTGATGCCCTCTCACTGCTCTCTGCGTTGGAGAGCCCGCTCTGCATCGCAAATGCGCAAAGCGCAAGGATTTGAAAGGACGAATAATACATCGCAGTAAATTTATAATGAACTCACGCCTTAAGGCGCTCTAAAGGATGGGAAGCTTTCGGCTGATGTTCGTGTAGATGAATACAGTGGAAGCCACGAATGCCTTTTGACGTTTTTCGCTTACCTGTCAAGCCCGCCTCGGATAAAACGCCCCTAGAACCCCTAGACAGGGGAAATGGAACGCTAATGATTAGGTGAAGTCGTCATAGACCCCTTGGCTGCCTCGCGAGCCAAAACAGAAATGGTTCGGCAACTTCAAACCCGAATGACCTGATTTCCCACTTTCAAATGTTGAGGTGTGCGTAAGACGAGCCTTTTTATTACTTGTCTTTTCCCTTTTGGCCAGGCAACTTCAATTGCAAAATATTCACCAATTGGCTCGCAAAATGGCATCGGGAAAATCTAAGGAGGCCGAGTCTCATGGCTATGAGTTTGGAGGACCGTATGTGTACCTCCCTATACTCTGATAAATAAATTGTCTAACAAGTATAGATTGGGCGCCTTTGGTGTCTCGTTCGGCTTGCCGCTTGTCACATACTTAATGACCTTTCTGTGCAATGACATCTCAGGATGCCCCGTCCCATCGGTCCTTCACCCATACTCGCTGACTATCGATAAACTGAAGGAAGATATTGGCTGGCCAGCAGATGGTATTATGGGGCTTACTAGCTTCAAAGTCACTGGTGTTGTGTTGGCATATTATCTGTTCAGTATGATATTATATCGGGTATTGCCCGGCGAGGAAGCGGCAGGGACACCGTTACCCTCTGGAGGAAGGCTCAAGTACAAGTTTAACAGTATATCCTTCAAGGGCTCTTTGAATAAGGCTTCTTGCTTACAATTACATAGCTTTCTCATCTTCAGTATTTACGATCGTTCTCTGCATCGCAGGTACCGTAGCTCAAGGCGCAGACTTCCCTGTTTGGACTTTCATCTGGGACAACTACCTCCAAATACTGACGACAAACGTACTCATTTCGTATGCGCTGGCAACCTACGTTTATATAAAGAGTTTCGGCGTGAAGCCAGGCAATGCGGAAAAGCGTGACCTTGCTGCTGGCGGCCATACTGGGAATATGCTATATGATTGGTTTATTGGTCGAGAGCTCAATCCTCGTGTAACTCTTCCAATTCTTGGTGAGTTCGATATTAAGCTGTTCTGCGAACTGCGACCGGGAATGCTTGGCTGGCTGCTCATCGACTACGCATGCATTGCTCACCAGTATAAGACATATGGATTCGTCTCTGACAGCATTCTGCTTATCAGCGCTTTCCAGACTTTATATGTCTTCGATGCCTACTACATGGAGCCGGCGATATTGACCACCATGGACATTATAACAGACGGCTTTGGATTTATGCTGGCTTTTGGTGACCTCGTTTGGCTACCATTCACGTACTCTATCCAAGCCCGCTACCTGGCCGTCTTTCCTCTAGTTCTCGGTCCTCTAGGAATTGCTGGAGTCTTCGTACCTCTCGCTATCGGCTACTACATCTTCCGCAGCGCTAACAACGAGAAGAATCGTTTTAGAACAGATCCTAATGATCCTCGAGTTGCCCATCTAAAGTACATTGAGACAAAGTCGGGCAGCAGGCTCTTGGTTTCCGGCTGGTGGGGCACCGCGAGACATATTAACTATCTTGGCGACTGGATCCAATCTTGGGCATATGTCCTACCAACTGGCTTTGCCGGCTATGTTATCCAACACACGAGTCACGCGCCTGAAGCAGGAGGCCAACCTCCAATGGACGGCAGCTATATCGGTGGACGAGTCCCCGGCGCAGAAATCGTACAGGGAGAGGCTCGAGGCTGGGGAATGATCATTACATACTTTTACATTGTGTACTTCGCCATACTTCTCATCCACAGAGAGCTCCGGGACGAAGAGAAGTGCCTCTGCAAGTACGGTGATGACTGGCTCAAGTATCGCAAGCTGGTACCTTACAAGATTGTCCCCGGCATTTATTAGTAGGACAGGTATAGACGCGCAAAATTAGACATATCAGTGCCCTCGGTGAGCATGGTATAGTTTCTCGGGAAACTGTCATGCTTTATATAATAATAGTAGAAGATAGAACAGATAGCGAATAATTTATAGATCAAACCATCAACACGACCCCCACTGCCACCATACGGAGGTAAGCTCATTGATCAGTCGTTCGACAGCATAGCTCGAAGCAATCTACGCTCACATAGTACTCGACAAAGTCTGGCTCAAGTATAACTTCCTCGAGCTAGCACCGACATATACTGTCTTCGTATAATTCGTAATGACCCAATTCTGCGAAATAGGATCCCAGTTCGATAGATCTCGCCTCGTAAGGTCAGCAGTAAACGTAGTGCTCATGCCGGCGTCAATAGATAAGCGGTCGAAACCACGAAGCACAACTACGGGATCATAGGGACCGCCAAGGGAGATGTAAAGCTGAGGCACTTCTTCGCCGTCCAAGGTGCCGTTATTAGTGATAGTAGCCGTCACTGTGAACAAAACATCGTAGAGTTCTGGATTGCCGCCTGGGGCGCCGCCGGCAGGATGAAGCGGTTGAGCGCTGCCGTTTGTGGCACCCGGTGGAAGGAATTGTGCCGCTGTCTGGCCGTACATGGGGTCCATGGATGCTGCGGATGCGTTCGTAGAGTTTAAGTATGGGTAGATATATTCCTGGACGTAGGGGAAGCTTGAATATGGAAACTGATAGTCTGACAAGTTCGTGGAGTAATTCCCAAGGATTGGAGCAGGCTGGGTTATCCCTGTTGTAGGCGTGTATGGCCCGGCCATTGAGCCGTTAATTTGGAGGTTAGAGTACTCAAAAGTAGTGTAGGAAAGTCCGAATCCAAACTCATAGATAGGTGTGATGTTCTGTTTATCAAAAGCTCGGTAATCAATGAATACACCTTCCGTGAAATCAATCTGAGGTGCGCTCATGCCGTTGTTCGGCATGTACAGAACATCTGTACCATAGCTTTCGCGACTGGGTCCCCAGGTAAAAGGCGTACGGCCTGCTGGATTGACCTTGCCGTAAAGAATATCTGTGATGCTATTACCACTCTCTTGGCCGGGAACTCCGGCCCACAGAATCGCAGTCACATTAGGACTAGAAAGTTAGTAAATGAAACAGATTGCTAACAAGTTTCAATCATACCTTGAGTACCAATCGGTGACAAGCGTAGGGCCAGTAGAGTGAATGACCACAATAGTGTTATTGCACAGGGCTGAGACGTTCTGAATCAAAGCATCGCCGGAGTTCCACAACGTAAGATTATTTCGGTCTCCCTCATTCCCATCAACATCAATATAACCTTCACCGGAGTCTGCGTTAACAAATACAACTGCTGTAACATCGGCCTGTGATACGAGACTCGAGATTTGATCTGTGTCATAGTTGTCGAGAATACTTTCATATCTTGAGCCATCTGCGAGTGCCTGATTCTGGAGGGCGGTGTCAGGAGTTACCAGATACGGAAAGTTCGCAGTGCCTGAACCCCATGCCATCCCCAGAGTGCCATTGTCACAGCCTCTGTCACTGCAACCGTTAGGACCAAGCAAATTGGGGCCGGCATCCTCTCCGATGACTGCGACGAACTTGGGTTTGTTCAGAGGAAGTGCGTTATTCGAATTCTTCAAAAGAACTGTACCACGTGCTCCAATGTTGCGTATGAGAGTAGCATGGTCGCCTCGCACATCAACATGAAAGTTCACCTGCTGAATATCGCTACCGACTGACGCGTGTAATGGTCCATATGTGTCTAGGGTCCACGAGTCGAAGTTGATGGGAGGCTGGTTAACGGTCATGCCAACTTTGAAGAAGGCAGCCATAATCCTTGTCGCCATATCATCTACACGCCATTCAGGCATAGTGCCATTCAGCACCGCCAGCGTCAAATTAGCACCCCAGAAACTGTAACCAGAGTTGAACACGGTATCACCCGGCATCGTCATATCCAGCCCAGCGAGAGCACCTGCAACACCGGTATGCTGGGCCTCCCAGTCGCTCATGACGAATCCTTGAAATCCCAATTCGCCCTTGAGAAGATTATTCAATATCATTGAATTCTGGCATGAATAGGAGTTGTTGACCTGGTTGTAAGAGCACATAATGGACCCAACCCCGGCCCGGACGGCATCGGCAAATGGCCATAGGTACAGCTCATGCATCGTAACATCGTCAATGTTCGATGAATATGATTCTGTGATATTGAATCCATATCCTTGAGCTTCCCCAGTTTGCCTAAAGTGCTCTTGCTCGTATCCTGTGTTGTACTTGTTAGCCATAGTCAATAACCAAGAGGCAATCGTAGATGATGAGCACCACTATAAAAATGTAGAGGCAAGAACAAATCATCTATTAGACCAGGAATCCAAAAAGAGCGTACCGATGAAATGCTTCGCACATGCAACCACGTGATTTTGAATGCCAGCGATTGTTTGTGCAATTCCAATGCCAGAGAGGACTGGATCAGGACTGAATCCCTCCCAGTTACGACCACCTTCTGGGGCCCTGCCAATTGGCCCGGCGACTGGCCCAAGCTGGACAGTGACACCCTTCCCTTTATGCTCCTGGCCCATTGCATAGCCGCGAGCATACATCAGACCGCGATCGAAAGTAGCCGCTACAGTCTGACCAGATGAAAACACCGAGTTGTAGTCAGTATCTCGTACTCCCACAGGAGAGTCCTGCATGCAAAGACTGCGGAATCCAAGGCGAGGTATGGATCCTGTTTGACCCACACATTGTTCTCCTTCCCAACTATTCATAGTCAGCTTATCGTCCCAATATATTGTGTGCATCTACGTCCTAAGCTGATGATAGCTATAATGATATATTTATAATGCGTAATCGACCGCGGTCACGAGATCAGGTATAATGTTTGGGAAGCCATAGAGCTGCTGGTTAATTTTTTTTTGCAAAGGGCTCGTATTTCATGAATGAACAGAGTAATCTTACCCCACACCTGTAGTCAAGTTGATTTTCTCAAGAAGAGTGAGCTGGGATACAAAAGCCCTTGCCTGCTCATAGGCGGATGCCCAGTCTCCAGTGCCAGTCATCCATGGAGATGGATAGAAAGGCGCGGAGGTCTGAAACGATTGTGCTCCTGGAACAGCATCTGGATCAACGGCCCCAGGATATGTTGTATTCTTAAACTCATCGTTAGCCCCAGACCTAGCACGAATAATAAAGTAAAGAGCTATGCCAATGGAAAGTACCAATATTCGAGTGAGGTGGTGCATGGTCTTGGAAAATGTAGAGATGTTGTTTATGAAGAGAAACTTACCCCGGAGTTTTGTCTCGTTACTGAGTTGCCATTAGCAAAGTTTGTAGCTAACAAGGCAAGAACGATTGTAAAGGATAACATCTTAAAATAAGTATTTCGAGTCTACATAAACAAGATACTCTTGTCTTGCAAAGAATGAGAAATGTAACAAGAAGTAATCTTGAGAAAGAAGCTTTCCCATGGATGCGAAGGGGCTTATATCTTATTTGAGGTGTGACATGGCAAGGTACCACAAGGTTGTCAACTTAATTTCCCCGCCGTTCTTCATGGTTTTTGCTTCCTTGCATGTAGTAGGATTACGTTGCTTTGTGGGTTTTCTTGCTTATTCTCACAATATAAAACCGATTTCGGCATTGCATTACCACCATATCTGTTGGCTTTGTGTTGCCGGTGTCGATTGAAACGGCCCGACAGCAAGATCATCGGCGAGACTTCGTGGTCTAAAAGGATTACTAGCGTCCCCGCCTTCCATTATGGTTGTTGAAAGCGGAGAAGTCAACATTGGGTGTGCTGAGATTGTCGACGTCATACGGTGGAGCATAACGGGAAATCTTTGAGAGAACCCGGCACTCCGCACTATTAAAGCCGCAAAAACTTCGGGAGTGGCATTTCCAACTGCCCCCCAAATGTCTTGCCTCCGGCGTCGAGATAACTCCACAAGCAAAAGCGGAGGAAAGCATTCCAAACCCCGCCATACAAAAGTCGTTGAGTCTCCACGAACTCTCCCCAACGACGAAAACGGCCCTTTTGCGAGGGAGCAAGGCACGTTCATTGTCGGCAACTACGGGTCTCCGGATCGGACGGCTTTCAGCAGTGTCTAAGGTACGTGAAGGTACCTTGCATGAGTGCAACGGCCACACCAGAGATCATCATCCTTTCTTTTCGCGATTTGATCTTGGCAATGCCACGTGATGCGCAGCGCATGTACTTCTACCGGCCACCGTACACTAACGTCATAAGGCTGCTTTTCGCGTTTCTTACGCGACGACGCGTTGCCCCCGGCAACAATGAACCCCAAAAATCCCGTACGAAGCTAAATGATCCCAGAACCCATTCACGATTGCACACGTTCCATCAACGCCTTCATGCACCTCGTTACCGCGTAAAGCTTGGGTGGGCCGTGCCGCCCCATGCGTGCAAAATCCAAATATGACTCGTGACTGTGTGATTATGGCACCCTGCTTTTCCCCATCTGGAGATGGCTCGAGGAGCTAACCCTGCAATTCGCTGTCACGGTACAGCGTTCGATGCTATATCACAACCTCTTAGAACTGTGGTCATGTACCTCGATGCCCGTATTGGATGCTGATTGTTTTGATTTGGGCATCATTGGTAGACGCATCTATCCAGTTGCAACCAACAAGTGGGAAGGGAGATAAGACGCGAGATGAGGAGATATAAACCAGGACATCTTGTGTGAAAATGCGACCGTATATGCCGCCGACAGACGTCCTTCCATAACCAGGACCAAAGAGTAATTTCCAGAAGGGCGCCTGCCCTCCCACACCCGAAAGAGCGGATCTGCTGCTTTATCGCCGTGCAGCGGCAGGTCTCGCTAGTGCCCGTTCGGCCTCAGCCCCCGACTGTAAACATTGAATTTTATTCATGACAGTTACTCTTCCGACCACTCCAGGCATTGCCATTTCGAAGGACCCTTGCTACTAATCCAGAGCAGTTACTTGTGTTCAATTGCGATTTGTCCCATAGAGGAGTCTGGCGTTGGGATGCCAGGCTATTGTATATTCTGAGCAACTTCGATTTTAGTAGGTTTGTTGATGCTTGATCCATGTAGAAAATCCAAAATCCTGACTTTTTGCAGCACTTCTCACGACTTGACGACCTGCGTACAGATGCCTGCGATATACCAATCATAATAGAATCTTTCTGGCCGGTCCTTTCAAACCGACACTCGAAGGCAGTCCCTCTGAGAGCTTTGGCTCGCAATACGTACACACCATGAATCCTCCTCCTCCACCACCTCACGGAGAAGTACCCAAAGGTTCGGGATTACCGCCAGGAAAATATGACATTTTTATAATTCCACCTCACTCCGCTGGCTCGGGCTTCCTCTACCTTCCTTCCCTTCAACCAAATGTCAACAGCTTCGCTGCAGGGTTCGCAACGGCCCTTATTCTTGTAGCACTATGCCAGGTATTAACTCCCGTGGTACAAGCATGGTGGCAAGGTGTGAAAGGCTCGGGTGGGGTGGGGATAATCATGATCATGGTCGCGATCGCCGTCGGGGCCTGGGCACTTGGCAGGACACAGATTGATGGAGGGCCGGGACCTGGAGGAGGAGGAAGCACTTCAGGAGGTACTCCACAACCCAATACACATGGAACAAATGCGGGGGCTGGAGGGAGTGCTGGTTTCGGGGGTGCGCCGAACGGGCATGCTGCAGGCGCCGGTCCAGCTCCAGGAATGAATTCTGGTATGCCAGGAGGTGGTATGCCAGGAGGAGAAAGGCCTAAGCCAACATGGCAGCGAACAAATACTGGGGCAGGTACAGCTGGGTCTAATACCACTAATGGAAGCTGGGAAAAGGCGCGAGAAGAAACACGAAAAAGAGAAGAGGAACGAAAAGCTCGAGAAGTGGAAAGGAAAAGAAAAGAAGAAAATGAACGAAAGTTAAGGGAGGCGCGAGAGAAGGAACCCCGTGAGCGAGAATCACGTGAGAGGGCTC